>Ga0302319_10022167_pt1 | contig 11408 bp, 11 predicted proteins | sample Bog_T0_2_FD_203319 | JGI IMG/M metagenome (GOLD analysis project Ga0302319, IMG submission 203319) | Peat permafrost microbial communities from Stordalen Mire near Abisko, Sweden - Bog_T0_2 | ecosystem: Environmental > Terrestrial > Soil > Wetlands > Peat | place: Sweden: Abisko, Stordalen Mire...
CGCTTAAGCGAACATTTTGGTCGGCGAGCATGTAGCCGAGATAGTTCAAGGCGGAAGCGTTCTTGGCATCGGCGTCGAGGACGCGGCGGAATTCTTTTTCAGCCAAGTCAAATTTCTTCTGGCGTTCGTAGAGGGCGCCCCGGCTAAAAAACACGGCGCTGCGGTTCTTATCGTCCTTGGCCAATTTTTCCGCATCGTCGAGGGTTTTGGCGGCGGCAGCGTAATTGTGGCCTTGCTGATATTTCTCGGCGATATCGAGATCCACACCAAGGTCGTTATCGGGATTGTTCTTGAGCAGCTTGCGCAGTTCGGCAACGGCGGCATCGGTCTTGCCCTGATCGGAAAAGAGTTGGGCACGTTCACTGCGAATTCCGACGTCATCCGGGAAGCTAGCGACAGCCGCATCCGCTTCCTGCTGGGCCTTGGCATACTCCTTCGATTGACGGTGAGTTTCGATGACTTCGGCAGCGCCTTTGGCGGCTTGTTCGGGATCGAGCGCGATCATTTCCTTAAAGGTGTCGACCGCTTGATCGTATTGAGAGTTACGGCGGTAAAGATTGCCCAACTCTTCGAGGACGCGGGCGCGCACGGCCTTCTGAGCTGGATCGTTACTCGGCTTGGCCATGAGGTCAAGCACGCCTTTCATGGCAGTAATCGCTTCGGGAAACTTGCCCTCATCGGCTAACAGCAAAGCGTCGGCGTTGCGGACATCAGGGCTGAATTTGTCGATCTCTTTGGCTTTGTCGATGTACTTGCGGGCGTCTTCCAAATTATGCTGCTCCTGGCGAATCTGGCCCATGCGGAAATAGGGCTCGGCGTCGAGAGGTTTGGCATCCGCTAATTGCTGGTACAACTTGATAGCGTCATCATATTGGCCGGCGTTCGCGAAATCGTGAGCAGCAGCGCCTAGAAATTCGCTTTGGGCCGGTTCGAGTTCGGCGGCCTTTTGAAAGGCGCCAGCGGCTAGCGCCCACTCCTTCATGAATTCGTAGTTCTGGGCCAACATTTGATAGGCGCGGCCGGAGGGGTTCTTGGTGGCCAAACGTTCGAGAAGTTCGGTGGAGGCCTTGGTATCGCCACGTTCACCATAGACGCCGGCTAGACCCACGAGCGCGTCTTCGTTATCAGGTTCGATGGCGAGAGCTTTTTTGAAGGCCGCTTCGGCGTCGGTGGAGTTGTCCAACATGCGGTCGAGGCTGCCCACCATGATGAGCGCTTCCATGTCTTTGGGATCTTTTTCGGCGATGATTTGAAACTGTTCCAGCGCGCGCTTGATCATGCCTTCATTGGGGCGATTCTGCCCGTCGCCGATTTGGCTGCGGTAGATATGGGCGAGGACGCGATGGGCATTGAGCTGATTGGGATTGGCCTTGAGGGCGCTCTGCGCTTCTTCAACGGCGTCTTTCACGCGGCCGGCGGCGAGGTAGAGTTCGGCAATGTCTTCGACGAGAAAATCGGCATCGGGATCTTCTTTCATCGCCAGCCGGAAATTCTCGATGGCTTTGTTTAAATAGTCGCTACGGTTACCGTATGAGGCGGCCATCTCGGCATAAAGATGTCCCAAAGAGTAGTGATAATAGGCCGCAGCCTTGGGCGAATTCGCCTGTTTGGTCGCGGGCGGCAGAATGGGGTTTTCCGGTTTCTGAGCGGCATAAGCCGGCAGAAGCGCCACCGTGAACCCGGCGGCTAGGAGACATTTGGCTGGCAGCGAATTAAAGTGGGATTGGGGCATTCAACGACTTTTTATTAGGCGAATTATCAACCCTGCTCAGTATCTAGGTTGATCCAATTTGAGTATAACTCCGCTTGCTTGACGCGTATCCATTGATCGCCGTGGTGGGGCCAACGGGCTCGGGCAAGAGCGCGCTTGCGCTGCATTTGGCTGTGTTGTTCGGGGGCGAGATTGTGAATTGCGACTCGGTACAGGTGTATACGGGGTTGGATATTGGGTCGGCTAAAACGCCGGTGGGGCAGCGGTTCGGAGTGCCGCATCATTTGTTGGACGTGATTGGTGCGGAGAGTGAAATGACGGCGGGCGATTATGCGCGGCACGCGGGGGTGGTGCTGGAAGGGATTCGGGGGCGCGGAGCTTTGCCGGTCATCGCGGGCGGAACTGGATTTTATTTGCGGGCGCTGTTGGATGGATTGTCGCCGGCGCCAAAGAGAAATCCGGAATTGCGGGCGCGGTTGGCGGTTGTGGCGCAGCGGCGGCCGGGAGCCCTGCACCGGTTTCTGAAGAAGGGAGATGCGAAGGCGGCGGCCCGAATTCATGAGAATGATCATCAGAAATTGATCCGCGCGATTGAGATGGCAGGGACAGTGCAGGAGGAGCGGCGCGGCGTGCAGGGGTTTCGGGTGTTGAAAATCGGATTGAATCCGGATAGGGCGGCGTTGTATGAGAAATTGGACCGGCGTTGCGAGTGGATGTTCGGGAACGGCTTGCTGGAGGAGACACGGGTGCTGCTGGAGAGCGGAGTGAGCGCTTCGGCGAAGGCGCTGGGAACGCTTGGGTATAGGCAAGCTTTGGGAGTGCTGAGTGAGGGGATGAGCGTTGCGGAGGCGATTGCGGAGTGCCAGTTGCGGACGCGGCATTATGCGAAACGGCAGATTACGTGGTTCCGGGCGGAGAAGGAGTTGCGGTGGGTGAATGGGTTTGGGGGTGATGAAGCGGTGCAAGAGGAAGCGGCGGAAATGGTGCGGAGTTTCTTGAGGTGAGGCGCTTCAAACCTGGGGACAGCCCGCATGTTTCCTCCATTCGCGGACGCATTCTCTATGTTTCGGGTAATCGGCGCATTTCAACCTCGTCGAGTGCTTCCAGGATTCGGCCATGAAGAACCAGACAGGCGCGGTAGATGCCGCCTGCAATCTTGCCGGCCGATTGCTGTTGCGAGACCGACGTAGCAAAGGCTCTGCCGCTCAGTCCGTGCTGGTCGATCAGCAATCGCAGGTGTGCACGAGATTCGTCATCCAGGGCATAGTTAGTCACAATGGCATTGATGTCGTCCTCGAATCCTGCTGCCGCTGCACGTGCCAGGAATCCACCGCGTCCCGCCTCGGCCGGAGGATCTCCACCGGAGAGTTCGTTTTCGTCGAAATTGCAATGTTTCATTAGCAATCAGGATAAGAGACGAATGTGCGAACTAACGCCACAACGAACCAGCAAGACAGCACCAGAACTACTATCCCTTTCGCGGTCTCCGTGGGCGGCGCCAAAATACAAGCACGCCATAGAAGAGGGAATAACGATCATGCCGCAAACCACTACACGTTATGCGATTCAGGACGCCGGGCCGAATGGTCTGCGCGACAGTCGCCGCGTCGTCTTTGATTCTCCGCAGCGCGGCATAATCTGGAACGCTATCAGAGCGTTCTGCCTGTTGTTCCGCTTAGTGCAATTATCCCTTTCGGCGGCGTTATCCCTGTGTATTTCTGCGCTAATCGGACCCCCAGCGATTGCCCTGATTCTAATCATCATTGGTGACGCAATCCCGCCGGCTAAGCCCGCGTGTGCCGCACTGCTGAATGGCCTCTCGTGGCTGCTGTTTACAATTGCGCATTTTTTCGATCCGTTAGCCAATTGATGGACGACTTCAGAAGCAGGTCCATGCCCGGAATACAGCGCCTTAGTGATGTCTGCCGGAACTTGTTCGCTCAAGACGCCCTCGGCATCCGCTTCGACGGTTTGTAGATTTTCGACATAGCCTGGCATTTCAGCCGGAGGCTTTCACGCAGCGATTCCGGACCGATCACCTCCATTGCATCGCCCCAACCTAAGATCCAGCGCTCGATTTCAAAACCTCCGCCGGCGCAAAAGGTTAGCTCTATTCCGCCATCCGGCAATGGCCGAATCTTCTGGGTAGGATGCCATTCACGCTCGCTGACGTATGCTGCCTGATCCGCCCGAACGCGCACGCTGACCGTCATTGGCTCATCTAAGGTCACACCGAATGCCTCACTTTCATAGCGGCCCAAATCGAGATCTGGTTCCCGATCAAAAACGGTTGCAGTCAGTTTGAGAGAAAGAATCCGCTCGGTTGCCAATGTCGTGAGGCTGCCGATCTCGGGAATCCGCCCCTCGCAGTAAATGCCTCCTGCCACCGAGCGAAGGCGGTATGGATCGTATTCGTAAGATTTCTCGGTTCCACGTTTCGGGGCGCGATAAGTAATCCAGCAACGCCGGTTGGTCAGAATTGCTTCCACCAGACTTTCCAGCACCTGGTCATTAGAGGATCGCTTCAACCCTGCTTGAGAGGAGCCAAAAACCTGATCGCGGCGAACCGTTTCCGCCGCTGGAATCGGCTGCATAGCCTCCAGTTTTGCCGCCGCAGTGGCAAGATGCTTCCTCATAGGAACCATGGCGCCGGGATGTCTAATCACGCAGACCAAGGCGGAACATTCGTCGTTCGTGAGCCGCAGTTCTGGCTTCAGTGCGCGTTTGTCCTCAAGCAATCGCGGCCGGCTGAACCGGCCATTCTCATCTCCCTGGATCGGATAGCCAAGATCCTCAAGAGTCCGCAAATCGCGATAGATCGTTTCGCGCCGGGTGCCGAAACGCCTGGCCAATGCGGAAACCGATACTTGGCTGCCTTCGCCGAGAGCCTTCAACAGCCACAACACGCGCACGATTTGGCGGTCCCGGCGGCGGACGTTTTTTTCGCTCATTAACTTAATAGTGGGTCGTTGTGGCCGTACATCGCACATCTTGGCTCTATCCTGGCGTTAGATATGACCCAAAACGCCCAGTTTCCGCGAAAGACTGCCGAGCCCGAGACGCCAGAAATGGGTCTACCCGTGCATAAACCAAAGCAAACCGGTTGGCCGGCAATCGGGATTCTAGCCTTCCTGTTCGCCGGGGTATTTGCCGGAGGGTGTGTTATTTCCGGCGAGTCGGTGGAGCAGTTCTATCGGGAGTGGGTGATTCTCACCTGGATTGGCGCCGCTGTCATCGGGCTCTGCATTCTGGGGGAACTTTCCTGCCTGAAGTGCCCGCAGTGCAGGTCTCGAGCGATTAGAGTTGTTTCGGCGGAAGAGGTCGACCGCTGGATCGGGCTGAAGACTGTCAGTGAAGACACTGTTGGGGTCGGAGGATTCGAGACATTCGGTCAATCCAAATTTAGTGGACTGACCGGCGGCGTTGCCGTCACCAGAAGGACGATTTCGGTTACGAAGCGGTGTGTTCTCACAGAGTATCGCTGCGACACTTGTGGATGCCAGTTCGAGCGGAGAGTTGTGGAAGAGATGCTGTGAAGTGCTTGTACGGCGTTCAAGATTGGGAGTAGAGTTCGCAATGACACTCATCACTCCACATTTAGCCGTGGGCGATTCCGAAGATCCCGTTAAGTGCGAGCAGCAGATAGATGCTTTCCTTTGCTGCGCGGAAGAGCTGATCATGCCACACGGCAAACCGGGCTTTCACTTGCCTTTGCGGGATGGAGAGCCAATCGACGGTCATAACCTCGATGCGGCATTTCGTTTCTTGGACGAGCAACTTCAGGCGAAGCGCGTCGTCCTGGTGTATTGCGCGGCCGGGCGCTCTCGCTCTGTTTCCGTCATTACTGGATACTTGGCATTGAGAAATTCCAAAGCTCCGCACGTGATACTGCGGCGAATTCGGAAGCTGCGACCGGAGGCTGGCCCGTCGGAACCGACATTCGAGTCGGTGGTTCGCTATGTGAACGAGATGAAATGGAAGTGTAGGTAAAATACGCCTCCAACGTCGATCAGTCGTTCACCGCCGGAACGGCTAACCTTCCCAGCCACTGAATCCTCTGACGGGCTGCCGGCATGTCAAGGCAGATCTGTTTGTCGGTCAAGCCTCGGAGATAGTTCGACATTGAAAACACCCAGAAATGATCGAAGGCGAAGCCATGTTCATTAGGCTTAAGATCAACCTTGAAGAGTGATTGAGCTTCATCTGCGGGATGCATAGGATCCCAGAAGCATATAAGCGGTTCGACCTCGATATCTGGCCGTGGAGGATTTGTCATTCGGGTAAGGACTTTGTTAGCCGCTTTCGAATTCCAGAAGGATTGGGCTTCCGGGTTAAATGCGAACGCCCACCGACTAATCCTATGCTGTCTCAGACGTTCTTCGTATTCCGGTGCATCTCTCGCCACAGTAAATTTTTTGCCGTTAATGGCATGCGCCGACCAATTCTTAACTTCAACTTGGTACTGTGTTGGGTTCTTCGGACCATCAGATAGAAGCCATCTGTCGAGTCGGCCCGCCGCCCCCATTGGCGTTTGAGGCAATCCGTTGGGGCGCAAAGCCACGGTGGTGCCTATGCCTTCATCCCGAAGACGTTTCTGGAGAAGTGCGATGCCCAGATCCTCGCCGAGCATGGCTACGATCGCAGATGCATGAGAAACGCTGTCAACTGGCGCCTCGTCAAAAAATAGCAGAAGTTCAGTTACGTTCAACTGGAGCACAGAAACTTGTGTGTTCCACGCTTCTTTTGTCTCGAATAAATTTCAACAGCGCCACCAGCGCCCAGGTGTCCTCCTGACAATACGCCAGCAGCGCACTCTTCAGCCCCGCCTTCTCGTCACTGCTGATGTCGCCCCGCAACATTCGCTCCCATGCCAGCCCAGCTTCTTCACCTTTCCCAACTTCCATTCCTTCGTACGTCAACTCAGGCAGCAACGCCGGGAGTACGGATTTCAATGAAAACGAACCACAGAAATCGGGATGGTACACATTCCGCCTCACGAACGGAAGAAGATCCCACACGCGCTCCTTCATTTCATCGACCCGTACCCGATATTCCGGAAACCAACCCGCCAAGTCTTCAAGCCGCTGCGCCTCAAAACTCGCGTTGTACGCCACGATGTGTCCGCTTCGGCCCATCACCCTCGACAAACTCTCGAAGAAATCGGACCGTGGATCGTTCTCGTCTTCTGCCAGGAATTCGAAATGCTCCACGGTTGCATCCGGCGTTTCCTGGCGATGTACCGACCACTGAAAAGGAATATGCGAGTATGGCCACATTCCGGCGTGCCTCGGTATCGCCGGAAAAATGGTTTCAAAATCCATGAAATAGAGCGGGTATTCCAAAATCGAAAGCTCGCTCGCCAACTGTTCACTGAACCAGGGCCGTCCGGTTTCCACAGTGACGCAGACTCTTCGCTGCAATTCCGAGAGCGCGAAGTCGGCCGGAATATCCGGTATCAAAGAGATATTTGCCCCTGCCAGCACTCCAGTCTTCTTCGCACTGAGATGTGGGAGTGTGCTGATGTGATTCCCAGGCAGCGGCGGATTGCAAGCTGCAAAGAATTCACATCTGTAAGGAGCGACGCACTGCCCTCCCGGTGCAACTTCCGGGGGCTCATCACGGCTTAAGGTCAGGCGCTGTGCATATAACATCTCCCGCACTTCCCCTTCGAGAGCGCTTATCTCCGAACTAAGATCAACCAGGGTGAAGAGTTTTGCTGCGTCGTGATATACACCGTTGTAAACATAATCACGGTTCAAGTGCATCAGGCACGATGCACTCACCGTTAGCCCGCAGCCGGATAGTACATGGCGCTGGATGGCGATGTCGTACAGGTAGTGATCTTTGCAGGAGGTGGACGATTTCACTTCGATCAGCCGCCACTCATTTCCAGGCCGCCGCTCCAGAATGTCGACGCGAACGACGATTCCTTCGAAGCGGAAGGCGGCCTCGAAAATCGCCGGCACTGCCGGATTGTCCATCAATGCCGCTGTCTCGGCTAAAGCAGAATTCATCGCGAGGTGGTTCGAGGCCACAACTACGCCGCCCGGGAACACGGTTTGGGCGAGTTCCCCCACGCGTTGGCCCTGATCCAACTGCCCTTGCAGGCGCGCGTCGACGCCTATCGGAGAATCCGGTGCATAAGTCTGCAGGTAAAGCCGTCTTAAACACTGAACGCCAGCGACAAATCGAGATTTGGAGAGGCGTACGAATTCAGTCGCTTGCCCGGGCAAAGGGGAGCGGCGATCATCGATTGTAAAGAACATAGCGCCAGAGACATAGTCCGCACGCGGCCCAAATTGTATCTGGCCCTCGACTTTCCACCGGACTTATCCTTGGCCCCGGAACCAGATTTCCTCCCACCCATTTTTCGTTCACAACTCTTCCAGATTTATTTTTCGTCCGTAACCATCTATCCTTCAAAGACTTAGCAGTTTTGCCCGTGTAAGCCTTGAATCGCTGGAAACTCGGCGTCTGAGATTCTTAACTCAAGCGAGCACCTCCGCGTCTCGCCATCTCTCTTCAAAGGAACTGAACATCTATGTCTCCTCGTGCCATCCGTCGCGCCGCCGAGCGCGCTGCGGACAAACAACTCCGCAAAAACAATCCCGCACCCGCTTCTGTCAGCAGCACTCCCGCCGTTCTTCCCGTCGCGCAAGAACCGGCTCTACCCGCCTTCGATTTCACCGACGAGGAAGACGACGCTCTCACCCTCCACAATCCGCTAGCCGAAAAAACGCTCGCCGCCATGGCCGCCGGTTCCAGCAACAACTCGGCCGCCGCTGCCGAGCCCGAACCAATTTCAGACGCGCGCCTAGCCGCCAACCGCGAGAACGCCAAACTCTCCACCGGTCCTCGCACTTCTACTGGCAAGGCCAAGTCTCGCCTCAATGCAATCAAAACCGGCCTCTGTTCCCACGTCGTCGTCCTCCCTCACGAAGATGCCGCCGAATATCAGCAATACCTCGACCGCCGTTTCAAAAAATTCTTGGCCGTGGGTGATGACGAAATTATTCTCGTGCAAGCCATTGTCGATAACGAATGGCGTCTCGCACGCATCGCTCCCCTGGAAGCCGGCGTCTACACCCTCGGCACTCGCGTCTTCAAAGAGGAGTTCGCCGATGAAGACGACCCCATCGTCCGCGCCGCTCTCATCAAGGTCAAAACCATGCAAGAGTACCGCCGCGATCTCACCAACTTAGCCCTACAGGAGCGCCGCCTCCGCAATCATATTGAAAAGGACACCGCCAAACTCGAAGAATTGCAAAATCGCCGCTTCACCAAGCGCAAACACCAAATCGAGGGCTGCCAAAAGCTCCGCGCACGCGAACCGGAGACTTTCGAACCCTCCGACATTGGGTTCGATTTTTCAACTGCCGAACTGCAAGCCTATCTCGACCATTCGGCCGACCAATTTCGCCTCTACGCCACGCGTCCCGACTTCGATTTGTTCCTCGCCGCCTACCGAAAGGCGCAAGAACAGGTCATCGCAGCCTAAAAATCGGGTCGAAATCACCGCGCTGGCCGACGTCCATACCCGAAGTGTGTGCGCGTGCCCAGGCGCCTCAATTTACGTTCCTCGCAGTCAAGTAGGGCGGCCATTCTTGGCAGCGAGGCGGCTTTCTAGCCGCCTCCTTCGAGGCACGCGCCGATCTCTCTTCGCCGCAAGGTGTTCGAAGCGTCGGCCCACGGTTCTTTGAAAACTTAATATTGCAACTTGTCTCCTGGGCCGCCCATTTTCATCTGCAGGGATGGCCCACCGGCCAAAGAGGTTGAAAATTGAATACTTCTCCAGGCTTGTTACCGCGGCCGCATAACATCGCGATACACCCTGAATAGGGAATGCGTACGCGAATGGAAGAACATGCAGTCCCCAGGTTGTTATATGCTGGCGGTTGATTTGAACCGTTTCAAAAGCTCGGAGATATCGCAAATCTAATGTCGAATCAAAGTTTCTTTACGGATGCGCTGGCCGCCGGCGATGGAGTTGTTCGGTTGGCCCCTTGTTGGGTGCCGCGGTCGTTCTTGATGCCCGGTGGGCGGTTAAAGCTGGACTCACGCGATTTGTACGCCTTCGGCGGGCACCGTGGAGGGATTGACGAGCGCTGGTTTTCATCGACGACCAAGGCCGCGAATGGGCCATTCACGACGCAGGACGAGGGCTTGAGCTATATCGAGTTCAACGGCAAGAAGGCGCTTTTGAAAGAAGCCATCGACACCGTGGGCGACAAGTTCTTGGGCTCGGCCGTGATGCAAAAGTATGGCGGCTTGAATTTTTTCTGTAAGTTTTTCGACAATCTTGGGCCGATTCCGCACCACTTGCACCAGAACGACGAGTTTGCGGCGCGGGTGGGACAGAAGGGCAAGCCCGAAGCCTACTACTTTCCGCCGCAATACAACTTCAAAGGCAACAATTTTCCGTATACCTTTATGGGGTTGAACCCGGGCGTGACGCGGGAGGACGTGAAGCGCTGCCTGGAACGCTGGAATGAAGGCGATAACGGCATCCTTTATTTATCGCGCGCGTATAAGTTGAAGCCGGGGTCGGGCTGGCAAATTGATACGGGTATTTTGCATGCGCCGGGGTCGTTGGTTACTTATGAGCCGCAGGTGAACTCGGATGTGTTTGCGATGTACCAATCGCTGGTGGAAGGGCGCGTGGTGGGTTGGGAGTTGTTGGTGAAGGATGTGCCGCCGGAGCATCATCAGGATTTGGAGTATTTGCTGGACATGATGGATTGGCCGGGGAACACGGACCCGGAATTTGTAGAGCACCGGTTGTTCGAACCCTCGCCAGTAGCGTCTGTGGCGCAAATGAAAGACGCCGGCTATGCGGAGAATTGGGTGGTGTATTCGACGCCGTACTATTCAGCGAAAGAGTTAACGGTGCTGCCGAAGCAGACGGTGACGATTCAGGATGGGGCGGCGTATGGAATGATTCTGGTGCAAGGTTACGGCCTGCTGGGCAAGCACGAGATGGAGACACCCACGCTGATTCGCTTTGGGCAGATGACGAAGGATGAATTTTTTGTGACGGCGGATGCGGCGGCAAAGGGCGTAGTGATTACCAATAAGAGCGACAGCGAGAATCTGGTGATGCTGAAACACTTTGGGCCGGGCAATCCAGACGCGCCAGCGAAGAAGATCAGTTGATAATAGAGGTATGCGGCTGACCCTTCTCGTCTTTCTTTGCGCGATCGTTGCCACGGCGGCGGATAAACCGAAATTGCCCGATGGACCGGGCAAAGCGACGATGGAACGCGTCTGCGGGTCGTGTCATGGGGCGGAGATTGTTTTAGGCAAAAAGCTGACGCGCGATGGCTGGAGCCAAATTGTCATGACGATGATCCAGCGGGGCGCGCAAGGTACGGATGACGAGTTCGCGGATATTGTGGATTATTTGACCAATACGGTGTCGGCGGATGCGGCGAAGATCAACGTGAATAAGGCGACGGCGAAGCAGTTGCAAACAGGACTTGAGATTTCCGATAAAGATGCGGATGCGATTTTGCATTATCGGGAAGTGAATGGGGATTTCAAATCGGTGGATGATTTGAAGAAGGTGCCTGGTGTGGATGCGGCGAAGATAGAGGCGAAGAAGGGGAAGCTGAGCTTCTGATTTAAGTGGGGCGGTTATTGGTGCCCGGGGCGGGACTTGAACCCGCACTTCCCTTGCGAGAAAAAGGATTTTAAGTCC
>Ga0302319_10022169_pt1 | contig 11408 bp, 6 predicted proteins | sample Bog_T0_2_FD_203319 | JGI IMG/M metagenome (GOLD analysis project Ga0302319, IMG submission 203319) | Peat permafrost microbial communities from Stordalen Mire near Abisko, Sweden - Bog_T0_2 | ecosystem: Environmental > Terrestrial > Soil > Wetlands > Peat | place: Sweden: Abisko, Stordalen Mire...
GCGTCGGGCAATTCAGCATCTCACCGCCCGCGGCCAGCTCCGGATTGCAAGTGACGGTGACGGTCAAATCGGGCCCGGCAACGATTACGGGAAAAACGGTTGCGGTCATCGGGACGGGCACGGTGGTCCTGGCTGCGGATCAGGGCGGCAACGCGAATTACACCGCGGCGGCGGAAGTGACGACCAGCTTCACAGTGAGCAAGGCGTCGCAGACCATTGCTCCGTTCAGCAGTATTACCACGATGACCTACGGCAACTCGGGATTCAGCATTTCCCTGCCGGCGGCCAGTTCGCGATTGCCAGTGACGGTAACGGTGAAATCCGGCCCGGCAACAATCTCGGGCGACAATATTACCATCACGGGTGCCGGCACGGTCGTTCTGGCGGCCAACCAGGGCGGCAACACCAACTACAATGCCGCCCAGGAAGTGACCACCAGTTTCACCATTAACAAGGCCTCCCAGAACATCACGTTCTCCGGCATTTCCAACATGACTTATGGCGCCGCGCCGTTCAGCTTTTCGTTTCCCACGGCGAGTTCGGGATTGCCGGTGACGGTGACGGTCAAATCCGGTCCGGCAACAATTTCCGGAGACGTCGTTACCCTGACGGGTGCGGGCACGGTGGTATTGGCCGCCGATCAGGCTGGCAACGGCAATTACACCGCCGCCCAGGAAGTGACGACGAGCTTCGGAGTGAGCAAGGCCGCGCAGACGATCGCCTCGTTCCCCGGCATTGCCAACAAGACCCTGGGCGTTGCGCCGTTCAGCATCTCGGCACCGACGGCCAGTTCCGGATTGAAGGTGACGGTGACAGTCAAATCCGGTCCGGCGACGATTTCAGGAAACACGGTTACCCTGACCGGCACCGGCACGGTGGTTCTGGCCGCCGATCAGGCCGGCAATGCCAACTACAACGCCGCGCAGGAAGTGACCACCAATTTCACGGTGAGCAAGGCCAACTGAGTGGACTAACCGAGTCCGGCGGCAGTGCCCGGCCATGCAGGAAGTTGGTATTTTCTACTCTGTTTGACACTGAACACTGGCACCGACCCGTGTCGCCCAATGCTGCATGAAGCGCGCCTTTTTAAGAGGCACGATCATTTTAGAAGGCAAATCTCCAAGCTTTGCCGGCTCGGAAATGCCAAGAAACTGGTCGATGAAACCCAGGCCTGCTTCCGTTCGTGGAATTTCTGAAATGGTGACCGTCGCGGGTCGGAACTCGGTGCTTTGGGAGGTTCTCTGCAGCAATTCCTGAAAATCGGCCAATTCCATTCGGTCTAAAACCTGGCTGCGAATAAATATGCTGATCGCATCACAACAAATCAGCTCCAGCTGTGCCCAAAGTGCATCCTTTTCTGAAAGGTCGGAATTCACCCTGAGTGGGGTGCCTTGCCCGGCAAGCTTGGCGGCCTTGGCTTCATCGCAATCATTTATCCGACAAATGGCGCGAACCAGTCGCCCATGGTCGGCCCCCTTCCGAACCAGCACCAACGCAAACTCCGCCACTTTTGCCGGAGATAGCTTCGGCTCAATCGCCTTTTGCAGGATTTCCTTGGTTTGTAGATCGAGCCAGTTCATACCTTCTTGATTTTATTCAACAACGGCAGGTTCGTTGGTTCAAGCCAATACTCTTACCAATTTCATTCGCGAGGGGCGGGCTTATTCCTTTCGTGCTTGGGGCTGAAAACTGCGGACGCGGCGGATCAAGCCAAGGTTTCCGCGAGCGCCATAACCGCCCGGGCCAGTTGCGGCTGGGAGATGGTCAGCGGGGGCGTGAAGCTGATGACATTGGCGTGTTCGCCCTCGGGGAGGAAAATATAGCCGCGAAGCAACAGGGCTTTGATCGTGTCGATGGCAATCCGGGTGGCGGGGGTTCCGTCGGGTAAGGCCAGCTCCAGACCGGCCAGCAAACCCAGACCGCGGGGGGAGCAAACGACCCGGGATTTCGGGGGAACGATTTGTTCCAGCCGGGTCAGGAGAAATTTGCCGAGGGCGGCAGCACGTTCCGGCAGCTGGCATTTTTCAATTTCCGCCATCTGTGCGAGGGCCATGGCGCAACCCACCGGGTGGCCGAGAAAAGTACTGGTATGAATCGCCTCGCCGGTGGAGGCGGGCCAGGCGGCATCCATGAGTCTGGCCCGGCCGACGCAGGCGGAGAGCGGGAAACCGCCGGTGAGGGCCTTGCCCAAGCAGATGACATCGGGAACGGTTCGGACATGCTCGCAGGCAAACCATTTTCCGGTGCGGCCGAAACCGGTGTAAATTTCGTCGAGGACGAGCAGCGCGCGGTATTCGTCGCATAATTGCCGCAGCAAGGGCAGGAATTCGGGCGGCGGCAGGTTGATGCCCCCGCGCGCCTGAATGGGCTCCACGAGCACCGCGCCGATTTTTTCCCGGCGAAAAATCTGGCGCAGGCGGCGTTCGACACTTTGGAGCGTGCGGCGTTTGGGCTGGGGACCCATACCGGGGTAGGGAACGAAATGGCCGAAACGGCCCAGTTGCGATTGAAAGGGCTGGCGAAAATGGCGGCGGTGGGTGGCGTTGAGCGCGCCATAACCGAGACCGTGGTAGGCGCCTTCAAAGGCGATGACCCCCGGTTTGCCGGTGGCGAGCAGGGCGGTTTTCAGGGCGGCTTCCACGGCCTCGAAACCGGAGTTGGCGAAGATGGTTTTACCGGTGATCGTGCCGGGGGCTGACCAGCGCTCGAAGGTGATGCGGCTCAACTGGCGAGCGAGCCGGGCCTTGGGGGCGTGCGGGTGGACGTCGCCCATGGCGTGCAAGAGGGTGGCCATCTGGCGTTGGCCGGCGCGGACCACGGCGGGATTGGCATGACCCGCGGCGGCCACGCCAAAGGCGGCGGTCAAATCGAGATACTTCTTATCTTCGACATCCCAGACATGAACGCCCCGGGCCCGCTGCCACACCACGGGCCACGTGCCGTCCGGGTCGATATAGGTGATGTTGCGGGATTCGAAATCGCGAAGCAGTTGGAGGATGTCAGGTGAGTTCATGTTCACCGGGGATCAGACACCGCGTTGTTCCGATGGCCAGATGATTTTATGTTGCTGGATCTGGAAGCGCACGGGCAGGGCATCGGCGATGATTTTTTCCGCGAGTTCACGCCGGGTGATGGGCGTTTGGCCGGCGGGCACTTTTTTGAGGACCGGACTTTGCTGTTCGGGCGCGAGCGGATGGACCCAGGAAAACAGGAGCGGGCAGACGGCAGACAAATGGTGTTCCGCAATCTGAGTCCTGGCCCAGTTATAATCTTCGACGGTGCCGATGACGAACTTGATTTCGTCGGTGGCTCTCAGGTGCGCGAGGTTGGCGAAAAGGTTGCGTTCCACTTCGCCGCTGGAGGGGCATTTCAGGTCCATGATGCGGCGGACGCGGGGGTCCAGGCGGGAGATGTCGTGGGCGCCGCTGGTTTCGATCAAAACCGTGAAGCCGTCGTCACAGAGGGATTTGGCCAGGGGCACGGTGTTTTTCTGGAGCAACGGTTCGCCGCCGGTCAATTCCACCAGCGGCAGCCGGGGAGAGGCGGGAGTCGCCTCCCGGGGGAAGGGCGCCGCCAACCCGCGCACACGCTCGAGAATGGCGGGCAGGGCTGATTTCTTGCCCTCGGTGAAGGCGTAGGCGGTGTCGCAATAGGAACAACGGAGATCACAGGCCGTGAGCCGGATGAAAATGCAGGGCAGGCCGGCGAAGGTGCTTTCGCCCTGCAGGCTCAGATAGATCTCGTTGACGGTCAGTGCTTCGGACATCCGGTTAAACCTAGCGGGAAAGGGCGGGGTTCAACAGGACTTTTATCATGGTGAACGCAGGCGGTAGAACCGGCCGGGATAATTGGTCCACTGGGAATCGCTGAAATAGGCGGGGCCGGTCGTGAGCGTAATGGTTTGCACCGGTTGCCAGTCGGGATGGAAGAGATTGGTGGCGGCTTCGACCACGAACGTCAAATTGCTGGTGCCGGTGATGTTGAATCCGAATTGATGGTTGCGCACGCCAAAGCTGGCGTCGCCGGTTTGGGGCTGTGGATTCCAAAGGATGGCGGGTTGTCCGCCAAAAGTAGCGCCCCAGCTGGTGGTGCCCGGCAGGTAGTAAACGGTGGTGGGCGTCGGCGGCTCATAGACGGGTGGGGAAAAGGGGAAAAAGCTGGACCACTGAAAGAACACATCGGAACCCACTGCGGGGGCGTTCCCTTGAAAATAGACGCTTTTCAGGCTGTCACAGAAGGCAAACGCGCCGGTGCCAAGGTTGGTAACCCCATTGGGAATGTCAAGGGCGGCTAAATTGGCGCAGGCGGCAAACGTATAACTGCCAATCGACGTGAGGTTGGTGCCGAGGATGATATTGGTCAGGCCGTAGCCGGCGGCGTTGTCGAACAGGCCGTCGGCGAGGGCGGTGACGGGCAGGCCGTTAATCGTGTCGGGAATGGTGAGGGCGCCGACGGAACCATTGAAACCATAAATCGTGATCGAATTGCCCACGGTGATGCAAACAAAGGGCGAATCCCAAAGATACGCGGTTAACCCGTCAAAGGTTGCGCCCCATCCGGTGGTGCCCGGCAAATAATAAACCGCTTCCGCGTCGGGGTTGTAAAAATTGTTGCCAGGAACTATGGGACGGATCAAACCCGCTGAAGAAATTGAGGGAAGGCCTGGCGAGGCGATCGCGGGCGCATTGCCTTGAAAAAATATTTCGGTGGAGGAGCAGCCAAGAAACGCGGTATTCCCAACATTGGTGACACCGGACGGAAGGGTGATGCTAGTGAGATTGGAGCATTCGTAAAAAGCGGTGAAGCCGAGCTGCTTTGTCCCGGTGGGAACGGTGTAGGCGCCGCCAACCGCAGCGGGAAACTGGATGAGGGTGGTTTGTGGTTTGTCGAACAAAACCCCATTCACAGCGGAGAAATCGGCATTTTGCGCGCCGACCGTAATGGCGGAGAGCCGGCCGCAGCCCGCCAAGGCACCGTTGGCAATATTGGTGACGCTATCCAAGACGGCGTAGCTGCCCGCAAAGCCGCCGGGGACTTGGATCAGCGAGGTTTGCAGTTTGTCACACAAAGCCCCGCCAACACTGATGTACGAGGGATTGTGTGAGTCCACGGCAATGCTAACCAGGCTGCCACAACCGGCAAATACCCCGTTGCCGAGGTTGGTCACAGTGGCGGGGATGGCAATGCCCGTCAAGCTGGCGCAGTTTTGGAACGCGGAGGCACCGATATTGACAAGATTAGTTCCCAAAGTGACCTGGGCGAGGCTGCCACAGTTGGCGAAGGCACTGTTGCCGAGGTTGGTTACGCGGTTGGGGACGAGCAATTGAGCCAAACTTGAACAGGAATCGAAGGCCTCGTTGTTGATGCTCACCAGATTGGCGCCCAAGGTCAGGTTGGTCAGCCCACTGCAGGATTCAAAGCTCGCGATCCCGATGCTGGTCACCCCGTTCGGAATCGCCAGGCTGGTTAAACTGAAGCAGTTATCAAACGCAAAGTCTCCAATGCTCATGAGGTTGGTACCCAAAGTAAGATTGGTCAGGCCGCCGCAGGAATCAAATGCCTGGATGAGAAGGTTGGTCACGCTGGCGGGCATGGTGATCTCCGTCAAGCTATCGCAACCGGAAAACGCTCCGGCTCCGATGATGGTGACGCCGGCGGGGATCGCATAACTGCCAGCCAATCCACCCGGAGCCTGGAGGAGCGTTGATTGGGGCTGGTCGAATAACACTCCGTTGACGCTGCGGTAAAACAAATTTTGGTTATTTACGGTAATCGCCGTGAGACTCGAACAATTGGCGAAGGCCTGACTGCCAATATTGACGACGTTGGAACCGACCGTGACGCTGGTCAGGCTGGCGCAGCCAAAGAATGCCTGGGGACCGATATTGGTAATGCCCCCGGGGATGCTGATGCCGGACAAGCCGGAGCAGTCTGCAAAAGCACTGCCGAGAATGCTGGTGACGCTGGCGGGAATCGCGTTACTCCCGGTGACCCCGGGAGGAGCCTCGACGAGAACCCGCTGGGCCTTGTCCAAGAGAAACCCGTTAGAACTGCTGTAATACGCATTTTTCGAATCCACCGAGATGGCGGTCAAGTTGAACACGGTTTCAAACGCGCCGTTAAGGATGTTGGTCACGCTGTCTGGAACCGTGATATTCGTCAGGCTGCTGGAGAAGAAAAAATAGTCGATGCCGGTGACCGGATAGCCATTGAGGGTGGCGGGGATGATGGCGCTGCCATTCGTCCCGGTGTAGCCGGTGATGGTGATGGCGCCCTGGTTGGTTATGCCGGTGAATTGCGCCTGGACGCCAGCGGGCAGTCCGAGCGACAAAAGCCCCAACAGAAAGAGGTTCCTTGTCTTCATTTTGAAGTTTTTAATCTGCCTTTTTGACCGGCGCAAAGCAATTCAAATCAATCAGCCAAATGAATCAGTCGTCGCGGTGAGCGGTACGACTTCTTATGGTATTGCCGCGCCCGCAATTGATGCTGCGGGCTATGGCACAGGTCGCCCCGCGACTCCAGCCAGCCAGAGCCGGTTGACGAGGAATGACCTCAGGGCCGCCGTCAGTTATTGGTTTGCGTCGTGACGTAGTAGAATTGCTGCGGGCCGGAAATGAGGTTGGTGAAGGCGCCAGCGGCGCCGAGGAAGGCCTGTCCGGCGACCGCCTTGTAGGGGCCGCCAACAGCGGGCGCATTCCAGAGCGTGGAGACCTGACTGGGGACGGCGGTAAAATCCAGCACGACGTTGGTAGCCGACCTCGCGGCCAGAACGTTATTCACACCGCTGGGAATCTGCGGCAACTGGTTCCAAGCCGAGCCGTCATATTGCGAGCCGGGCGTGACCGGCTTGAAGCCCACATAGGCCTGCGGCGCGAAAGCGCCATTGATGGTGGGGAAACGGGTCAGCGAACCATTGGTGTTCAGGTCGGATGGGGCATAAACCACGCGATCAATGATATAGCCGCCGCTGTCACGGAGCACGAGCAGGCCGTTGCCGGCGGTGGGCAAGGTCAGATTATTGGGGGCGGGGACAGCCAGCGCGGGTAGCACGGGAATGCCGGAGCCGATACCGCCATAAATCACCAGCGAGTTTGAGGATTGAATCGTGGTGCCCAAACCAGTGTTGGAGTCGAACAACAAACTCAGCGGGTTGCCGTTGTCCAACGTCCAGCCCGGAACCAGATCAACCGGCGATTGATTGGCAATTTCAAGATACTGGTCGTTGGTTAAAATCCCGGTGGTGTCGCTGGGACGCTGCAACGGATTGAAATTGGGCGCGCTGGCATTTGTGGCGGGGTTGGCGAGGAATTCGCTGATGGAGATGGCCTGTTCGTTGGTCGTGGGCACGTAAACGGTTAAAACATTGGTGAAGGCGGTGCCGGCGGTGGAGGTCACGGCCAGATTCACCACGTAGTTGCTGCCGGAATCAGCCGCCACGGGGCTGAAACTGAAAGTGGCGGCGCCGGTCTGGCCACCAGTGATATTGGACCAATTGGCGCTGGCAGGCAGGCCGGCGGTGAGCGGGGACAAGGTGACGTCGCCGCCCGCCGGATCCGCAATGCTGACGGTGGCCGTCAGCGTGCCGCCGGGCAGCAGAAAATTCTCCGTGTAAGTATTGGTCGGCGCATCACCCGAACGGGTGAGGTGCGATAGAACATTGGTCACATGGATATAGGAGACGATGTCGGCGTAGCGGCTGGGCGTGAACTCAAACCCGACCCCGTTGAAGTATCCTAGCACCCCATAAATGGTCACCGGCCCGTTCGGCTTGGCACGGCCGGGAATGTCGGTGAAGGAATTGATGTACATGGTAAATGGCTGGCCTTGCTGGTTGGTGAAGGTGAGTCCGTACATCGGGTCGCTGAGCACCTTGCCGGCATTGGCGGTAATGGGTTCGTTGACGCCCGAGGCGAACGTGGCACCGGCGGTGAGGGTCACGTTGGAAGCCACAAAATAGGAGCTTTCCATGGCCTTCAACTGCGCGGTGGTCACATTGGGATCAAAAGGCAGTGGTTGCGGCGCCGGCAGCGGGCCGTTGGTGCTGAGCACCTTGACACTGTGCAGCGGATTGGAGAATACCGGCTCGATTTCCAGCAAACCGTCGAAGGAAGATGCCGGGGCCGTCACCTTGACCACGGATCCGGCGGGCGGACGGTTGGCGGAGCCTGCTCCCGACCAAAAGACGCAGATACCGGCGGTGTTATCCTGCATATAAAACTCGGTGTTGGCCGTTCCAGTCATATTGGTCCACGTGGTTACCGTGCCTTGGATCGTGTAAACGGAGGTCGTATTGGTGGGGGTGTAGGTGTTGTCCACCATCGACCGCAACTGGGCGATGGTGAGCGTTTGGATGGGACTGACCGTCAACAAGGCCGGGGCGCTATTGGTGGAGTTGACGCGGTTGGCCGCGGTGACAAAAACATTGGTGTAGATCGTATTGGTGCTGAGGTTGGTCAGCGTGAGGGTGGCAAAGGTGGCGCCGACGATGGGGTTGGTCTTGAGCGTGGCCCCGTTGTTGGTAACAAAAAACCACTGGTAAGTCGGCGGGGGAACTCCAGCCGCCACGACGCTGAACATGGCGGTGTCGCCAACGTTGACCGTAAGGCTCTGCGGCTGGTTGCTGAAGGTGACAGCGACCGGCGAGGAATAAACGATGAGTTGCGCGTGGCGGGTGGTGGCGGAACCGGTGGCGGCGTTGGTAACGACGGCGTAATAGAAACCCGTGGCATTGGTGGCGACCGCATTCAACACCAGATTCGAGCCCGTGGCGCCAATAATGCCAGCCGTGACGTTGTTGCTGACATAATACCATTGATAGCCCAAGGGCTGGTCGCCCCCCGCCAGGGAGCTAAAAGTTACCGTATCCCCGACGATGGCGCTGATGTCATCCGCGGGTTGTTGGACGATAAACGGAGGGTTGGAGCCGGCACTGGCGGGGATGACATCTCCAAAAGTGGTGCCGATGATCAGGTTGCCGAGGGTCAGGTTGGGAAGCCCGGCGGCGTTGCGCAGACCGAAGCCGCAGGTGGAGGAACCCGGGCTGCCCCCGCCAATATTCACGCTTCCAGTACCCGTCGCTGAGACGGTCGGGTCGCTTGTGTTTTCAATCCCGGGATTGACCCAGACGGTGGAGATTCCGGAATTGAGAATGTACCGCATTGCGACCGTGTAAGTGTTGCCGGGAACCAAATCCGTTTGGACGATGTTCGTGGTGGAACTGGTTGAATTGGCCACGCCAATCCGGTAATTGCCCAGGGCGGCGCCGTTGGTGGTAATGAACAATCGACAACGGTAGTCATAATTCGTATCGCAAAAAAATGCAAAATAAGTGGCGCTCCCCAAACCGGTGCTGCTGGGAATGGTCGCGGTAAAGCTCGCATAGACTGCCGCGATCGGGCTGTTGCTGGGGAAAAAGGCGGCTGTTGCATTGCTGATATAAATCGTACCGCCATTGGTATAATTAGCCAGGCTGGTATACGACAGTCCGTTGGTAAAATACACCCGCGGCTGATCCGCCGTGCCGGTGCCGGGAATGACCACTTGATCACCGGAGATTTGAATCTGGCCGGAATTGGCGTTGCCATAACCGGGAACCCAGGTCGGGGCGGCGGTCGTCAGGATGGGACCGTTGAGATAGTTGAAATTGTCCTGGAAAACCACAAAGGCCTGGGCGCCGACGGCCCAGGCACAAAGGGCAAGGAAACTGGCGATGGTTTTGAAACTGGTTTTCATGGTGACGGGTTCGAGGTTAAAGGTTGCTGGTTGGTTGGGGGGATGAACTGATCAGGCAAAACAGGGGCTAATTCCGGTATTGATCCCAGATGATGTCGGGATTATCCAACTCCACGCGGGAATCGGGGGTGGGATTCAGGTTGAAAACATAACTGTGTTTGAATTCGGCGGCATGACCGTCGAGAAAAACAAGCGATCCCTGCTTGTTGTGCCGCCAGGAGAAATAGGTCCAGCGGCTGGCGGGAAAGGTGGCCCAATTCGCCGAACTGCTGGCGACGGGCAGGCTTTTGCCCTCGGGAGTCACCACTTCCAAAGTCGGACTAAAGACCGCTTCGGTGAGCAAAACATCCGCCGAGGGGTTGAAAAACCTGGTCAACTTCGGCTCATTGGGGTAAGGCACAGTGGAATAGCCAGTGGCGATGGGTGTGAGCGCTTTCAAGTCCAGATTCATCATGTAACTAAAGAACCCGTATTTGCCACCCAACCCGGGCTGGCCCGCGGCATAATTGTCAGAGGGTACGGCCGGGATGGACGGACACATCCAGATCTTGCCAACGCCATTTCCGGGATAGGGGAACTTTTCCTCGTAAACACTCGGGGAAGTGAGGTTATAATAGTAGGTCAAACCCTTGTCGCCCACGAGCGGGGGCAGGGCATTAAACCAGGCGTACGGATCGTCCGGCGTCCCACCCGAGGGAGCCGGGCTGGCGCTGCCAGTATAGCAGATATAGGACTCGGACTCGCCGGTGCCATCCCGGGGAATGCCATCTTGGTTGTCGGCGGCGTAAATGTGCAAGGCCAGGCCCCATTGACGTAGATTGCTCAAGCACGAGATCTGCTGCCCCTTTTTCTTGGCGGCGGCCAGGGCCGGCAACAGGATTGCGGCCAGAATGGCAATGATCGCAATAACCACCAGGAGCTCAATCAGCGTGAACGCGGCGGTTGCTTGGTTGAATTTTTTTTTCATTCAGTCTTCCTAATCGACTTCGACCGCTGGGGGAAATCAACGGCTTTTGATGGCGATTCGCCAGTCAACTATGCCGAAGTTTCGCATACCCCTTTTACAAACACATGGAGTTCAGGTTACGAACAGGAAAACTCGCGCCCAATCCACCGCCCAAAGACATCGTGACGCGGTTGATGGGCACGAACCTTAATTTCCCGCTGTGCTCCTCTGCTGCGATGGCGGGTAGATCGTATTTCTCCAAACTGGTCGGAATTTTTCTTGGCCTCGAAAAGCAAGGCACCGCGAGAAGCAGCAGGTTCTGATCCATTCGTCCCAGGCAACCCCTACGTTCGATCGCCCCCCGCCTGCCCGTGGAAGGCGTCGAGTGTCGGATGGGCCAGGTCGGCCGGCGGGCACCCAGGAAAACCGCTGAAAACTCCCAACATCTTATCCCGGATCCGCAAGCTGGGGAGCCGACCGAATGCGCACAACGACTCCCATCCCTGCCCGCCAAACTTTTTTCCTCAAGGCGAATTGACGCTTAAAAGAGCGGATTTATCGCCAGATTGATTAATATTCCGCAGGCCTCCAGGTAATGCTCTGCCCGGACCCACACCTCCACGCGGATCCTCAGGCGCTAAATTCTCGGCAGGATAAAATTGGCATGAATAAATTCAAGCCACTGAGGCAGCCGCGCGGCGATGGTTTTGTAGCCAGTCATCGCAAAACA
>Ga0302319_10022172_pt1 | contig 11407 bp, 9 predicted proteins | sample Bog_T0_2_FD_203319 | JGI IMG/M metagenome (GOLD analysis project Ga0302319, IMG submission 203319) | Peat permafrost microbial communities from Stordalen Mire near Abisko, Sweden - Bog_T0_2 | ecosystem: Environmental > Terrestrial > Soil > Wetlands > Peat | place: Sweden: Abisko, Stordalen Mire...
AGTTCGACCCTCGACAACCTAGCCTACTGTTGCGTCTTTTGCAATCGCTATAAGGGCGCTGACGTGGCCGCCATCAACCCACAAACGGGAGAAGCGGTCAGATTCTTTCATCCCCGTTTACAGCGGTGGCCGGATCACTTTCGAATCCGCGGGGCGATTATCGAACCGCTGACGCGGGAAGGCGAGGCCACAGCGCGTCTCTTGCGCTTCAATCACGGCGAACGAATCGTGGAGCGGGCGATGCTACAGAGTGCGGGTTGGTATCCGCGCGGCAATCATTAAGCCGCATAATCCGACCCGAACGCTTCCGGTGGGCTCAAAGTGAATCAAATCGCAGAGCCGCCAAGAAATGCGGCTGCCGCCAGGATTGGCCGCCCCACGTTAGAACGAGAGCTGCCGAGAGTGTGTTGGATGGCAGGCGTCGACATGAGTGTCGACGCGACAGGCTTGAGAGCCTGCGCCACGAGTGCGTGGGCTCTCAAGCAGTAAATTAAGGTAGAGCCTAAAAAGACAGGTGGAGGGCGAGTTGCAGGAAGCGGGAACTGCCGAGCGTATGTTGGATGACGCCGAGGCTACCTTGGGGGGTGGCGAGCGGGGGCGCTTCATAGTCGCTGAAGAAGACGACGTCGTTGTTGGGCGTGTCGAAATCGGGGTGATTGAAGAGGTTGAAGGCGTCGAAGTTGAAACGTAAACGCATTCTCTCGTTGATAGCGAATTCCTTGGCCAAGCTCATATCGAAGCGGACTTGGAAGGGACCACGGAACAAATTGCGGCCGGAGTTGCCGTAGATGGATTCGTAGGGATCGTCGAGTGGAACACCGTTTGTGCCGGGCGTCACAAAGGTGGGCGAGAAGGCGCTGGCGTTTAACACAGGCTTGCCGGCGTTGACGCCCGTTGTTCCTTGTAACTGAGCTTGCGAGGCCGTCACACCGGTTTTGAGAGGCACGATGGGGTTGCCAATTTCGTCATCGGTTCCGAAGTAGAGACTTCCGACCGACCCGGAATAATCATAAACACTATAGGGCTGGCCGCTCTGAGCCACGGTCTGACCTCCGATGCGCCAACCGTTGATAACTTGGCCGAGTGCGTGGTGGGTGGTGAGCTTCGGCAGGTCATAAGTGTAGTTGACGAGGAAGACGTGAGTCTGATCAAAATCGGCGGAAGCATAGTTTGAGCGAGGATAGAGAGGGTTGTTGCCGGTGAAGAAGAGGCCCAGACCACTCTGCTCATCGAGCGCGTGTGAATAAGTGTAGGAAGCGGTAAACTGCAAGCCGTAGGAGAGGCGTTTGCGGGCTTGGAATTGGAGCGCGTTGTAGTTGGAAATGCCTTCCGCTTTATAAAGCACGGAGTTCATGTCATAGCCGATATAGGGAACACGAATGGGCGCGTTGCCCGAGTATTCGTTGGTGGAGATGGGCTCGTCGGCGGGTGTGTTGGGGAGAACGCCGCCGTAAGAGGCTGTCTGACCGTTGATGGGATTGGTGGCCGTGGCAATGTTCGGCTGGTTGAAAGGAATCGGCAGCACGTCGTGCGAGCTGTGATTGCCGACGTAGCCAAGGGTCAAGAGCAAGCTATTGGTGGCTTGGTATTGGAGATCGAACGTCCAGTTCGCGGAGTAAGGGAGCTTGTTATTGATGTCGTAACCGCCAGACAGAAACGGGCCAAAGAGGTTGCCCGCCGGAAATTTGCCAGACTCGGTTTGACTCAGATTTGGTAGCAAGGCTTGAAACGCGGCCGGGCTGCCGGGAGGCGCAGCGGGAGCAGTTGTGCCAAATGGTGTGGCGAAGGTTGCACCCGTGGCGGCAAAAATTGGGGTGACGAAGGGCGGCGCCAGCGTGACGCCGAATGGTCCGTTGAAACCACCGCCGGCGCTTGGGGAGAGATAGGAAAAGAATTCGCCACGATCGGAGTAGAGGCCGAAACCGCTACGGATGGTGAGCTTCTTCGTGGGAGAGTAGGCAATGCCGACACGCGGGGCAAAGATCCACTGGTGCTGCGTCATGAGCGAATTGCTGGCGCCTTTGGTTCCAAACTGCGCGTTGTTGCCGGCGAACTCAAGGCCCGACCCGGTGATGGTGTCAGTCGCGGCGTTATAGGCATAGAGGTTGGAATCGAAGCCTGTGAGGCGGCCGTACTTTTCAGACAGCGGCCCATCGTAATCCCAACGCAAGCCGAGGGTGACTGTAAGATTGCTGCGCATTTTGTAGTTATCGTTGACAAAGGCGCCAACTGTGTCGGAGCGGTAATAGCGGTCGGCCGAACCTGCGAAGGCGGCTGAATAGGTACCGGTTCTGACTGCGCCTTCGATAAAGTTCACGAAGGTTTTGAAATCGATGGTGTCGTCGGAGGTGTTGTTGTTGATGATGTTGAGTTGAGTATGATCCCACTGACCACCGAAGGCGAGGGTGTGTTTGCCTTTGACCCAATTCAGGGTAGTACCGTATTCCCATTGGTTCTGATACATACCTGCGTTGCCAAAGCTGACGCTGCTGCCGAATTGGAGGCCTTTGGAAATAGTGGGGTCGGCGGTGGTCATTTCGATTTGAGGGAAAGTGTTGGAGCCCAAAAGATTCATGCCGAAATCGGACGGCGTATAGGCTTGGCTGGTATGTGAATACGCTTGCAAGCGAGTGAAGCCGACGTGTTGTTGCCAAGTCAGACTGGGCGTGAGGATGACAGAGTTGTCGATGGAACCGACTTGGCTGCCGGCGGAAAGCTGCTGGGGGAAACCGAGAGAAGTTCCCACGGCGCCAAACGGATTGGTAGTGGGATTGTTTTGGATGTAATACTTGGCACTGACGCGGTCCTTTTCGCTGGCAACGTAATCAACGTTGCCGATACCTTGATCGACATTTGAGGTGGCGTTGGGGCCTTGCGTGACAGCGTCATAACCCAAGGCGGCGGCCTGCTTGGCGTTGGTGATTTGCGCGCTCGGAATTAAGTATTGGCCGTTGGGCAGTTGAGCGTTCAGGAGCGCGGAGGCAACGGGGCTGATCTTGCTGGCTGGGACCACGGTGCCGAAGCTGCTGCTAATGGCGTTGATGAGACCGGTGGTGCTGCGGTCATTGGTGAGACCGAGGGGAACGGTGACATCTTTGGTTGAATCGGACGCGTCGGCAATACGTACGCCTTGGTAGGAAAGAAAGTAGAAGAGCTTGTCCTTCTTGATGGGCCCGCCGAACGTGGCGCCGAATTGATTGCGATTCAGGAACGGATCTTTGGTGGTGATGGCGGGCGAAGCGTTATAGAAGAAGGGCGCGGCGTTCATCACGGAATTTTGAAAATATTCATAGGCCGTGCCGTGAATGGCGTTGCCGCCGGACTTAGTGATGACGCCTATATGCGCGCCGCTGTTGGCGCCTTGGGTGGCGTCATACATGGCTGAGTTAACGCTGATTTCCTGGATGGCATCGATGGGCGGAGTGGGCAGGGCCTGGCCTATGGCTGAGTAGACGGAGGTGCTGGTTTGAATACCGCCGCCCGCGCCGAAATTTTGGCCAGTGTTGAGAACGAAACGATTCTCACCCACTTGGCTGGTGGAATTGCCATTGAAGAGATTATTGGTGCTGATGCCGTTGAGCGAGAAACTATTGCTGGTATCGCGCTGACCGTTGGAAAAAATAGCTTGATTGCCGAGGCCCGAGTTGCTGCCCGCGCCGCCCAGAAAATCGGCATGCACGCCGGGACTCAAGATGGCAAGTTGCGTGAAGCTGCCGGTGCCGAGGGGCGTTTGCTGAATGGTCAACTGATCAACCACGTAACCGTTAGTGGTGTCCACTTGATTCATTAACGGAGTGGCGGTGACTTCAACGGTGCTGCTGACGGCGCCAATTTGCAGAGTGGAATCGACGGTGGTGGTGCGGTCGGAATTGACCAGCACCTGGGTGTGGACTTCTTTTTGGAAACCGGCTTTGGTGAAGGTGAGCTCATACATACCGATAGGCATGTTTTGGACTGTGAAGGAGCCGTTGGATTGGGTGTGTTCGGTGATTTCCAGATTGGTGGAAATGTTGCGGGCGACAACGGTGGCGCTAGGGACGACGGCGCCGGAGACATCTTTTACCGTGCCCGTGATGGAACCTAATGTTTGTTGGGCCATGGCGGCCGCACAGATCGACAACGAGGCCAGAGTGACGGCAAGGATGAGACCTCGCCCTTTGAGAACGTCTTGAATTCGCATAAACTTTCCTCCCTACCAAAGATTTGAACGGACGGATTTATAAGCGATGCGCTTACGTGGCGAGATCGATTTACTTATTGTAGGGATGTTTTGGGAATTCAGCGCGCGGGAAAGTACTAGAGGGGAGCGATACGTGTTTTTACGGGTCCATCCGCGTTTATGGGGTGCATGAGAGTTTTTGAGATTCGAGCTGGGCTTGGGTATATAAGTCGTTTATGAATTGGCGCGACGGTTCCGACATTGGTAGTTGGGCGTTGCTCTGGGTCATCTGGCGAAGAAAGGCCGTCAGAAAGCGGCCGTATTTTTTTAGTACTGGGAAGTCGCTGGTTGTTAAGGCGGTGGCGACCTCTTGTCTCATTTGTGGTGAGAGCAATTCGATTCGTCCGACAAAGACGCGGGCTAATTGGGATCGAGCCGGCTGAATGGAGATGGGGAGCAGGGTCCACTTTTGAGCGCGGCAGAATGTAGAAGACGCGGAGGCCTTCTTCAAACCATGAATCACGCCAGGTTTCGACCATGGCATGGGCTTCCTTTGAATAAAGGCCCATCTCTGTGAGTTGCTGTTCGAGATGGGAGCGCAGGGAGTCGAGGGTGCCGGCAAGCGCGGAGAATTGGACGTTGGCAGGCTCGCGGAGATTGCGGATAACCGTGTAGCCGATTTGACCGGAGTGATTTTCAAAGAGGATGGCTTCGGGGATGGTTTCGATTCCCTGGTTGCGGAGGGAAACGCCGTCAGGGTGGACGATGGCGTTGAGGTCAACACCGAAATCGGCGATGCCGCGATAGAAGAGGAGCTTCTCGGTTTCTTGGCCAGTGCTTAGAGGAGACGCGTCTGTTTCGCGGGCGGCGTAATAGTGGCTGGGTTGATTGAGCGTTGGAAATGTTGCGGCGGCGCCGAGTTGGACATTTTGCCAATCGATGGAGCTACTTCTGCTGCCCATCGGCGCAAGGGCGGCTTGCGGATACCATTCGGTGATGCGGCCGCTCGGGAACTCGACATGAGCGGAAATGGTGAGCGGCTTTAAAGGATAGAAATAGAGAACGGGCGTTTCCATACGGACCGTGCCGAAATCGGCGAGTTTAGAATTTCGCTGATCGAGGTGGTGAACGAAGCACGGTAGATCGGACGGGCCGGAGAGGGTTTGCCAAGCCATAGCCGCGCCGTCTTCACCCGCGACGGAGGTGAAGGTGCCCCATTCGTGAACGGCTTTGAGGTCTTCCGAGGCGAGGAGTTTGACGGCGCAAACGAGGAATATGGCGTTCTTGCATTTCATGATGATTCTCCTTTTCTTACCAGTTGCGTTTCCATTCGCGCCACCAACCGGTGTCGCCTAGTTGCAAGGCATCCCAGGCGGCGTCGAGACTTTGGCGGTCATTTGCAAGAATGCGTTCGCGGGTCACAGTTGGCGGCAAATTGACTAATGTGGCAAAGCGGTCAAATACTTCTATGCGGTCAGCGCCTTGCGTGCGCTCGAGAAGATGCCAGAGTGTGAGCGCGTCATGCGGGCGGGCGGCGGCGAGCACGGAGCTTAAGGATTGGGCATCGCCCGTAAGATCGAACTGCGCGAGTGCTTTGGTTAAGGCCGGCGGGGCGTCGAGGAAGTAAGGGGTGTCGGGCCCATGACCGACGTGGGTGGTGCAGGCGGCGCCTTCGGGGATGAATGACTCGATCTTACCCTGCTGAAAAGCGACCCAACCGACTTCGACTCGCAAGAAGCCTGCGCCGCTTTTGTCTACGGTGAGCGTGTATTGGCAGCCGAGATCGACGGTTTTTGCGGCGGGAGTATCGACGACGAATTTGGTGGGAGGCGCCCAAATGGTGGCGTGGATGGTGCCGTGATCGAGGGCGAGTGTGTGTTGATCAGTGAGCGCTGGGAGCATGCGGAGGCGCGAATTTGCATCGATGGCCACTTCGCCGATGAATTCCGATCGAATGGTTGCGCCGGCGCGGCCGGTTTCGATGACTTGGCCGGAACGGACGATGCTTGGCTTTTGACCGGCGAGAGATAACTGCCAGGAGGTTGCTTGATCCTTGGCCGGGATGAAGATTGAAGTTACTCCGATAGTTAGTAAGATGGCGGCGGCGGCAAGCAACCAGGTCTTTTGCTGATACCAGTGGCGTTTTATGGGCGGACGGTCGACCCAGCGTAGATCTTGGAGGAGGTTTTCGAGGCGCGCGACTTCCGGGTCGGGTTCACCAGTGCGGTCCCAAAGATAGTTTTCGTTCATATTATTTCCGACCCTCCAGTTGATCGCGTAAGAGCTTCATGCCACGGCAAATGTTAACGCGCACGGAATCGGGCGTGAGGCCAGTGCGCGCGGCGATCTCGGGTCCGGTCATGCCCTCCACCAAGCGGAGAACGAGAGTTTCTCGATAGCTCTCGGGCAAACTTTGAATGAGTGCCAATACGGCAAACGCTTCGCCATCGGGGCTCGCTCCAGCAGAGCGGAGTGGGTCTACCGGGAGCGGCGTGCTTGTTCTGCTGCGTAAATAATCGGTTGCGGTGCGGCGCGCGATGGCGATGAGCCAACCGGGGAAGGCCGCGGGTTCGCGAAGATTGGGCAATTGTTTGAGGGCTTTCACAAAAACGTCTTGCATGAGGTCTTCGGCATCTTGATAGGCAACATGAGCTAACAGCACTCCATGAATCAGCCGGCCGTACTCCTGATAGAGCGTGCCGAAAGCCGCACGGTCGCCCTTTTGCGCGGCGCGCACCAGTGTGGCTTCTTGGAGTCGAGGCTCAATGGTTAAGAGCATTGCCAAGCTCAGTTTAATGCTAAAGAGACCTCGGCGGAGTTAGCAGCATGGGTATAGTGCTTGGCCATTGATAATTGCGCAGAATCACCGTGGATGGGCACGACAACGCTGGTGGCGTAATTCTTATATTCCGGATTGGTGGCCACCATCTTGACGGCCCAGGCGCCTTGCTCCGGCCATTCGTGAGTGACGGCAAACGTTCCGGCCGTGGACAGAGTGATCACTTTTAAAGGAATGCTTTGGCGGACGCCGTTGACGACGCCTTCGGCGGTGGCCGAAACAGTAGTCTTTTCGGGAGAGTGACAGGCCGTGGTTCTTACAACCAGAACAGCGTGATCTCTGAGCGCTTCGGGATTCGATACGGGATTGCCGACTTCCAGCAGCAACGCGCCCGCGAAGAGCGGGACCACGAGAATGCCAAGGCCGAGCAGCGGTTTCCAGAGTGGTTTCATAGAGGATCTCCTTTTCGACTGGAAAGACGGTGAATGGCGGCAAAGTGTTAACGACCGTTTGGACCTTTCCCCATGCGCAGATGCATTTCCTCCCTTCGCACTCCAAACTGCAGTGTCCCCCTTTTTCGCTCCCAGGCGCAGACGCATTCGTTTTCCCAAACCCGAATAAGCAAACTCCCTGCCAAGTGAACGTAAACGACACCGAATCGAGAGGGATTCGGGCAGCGGCGGCTTCTGAAAAACTTCTTCAGCTCCAATTCTGTCTGTTTCTTGCGTTGCCGTTCGCCACCCCTGGAAGGCATCGTCAAGACGTTACCGATAAACAACATCAATAACGCCGGCATTCGAACGAAATGCTTCGCGGGACCGGCGGACTTTAAATGTAAACACTCCCTTGTCCCAGCCATCGTTCAGCGCTCCGCATCCACGAATACAGCACTCGGCGTCAAGAAATCAAATGTGCAAGGGCATCGCTTAAGCCGTCTTCGATATCTTTGATGCGCTTATAGACCAAACAGCGTTGGCCTTGGGTGTCGAACGTAAGCTTCTCTCCGTCTCCCAGCAATAGTATTGCTGGCTTGTTACAGCCCTACGCGTATCCGACCTCAAGGTAAACATTGGGATTCGAAAATGAAAGATCTGCAACAACAGCTTTGCAAGCCCTTATTCGATTTTTAACCCATTCAAAAATGTCTCCCGTGAATTGCGCATAGTCGTCACGCTCGCAAAGAAAACCAGCCTTCTGTGCGGCGGTTAGTATTCCATAGTCGTAATGATCGCGCATTTCCTCACGAAACGGCATAGCTACGAATAACGAAGGCTTTGCGTCCGATGCGTGTCCGGCCGATTGAATGCGTTCGGGCGCGCCAACCTTAAGTTGTACCTCTGCCACGCCGTGCTGATCGATCTTCAGTTTCCGCGACTTGACGAGGCGATCCAACTCCCGGTCGAAACGTAGGGCTCTTCTCTCATCTTTCTCAACCACGGCAATGTCGGATAAAGCCATAGGGAAGGCGCCCGAAAGTAGGCCATCCAGGAGGCCCGCAACTAAGGACTCGAAACACTCCATTTCATCTAAACCGAACGCCGGACCATGAACAGTTAGAGCCAGATGAGTAGTATCGTGCGCGTTCTCGGAAAGTACTTTTAAACCTGTGTGGCAAACACTCTAATATCGCCGTATCTAAATTGAAAGAGCGACGGTGTACCAACAAACAAGACTTGGCTGGCAGCCACTTGTTGCAATGAATTAACAAGCCGGAATTCGCCAGATAATGGCATATCGTCAACAAGTTTGGGCAACTTTTTACCCAGGGCTTCGACAGCCTCGCGATCCGCGCCGTGCAGCCCCTGCGCGTACTTCAGCGCCACAACGTCGGCTTCGTACTGGAGCACGTTCGCGTTTTCCACATGCAGGTAAAGAGTGCGCCAGGGAGTCCACAAGCGCGTCGGTGCAGCGGCTGCCATTTACAGGAGGATACCAGAGGTAGACGAGGACGCAAAACCAGCCCAATGGCATCCCGTAAAGGCGTCATTCGCCGGTCACGAAACTTTAAAATAATTCTTCTCCTTTAAAATCAGCCACTTACACTGATTTCTCTGAAAATAGAGAACGGGCGTCAAGCTAATGTTGAGTCGTTTGAGCGCGTTCCAACACGTCGCCACAAACAAATTCAATCAGTAACTGGAGATAACATATGTCGTCTGAAGCACAAATCAACGCTTCCCGCGAAAACGGCGCAAAAAGCCATGGGCCTGTCACGGCCGAAGGAAAAGCGGCCTCTTCTCAGAACGCAACCAAGCACTCTTTAACGAGTAAGACCCTCATCGTCGCTCCCGAAGAACAAGAAGCCTACGATGCTCTCGTCGCCGCCAACTTCGCTTTTTATAAACCGTCTACTATCCTCGAGCGGCACGTCATCCAGGCCATTGCAGAAATTGAATGGAAGCTTCACAAGGCCGATATCTTTGAATCCGGCATCCTCGCTTCCGGCCGCATGTCAAGCCGGCATGACCTGGAAGACGTCGTCGACGCCAACCTACGCTATCAAATGATCGAAAGTCTCATCTATCTGAGCAATGCCAAGACCTTGCAGAACTTAACTCTGCAAGTGTCACGCACACAACGCAACCTCGAACGCCGCATCAAGCAATACGAAGCCATGCGCGCCGAACGGGAAGCCGTGGAAATCGCCGCCAAGAACATGGCCATGACCAGCCTCACCGGCGACAAGAACGATACCAGCCCTGTGCATCCCACCGTCGGGTCCGTTTTTTCATATGAGTTCCTGATCTCCCGTTTGGAGTACATAAAGTTTCATCCGAAAGGCAACATCGTCTTTTTCGACCGAGCCTGGGGCGATCCTAAGGCGAAAATACCCGCTTAAAATTTGCAGAAACTCGTCTAACCAGCACTCGCCCGCCACGCCAATACCCGACGTGTGTCTAAAGCCTCTAGCAGAGCCACGCACGAAGTAAGTGGTTGGTCTTACCCGTCCGATTAACTCGAACTAACTAACCATGGAACACATAACGACATTCAATAATTTCCCGTCCTCACTATTTCCAAAGGATAAACTGTGCCGTATGGATTCATCAAGACGCTCCGTCTTAGCCACCTTGGCATCCGCGCCCGTTATGCTCACCCAAGCGCGCAGCCGCCGCAAACCGAACTTTCTCTTCATTCTCGCCGATGATCACGCCGGCTATGTTCTAGCGTGCGACGGCAATTCACAGGCACTCACGCCCAATATCGACCGGCTCGCCACCGAAGGTACCCGTTTCTCCGCGCATCATTGCAATTCACCCGTCTGTACACCGTCGAGACAATCTCTGCTAACTGGCCAGTTGCCGCATGCAGCGGGAGTAACAGTACTGGCCACGCCGCTAGCGCCGAACAAGCCAACATTGGCGACACAGTTTCAGCAGGCCGGTTATCACACAGCGGTTTTCGGCAAGATGCATTTCAACAGACCTGGGACGGCGGGCATGCATGGCTTCGACATTGCGGAGACGGAGGATCGAATCGGCGAGCAGTGGGCGCTAAACGCCGCCCGGCGGACGGCACCGGAGAATGTTCCCACGAAGCCGAAATGGCGGCCTTTTGTAGACCCAGCGCGGATTTGGTTGAACGCGGACAAGCTACCTTTTCCCGCGCTTGAGGCCGACATGAAGGGCACTCTGATTGCCGATAAGGCGATCGCGTATTTGCAGCAGCAGCGGCGGGAAGAACCGTTTGCGTTATGGGTGAGTTTTCAGGAGCCGCATTCGCCGTACGATTTTCCAATAGAAGACCGGGCTCGTTTTGATGCCACGAAATTTGCAGTGCCACCCATCGGGCCGGAAGACGCGGGGCAGATTCCGCTGATTTTTCGGGATCTGCTGGACAGTGAGAAACAAGGGATAATTGCGGCGTACTATACGTCGGTTTCATTTGTCGACCGGAATATTGGGCGCGTGTTGGACACGTTGCGCAGACTGAATCTGGAAGACGACACGTTCGTGGTTTATACGGCCGACCATGGTTATTGTCTCGGGCAGCATGGGCGCTTTGAGAAGCATTGCGGCTATGAGCCAGCGCTGCGAGTGCCGCTGATCATGCGCTATCCCGGGGCGCGTTCGCCACGGCGTGGTGACAGATTTGACGGAGCATGTGGACGTGACGGCGACCATTGTGGACATGCTGGCCCTGAGTTCCCTGCCCGAGCAGCATGGTCAGAGTTTGCGGCCGTATTTGGAAGGTGGGCGTGTTGCAAAGCCGCGCGACCTCGTTTTTAGCGAGTATTTGGAGAACGAAGAAGCGTATATCAAGACGAAAGACTGGAAATATGTTTTCTGTTCGGGCAAGCGGGCGCGCAAGGATGGCTATCAAACGGGCCAGCCCACGCCGGGCCGTTATGAGCGCTTGTATGACTTGAAGCACGATCCGGGTGAGTTTACGAACGTGGCGTCGGAGCACCAAGAGACGGCGGCAAAATTGGCAGCTTTGCTGTTGGAGCGATTTCGAGCGACGCATCC
>Ga0302319_10022173_pt1 | contig 11407 bp, 9 predicted proteins | sample Bog_T0_2_FD_203319 | JGI IMG/M metagenome (GOLD analysis project Ga0302319, IMG submission 203319) | Peat permafrost microbial communities from Stordalen Mire near Abisko, Sweden - Bog_T0_2 | ecosystem: Environmental > Terrestrial > Soil > Wetlands > Peat | place: Sweden: Abisko, Stordalen Mire...
GGGCCGCCCTTTTCCTTGGGCAGATCGCCGACGTATCGCATCTGCCAGCCCCGCAGCTCTTTCCTCCGGTATATCGGCACGTAAATGCGACCTGCGGCCAGCCAAAAATGACTGTCCTGGCAATAGCCCACGCCGTAGTAACGGCTCAGCCATTCAGGATCGATAAACCGGCAACCCAGATAGGCATTGGCCGGATGATTGGGCGGCAGCTCGTGCAACGGCTGAATGTGTCCTGGCGGAGTCACGATGGTCTTCTGAGCGACAACAACGCCGGGTCTGATCTTAGCCTTCTCCAGTACACCGGCGATGGCTGTCAACCTGTGCTCCAGTGCCTCGCCTTGTTCTCTATCGCGAAAACAATTCTCGTTGAAGCAATGAACCATCAGCGGAAAGTTGAATCTGCCGGTCTTGTCGCGCTTGCCGAAGTAATGATTGATCTGCAGACGATACCGCGTATCCCGGCAAATCGGGCAGCAGACGTTGTAACATTCGCCATACTGGATGACGTTCATGACCTCTTCGCCGAGATAGTTGCGAGTGTAGTTGTAGTCAAAGCTCTCGCCATCGGAGGTAATCCTGACCGTGCCGAACTCCCTTTCCAACTGATGATAAAGAACATGGTTCAACGGTTGTGTCACAAACTCAACTCCTTCTCAGCCAGCTGAATCGGCTTCGTTGGGCTCGCCGTTCGCCTGATTGTAATCGTCAGTCAATTGACGCTGCTGCCGCTGACGAGCGTCGCCGTGAACGATCATCTCATCTTCACGCCGGCCGACAATCCGACCGTTTCTAATCGTATAGGTGGCGCTGGCGTCGCTAACCCTGTACATATTGCCCTGTACGTGCAAGATACGATTTTCCATCTGGGGAGCCCGGCGGTGTTTGGTACAGCCCCAGGCAGCCAGAGCCGCACCATTGGGCATGGCACCCTGCATGCAAAAGTCGCAGTTCTCCGGGAAGTTCTTGGCTTCCGCCGCATCGGTATGATGACCGATGCGACCTTCACCCAGGTTGTTGGCGGCGGCGGCCAGCTGATGAAACAAATACACCGGACAGTTGAATCGATCGGCAATGATGCTCTTGGCCATCATAGGGGCATTACCGATGTAATGACGCATCTGACTCATGTCGATGTTTTTGGTCAGCATGTGCCGCTTGGCGGCGATGCCGACGTAATCCATGATAACCGAGCTGATCTCGACGTTGCGCTGGCGGCAAAACGACCCCAGCATCGTCTTTATTTCGTCGAAATACCCGTTGCCTCGGCCCCGACTTTCCTCAGTGCTGCCGGTCATGTCCACGTAGATCACGTGCTGGTTGAGCATGGCGATGGCGTTGTTGACTCGGTCTATTTCACCAAGAACCGGCAAACCGGCTGACAACTGCCCGGCAAATTCCAGCCGCTCGTAAGTCTGCAAGTTATCAGCCGTTGAATACTCCGACCGGGGCGTGTGCTCAAGACGGTCCCTGGGCATTTTTGCGGCGTATCCGAGCGCCCGCTGACGCATTTCCGTCAATCTGGCCTCATAACTGAACACGACCACTACCTTCCGACTGCTGCTCGGATCAGCTTCCATCATTGCTTGAAGTCGGCAGCACCGCTCAACTGCCAGCATGTACACCAACGTTGTCTTGTACGAGCCGTACGGCCCCATGACTCCGTAGACTTCCCCCGGACAGTCGCCGCCGGCCGTGTAAATGTCGAAGAACGGAATGCCAGTCGGCGTCAACGTTCTCTGGATCGTTTGATCCCAGTTCTCGGTATAAGCCAGCTCGTCGACCGTCGCACACGTCATCGCCGTGATAGACTCAATCTGGCTGGTCAACGTGCTGATGAACAACGGCATGTCCTCGGGCACCGTAGACCGCGACAACAGCTGCCCCTGCATGGCAGTGGCCAACTGTTCGTGCAACAACTTGGATGCCGTGCGAACGGCCCAGCCGGCATATTCGTTGTTGTTTTCCGGCGGATGCAGAAACGTCGCAGGAGAAAACGCGTATTCAATCAGCTGAACCGCTTCGTCGTAAGACTCTTCACCCACCGTGCCATAGCCCTGCTCGCTGTTCTCCAGCGCTGTCAGCAGAAACTCACGCTCAGGCATGTGTCCGTGCTCGTTGACGAACGCTATGGTGATCTCCCACAATGCCGCATAAGCATCGCCGGCATAGCGAAACGTCTCCGGCGTCAACAGCTCACGCACCCGGTCAAAAGCACCGGGATTGCGCAGAAGCACGGCCATTAACAGCTCGCGACTTTTGCTGCCGATCACCGTACGACGAACCACCTGTGGCGATCTGCCTGTATTGCCCTGACTCATTACTTACGCTCCTCGGACGTCAAAACTCCGTGCGTCCGGTTGTAAATGTTTCTGGCTTCCTCCTTGAAACCTCTGGGAATCCGCCCTTTCCATGCCGTCTCGTAAGCTTCGGAATCCATGATGTACTGCATGGCCGCGTCACGTCGAAACGCACCGGCAATTTGCACGAACCCTTCTTTGTCCTCGGTTTTGATCTGCTTGGACATGTCCGTCGCAAAAATGAACCTGAACAAGGCGCTAAGCGGTGCATTGTTGTCCAGCAATACCCACTTGATTGCCTTCTCAACGTCAAGTTTGTCTTTCAAACCAGGCTGCCGGCAAAGAAACTGAACTTGACTTAGACAAGTCTGCGCCTGCAGCTTGATCGCCTGCTCCAGCTCAACAATGTTGCTTTGCAGCATGATGCGGTAGTTTTCCACCGCCCGCGTACTCTGCAAATGCTGCGGCCGCACGACCGGCTTGAGCGGATCAGCTGCAAAAGCGGCGGCAAACTGACGCCGGACAAAGTCGTCAGGGTCCAGGCCGGCGTCCAGCACGCGTTTGGCGACGTTGGTCCAAAGCGTGGCTATTCCAGAATCGCGAACGCCGTCTTCGACGTTCTCCACCCATCCGTCGTCATGCTTGCCGCGTTTCTTCTCGTCGCGAATTTCGCCAAGATCCTTGACAAACTTGTTGGGCATCTGCTGCTGATGTGAAGCACAAAGCAAGTTGTAAATGCGCCGGCGCTCGGCTTCATACACGTTGGCAATCCTAACCGCCGTGCGATCCAACTTGCTTTTGAACTGCAGCTCCTTGACCTCTCCTGCGGCCACCTGTTGCTTTCGATCCTCCAAGTTGGGAGTGATCTTTCTGAACTTGGCTCTTTCACTAGGCAATACGTCCATCACGTTGACTCCTTAGTTTGCGTTTGGGGTTTACGCACTGGAGGTTTTTTGGATGTCGCCAGGTTCAAATTCAACGGGTTGCGAGACCGCTGGCTTTTACTGCGGAACCCGGAGAAACCATTCTGATTGTCGTCAACCAACAATCGTCCGGTGTTGTCGAACTGCCGCCAGCCGTGATAGGCGTAGCGGCGAGAACGGTTGCCGGACCGCTGGTTGAATCCGCGATTCCACAAATCCCGGTAGTCGCGAATCCGCCCGATCGTCTTGCCGGTCTGATCGTTTATGCGGGCGGCACGGCCGGGAATCTGCGTGTCGCCGGTAGGGCTATCGCCGGCATCGGCACGGATCACCACTCCCAGCTCGCGAAAATTGACACCGACGTTCCAGACCGTGTTGCAGATAACCTTGCGTAGTCTGCCGTCTTCAAAATCCTTGGTGATCTTAGACCGGCGCTCAGCCGTCATCATCGGCAGGCTCTCAGGCCATATGCCCAAATTGCGAAAATGGCTGATGTCCTCCTGTTTGATTCCTTCGGCGGCGTAGATCACCTCGAAGTCCGGCAGACGCTTTTTCAAAAACAACAGGTGCTCAATGGTCTCGCAAACCACCAGCACCTGGGTGCCATCAGCTGATTCATCGCGGGCGTCAGCGGCAATGATCTCGTTACGAGTTGAATTGCGCCACAAGCCCAGTCGCTTACGTGTGACAGTGTCGGTGACGCCGGCAATAGGATCGACGTCCATCGTCACGTCTGACCATACTACCTCAATGGGCACCACCAGCCCGTAGCGCACGGCCATCTGGTAGGTGATCCGCATGGCGATCGTGCCGCACATGGCTTCAACGCGAATGTCCTTGTTGTCCAGCCGCATGTTGTGCGTGGCAGAGAAGCCGATATTGATGCTTTTGTCGTATGCCGCCAGTTGTTCCGCCGCGTCGTCGGTGGCGGCCTCATGACACTCATCTATAATCAGCAAATCGGCATCGCCTCGGGAATGATGCAGGCTGTCGAAACTGTAAAGCTTGACGCGGTTGCCCATCTGCTTGTTGCGCATACCGCCGTGACACATGCCGACGTCCGGCAGGTATTGCGACAGCTCGTAGTACAAGCGCTCAAGCACCGGCACCCGCTTAGTGACGACGTGAATCTTGAGACGGGGGAACAGCACGCACACGGCAGCGATCAGGAAGCCCTTGCCGACGCCGGTGGCTGCGTCCAGACGGCAGGGTTGCTTCCGCGTGATACTGGTAGCCAGCTTGACCAGCACCGTATCCTGCAGCGGCCGCAGATTGATCCCCAGGATCGGATTAAACAATCGATCCCAATCAGGCTGGAAACATCGATCCTCGGGGCGCTCGGTCAAATCCTGGTTGACTACGTTGTATCCTTTGAATCGCAGCAAGTCGGCAATCCGTCTGGAAAATCCATAACTGGTGCCCAGCCGATCCTGGTAGTCGTACGTGAAGCACTTGTACGTAGTGGTCTCCACCCCGGTCCCGCCGTTCTTGAGACTCAAGCTTTTTTCCCAGCCAAACAGGAGTCTGACGGCTACGTAAGTCAGCTGGGGTTCGAGCAGGTCCCGTATGAATGGAGTCGTCGGTTCGACCACCATTCGATTGCCTTGACGAATGAGCGTAACAGTTCTATCGGGGCGCATGTCTTAACCATCCGTTAAAACGGACAATCCTGATTAGTTTGCAATCTAGTTGAAAAACGTAGGGGGTATTCTTATAGTGGTGTGACCTCCTGGGTATTCAGCCCGGTTGGAACCGTTTCCGAGACGCCGGGTTTGTGCTCCCGGTTGACAGTCAAAGACGCCTCTGGTTGCCGGCCAGAAGCGTCTTTTATTTTGCACTCAGTTTTTCCGCTTCGGCTGCCACGGGGACGGCCAGGACGGAAACGCTTTCGCAGTTTGTGTTTTCATCGCCATCTGACTCCTCAAACACCCGACCGCGTCGCGGACGGATGCTCTCAACAACAAAATGACCGAACTGCCCTGGCTCCCACGGACTGAGCCCGCGATACTTTCCGGCCATGTTCATCAGCTGTATGAAGTCACCGTCGTTGATGGCATCCGGCACAACACAGTTGATTCCGACCACCTGGCCAGGAACGAACGACTCGTGCTGGATGTATCTGCGCTTCCCCAGGGAATTGATGTAGTATCGCTTGAACCAGCGATCTTCCCTGAGCGTCGCATCGACTGCCACGTCCCAGAGAATCTTGGAGACCTCTTTGCCGTGGCGACTCAACAACTGGGCCGCCAGCCTCATGTTCGCAGCGTGCCAGGTCGCAAGAAACATGACCTGGCCTTCGGGCGTCCGTGGAAACTCGTACAACAAACGCTTTTTCACCCGAACGTTACCGAGACACGGGCTGGTGAAACGGATTCTTACCGTTAGCTCTCGCATTGGTCATCCTTGACCTTGTTAATCCGGACCGCAAACCACAACAAGCTAAGACTATAGATGGCATAAGTCAATAGTCTGGTTAGCTTGTCGAAATCGTGGCTTTTACGCTGCGTTTCCTACCTCGATCACCTGATCGAATGAAGGAATCAGTTCACGATTGTGACTGATGAGAATGACCTGCCGCCGGCCACGAACTTTGACCGCGTAGCTCTGCAGCGCACCGGCCAGAAACGACACGTTGTTGACGTCCATCCCGGCAGTCGGCTCGTCCAGAGACATCATCCCCAGATCACCAAACAGGCTGGTCAACGACGTTCTGAACGCGATGGCGAGAACTCCTTTCATGCCGCCCGAAAGCTTGGCAGCCGGAAAGCCCGGAATGCCCGGACGGTGAACAATGAACGACAGATCGGACGATGTCTCGGCCCAGAACGGCGAGCCGAATTGTTCCAGCTCGCTGTTGATGCTTTTTTCCATTCTCCGCAGGTTGGCCAGCGCCACTGCCTGAGGAAGCTTGGTCCGATGGAACACCTGCTCACGAATCGCCGTCAACTGGTCAATCAAGTTGCGTGTCTTCTGTCCGCGTTCCAGCCGCGTCGTCAGCGACGCCAACTGCCGGTTGGTGTTGTTGAGACTGACGACGATCTCGTTCATCCGTCCTTCCAGCCCAGCCACCACGCCGCTGGCCTGCTGATGCAAATCCAGTACGTGCCGAACCGACGCCAGATCGACGTCCTTTAGCTGCGCAACAATCGAGTGATATATGCCGCCCAGACGGCCGTGCTCGTTGACATCCGATTCCAACCGGCCGTTGGCGATGTCCAGCGCCGACTTGGCTGTTGTCATGTCGACGTTCAATTTACGCAGAAGAACTTCGTGTGCCTGCATGTCGAGAATCGCCTGGCGGGCATCTTCTTGACTGCCTTCGACCAATTGGTCTTCGCCCAATGACTTGAGTTTTTCCTCCAGAACGACGATCTCATGATTGATCGTGTTAAGCCACTGCTCGTACTCACGCACGTTGCGGCGGCAAACATCCACGAACTCAATCAACCCGGTCAGCTGATTGCCGTACTCGTCGGCTTTGCGTATCACGGCATGGTGCGGTTTCAAATCGATCTTGTCAGTCGTCGTGCCGCAAGTCGGGCATTCGGCCAGATGACTGTCTTCGAACGTGTCCACGATATTCTGAGACCGGGCGGCGTTGCTCAGCAACGTACTTCTTTCAGCTATCAGAGCATCACGGTTGGCATCCTCCGGGTGCAATGCCGGCACCCGCGTGACGTTGACGTTATGCTTCAACGCAGTAATCCGAGCGTCAGTCTCCTTTCGCAGTTCTGCCGTTTCCCTGGCTTCAATGACCCGCAGCATAAACGCCCGAGCCGCCTGGCCTTGCTCACGCAAAGTCACCGATAGCTCGTTTGCCTGACTCAGCAGATAATTCTTCCGGGCAAACACCTTCTGTTTCTCATCCCGGTCGGCCCGCTTGGCGTCAATGCTGACCTTAAACCGTTGAAGCTCTTCGACGACTTGAGCACGTCGGTCGGCGGCGTCAACCAGCTGCATATACCGGGTCATGTCCGTCTTGGTGAGCAAAGACAGAGCGGCATTCTTCTGCTCCTGCTGCAAAACAACTAGCCTGCCCTGCATCTCGCTGATCTGCTGACGCAGCTGATCGGAGTTGTCTACCAGGCCAGCGTCGCCCAGGCCAGCCAGTTCGGATTCTGCGAACTCGCCGATGGCCTGGTAAATATCCTCGGCTTTTTGGGTACCGCACAGATTCTGGTAGGTAGCCGCCCGCACACCTTCGGTCTGAGAAATGAACTCGAACATTTGCCATTGATCGACGAACACGTAACTCCCGATCAGCTTGTTATTGACGCCCAGCCGCTCCTCAAGCAGCTTGCGAATTGCCGGCTCCGAAGTGTACTTCTGGCCGCCGTATACCAGCTCGTGCGACGGCATGGCCGGATCGCGGCGGCTCTTCTTGGGCGGCGGCCGCAGACAACGGAAAACAGAGAACTCCTCTCCGTTGTGTTCGGCCACGACCAGGATGCTGCTTTCAGAATCCGGCGACGACCCCATACGGATCGCCGCCAGCTTCTCTCCGGGAAAGCGTTTGAAATCGTTAGTTAAGGCAGCGTAAATGGAATTTACTAAAGTCGACTTGCCTGCGCCGTTGAAACCGAAAATCCCGACCAGGCCCTGCTGAAAGCTCACGTCACAATGCTCCAGGGGGCCGACGTTCTTCACGATCGCTTGCTTGATCCACACTACGTCACCAATCCTTCCTTACGCATTACCAGCTCGCCGATCGTCATGAGCAGGCACTGATGCACCAGGCTCCTCTCCTCGAAATCCAGTGCCCGGCCCATCCCCATCTTGCGGACGATAACGTCAAGCTGGGATTCGCTGGACCGCAACTCGGCCCAGCTCTGATCGCGAAGCGCCAAGGACACGTTGTTGTCGATTTCCACGCTCATATCATCTCCAGTTAAGGTTGGCGGCGATACAAGTCATATCGGTCCGGATGGGTCGTCCGGTTGAATTTAATCCACGATGTCCCTGGGGTCTCCTTTGTGCGAAGGGCCGTTATATTCGGGCGTGCCACTGGGAATTAGATTCCAGCCGTCAATTTCATTTAACAACCGGTAACACGTGGACCACTCGCCGAAAGCAACGATGGTGGCTGTCTTCTTGCCTTCCACCTGTGCATAGCCGGATTGCAGGGAAAAATGATGCCGGTTCGCCAAATCGATAAACCGGTTAAACAGCCGCAACGACAGGTTGGCCTTGCTGAATCGTTCTCTAGTCATATTGGTAACTGACTTCGTGTCCCAGACAGACGGCAGCGGTCCGTCACTAGACTCGTAAAGTTTTCCGCAACCAATACACCTTATGTCGCCCTGATACTCGGCGGAGGGTATCTGCCAATTATGTTTATGCTTGCTCGTCTTTCTGGACATCGGCTGTCTCCTGTGTCAAAACCTCATCCCGCATCTTCCTCAACTCCGCCGGAACGTCCGGTGAACTGAGCAGCCGGTGACAAGTTTCGGCATAGCCGCCGATCTGCTGAGTCTCGACGTACTCGTCCAGCATCAGGTCCAGCGTCGCCGCCGTGCCTGCGTCAGCGTCGTCAGCTGCCATCAACCCTGCCGACGAAGAAACCTGGGGCATCAGCTTCTCCGGCGGCAGTTCCTTCTCGAATACGTGACCGCGACCAGCCACCGCTGCCCGCAAACGCCGGCCGATGTCACCCAGGAAGTGCGGATAGACTACGCGGATCAGCGGAGCCCGCACCGACTCCGGGTAGCCCTGATTGGCCGTCAGATCCCATTGCTGCTCCACCAACCCGCCGATGTTAGCCATCAGCTGGTCGGCTTCGTCGGGCGTGGCCAGCAAGCCGATCTTCATGAACGGCCGGGTCTTGAGCTTGCGGGTGATCACCGTGCCGTCATCCCGCAGCACCAGGAAGTATTTCTCCGGCGGCTCGGAGATATCCTGCATGGCGGTAGATCCGGGCGAATACATCATCAGCTCCTGCCCGTCACGGCCGGTGACCTTGGTCTTGACAGTCTTGTGCAGATCGCCGCTGAACCCCATGATCACTGAGCTGATCTCCTCAAACCGGCCGTCAGGGTTGCCGACGCCCATCCAATTTTCCCAGACCTGGTGGAAAATCCCGATGGTGGCGCTGGCAGGAATGCTGCCCAGGGCGATCTGCAACAAAGGCGACGGCGTGAAATCCAGTCCGTGGACGTGATACGGACCGATGCCGACCGTGAAGTTGTTCAGGCTGACCGGCCAGCGATGAGTCTCAGGCCAGCGATAGCCGTTGGCCTGCATGTCGTGTTGGCCCTGAACGAAGTAGAACGGGATCTCTGCTTCCTGCAACCGGTCAATGTTCTGGTTGAACACGGCGATCGGGTTGGCCCGATTGGTCTGCCGGTCGAACAGGTCGCCGGCACCGATCACAGCGCTGACCTTCAAGTTGACAGCCTCCTTGGTGATCTGCTCCAGGGAAAAGTAAGCGTCCCCCTCGATTGCCCGGTCGACCCAGGACCGGTCGGCCAGGTGGGAGTCAGCGAAGATAAGCATCACGTTCTCAATCATAGCCCAATACTCCATTCACAAAAGTTGATTTGTACTCGATCAGGTCACGTCGACCAACGCAGGTGCGGACGGTGCCGGCGTTGATGTCAGCCTGTCATATGTCCTGGCTGAATATTCCGCGACGGACGTCAACTCCAGTCGCCTCAGGTCGGGGCTGCTAACCAAATGGAGAAAACGCAGCGCCTTCAAATGCAACCTGGATTCAATGTTAGCCTGAAAGGTGATATGCTCAGCTGCCAGCCTGTCATCAGCAAAGCGAAAGTTAGCGCCTGGGTAGCCCTCAGGCGACGTGCTGGCGTCTACCTTATGCAGTTTCCAGTTGCGATTGACGTAGAAAAGACCCCAGCCATCAGCCATCGCTGCTCTGTGGTCTGCCAGCGTCCACCAGGCAGGATCAATTTCAGCCAACGAGCGGGCCTCAGCCGTCGCTTCGACTTCTTCCCACACCGTGACAGGCGCTGTGACGACAGGCGCTGTAACTGTGGCAGGTGCCGGCGGCGCAGGAATTAACTGTTCCTCGGCCACCACAGCAATAGTCTCCAACTGCCGAACGAGGTGTTGAAGCTTGTCATCGGGCATCAGCTCGTACGAGCTTGTCAACAGCTCATCCAATTCAACGTCAATGCCGTTGCCCGCAGTCAATTTTTCGAGCAGAACAACGCGACGATAATTGGCCAGACGATCAATCAGCGATGCCCGTTCCGGTGTCGACTGATACGGCTTGAAGCCGTGAGGATTCCAGCTGAAAGTACCGTCGACTGATTCGCCGGTTCGCACATCGTCAGTGCCGTTGTCGCTGCTGTACGTGAGCGTGCCGTGCGGCTGTGTCTTAAGTGCATCGGGGGACAGAATAACCTCATACAGTTCAGACAGCCGGGGATATAATGTCCAGTCGCCGTAATAAAAGCCGTCGTAGTAAATCATGCAGTTGATGATGTACAACGTCACTGTTCCGTGCGGACAGTGCAACTTGATCTGTGAGGCGTAATTCGTGACGATCTGACTGCACGGACCCAGCAAAGGACCCAGCACGCCGCCTGGGTATGGTGAATTTGCCTCAGGATCGGCTTGACCGCGACTTAGACCCAGATAACAACCCTGCTGCGCCGCTACCGTCTCCTCGCGACGATGCAAAGCGATGGTGACTTCCTGGATATGCGATAGCGCACGAGTAATCTCGCCCAAAGCCTGGGCAGTGCTGACCTCTGACATGTGTAGCTCCTATTCTTCTTGTTGAAGTTCTGAAATGCTGACGTGAGCAATTGAGTCCCGCTCCCCTGACCGCCCCAGTCTCTCTTCACTCTGAGTACATTTGGCACACTTGTGAATTCTTAGACGGTCTGGCGACATGAAATACCGACCACAAGGACCTATGCAGCGAACGCGGCCGGCCTTTGATGGTGGGTTTCTCTTGCGAGTCTGCCGTAAGCCCTTCTCGCTACCGTCCATGGATACCTCGCCAGGCATCCCTGCCTGGTGATGTCATATCTAGCAGATCCACCGGCGTTTACAAGCTATCAGTCGTCATCCTCTCTACTGTCGAACAGGTTCGTCGTGTTGAACAATTCCAGTAGCTTATCGGATACACCTGAATGTTTAGCGATTGTGTCGACCAACCTCTTGCGAACATACCCGAGTGAATCAGTCTGATCTTTCAGATCAGGAATTGAATTATCGATA
>Ga0302319_10022175_pt1 | contig 11406 bp, 8 predicted proteins | sample Bog_T0_2_FD_203319 | JGI IMG/M metagenome (GOLD analysis project Ga0302319, IMG submission 203319) | Peat permafrost microbial communities from Stordalen Mire near Abisko, Sweden - Bog_T0_2 | ecosystem: Environmental > Terrestrial > Soil > Wetlands > Peat | place: Sweden: Abisko, Stordalen Mire...
TATTGCACTAACACGTTCGTAGGTCGCCTGCATTTCGTCCAGTTCGACATCGGTCAATCTTTCGATGTCGATCATTTGATTGCGTGCCTTGTCCACGGCTCGGATCAGCTCATTCAGTTTCAGGTTGATCGCGCGTGTGTCGCGGTTCTGCGTGTTCTGGATGAGGAACACGAGGAGAAAAGTCAGCAGGGACGTGCCTGTACTCATCACCTGCATCCATTGGTCTGAGAAGTGAAAGAGAGGCCCGGTCGCTGCCCACACTGCGATTACTGCGCCTGCGCCCATGAAGGCCCATGTTGACCCCAGCCGCCCGGAAGCCCATGAGGCGAATCGGCCAAAGTGGTGGTGTACTGTGGGCGCTTGTACCTCGTTCTCTCCTTTGTTCATCCCCGCTGCCTCCCTCGCCATGCCACTCCTCTGGAGTGCCCTTCAGTCTGATGCAGGTCCGCTTCAAAGCGACCACCGTCTAAGTCCAGCGCCAGTGCGGCCCATCGCGATACACTGCAAACCGTGGAGGGTGCTCGTTGTTGCGTGTTCGTGGATTGATTGCCTGCTTGCTGGTCGCCCTCGCTTCAATACCCGCCAATTGCAGGGCTGAGCAAGTGCCGCAATCTCAATCGACGCCCCCGCCGCAACAAGGCATGGGAGGCATCTCATCGGCCGGAACTTTTGCTCCCATCTACGATGCACAGAAGCGCCCCATCACTGCCGGTGGCACTGTGGACTCCGGCACCGTGGTCTTTGAAGACGCGACCAAATCGTCAGGACTCAGCACATGGAAGCATGTGATGGGCACGCCTGAGAAGAAGTACATCCTTGAGACCGATGGCTCCGGCGTTGGCCTCCTCGATTACGACAATGACGGCTGGCTTGACATCTATCTCGTGAATGGCTCAACCTACGATGCGCTCAGTGGAAAAAAGACTGCTCCGCATGCCGCACTCTTCCATAACAATCACGACGGTACGTTTACCGATGTGGCGGCTAAAGCGGGTGTCACCAATGATCGCTGGGGTTTCGGTGTGGCTATCGGCGATTTCGATAACGATGGTTGGCCCGATATTTTTGTTGCTAACTACGGCAAGAATCGGCTCTACCACAACAATCACAACGGAACTTTCACGGACGTAGGCGAGAAGGCGGGAGTTACTCTGGGTAACTGGTCAGACGGCGCAACGTTTGGCGATTACGACGGAGACGGGCGTCTCGATCTTTTCGTTTCCGGTTATGTTCACTACGATTGGCATAATCAGCCAACAGCCGCTAACGGTGTACCGCTTGTCTTCTGTCAAATCCGCGGGACGCCGGTGATGTGCGGCCCACATGGCCTGCCAGGCGAGCCTGATCACTTGTTCCACAACAATGGCGATGGGACGTTCACCGATGTCAGCGTCAAGGCCGGCGTTTCCGACCCCGGCGCCTATTACGGATTCACTTCGATTTTTGTGGATGCTAACAACGACGGCAAGGTGGACCTGCTTGTGGCCAATGATTCCGAGCCCAACTATCTTTACATCAACAAGGGCGACGGCACTTTCGACAATCAGAGTTATATCTCCGGCTTCGCGCTCAACCGCGAAGGGCGGGAGATTGCGTCCATGGGCCTGGCTGTTGGCGACTACCTGAACGACGGACTCGTCGACCTGCTGGTTACCGATTTCTCTGACGATTACAAGGCGCTCTATCGGAACGATGGCGATGCCAGTTTTACGGAAGTAGGCGATCAGGCAGGCATCAATGAGATGGCTGTTCCATTCGTGGGATGGGGCGCCGGTTTTCTTGACTTCGACAACGATGGATGGAAAGACCTGATGATGATCAACGGCCACGTCTATCCGCAGGTGGACCAGCACGATTGGGGCACCACTTTTGCTGAGCGGCCGCTGCTCTATCGGAACACGCATGATGGGAAATTTGAATACGTGCTTCCGGTCAAAGGATCAGGCCTTGCATCGCTGACTTCCGGCCGCGGAGCAGCTTTCGGCGATCTGTTCAACAATGGGAAGATCGATGTCGTTATCAGCCCTATTGATGGGCCGCCTGTTCTCTTGAAGAACGTGAATCCGGATCATCACCATTGGGTTGAGTTGAAGCTGATCGGCGGCCAAGACTCTGCGACCGGCAAGCAGAGCCCGCGTGATGCAGTCGGCGCGACCGTGTATCTGACTGCCAATGGAATTCGTCAGCGGGAAGATGTGATGAGCGGTGGAAGCTACATTTCATCCAACGATCAGCGGCCACATTTCGGTCTTGGCGATTCAACCGACGCGGGAACTGCGCAAATCCACTGGCCTTCCGGTGCTGTGGAGACAGTCAAGCTGCCTGCGGCTGACCGCATCTTCACCGTCACAGAAGGAATGGGCATTACCGGAGTTCACTGCGAAAAGCAGCCGTGCCTCAGGAAGCCCGCTGCCAAGCCGGTTCATCCGGTGAACGCGCTCAAGCCCTCTGCCGCTTCCCACAAATAGAAACGCCAGCCACGCGAAACGGCAACCTAATCCGCGTGGCTGGCTATCTCTCTCGCATTGATTTACCGCTTTGCGTCCCTAAAAAACTCCCGCCATATAGACTTCCGACTGACGTCGCTTTTCTCCATGCGAGCCGCACTGGGCCAGCACAGTTGGCGACAGCGTGATCACCGGGCAATGGGAGTGCGCCAGTACCTTGTACACCACTCCATGACGAGTAATGGCAGCGAAAGCCGATGCGCCCTGCGCCCCTAGAACTATCAGGTCGGCCTGCTGCGCCCTTGCCTGGTAAAGCAGTTCCTCGGTCGGGTCGCCGGGCACAACGATTGTCTGCACGGCAAGCTTGTCCTGAAACTCCACCGGAACTAGAGAGAGCAGTTCTGCTTCAACCTGATCGATACTGCGGCCGGCAAGCGCCTCCGCTCGATCCTGCGGCCGGATCACATGTTGCAGCACCAGCCGTGCATTGTGATGAATAGCAAGCTCCGCGGCAAAATCGGCCACCATATAGCTGGCTTCCGTCATGCTGACCGCGCAGAGAATCGTTTGGGTGGCAAAGTTGCGGTACGTGCCATCCACCACATCCGGCCCAACAATGTACACAGGGACCTTCGCAGTGCGCAGCACGGCCTCCGCCACGGAGCCGACGAGCAGCTTTCCAATGGGGCCAGGAGAATGCGTCCCCATCACCACGCGGTCAATCTCCCGCTCGCGCAGGAAGCTGAGGACCTGGTCGGCCGGCAGCCCGGGCCGAACCACTATTTCACAGGGAACGCCGGATTCTCGCACGCGCTGAGCCAGCGGTTCCAGTTGCTTTATCTCGGCGCGCGCTGCGGCCGCGTAATCGTAATACCGGATTCCAGAGGTCTCCGACGCAGCCACTACTAGCGTGTCATAAGCGTGAAAAAGAATCAGATTGGCGCCAAACTCGGCCGCTTGCGCAAGTGCGAATGCGAAAGCCTTCTCATTGGCGGGAATCTCGGAAGCAAAAAGGATGGTGGAGGGTTTGCTCCAGCCAGGCTTGATACCGGTAGCCATGGGAACCTCCTTGAGGTGCGAAAGTACTTTGGCAGAACGATCGTCGGTCCGCAGTGCCCTGCGCCACACTCAAATGTGATTCGAATCACGACGCTTGGTTGCGGAACTTCAGGATCAAGTAACCAAAAAACCGGCTCTGGCAATAAAGACGCGGACTCCAGGGTCAGCGTTCCTTTGATGCTGAATTGTGCTCCCTTTCCAAAAAACTGTCCAGCGTGACCCGGTCGAGAGAGTGGATTGAGCAAGATGAAGTGATCCCAATCACAGCGCCACCCCCTCAAGAAATGGTGTTCTGAATTGGAATCAAGGCGTTCCCCGCTGCTGCTTTTAGCTGGGCCGCCCGGAATTCTTACGGAGGCGCTATGCAACCGATGCACAACATCCCCGCTCGCGGCGGATTGAATTACGACGAAGCACCCTTTCTGGCCATATGGGAAGTCACGCAGTCGTGTGACCTGGCGTGCAAGCACTGCCGCGCCGCTGCCCAGCCCATCGCCCATCCCGATGAGCTGACAAACGCCGAGGGCAAGGCACTTATCGATCAGATCGCCGACATGCATATCCCCATCTTTGTCTTCACCGGCGGCGATCCCATGAAGCGCAAAGACGTGTTCGAACTCATTCGCTACGGTGCGGAAAAGGGTGTGCAGGTTGCACTTACACCCAGCGCCACTCCCCTGCTCACAAGGGATGCGATCTTCAAACTCAAGGAAGCCGGCCTCGTCCGTCTGGGGATCTCTCTCGACGGTTCAACTCCGGAGATTCACGACACGTTTCGCGGACTTCCCGGTGCCTGGGCGCGCACGATCCAGGCCATTGAATGGGCTGGCGAAGCGGGCCTGCCAATCCAGGTACACACCACCATCAGCCGCCATAACGCACACGATCTCGATAGCTTGTGTTCGCTCTTCGAGAAGCTGGACATCGTGATGTGGAACGTCTTTTTCCTGGTGCCGGTGGGCCGCGGACAGCTTGGCGATCTGCTCTCCGGTGAAGATTTCGAGAAAGTTTTCGGCAAGATTTACGAACTTTCGCACAAAGTCAGTTTCCAAATCAAGACCACCGAAGCCATGCACTACCGCCGCTACCTGCTGCAGCACAATCTTGAAGAACGGCGCATGAGCCATGGACACGGGCATCCGGGCAGCTTAAATCCGGGCAGCTTGAAAATGGGCGGGGCGCAGGCCTATGAACCCGGCGCACCCACGGCCGACGCTCCTACACGCACCGCGAGTTGGGCCACACGCCGCGTCAACGACGGCAAGGGATTCATGTTTATCTCCCACGTTGGGAACGTCTATCCCAGCGGATTCCTGCCGATCCACGCCGGCAACATTCGCGAGACTCCGCTAGCCGATATCTACCGCAACGCGCCCATTTTCAAGTCGTTGCGCGACACCAGCAAGCTCGAGGGCAAGTGCGGAGCCTGCGAATACAAGGAGATTTGCGGCGGATCGCGAGCACGCGCCTATGCCGTTACCGGCGATCCGCTTGCACAGGAACCCTGCTGCATCTATCAGCCCAAAAACTGGGATCCGGAACTTGAAAATCATGCGGAAGCATTTGCTGCGTCGCTGCAGGCACCGATCTTAGCGAGAGACGAACTGGCTTCCCAGTTGGTGGAAATCTCAGCTTCCCTGGCTTAGAATCCGGCAAATGAATTGGAAGAATGGCCTGAGATCAGCCGGGTCCCATACCGCAAAGTCTCAGGCCATTGCTCGTTTCCCTGCGGCTCCCGCCATGCTATAACCATGGGTATTCCCTTGACCTGAAAACGGTCTTTCCCGATGGAAGGAATCCCCAAATGCTGCAAACCCAAAGGCTCCAAGGTTGGACGGGCGAGGTCCTTTTTTTCTCCGTATTCATTACCGTATGCCTGATAGCGGTCAGCGTTTCCACAGCGCAGCCTGCAGCCACGAACAACTCACTCACTCCCGGCGAACTCCGCGCAACCCACGCCTTCGAAGCCGCCAAAAAGCTAGGCACGCCGGAGCTCTACGCATTCCTTAAACCCATGCCTAAAGGCGCGGAGCTGCACTATCACCTGGGCGGAGGCATTTACGCAGAAACCACCCTCGATGAGGCCGTCAGGCAGCACCTGTGCATCGATCCCGTCGCTGCCCGATTCGCCGCACCCGCGTCGCCCGGCACTCCGGTCCGCGAACCCTGCCCTTCCGGCACCATCCCCGCCGCCGAAGCCGTCAAAGACCAGAAGCTCTACGACCGTCTCATTAATGCGCTTTCCATGCGCAGCTTCGTTCCCAGTCCCGGCTTCACTGGGCACGACCAATTCTTCTCCGGCAATCGCGTGAACGGGCCTACAGGCTTCATGGGAGAGTGGCTGGCGGAGGTAGCCATGCGCGCCGCCGATCAGAATGAGCTGTACCTTGAGATCATGACTTCACCGAATTTCAGGAAGTCCATCGCGCTCAGCTCCAGCGTTCCCTGGCCCGCGGATGCAGAGAACTCAATCACCCGCGAAGAACTCGCCCATGTGCGCGAAGCACTGATTGGCGCCGGAGTGCTGAACGATATCCCCGCTGGCCGCAAAGAGATGGACGATGCCGAGGCAACACAGAGCCGGATCGAAAAATGTCCGACAATCCCACCCGCATCTCCTGCCTGCGGAATCAAGATCCACTACATTTACACGATCAGCCGCGGTGCGACACCGATTCAGGTATTCACGCAGGCGCTGATCGGCTTTGAGCTCAACAGCGTCGACCCACGCTTTGTCGGCATCAACATCGCGGCGCCTGAAGATGGACGCGTCTCCATGAAGGACTACCATCTGCACATGCAGATGCTCGGCTATTTGCATTCCATCTATCCCAAGGTCAACCTCACGCTCCATGCCGGTGAGCTGGCTCCTGGACTTGTCCCGCCAGAGGGCCTGCGCTTCCATATTCGCGAGGCGATTGAGATCGGTCATGCGCAGCGCATCGGCCACGGCGTCGATGTTTTCTATGAGGACGATGCCGCGGGGCTGCTTCGCGAAATGGCCGAGAAACATATCATGGTGGAAATCAACCTCACTTCCAACGATGTCATTCTCGGCGTGAAAGGCGTCGACCATCCGCTGGCCGGGTATCGTGCCGCGCATGTGCCTGTCGCGCTCTCGACAGACGATGAAGGCAATTCCCGCATCGACCTGACCCACGAGTATGTGAAAGGCGCAGAGGAGCAGAATCTGACTTACATAGACCTGAAGCAGATGGCACGCACGTCGTTTGAACATGCGTTTCTGACTGGCGAAAGCCTGTGGTCCGCTCCCGACGAATTCGCACATCGCAAAGCCGCTTGCGCCGCGCCGATCAATGCAACCGCAAAGCCGTCTGCCCCCTGCGCAGCTCTGCTCAAGTCCAGCGAGAAAGCCACCGAGCAGTGGGAGCTGGAGCGTCGCTTCGCTGCATTCGAGGCCGCAACACATTATTAAAGCCAGTTCAGATTCTAAGCGCCGCGCAACCGCACATTCAGCACACGGACCCCGGAGACCATGCCGATCAAAATGCCCAACACAACTATCACGCGCCGGAGAGCCCTCGCCCTCGGCATTCCCGGCGCAGCCCTGCTTGCATCCGGCGGCGCTTTGCTTCCAGAGTCAGCAGCCGGCCCGCAGGCGCAGCCCTCTGTCCCGACTTCAAAACCCGACGGAGAAAAAGTTGACTTCGCAATCATCAATCGCGATCGCAAATGGCTTGACCTTGAGTCCATGGCCACGCTCGAAAAAACCTTCTCCATCGACACGCCCATCGGCCCCAGCCCGCTCATCCGCAAACTCCGCTACAAGGATGTGCCGTTCTATTACCTGCCTCGCTACGGCGATGCAGGAAGCGGCGAAATTGCCGCAACGGACGACGAGGAGTTTCCCGGCCAGCGCGGAATCCAGATTTGGGTCACGCTGATGACTCTCGGCGTTCGCAATGTTCTGCATGGCAACCTGATTGGCGCGATCAATCCGAATTATGAACTCGCCGACGCAGTCATCGTCGACGACTTCATCGACTTCAAGCCGAATCATCCGCAATCCGTTCTGCCCTATTTTTTTAAAGGCAAGCCGGACGTGAGTTGGAAGCGTTGGGGCACACGCATGAATCCCGTTCTGTGTCCCGACCTGCGCCGCGGCCTCTACGACCAGGCGCTCACATACCACTTCGCCCGGACTCATTACGGCGGCACGCTGGCGCAAACGCATACCGATCGCTGGGAGACCCCGGCCGAGGTGCGCATGCTCAAGACATTGGGCGCCGACCTGACCTGCACGCTGGATGGCACCTATATCGTCTACGCGAAGCAGGCCGGCATTCACTATGCCACCATGCTGCAGGTGATGAACTATGGCGAAGGCCTGCGCCCCCTCGATGTCCCGATGATCTCCGATCTCGACATGCAGCGCTGTGCGGTTTCAATGCGCAAGACGCTGCTGGAAACCATCGCATCGCTCAAGGGATTCAAGCACTCGTGCGATTGTTTCAAGCTGCAGGAGGAGAAATACCGCGCGATTTTCCCTTACACAACTTCGTGAGCTGCATACATTCACACTCTTGTCGCGTCTCAACGAATGACGGGGGTGCGCGCGAGCACATCAGTCCTTGCCCCGTTGTGCTACGATTTCTTCCGTTCAGGAAAGTGGAATCCGCCTCGGGTGTTCTTCAATTTCCTTCCTGAATTCAGGAGCAGATTCATGCTGCGACATATTTCGAAGATCAGTCTCGTCATCGCCTGTCTTTCGTTCGCTTCGGTTCTCGCCACCGCCCAGCAAGTGGTTCATGCCCTTGTTGGGGTAGTGGACGTCATCAACCCTAACGCCAAAACCATTATCGTAACGACCGATGACGGCACCCCGGGCAGCTTTGAAGATTTGACAGACCCCAAAGCGCACATTTCAATCGACAAGGCACTTCGCGCCGATGCAACACCAGTGCAATCCTTCACGACGAAAGGGACCAGCGCCATCGTTCTCTTCTTTGGCGAAGGCGCGGAACGAACCGCTGTCGCGCTGCGCAACATCGGCGTTGGTCCATTCACCAAGAGCAAGGGAACCGTGGTCAAGTTCAGCGGCAAAGACCGTTCGTTCTCGGTGAAAGACGATGCAGGCAACCTGGAAGTTTTCAAGCTTGCTCCGGAAACCGTGGCTGAGACACGCTCGGGCGCCGTCGATGGCAAGAAGTTTGAGCCCGAAAAAGGCGATCAGGTGCGAGTCGTTTCCAGTTTGGTCAACGGCAGCCCGACGGCCTTGTTTGTTTACGCCAACTAGCCTGGCATCGTCGAGTTTTGGATCGCGTTCTGGGGCGCGTTTTGGCGCACCACCTTCTGGTTCGGGGTTGTAGTCGCATGTGTGCCCGCGCTTCAGACCTGCGTCACAGAAACCGCAGCAGCGAATCCGGATGTTTTCGCTTCACCACGGCGAACCACGCACACGGCCAATAGAGCAGCACAACTACGCCAGCCCACATAGCGCACACCACGCCGAGCCCGTGTCCATAGGGCGCATCATCGGGCGGATAATTCAGGAAGAATCCGCCGTGGAAGAGCCAGCTTACCGGCTGATGGCTCAGGTATCCCAGAAGCCCCGCGGCAAGATGGATCAGATACAAATGCAAAGTGTAAAAGAACAGCGGAACTCGTCCATAGGTCACCAGGATCCGCCCAAACACGCCCCAGAATTTCTCTCCTCCAACGGCCAGCAGAATCAAGATCGCGCCCAGCGTCATTAAAAGATATTGCAGGGAAGGCGGATACTTCTCCACGTCCAGAAACAGAATGACCGACTTCGACAACGTAGGCATTACATGCCAGTCGCCTGGAGTTGAGTGCGCCACGCCCGCGCCCGGATTGCCATAAGCGTTCGTAGCCCGAAGCAGACCAAAAACCACAAGCGCACCTGCGCCCGCAGCAAGCAGAATGCGACGACCCTGCGGGGAACCGCTCTCGAAAAGAGACCCTATGCTGTAACCCAGCAGTGTGACGGCGCACCACGGGATCAACGGAAACAAGACAAAAACTGAAACGTCGCCAATATGCGCGCGGCCAGAACGGTGCAGCACAAACAACAGCCACTGGCCAGCTTGGAACGCGGCAGGCTTCAGTCCGTCGAACAAGTCATGCGTTGCGATAACGATAATGGCCACTGCCATCACGACAAGGCGCGGCAAATGGATAAACGCCGCCAGAAGAATCATCGACAACCCAAGGCAGCAGATGACGCCGAACATGCCCCACCCCGGATGAAACGTCCAGGCAAAGCCGATGACCGTGAACTCAAGCACCACCAGCCAGATGCCGCGTGTCACCAGAAACTTCGTCAGTTCCATCCGTGAATGCTTCTGGCCATATAGGTAGGCGCCCACCCCGGCCAACAGGAAAAACGCCGGCGCGCAAAAGTGCGTCACCCAGCGAACCAGGAAGTAGAACATCCACGTTTTGCTGATGTCTTCCGGCTCAAATGGAATATTGCAGATGAAGTCGCGCGTGTGGTCCAGCGCCATGACCACCATGGCCAGGCCGCGGACAAAGTCGATCGAGTCTATCCGGCGGTAGCCCCGGTCGGAATTATTCAGGCTGGGAATCTTCAGGTTGGGGTTTTGAATGGGAGTCTCCACCTCTCGGCAGGATTCCTTCGAATTGTATCCTTCCTGATTTTGTTTTTCGAGATGGATTCACAATCCGCGTCAGTGCCCGTCCGCCAAGTCCACCTTGCCGCGGAAGGTGCCGTAAACAAACACCATGTACCCGACAGCCAGTGCCATGCCAATACCCCACCAGGCCAGGCCCACCGCCAGCGTGTGAGGGCCTGAGATTGCCCGCGCCAGCGTAATGTCGCGTTCCGCACCGGTTGTCGCCGGAAGCAGCGTAGGATAAAGCCCCCAGCATGCCCCGGCCAGCATGAAGAAGAGATACACGCAGGAGCACAGAAAGGCCCGCAGAGGCTGGGCCCGCCGATTGAAAAGCCAAATGCCTCCGAGCGAGGCGATCACGCCCACCGGTACAACAAACGTGAAAGGATAGTTGAAGTAGTTATCCAGGCTTGCCGGCCGCACGGCAATCGTCGCGCCCAGGCTGATCAACGTAATCGCCGCCAGTTGAATGCAAAGCGGGTTCACGATTCGCCGCGCACGCTCCGCCAGCGCACCAGAAGTCTTCAAGCTGAGCCAAAGCGCGCCATGCAGCGTTAAAGCAACCAGCGCCACCAGCCCGCCGATCACCGTGTACCAATCCAGAATCCCCGGATGCGGTCCCGGCTTCCAATCTGTCCAAAGGGGTAGAAAGAAGTAGCCATCAGCCTGCAGCGGAACGCCGCGCAAAACATTAGCCAGCGCCGCGCCATAGAAAATGATCAGCCCCGCACTCGACACTCCAAACACCCCGTCGAGAAGTGCCCGCCAAACGCCCACTTCAATGTGGTTCCGAAGCTCAATGCTGATCCCACGCAGAATCAGCAGCCACAGCACCATCATCAGCGGCAGATAAAACCCACTGAACGCCGAAGCGTACAGCAGCGGAAAGGCAAAGTAGAGCGTCCCACCCGCGGCCAGCAGCCATACCTCGTTGCCATCCCAAACCGGCCCAATGCTCGCCAGCGTAGTCCGCCGCTCAATCTCTGTGCGGCAAAGAAACAGATGCAACACCCCCACGCCCAGGTCGAACCCATCCAGCACCACGTAGCCGACAATCATGACCGCAACCAGCCAGAACCAGAGAAATCCCATCATCGCTTGTTTCCTTTCTCTCCCAAATCAAGCTCTGTCAGTCGGCAGCCACAACGTGCGCGTCGTGCGGCTTTCCCTCAGGCCCGCTGCTGATCTCGCGATAAATCAGCACAGTAAACAAAATCCCCAGCAGCATATAAAGCCCCATGAATCCGATCAGCGTAAACAGCCCATTGCTCGCGGAAACAGTA
>Ga0302319_10022177_pt1 | contig 11405 bp, 7 predicted proteins | sample Bog_T0_2_FD_203319 | JGI IMG/M metagenome (GOLD analysis project Ga0302319, IMG submission 203319) | Peat permafrost microbial communities from Stordalen Mire near Abisko, Sweden - Bog_T0_2 | ecosystem: Environmental > Terrestrial > Soil > Wetlands > Peat | place: Sweden: Abisko, Stordalen Mire...
CGCATTGTAGATCAGCTGAATGTGCTCGCGAAGGTTGAAATACTTGTTCGGCGGGTTCGGCTGCTGCAGCGTCCAATCGTTGTCATGCGTGTAAATGATGCAGGCTTCGGCTGCGACCCGCGTGCCCCGCAGCGCCGGGGCCAGGATTCTCAGCTCCTCCCCAATCTGGGAAACCTCGTTGAAGATGCGCCGGCACCCCTCAATGTTATGGGGCAGCACCGCCCCGTGAAATTTCTCCGAACCGAACCGCGGCTGGCGCCAGCGGAAAAACAAGACCGCCACCGCACCCCGCGAAACCAGTTGGTAGGTGAACATGCGCAACACTCCGGGGCGCACCAGAGAGTTAACCTCCTGCCAATTGACGTTCCCCGCTTTTTGCTCCATCACCCAGAAACCCGTGTCCCCGTCCGGCGTCTTGATGTCTTCCTTCTTCAGCGAGCGCAGGATGTCAATCTCGCAGGCGATCTCCGCCGGCTTGGCCCTGATCGCCGCCGTGCTCTCGATGGACACAAAATCCAGTATGCCTGCAAGGTCGAAATGATCGAACCGGTGGCGGAGCGCCCTCAGGTTCGTGGTCACCGGCCGGTCGGGCGTGAGTTTCCGGAGAATTTCCGCCTGCATCGCCACAAACTGCACGATGGTGTCGCTGCAAAAACGGTTCCAATCCAGCACCAGGGCGGGGTTGTGCACCGCCGGGGCGGCCATGGGCATCGGCACCTGTTTCCAGGAGGAAACGATCTGTCCCCAATGTCGGAGCCCAAGTTGGTCATTCAAACGCTCCACGGTCTCGTATTTGGCTTCCAGCCAGCCATGCCAGTCGCGGCGGGTGTCCTCGTTGAAAGCCGCCTCCGTAAAATTGCCGCCCAAGCCGTTGTCGATCTGCCACGCGATCAACTGGGGATGGTTGCCCACGGCCTGCGCGAGTTGCTCCACAATGCGCCTGGAATAGGTCCAAAAAACGTCACTATTAAGGCAGGCGGCACGGCGCGTGCCCTCGTGTTTCACCAGCCCGCGCTCATCCACTGGCAGGATTTCCGGATGCGCCTGGCTCAGCCAAATGGGCGGCGCCGCGGTCGGCGTGCACAGGACCACCTGAATGCCATGTTGCCCCATCAAGTCCATCAAACGTTTCAGCCATTCAAAATCGAATTGGCCGTCCTCCTTTTCGCATAGGCCCCAGCAAAACTCCCCGATTCGGACCACATTGATGCCGGCCGCTCCCATCAGCAACGCGTCCTGCACCCATTGTGCCTCGGGATTTTCGGCGGTGGCGCCGTAAGGAAAGACCCAATGCTCTGGGTAGTAATCAACGCCGAAATACATAGTTTTTTCCCGGGTTCAGAGTTTTACCGACACTAAAAGCAAACCGCTACGCTGGCAATAAAAATCGCTCGCCGCCGCAGGCAAAGTGCGCGGATCTTTTGCCGTTTGTCAATCAGGGATTGCGTCTCAATTCCCCGGGTCAAAACCTCCCGGGCGCGACCATCTTGACGCCGACGCTTCCCGGGTTACAGTAAAGGTGGACAGGCGGATGGTTGATCAGACAGCCATCCTAGGATTCCGCGCCGCACAACCGCGCCGCGCACGCCTGCCGGTCGCCCGGGCCACCGGCCACCAGTCACATGCGGACAGCCCAAACCAGCCTCGAAAAAGCACGGCGGGATGCCAAAACCTGGCATAAACTGCTAGCCATCCATCAGGATGGGGATGACACAGTGGTAACCGTCGTTCGCGGGCTGTGTCTTGGCCACGAACCGTCAGTGCTCGCCGATGAACTGCGCTTCGTTTCATCGCCGGAACTCACTTCGTTCCTGGCGGCGCCCGAGATTCAACAAAAACTTTTCCGTCCCTCCCAACGGGGAATTGTGCTGGTCGATGTTGCCGGCTACTCCAAATTCGACACCCGGGGACAGAGCGGCATCCTAACCATCCTGTATGAGGGGCTGCAACTGGCCAAGTTTTCCAGCGAGCTCTGTTCGCGCGGGCCCAGCATCGACCAGATCGTACCCACCGGCGATGGTTGTTTTATTATTTTCAAACCGGCCAGCAGTGACCGCCTGCTGCAATCGGTGTTCTCCATTCAGTCAAGTTTTTACTGCCACCAAAAGGGCTTGCTGAGGATGCGGGGCAAGCAACATCTGAACGTTTTGGGAATCCGGCTCGCCTGTCATGTCGGCGATGTCGACTTCATCATTGATTCCGCCGGCAGCCGGAATGCCTATGGAACCGGCTTGAACGAAGCCGCGCGCATCCTGCAGTATGGCCCCCCGGCGCTGGAGAAAAAACTCGGCGGCGAAGCAGCCACCGGGGTCGCTTTTTTCAGCAAGGAACTGGATTCGCAAGCCCGACCGATTATTGATTTTTTTGACCGGCGGCCGGCGCGCGCCGGGCAGGTCAAATTCATCGACCTGGGCCGGGTCCGGGGCAAACACGACTCGGAACTGGAGCTCCGGTGCTTCACCAATATTCCCAACCACTTTGGCTTTCCTTTCGATGCGGCCGCCTGACTGGCTGAAGCTGGCAAACTTGAGCGTCATTCCGCCCCATCATGGGAATCCGGCGTTCACGCGGCTGCAACGAGCAAAGCTGGCGGGTTTTAGGGCTTTTCACCGGTGTTCGCGGCGGCGAAGCGCAAGCAAAGTCAACGGGGCGCACCGGCAGTCCAGGCTGCTCCTGGCGGCTAAAATACGCAGTCCTGTCCCACCGCCGTCGCCAGGCGTTGCAAATATTCATGGCGCGAAATGGCCCTGGCTCCCAGCGGCTGGGTGGCGGACGTCACCATTTGAATGTCAAACAGCGGGAACTGGCGCTGCCGCAAATGTTGCACCAAATGGTGAAGCGCGATTTTGGAGGCGTTGTCAACGAAATGAAACATGGATTCGCCCGCAAACAAGCCGCCAATCGCGACCCCATAAACGCCCCCCACGAGCTGGCCGTTCTCCCAGCATTCAACGCTATGCGCGTGTCCCTGCGCGTGCAACGCGGTATAGGCTTCGATGAACTCCTTGGTGATCCAAGTGCTTCGCCGCTTCGGGCCGGGTGCGGCGCAGGCTTGGACCACCTGCTGAAAAGCCGTGTTCCTGGTGACCTTCAAGGCCTGCCTCCGGATCGCCCTGGCCAGGCTTTGCGAAATATGAAAATTTTCGAGCTCGATGATTCCACGTGGGTCCGGGGACCACCAGGTGATGGGGTTGACCGTCCAAGGAAAAATGCCCCGCCGATAAGCAGCCAACAGTCGCTCCACCGTTAAGTCACCGCCCTCGGCCACCATCCCCTCGGCGCTCGCTGACTCCGGGTCGGGAAATCGGATTTCGCTGCCCAACGGCATAGGCTGGATTTTTAAGAATGGTGCGCGGTAGAGGTTTCGAACCTCTGACCCCTACCGTGTCAAGGTAATGCTCTACCACTGAGCTAACCGCGCAAAACATCAATAATTGCAGGGCAATTATGCATTTCATCCGAAAGACGAAAGCCGACTTGTAACCCATACTTGCAACCCGGTTGAAACTGTGCTAGATTTTGCCATGAAAATGAACGTGCAAAACCCATCACAACCGGTTGTCCAACCGGTGTTTCATAAAGTTGCAGAGAACCTGTATCGGCTCGAATCATCAGGCGGTTATTATGCCCTCGTCAAAAAAAGCGGCAAGCAATTTCGTCGCTCGCTGAAAACCAAGGACCGAAAACTGGCTGACCGCCGGCTCAAGGAACTCAAGGGCCAAATCGGCTGCCTGACCTTGACCGATGACGCCAAATTGGGCTTTGAGGCGGTGGCAAATCGCTGGCTGGAAAGCATCAAGCACACGCTGGCCGACGGCACAATCACCCAGCGCGAAATTCGCATCAAAAATCTCTCCCCGTTTTTCAAGGGCATTCCGCTGCGAAACATCACCCCTGCCCAATGCGAAAGCTGGGCCGTCAAACGAGGGGCAAAATTGGCCAGCCAAACCTTCGTGCATGAACTGGAAACGATGCGGAACGTGTTCACCTATGCGTTGAAGCACGGCCTGATATTAACCAGTCCGGCGACGACCATCAAACGGCCCAAGGTGTCCAATGCCAAGGTGGTCATCCCCTCGCGGGAGCAGTTCATCAAACTCGTGGCGCAAATTCGGCAGTCCGATGGCCGGGCCGACAGCCAGCGAAAGAGCAAGGCGGGGGCTGACCTCGTTGAATTTCTGGCATTCTCCGGGGCGCGCATCGGCGAGGCGCGGGCAAGCGCATGGGAGGATGTGAAGTTTGAAAATGACATGATTTGGCTGCATGGAACCAAATCCGAGGACAGCGACCGGCTGATTCCCATGCCCGCCGCCTTGCGCGACTTTCTGCTCCGGCTCAAAAACGAATCTGCCGAACCGCCCCAGGGGAAAATTTTCAAGACCGACAGCGCCAAGAAATGTCTGGCGACCGCTTGCGAAAAGCTCAAAATCCCCAAATTCACCCATCACGATTTCCGCCATTTCTTTGCGACGACCTGCATTGAATCGGGCGTGGACATCCCGACCATCAGCCGCTGGCTCGGCCACGGTGATGGCGGGGCGCTGGCCATGCGCGTGTATGGACACCTTCAAGTCGAGCATAGTCTGGCAATGATTAAACGGGTAAGCTTTGAGCAGACCGCAAAGGAAGTTCCGCCGCCCCCGCCAAAACCGGAGGAAGGGACGGGCGAGGCTCCCGTTGCCGCCGCCGCAGACGACCGCCGCGCCGTTGCCAAGGCCAAAACGAAATACAGCTATCCGTGGTGGGTGTCGGAAAATCCGCTGGAAGTTTTTTGGGGACAGCTTCACGAAGAAGTCTGGATTATTCCCGTTGATAAATTTCTGGAAACGGCCAAACAGGCAATGGGACGCCAGGTATTGAAAAAGGAATTCGCCGACCGGCTGGCCCTGGAGGATGAATTTTCGGCCAGAACGCCGGAAGCGACGTTGCGCGAAGTCACGGCCAAGATACCGGTGCAAGCTTCGACAACGACCACCGCTCAACAGGCAGCAGCCAACTAATCCGCGTGGTCAAACCGGCTCGGATGTTTCCCGCAAAAAGCGGTCCAGATCATCCTTGGAATAAATTGGATGCCGCAACGCCCGCGAAGGGTGTAGCAGGCCGCGTTGGGTCAACCGGTCAATGGTAATCTTGGCGACACCCAAATAAATGGCCGCTTCTGCGCGCTTGTAGCCTTTCTTTTCGATGCGAGTTTTTGTTTCCGCGCCGTTTGAATTCCCGGCCCGGCTTGAACATTGGCTGTTGTCTTTAGGCATGATCGTTTCCTTTCTGTTCTGGTTGTATTTCGATGGCTTTGACTGAAACCTCATCGCCGACCAGCGGCGCATACCGCTCCGGCAGGGGTTTGATGAATTCAACGCAGCGGTCTTGGAGGGCCAGGCCCAGTTCACGCAGGTTTTTACCAGTGACACACACGGCGCGATTCAAGAATAACAGCGTGAGCGTGTCCTGCCCCGCGTCTGATTCAAATTTCACAAATTCCAAGTGGTGATAGGGCAGCAGGCAGAAACTTTTTAGATTCAGTTCGAGTCGTAAATTATCCACCGGTGCCGGGCCGCTGTTTACGCCCGTTCGCTTTTTGAAACAGGGATTTTCAGTTCTCATATTCTCATGCCTTTGCTTTTTTGTTGGGCTGGCTGTTGCGAAATTTCGAGCCGCCGCCGAATGGTTTCAGATTCCTTGACGGTGGGCTTGACCGGCTCAACTGGTTTGACGGCCTGCGCTTGTTTGACCGCCTCGGCCTGCCGGAGAATCTCGGCCTGACGTTCCGCTTCCTCACGCTGCGCCGTTTCCGCCGTGCGTTCCGCCGATAGGCGCTCCGAATGCTGGAAATTGAGAACGTAAGCCGCGTTACGCCCCCAAATTTTGGCGAGCTTTTGAACCGAACCTTCGCCGGCCATATCCAAGGCCAAGGTTCGGTTGCCGGAATGAGCAATGTTTTGCCGAAGCTGGATTTTGTCCGCCGTGAATATCTTGATGCCTTTGCGACCACGCGAAATGGTCACATACCACTGTTGTTCATTGGTCGCCGCCTTGACGGCGGAATCGGAGAACAGGACGTAATCCACGGTCTTGCCTTGAGCGACGTAAGACGTGACGGCATAGCCGCGCACGAATTGGCGATAGTCCTTTGGCAGGGTCCGGCCATCCTTCAACGCAATGCGTCCGTCAGCATGAATTTCCTTCACCGTCACCAGTTCGCCATTGGCGAGCCTGCGCCCATCCTGGCTTTGAGCATTGGCCTTAAGTTGCAATCTGTCGCCGCTGGACAGCGAAAGTTCTTTCGGCTGGCAAACCGTGATTTTATCTAGTTCCTTGAACGGTACGGGCCGGATGCGATTCCCGGCCTCAATCAGCAAATGCCTGTCCGTGATGCCGCGCAGTTTTCCCGCGCTACCGGATTGGAAACCGGCCGCAGGCCGGTTGAACACCAGAACCGCATCCGGCTGGTAAAACCGCTTGTCGCGTTTTTGCGCGTCCGTCAAATCCTGCCGTTCCAATGCCGTGACCGTCGTTTCAGCCTCGCCGATTAACTTTTGTGCTTTCAGGCCGAGCCGGACTTGTTCATTGACCTTGTGAATTTCGTTCCAGCTTTGGGAGACGACCACGGTGGATTGCTGATTTTTGAAATGTTCAAGAAAGTGTTCCGTCAATTTCTGCTGTTGATCGGCCAATGAGCAGGACACGATGGCATCTTGATTGTCCAGACGGTCGAAGGATGCGCCGAGTTTGCCGCGCCGCGCCTCATCCACGGCGAGCTTGTATTGTTCCAACCAGCGGCGTTCGGCTTGAGTTTTGGCTGAATCAGGATTTTGACGGCGGATGTTCGTCAGTTCGGCGTAGCCAAGACCAGCATACTTCTCAATCGCCCGTAGTGCGTCAGATGCTTCCACCGCTCCATGTTGATGCGTGTCGCCGGACAGGATGACGCGCCCTTCATTGATTTGAACGTAATCCAGTAGTCGCAACATTTGTTCGCCGCCGATTTGTCCGGCCTCGTCCACGAGAACGACCGCCCTCCGACGCATGGACTTTTCCGTGAGAAATGCACTGACCGTTTGCGCACCCGTGAAGCCATCGCGTTCCAGATCGGCGACCTGCTGGCGTTGCGGCGCGAGGACATGAACGTCATGACGCGCTCTGGTGAGTCCGGCTTTGACTTCGCGCAAGGCGTAGCTCTTGCCCGTTCCCGCCCCGCCGCGAAACAACGTAACAAAATTCCGCGAGGACAAAATATGCTCCACCGCCTTGCCCTGCTCATAATCCAGCGAATAGTTTGTCCTGCGATGATTGAAGGCCAGCGGCTGGTATTGATTCATCTGATGTTGGGCCAGCCTGACGATGTTCAATTCACGTTTCAGAACATCATGGGTGGTGATTTTGCCCTGAAATTGTTCGTCACGGATATAATCACGCTTCCCGGTTACGCCCTGAATCTCCGCCAGCGACACATCCTGACCGCGCAGATGTTCCAGCGCGTGATGCCAAATCTCGTGTTCGTGAACGACGGAGCGGCGTTCAAACAGGTGTTGCTCAGCCCATGACACGGCCTGCACTGCTGTTATCTTTTCTGAATCTGCCGGTGAGCGATGTTTGTCCAAGTGATGGATTTGCCACCATTCTTTCCATGCCAGTTGTTTGTTCCAGGCGGATTGCAATTTGACGATTCCGACATCCTTGATCTTCCGCGCCCGTTCCTTGTGCGCGATGTTTGCCCGGATGACCTTGATATTTTGGCTGGCCTTGTCCGGTTCACGTTCCAGAAATTCCTTGGTCTTTTCGTCAATCTCGCGGTGACGTTTTGAAAAGCGGTCAATCAATTCCTTGCCGACACCGGCAATCTCGAAATCCCCGCGCGGATTGCTTTCCACGCCATAGCCGAACCGTTGCAGCGACCTGACCATTTCGTGATAATAGACGTTCCGAACAAATTTCTGTGCCGTGACCATTTCACACGCTTCCAACGCTTTCCAGCGGCCTTCAGTGGCATCCCAGGTGGCATTGAACAGAATGCAATGACTGTGCAAATGCGGGTCTAAAGCGCGTGAGGTGTCATGCCGGAAGACCGCGCCCACCACATTGCCCGTCGCCCGCTGCGAAAACTGGCCTTGTGTCCGAACCCGTGTGGCAGCGTAGGCTTGCAATTGGCGCATCGCCATCGTCACCGCTTCATCATGCGCCTCGATGATTCGTTTATCATTTCCAACCAGTGCGGCAATGGAAACCGATTTTGGCGGTGACAACGTGAAATCGTAGAACACCCGGCGATTGGCGGATTCACGGACATTCCCATCCTTGTCCATGCTGACCCGTTTTGAATTCAGCCGTGGAGTCAATTGCTCACCGGATTGCGGATTAAGATTACGGCACAGGTTTACAAACTCCTTTTCATCGGTAACGCCTGACAATCCTAATCGCCTTGCCCCTTCACCAATCCACTGACCGGAAACACTCCGGCCTTCCATATAGTAATCACCAACCCGTAAATGTTCACGGAAATAGGACTCCGCATTTCCCAAACTGTATTGCGCCTTCATCGTCAACATGGCGGCAAGGTAAACCATCAGGAGCCAAATCTTGCGCTATGGGTAACGCAAAATGCGGTGAATGAAATGTTACATATAAACCGTATTGGAAAGGGGACGCTGTTCTCCTTGCCAGTGCAAGGGACAGCCGTAACAACGAAAACGTCAGCCGAAAATCAACAGCCATAAAATTATGAATGCAACCATCGCAACCAGCGTGTCTGCCGAGGCGAAGGCACGCCTCACCGAAGCCGTCAAAAATTATGCGCCGCCGGAGTCGGCAAAATATCAGGCATTGAACGAAGTGAAAGAATCCATCATCGCACTGCGGGAACGCAAAGCGTCGTATGAGACCATCCGGGCCATGCTGCACGAAAACGCCGGCATCGAGGTGTCGCACCAGACCGTTGCCCGCTACTGCCGTGAGGTGCTGGATGCAGCCAGGCCAAAGAAGCCACGCCGTCCAAAAACGCCGCCGACCGAACAACCGGCAGCCGCACAAGGGGAATTGGCGGCGCGTCCACCAATCGGCCAGCCACGCCTACGCGGACCGCGCATCGCCGATTCCAAAAATCTTTAGCGCGGCAGCGCAGGCGTCGCCAGTCGCGGCGACCGTGGAGCGACTCCAAAGCCATCCGCCCATCCTTAAAGCAAAAGGGGGTTCAAAGTCCGCGACCAACGCACGTTACACTGCCCTGTAACGCGCGCTCGTCGCGGACGGATCAGGGAAAACGCGGCTGCGTCTGCTTCCGTCTTGAGCTTGGCGTCGCCGCTCCGGCACGCGGCTTCACTCATGCCGTTCCGCCGCGCCGCCTGCCGCTTACCGCCGCCAACTCAAGACCGAAGCAGGGGATAATAATAAATTCGTGCCGGCTATCGGACAGAAAGACGACGGGCGTGGACAAAATGTCGCTTACTGAAATAGCCCGCAGTTGAATCTTCCGATAATCTTCCGATCCGGCACTGCAATCTACCGATGAACAATCGTCCGATAATCGTCCGGCCAAACCCGGTAATCGTCCGATTTGCCGTCCGAGGCGTCTGGCGCGAATCGTCAGGCAATCGTCAGATGTTTTCACGGAATCGTCAGATTTTATCCTGCCCAAACACTCTCAATAGTTCGAGAAAACCGATGTTGCGTCCGCCCTGACCAGCACGTGCTCCGTTTGACCGTGCTCCTTCGTCCGCGCGGTCACGCACTCCGCGCGCGTTCGTCGTGAGCGGCATTTTAATTTACCGCATGAGCGGTTGCTTCCGTCGGCGGCACGGCGGTGGTCGTTCCGCGCCCGGCTTCGTTCCGGCCGTCTCTACGCCTGCGTTTCACTTTTCCGACCGCCGAACCGCCGACCGTAGCAAACATGTCAAATCGTTGATGAGGATTCACAAGCTTGTCCTGAAACATTCTTTTGAATAAGCTCTCCCACGTCCGAAAAAATAAAAAAACTATCGACTAAATTTTACAAAATAAATTTCGCGTAGCTTCGGCTGCTGTCCACTACGAAACCGCTAATTTCGACACGAAGGACAACGCTTGATGCACGCCCCATCGGGGGCGTGTTGAAAGCGCTCCTTCGTGGGCCCTTAGCGGTGCCTGTAGTGGGGCGTGTGTAAACACGTCCCTTTTGTTTTCAGGCACCGGTAAAGAACCCACGGAGGACAAGCCATCCCGACAGGGCTGATTCGCGCGCGAGCGAACAGCCATGTCACGACCCGAACGACAGCAGAACGTTCTGGAGTTGCTGAAAGGATTGCGGGGAATTGAACCTCTCAAGCAACTCTTTTGGTCAGAACTCAATTATCAACGCGTCAACCAGCCGCTTTCCCGGCGGGATTGGCCGGAGCCGGCGACCAACGCACTGGCAGATGATCCCGTGTTATTCGCGAGCGGCGGTGACGGCGGGGCCTTCCATGTCATTTATTGCCGGCTCGTTAAAAATCTGTCGCGCGGCTTGGAACGTCCGGTGGTCACGCAACTGTTGCGCGAGCATCCTTACGCGCTTTTTATTTTCTCGGACAAAAGCCAGACCGACTGGCATTTTCTCAATGTAAAGTTTGACGACCAGGCGGAACGCCGCCAGTTGTATCGCCGCATCACCGTCCGGCCGGGCGCGGGGTTGCGCACGGCGACCGAGCGCGTGCAACTGCTCGACCTGGCCGAGATTCATCCCGAATTGTTCGGCATCACGCCGCTGGCGATCCAGCAGCGCTGCGACGCAGCTTTCGATGTCGAGACCGTCACCAAGGATTTCTTCACCGAGGTTGCGAACTGGTATTTCTGGGCGCTGAAAAACGCCAAATTTCCCAAAGACGCGCCCAAGGAAGCCGACGGCCACGACCACATCAGCATCATCCGCCTCATCACGCGGCTTATTTTTTGCTGGTTCGTGAAGGAAAAGGGACTCATCCCGGACACGCTTTTTGACCCGCAAAAGCTCGCCCAAATTCTCACCGGCTTCGAGCCGGCCAAGGCCAGCGCCAAGCAATCCGTTTTTTACAAAGCCATTCTGCAAAATCTTTTTTTCGCCACGCTCAACACCGAAATGGACAAGCGCGCCTGGCGGAAGGATGACGCCAATTTCATGGCGCATATTCTTTATCGCCACAAAACACTGTTTCAGAAACCGGGCGAAGCGCTCGCCCTTTTCAAAGACATTCCGTTTCTCAACGGCGGGCTGTTCGAGTGCCTCGACAAACGGGAGGGGACGACGGAAAAACCGAAGGACATCCGCATTGACGGCTTTTCCGACCGCAGCGACAGCCAGCCCACCGTCCCCGATTTCCTTTTCTTCGGCAGGGAAACGGATGTGGACTTGAGCGAGGATTACGGCGACAAGAAATTCAAAAGCGTGCCGGTGCGCGGCCTCATTCACATTTTCAACC
>Ga0302319_10022178_pt1 | contig 11405 bp, 8 predicted proteins | sample Bog_T0_2_FD_203319 | JGI IMG/M metagenome (GOLD analysis project Ga0302319, IMG submission 203319) | Peat permafrost microbial communities from Stordalen Mire near Abisko, Sweden - Bog_T0_2 | ecosystem: Environmental > Terrestrial > Soil > Wetlands > Peat | place: Sweden: Abisko, Stordalen Mire...
AGCGCCGCGAAATGGACATCAGCACGGTGGCCGCCGCATTTGTGGTGGATTTGAATTCTCAAAATGTCATCCGCCATGCGCGGCTGGCCTACGGGGGCGTTGCCGCGATGCCGTCACGCGCGCTGACAACCGAATCCGTCTTGGTGGGGAAAACTTGGAGCGACGAAACCGTTCAAAGTGCCCTGCCACTGTTGCGAACCGAGTTTAGTCCCATTTCCGATGTGCGCGGCTCGGCAGAATACCGGTGCGGAATGATCACGGGACTGTTGGAGAAATTTTATTTTGACTCCGTGGACAACACAACGAAAAGGCCGGTGTTGAACTTAGAGTCCGTCCAGAATCTCCACCCCTCCCCCGTCGCCCACGCCCTGCCCCACGAAAGCGCGCACAAGCATGTTACGGGCGAGGCAATTTATACCGACGATTACGCCGCCCGCAAAAACATGCTGGAAGTCTGGCCGGTGTGCGCGCCACATGCCCGGGCAAAAATATTGCGGCGAGACGCCTCGGCCGCAAAGACCATGCCGGGCGTCATCGCCATTTTGCTGGCCGAGGACATTCCGGGTTTGAACGACGTGGGCGCCGTGCGGCATGATGAAATTTTGCTCGCAGACAAGGTGGTTTTTTACCACGGCCAAATCGTGGCCCTCGTGGCCGGTGAATCGCAGGAAGCCTGCCGCCGTGCCGCGGGCAAGGTGGTGGTCGAGTACGAGCCGCTGGAGCCGATTTTGCGGATTGAGGATGCGATGGCACAGAACAGTTTCCACACAGAACCGAATTTCATCCGGCGCGGCGATGTGCAGTCCGCGCTCGAGGCTTCGCCGCAGATTCTGGAGGGTGACTTTTACATGGGTGGGCAGGAACATTTCTATCTGGAGATGCAGGCCGCCGTCGCCGAACCGGGTGAGGACGGTTCCATGTGCGTCATTTCCTCGACGCAGCACCCTTCGGAAGTGCAGCACATCGTCGCGCATCTGCTCGCGGTGCCCGTAAACCAGGTGGTGGTGCAAAGCCAGCGCATGGGCGGGGGCTTCGGCGGCAAGGAAACGCAGGCAGCGACGTTCGCCGCCCTCGCGGCCTTGGCGGCGGCGAAGACCAATCGTCCCGTGCGAGTGCGCATCAATCGCGACCTCGACATGATGATCACGGGCAAGCGGCACCCGTTTCTGGCCAAATTCAAAGTTGGCTACAATTCTGACGGCGATTTGCTCGCGGCGAAGATTCAGTTGATTTCCAACGGCGGCTGGTCGCTGGACCTCTCGATGCCCGTGACCGATCGTGCTGTGTTTCACCTGGACAATTCCTATTACATACCGGCGGTTGAATTCTCCGGGCAGGTGGCGAAAACCAATCTCGCTTCCAACACTGCATTTCGTGGTTTCGGCGGGCCACAGGGAATGCTGGTCATTGAGGAAATCATTGACCGGATGGCGCGGCGGCTCGGCAAAGCGCCGGAGGATATCCGCGGGCGAAATTTGTACCGTGGCAGCGGTGAAACCAACACGACGCACTATGGACAGGAAATTGAAGACAACCGCATCCAACGGGTCTGGCGCGAATTGAAGGAAAGTTCCTCCTTCGAAGCGCGCAGCGCGGAAATCGCCAAATGGAACGCAAAACAAGTCCATCGCAAGCGCGGCCTGGCCATGACGCCGGTGAAATTTGGCATCTCCTTTACGCTGACGCACCTGAACCAGGCGGGCGCACTCATGTTGATTTATCAGGACGGCACAGTTCAGGTAAATCACGGCGCAACCGAAATGGGCCAGGGCGTTCATACCAACATCGCCATGGTTGCGGCCAGGGAACTGGGGATCCCGCCCGACAAAGTCCGGGTGATGCCCACGAGCACCGACAAGGTGCCGAACACCTCCGCCACTGCTGCATCCTGCGGCACGGACTTGAACGGCATGGCGGTAAAAAATGCGTGCGAAATCCTGCGCACACGCCTGGCCCCGGTCGCTGCCAAACTGCTGGCGGCAAAAACGGGCCGGGAAATTTCCGCGGACAAAATTTCCTTTGCCAACAATTACGTTTTTGAAACCGGGGCGATCCTCCCGGAGAGCCTCCGGCATGGCGGAAAAAATGGCTCGTACGCCGATGCAATTGGCCGCGACGAAAGCGCCGTTACCTTCACCCAGGTGGTGCAGGCTGCGTATTTCCAGCGCATCAGCCTTTCATCCACCGGATATTATCGCACGCCGGAAATTCATTACGACCGCGCCAAGGGCCACGGCAGGCCGTTTCACTATTTCGCCGTGGGCGCGGCGGTCACGGAAGTGGAAGTGGACGGGTTCACGGGCATGTCGAAAATTCTGCGCACGGATATTTTGCACGACGCGGGCGATTCCATCAATCCCGCCATCAATCTCGGCCAAATCGAAGGAGGCTTTGTTCAAGGCGCCGGCTGGCTGACCTGCGAGGAATTGGTCTGGAACAAACAGGGCGTTTTGCTGACGCACTCACCCGACACGTATAAAATTCCCGCCATTGGCGACCGTCCGCTGGAGTTCAATGTGCAATTCCTCAAGCACGCCACGCAAAAGGGGACGATTCACGGGAGCAAGGCCGTTGGCGAACCGCCCTTGATGCTCGCGATTTCCGTGCGCGAGGCGGTTCGCGCCGCGATTGCGGAATTTGGCACGGGCCAGGGCGAAATCCCGCTGCCATCGCCGGCGACCAGCGAGGCAATCTGGACCGCGATCCAAACGATAAAAACCCGCGGCACCGACGCCGGCTGACGTGGTGCTGGCGCGGTGCGCATCAACTATTTCATTTATGTGCGGAGTGGCGGGGGAAAATCACGAACCAGATTCCGCTATGAAATGTGGCGCAAAGAATTTACCCTGAGCCGCAAGAAGGGGAAAATATATGCGCAACATCCAGCAAAAACTCGCCATTGCCCGCGGTGAACAACCGGCGGAGCTGCTGTTTAAAAACGCCCGGCTGGTCAATGTGTTGAGCGGCGAAATTCACGACGCAAACATTGCGGTCGAGGATGGCCGGATCATCGGCATTGGGGATTACCGCGCAAAAAAGACCGTTGATTTAAAAGGCGCCTATCTCGCGCCGAGCCTGATTGACGGGCATTTTCATGTGGAGAGTTCGATGCTCACCGCCCCGGAATTTGTGCGGGCGGTGGTTCCACATGGCACCGGCGCCATGGTGATTGACCCGCACGAGTATGCCAACGTGCTGGGACTGGACGGTATCCGCTACGTGCTGGAATCCACGAAAAACCTGGCGGTGGATTTTTTTGTCATGCTGCCCAGTTGCGTGCCGGCAACGCATTTGGAAACGTCCGGCGCCAAGCTGACGGCCGATGATCTGAAACTGATGATACACGATGAGCGGATTGCCGGCGTGGCGGAACTGATGAATTTCCCCGGGGTGTACCTCGGCACAAAAAGTGAACTGGCGAAAATTGCGGCTGGCAAGGGTAAGGCCATTGACGGCCACGCGCCCGGCCTGCGCGGGCGGGATCTCAATGCCTACATCCTCGCCGGGGTACGTTCCGACCATGAGTCCGTGGAGGTGGCCGAGGCGCGGGAAAAATTGCGGCTGGGAATGCACGTGCTGCTGCGCGAAGGCAGCACGGAGCGCAATCTGGAACATTTGCTGCCGCTGGTCAATACGAATAATTTTCAGAACTGCTCGTTTGCCACGGATGACAAACTTGCGGGCGACCTGGTCAATGAAGGTCACATTGACCATTGCGTGCGCAAGTCCATCAAGCTCGGACTTTCGCCGGTCACCGCCTTCCAAATAGCCACCATCAACACTGCCCGTCACTATAATCTGCGTAATCTTGGAGCCATCGCCCCGCGATTCTGGGCGGACTTCATTGTCTTTGACAGCTTGAAGAATTTTCGGGTGCGCCAAACTTGGAAAAAGGGCACGCTCGTTGCTGAAGACGGGGAATTTCTCGCTAAAAACCCCTCGAAGGTGCCCCTGCCCCGCAGCACCATGAATCTTCGCTACCGGCCAGATGATTTTATTGTCAGGTCAAACGGGAAAAGAAAAATCAAAGTCATTGGCATCGTTCCCAACCAGATTGTGACCAAGGAACTCACCGTATCGCCGAAAATTGTGGGCGGCGAAATTGTTGCCGACACAGCGCGCGATATTTTGAAAATTGTCGTGGTAGAACGCCACCGGGCCACGGGCAATGTCGGCGTTGGGTTTGTGCGCGGTTTCAAGCTGAAGCACGGGGCGATCGGCTCTACCGTGGCCCACGACGCCCACAATGTCATTGTCGCCGGCACAAATGATGCCGACATTTTGTTTGCGATCCAGGAGCTGACCCGGCTGCAAGGCGGCCAGGTGGCTGTCGCGAATGGGAGAATTACGGCGGAATTGCCCTTGCCCATTGCCGGCTTGGTGAGCGATCAACCACTGCCAAGGGCGTTGAAGCTGATAGATGATTTGAACGCCGCGGCGCACGCACTGGGCTGCGACCTTCCCGCGCCATTCATGTCGCTATCGTTTTTAGCGCTGTCGCCCATACCGGCGTTAAAACTGACCGACCAGGGATTGATTGATGCCACAAAGCTGCAACGCACCAGCCTCTTTGTTTGACATGAGCCAGCGCCGCATTCAAGAAATCAATTCGTTATCGTGCGCTGATTTTACCAGCGTCATCGGCCCAACGTTCGAACATTCCCCTTGGATTGCGGAAATGACATGGGGACGGAAGCCGTTTGCTGACCTCGAACATCTGCACCGCGAATTGTGTGAAACTGTCAAAAACGCGGGCACCGAAAACCATCGCGCCCTCATTCGCGCTCATCCTGACTTGGCAGGGCGGCTGGCCTTGGCGGGCGAGCTCACCAAAGAATCGGCCAGCGAGCAGGCTGGCGCGGGTCTCGACCGGCTCACGCCGGATGAACTCAGCCGGTTCCAAAATTACAACGCCGCCTACCAGGCCCGGTTTAGTTTTCCCTTTGTCATTTGCGCGCGGCTGAACAAAAAGGACGCCATTCTGGCCGGCTTTGAACGCAGATTGGTAAATTCCCCGGAAGAGGAAATCAAAACTGCGCTTGAAGAAATTTTCAAAATCGCGGAACTTCGGCTCCGAAACTTGGTTGGCCACTGACTATGATCGCCAAATTAAGCACACACGTTCTCGATACCGCCCATGGCTGTCCCGCCGGCGGCATGAAGATTGAACTCTGGTCCTTGGACGGTCCGGAACCAACGCTCCTGACGACAGCGAAGACCAATGCGGATGGCCGCACCGAAATACCGTTATTGGCGAACGACGAAATGGAATGCGGCCGCTACGAAATCATTTTCTTTCTCGGGGATTATTTCGCTGCAAAATCACCCACCCTTCCGAAAATCCGCTTTCTCGATAAAGTACCGGTGCGCATTGGCATTGCCGACGCCGGCGCGAGCTATCATGTGCCCCTGCTCTGCACGCCCTGGAGCTATTCGACTTATCGCGGCAGTTGAGATGAACGCCGCGCAAAAAATCATGCGGCGCGTTGAAATGCTTGCGAACATTTCCGATGAGCCGGGCAGAATCACGCGCACGTTCGCCTCGCCGGCCATGCTCCGCGCCAATGAACTGGCCGGCCAATGGATGCGCCAGGCTGGAATGAAAACGCGCGTGGACGCCATGGGCAGCCTTATCGGCCACTATTCCGGGAAAACACCCGACGCCAAAATCCTCCTGCTGGGGTCGCATTTGGATACGGTTCGCAACGCGGGAAAATTCGATGGACCGCTCGGGGTCATCCTCGCGATTGCGTGCGTGGAACGTTTGCATCAACAGAAACTCCGATTGCCCTTCGCCCTTGAAGTCGTGGGCTTCTCGGATGAGGAAGGCGTTCGCTTTCAGACCACCTATCTCGGCAGCAAAGCCTTGGCGGGTCGGATTGAGGCCCGCGATTTGAACCGCAAAGATACCGACGGAATCTCGCTGGCTGAGGCCATGAAGAACTTCGGCGCCGGTCCGGCCAGTTTAAAATCCGCGCACTTGAATCCAAAGAGATTGCTTGGCTATGTGGAAGCCCACATCGAACAGGGTCCCGTGCTGGAGCAAAAAAATCTGGCGGTTGGCATCGTGACCGGAATTGCCGGCCAGAGCCGGGCCCGCGTTGGTTTTTTGGGCAAGGCTGGCCACGCCGGAACCGTGCCGATGAAAATGCGCAAAGATGCCCTGTGCGCCGCCGCAGAATTTGTCCTGGCGGTGGAAAACGTGGCGCGAAAAACGGATGGGCTTGTCGGCACGGTTGGCCAGATTTCCGCCCAACCCGGCACCAGCAATGTGATCCCGGGCGAGGTTCACTTGACCGTTGATTTACGCCACGCAAAAGATTCCATCCGTCGGCGCGCGCAAAAAACCTTACAGGTTGCCGCCGCTAAAATAGCCGCGCGCCGGGGGATCAAACTGGCTTGGGACAATGTCCACGATACACCGGCCGTCCCTTGTTCAAAAACGTTGTCGACCCGGCTGGCACTATCGGTCGGGCGACACCAGAAGCAAGTCCTCCGATTACCCAGCGGCGCCGGACACGACGCAGCCGTCATGGCCCAATTCACGGCGGTGGCGATGCTGTTTGTCCAATGCAAGGGCGGCATCAGCCACCACCCCGACGAATCAGCAAACGTTCAAGACGTGCGGGTGGCGCTGGCTGTATTGAACGATTTTATTTTGAACCTGGCAAAAAATGAGCACGTTTGACCTGATTCTGCGCGGCGGAACTGTCGTAACGCCTGAATGCGCCCGGCTTGCAGACGTCGGTGTTTCCGAGGGCAAAATTGCCGCGCTTGAACACAATCTTTCCGGCCAAACCCGCCGTGAAATTAACGCCACTGGTTTGCATATTTTTCCAGGTTTGATTGATGCCCACGTTCATTTCAACGAACCGGGACGCACCGACTGGGAAGGAATCGAAACCGGTTCCCGTGCCCTGGCCGCCGGCGGCGGCACCTTGTTTTTTGACATGCCCTTAAACGCGCATCCGCCGACGTGTGACGGGGAGGGTTTTGATTTGAAATTGGCGGCGGCCCGGAAGAATTCGCTGACGGATTTCGCGTTTTGGGGCGGCCTGGTGCCGCAAAACCTTGACCGGCTGGAAGAGCTGGCCGGGCGCGGCGTGATTGGTTTCAAGGCATTCATGTCCAACAGCGGCATCACGGATTTTGACTGCGTGGACGAAAAAACATTGCGCGAAGGCATGAAGCGGGCGGCGCAGTTGAACCTCCCGGTGGCAGTCCATGCGGAAAGTGAAACACTCACAAAGAGGCTGGCTGAAGAAAAGATTGCCGCCGGAACCGTCTCAGTCCGCGACTATTTGGAGTCGCGTCCCGTGGCGGCGGAATTGGAGGCAATCCGGCGCGCCATCGAGCTGGCCGGAGAAACCCAATGCGCCTTGCACATTGTCCACATCAGCAGCGGCGCGGGCATTGCGCTGGTTACCCATGCAAAAAAATCCGGCCTGGATGTGACCTGCGAAACCTGTCCGCACTATCTGACATTAACCGAAACCGATGTTGAAACGCTTGGCGCGGTCGCCAAATGCGCGCCCCCCTTGCGCACAAAAGCGGTTCAGGATGAACTCTGGCTCAAATTCGTCAGCGGTGAAATTACGATGGTCGGGTCCGACCATTCGCCATCACCACCGGAGATGAAAATGGGCAAAAACTTTTTCAAGGTTTGGGGCGGCATTTCCGGCGTGCAGCACACCTTTCCCCTGCTTCTGGATGGAGGCACCCAAAGGCATGTTGCGCTTTCGCTCATTGCATCGCTCACTTCATTCAATGTCGCGAAAAGGTTCCGTCTCCCCAAAACCAAGGACCGGATTGAGGTCGGCGCGGATGCAGATCTGGCGATGCTTGACCTGGCGCAGGGTTTCACGGTTCGCGCGGAGGATCTGTTTTACCGGCACCGGCAGAGTCCTTACACGGGCCGCACGTTGACAGGACGCGTCGTTCAGACCATCCTGCGTGGAACGCCGATATTTACGGATGGCAAAATCGTCGGCGCCAATCGTGGACAATTGATCAGACCTTTATGAATCCAATACCCGGCCTCACCCGCAACGTCATCAAACGCAACTACGCGCTCATCACCCCGGACGGGCAGGTGCCGAGTACGCTGCCGGGCTGGACCAATTGCACGGTATGCGTGTTAATTTCGCAGGCGCTGGGGGCGGGTCTCTCGCAATATTTGATTTCCCTAAATTCCAAAGGCGCCGGCACCGGGGAAACTGAAAATGACGAATGGTTTTTATTCGTTGTCAGCGGCAAGGCAAGGGTAAATGGCGTGGGGTTGGGCCAGGGCGGATTTATGTATTTGCCCGCCGGGACGAAATATGAAGTCCGCGGCGGGACAGCGAATTCAAAGCTGCTCGTTTTTAAAAAACCGTTCGAACCGCTCGCGGGCCAAAAAGCCGCGGCACCTTTTTCCGGCAATGAAAAGGACCTGCCCGAACAGCCGTTCCTGGGCGATAAAAATGCGAGGTTGAAAACACTGATTCCCGATTCCCTGGCAGCAGACCTGGCGGTAAATATTTTCACCTTTGATCCAGGGGCGACACTGCCGTTCGTCGAAACGCATGTCATGGAGCATGGCATGCTGTTCCTTTCCGGCGGCGGCATCTATCGCCTCGACGCCGACTGGCACCCGGTGACCGCAGGAGACGCGCTGTGGATCGCGCCGTATTGCCCGCAGTGGTTTATCGCCGCCGGCCCGCAAACGACGCGCTACATTTATTACAAGAATGTGAACCGCCTGCCTCGATGATGAATATTAGCGTTGATAAAAATCGGTTGCAAAAAGAAATTGATGAACTGGCGCTCATCTCCGAGGCCGGGCCACCGGTAGTCACCCGCGTCTTGTTTTCCGAAGCGGACCTGCGCGGACGCGAGTTTGTAAAAGCCCTTTGCCGGGATGCGGGCTTGGTTCTCCGCGCCGATGCGGTCGGAAATATTTTTGCGCGGTGGAACGGAGTGGATGACACGCTGCCCGCTATCGCCACGGGATCACACATTGACGCAATTCCCAATGCGGGAAAATTCGACGGGGTCGCCGGCGTGCTCGGGGCAATCGAAGCCATTCGCGCGCTGAAAAAATCAGGCTATCGTCCGCACCGGTCCATTGAACTGATTATTTTCACGGCCGAAGAACCAACGCGTTTTGGCCTTGGCTGCCTTGGCAGCCGCCTGCTGTCCGGAGTATTGGGACCGGAAAAGGCGGCGACGGCGCTGGATCGTGAAGGAAAAACTCTCGACGAATGGCGCCACAGCGCCGGCTGCACTGGCTCGCTGCAATCCGTCCGGCTGCCCAAAGGTTGTTACCCGACCTTTGTGGAATTGCACATTGAGCAGGGACCAGTTCTGGAACAGGAAAATACAGCCATCGGCATCGTGGAAAAAATCGCCGCGCCGAGCACTCTGCGCATGCAGTTGACGGGTGTCGGTGGACATGCGGGAGCGGTCTTGATGCCCGAACGACACGACGCCGGTTTGGCCGCAGCGGAAATCGCGCTGGCCGTGGAACGGGCAGTCCTCGGCACGGGCAGCCCGGACACAGTGGGAACCACCGGAGTCTTCCGCATTGAACCGGGGGCTGTGAACAGTGTGCCATTCCGCGCCTTATTGGAAATTGATGTCCGGGACACGCAGGAAGCCACGCGCAACTCGGCGCTCGCGGAGATTGAAGCCAAGGCAGCGGAAATTTGTCAGCGCCGCGGCGTGGCGCTGCAAACGGAACGAGTGAATGTAGACCCACCCGCCGTTTGTGATCCATCCTTGGTAAAAAAGGTTGCGGACGTTTGCAGTCAATTGGGCGTTTCCTACAAGAAAATGATCAGTCGCGCCTATCATGACACCCTGTTCATGGCACAAATTTGCCCCAGCACAATGATCTTCATTCCTTGCCGCGGCGGGGTGAGCCATCGGCCGGATGAATATTCCTCACCCGAACAGATTGAGACAGGCGTCCGCATTCTGGCGCAAACTCTGGCGGAGTCGGCGGCCGGCTGACCGCGCCGCCAAGCGGGGGAAATTGAACCCGCTACCGGCCAAAATAAAATTCACTTTTGACCGCGCTGTAAAAGCACCTTAGTGTGCTGCCGTGCATGGATTTCTGGCCAAGGCTTTTGACCCGGCGAGCTTGCAAAAGTTTCGCCGCGCCCCCCTGCCCCGTTCCTACACGGATTATCTCGGACGCCAAATATTCCTGCTGCTGCTGACGGTGCAGGGACTGGCCGCCTTCGCCTTGATCACACTTGGGGTCATCCTAAAAAAATCCAGCGTCGCGCGCGGTGTCATTCAGCCACGCATCCGGCAGGAACTCAATCGCGCCGGTGTGTCACTAATGCCCATGTTTATCTTCCTGGCGTTGGCGCTGGGCTTCCTGGTTATCGGGCAGACCGTGGCCGCTCTGGCCCGGGTGGGCGCAACGGACTACCTCGGTTCCACGATGGTGATTGTGGTTGTGCGCGAACTCGGCCCATTGATAACGGCGTTTCTCGTGCTGGCACGCGTCGGCGCCGCAAATGTCATCGAACTCGGTACGGCCCGCGCGCTCGGCGAGGTCGAAGCCCTTGAGGCGCTGGGCATTGATCCGGTGCACTACCTCATTGTGCCGCGCGTCATCGGCATGACGCTGGGCGTTTTTGCGCTGACAATTTATCTTATCCTGGGAGCACTGGCCAGCGGCTGCTTGTTTGCGTTTTTGGCCAACGTTCCACTTACGCCGGGCGATTACCTCCGGCAGATTGCCGATGCGCTTGACTGGCTCGATTTCGTACTGCTGGCGTTGAAGGCGATGGCCTTCGGTTTTTTCATCGCCATTGTTACCTGTTATCACGGCTTGGCGCAGCCACTGCGGATAGAGGACGTTTCACGCGTGGCGGTACGCGCCGTGAGCCAGGGAATCATCGTTTGTGTCCTGATTGATGCGGTGTTCATTGTACTCTATCTTGTGGCATGAATGAAGAGGGTGTCCATCCGGTCATCGAAATGCGCGGCGTACAGGTCGCCGCATTGGGCGACCCCCTGCTCATCGTTCTGGCCAACGTGAACTGGTCTGTATTGCCAGGTGAATTCTGGGTGGTGGCCGGGCCACAACATTCCGGGAAAAGCGATCTGCTGATGCAGGCAGCGGGATTAATGGCCACGGTCAACGGCACCTGCCGGGTATTTGGCCGGGATACGAGAGAGTTCGATGAAACACAAATCACCGAACGACAGCGCCTCGGCCTGGTCTTTGCTGATGGTAAATTATTCAACCGGCTTACCATTGCCGAAAATGTGGCCCTGCCCCTTCGGTATCACAAGGAATTCAGCGACGAAGAGACAGCCCGGATCGTCGAAGAGCTGCTGGAATTACTGGAACTGACGCCGTACGCCAGCTTGATGCCGGGCAACGTTGCGTCCGTCTGGCGGCAGCG
>Ga0302319_10022183_pt1 | contig 11403 bp, 12 predicted proteins | sample Bog_T0_2_FD_203319 | JGI IMG/M metagenome (GOLD analysis project Ga0302319, IMG submission 203319) | Peat permafrost microbial communities from Stordalen Mire near Abisko, Sweden - Bog_T0_2 | ecosystem: Environmental > Terrestrial > Soil > Wetlands > Peat | place: Sweden: Abisko, Stordalen Mire...
AACAGTTAAATATTGGTTCGATTCTTGTCTCCCTCGACACCCCTACGATGGATTTTAAATTTCATAGACACATCAAGGATGTGTTAGTTGTTTGTATTCTCAAGTGATTGGCTAACCTTTTTAGATATTTACGAAAGAAGCACACCACCATCTACCACTATCTGTTCACCAGTCATGTAACTTGATAGACCCGAGGCGAGAAATAGCACGACTTTCCCAATGTCATCAGGTTCACCAATGCGCTTCATTGGGGTTTTTTCTATTAACTTTTTCGTTAGTGTTTCCATATCCGAAGCCGTAAGTTTGCTAGTGTCTGAACCTGGAGTAGAGATACTGCCAGGAGCGATGGCATTGACTTGAATGTTGTTGGAGGCAAGCTCGAGGGCAGTATTTTTCGTAAACCCCCAAACCCCATGTTTTGATGCATCATATGCCGCCAATCCGATAGAGGATGGATGAATAGCGTCGATTGAAGATATATTTATTATTTTGCCGCCCTTATTTCGTTGAATCATAATTTTGGCGGCGGCTTTAGTGAAAAGGAAAACACTTTTCAAATTCACTGAAAGGATTTTTTCGAATGTCTCAAGCTTCATTTCCATAACAGGAGCTTGAGGATAAATACCAGCATTGTTAACTAGAATATCGAGACTGCCGTAGGTATCAACCGAAAAATCAACCGCCGCTTGGACATCTTTCTCGATTGAAACATCGGTTTTTACAAACATTGCTTTCCAACCATTATTCTGCAGTTGCGCGACAGATGCATTGCCAGCTTTTTCATCAATATCTACAATCACTATGTTTGCCCCAGCTTCAGCGAGTCGACGGGCGATTCCAAGTCCTATGCCCACGGCCCCACCGGTAACAATGGCGGTTTTTGAAGAAAGGTCTATAAGTTTCGATAACGGGATTTCTTTCATGCTTATATTCTATCAATATTCATGTTATTTTTCCACCTACATAGATATTTGTGTAAGGTATAATGAATCCATATGTGGCAACAGATCACAGACCCGTTGCATAATGTCCTGCTTTCTGCTGGAGTAGCGGTTATTCCGATCATCTTTTTATTTATTCTTCTTCTTTCCCGTAAAGTTGCCGGTCACGTCGCAACATTACTGACATTGCTTTTGGGACTAGTGATCGCTGTCGGCGTGTATTCAATGCCTCCTAGTTTGGCTGGGATGGCCGGATTCTATGGAGTGCTGAACGGCTTGTTCCCGATTGGTTGGATAGTGCTCTGCGCGGTCTTTCTCTATAACATCAGCGTCAAGAGCGGCAGTTTCGCCATAGTGCGAGACAGCATCGAATCTGTCACTGCCGATAGACGTATTCAGGCGCTTCTCATAGCTTTTTGTTTCGGCGCTTTTCTCGAGGGTGCAGCTGGTTTTGGAGCTCCAGTAGCTATCACAGCTGGCATGCTCGTTGGGCTTGGTTTTGATGCATTATATGCAGCTGGCGTTTGTCTCGTTGCCAATACTGCACCTGTCGCGTTTGGTGGCATTGGTATTGCTGTTATCACCGCAGGCCATATTACGAATATTGATCCAAATATATTGAGCAAAATGATTGCCCACCAACTTCCAATCGTAGCTCTGATCATTCCGCTTTGGCTCGTGCTCATTGTTGCAGGTTGGAAGGGGACCAAAGCCGTTTGGCCTGCGATTTTGACTGTCGGAGGATCTTATGCAATCACAATGTTTCTAACCGCCAGCTTCCTTGGGCCCACTTTACCAGACGTTCTTTCAGCCATCATTTCAATAATATGTTTGATTGGTTTGTTAAAAGTTTGGCAACCTGCAGAAGTTTGGCGCTTTCCAAAAGAACGAACAGAAGCGGCTCTACGCCCAGATAGACCTATTCATAGCCTAAGTGAATTGATCCGCGCATGGGTCCCTTTCATATTGCTCGTCATATTCGTCGGCAATTGGGGAATCCCTGGCATTCAAACAATTCTAGGCAAAGCGACTGCAGTTATTCCTTTCGGCATTCTCAATAATGCCATCTCGAGCAACGGAAATCTGCTTTCGATCAGTTATTCTTTTACGTGGCTCGGAGCCGCTGGTACTTCTATCCTCTTTGCTACAATTTTGACAGCGATTTTTTTGAGATTATCATGGAAAAATTTTTGGCAAGTGGCATGGCAGACGCTCGTGGAATTGTACAAGCCGCTCGTCACTATTGGCTCTATCGTAGGTTTCGCATATGTAGCTAATTATTCAGGCATGTCCATAACTATCGGAAATGCTCTGACAGTGACAGGGCGGTTTTTTCCATTCATCGCGCCGCTTTTGGGCTGGTTTGGCGTTTTTATCACTGGAAGCGATACTTCCTCGAATGCTCTTTTTAGCGGTATACAAGCACAGACAGCTCGTTCCATAGGTGTCAGTCCAGTCCTAACCGTTGCGGCAAATTCTACTGGTGGCGTCGCGGCAAAGATGATCTCACCGCAAAGCATCGCCGTGGCCACTGCTTCTACCAAACTGACAGGTCAGGAAGGTAGACTTTTCAGATTCACCATCCTTCATAGCATAGGTCTCGTGCTCATCATATGCGCGATCACCTATATCCAAGCTTACTATCTGCCATGGATGATTCCTGCTATAGCGACAGCGGCTACGACTGCGACGACATCAGGTTTAGACGTCGGTGGTTCAAGCATACTAGCGGTATCGATCATTGCTGTGTTTGCATTGATGATATTCACCAGACGCTCCAAGGATAAATGATCATAAGATTTATTCCATGCATGAACGGACAAGAAAAACCAATCTGGATTCGAACTTTCTTGTAAGGGGAACACTTTTTCTAAAGCCTACTTGCTAAGAGTATTGGTCATGATACAGTACTCTCAAGCTTTACAAGCCACTTTATTAGTAAATTTGTAAATAATATCCATGTCAAAAACAGCAAAAACTTGGACGACGATCGTAGTAGTAATTATCATTATGATTATATGTTGGGTTTGGTACGCCGATTCATCTTCGAATCAAGCGTCCACGGCTATTCCAGCCAGTCAGACATCCACGGTTAATGTTACAACAACAAATACACCGGTATCTACAGGTACGTCTTCTGCTATGGAAAGCAATGTCAGTACAACGACTTCGACGACGACACAGTAATAAATATGTAAAGCGAAAATCAGTAAGCATTAAAAACATCTCATCTGACGAGATGTTTTTATATTAGCATAACATGTTAGAATTAACATCATGAAAACTCCATTAATAGACAAAACAAAGACAGCGCTAGTGGTCGTAGACCTTCAGAAGGGTATAGCAGGAAGACCGACTGCTCCTTATGCATCTGACGTCGTGGTCAAGAACGCGGCATCTCTTGCCGAAATATTCAGAAAAAACGGTATGCCGGTTTTCTTGGTCAGAGTCACTCCGTCTCCGGACAAAAAAGACGCATTGCATCCTGTCACTGATACACAGATGACATGGAATCAACCACCTTCATCTGATTGGGCGGATATTGTCCCGGAACTGGGACCAAAACAAGGTGATTTCGTCATAACCAAGCATCAATGGGGAGCTTTCTATGGAACGGAACTTGATTTGCAATTGAGACGGCGCGGCATTACAACCATCGTTCTCTGCGGCATAGCTACGCATATCGGTGTCGAGAGTACCGCCAGATTCGCCTATGAATACGGATACAATCAGATATTCGCCGAAGACGCCATGTCAGCCATGTCAGAGGAAGAGCATGCATTTAGTATCACGAAGATATTTTCGCGCATGGGCTTGGTGAGGAAAACAGAAGAGATATTAACTGATCTCTTGCAGGATTGACCCCACATATATTACGCACCAAATTATTATAATTGCTCGTATTCTCCTCAATTAGTGCATAGTCGTTAATTGCACAAATGTAGTTTAAATAAAATAAATAATAACATGGATACTCCAAAGAATGATCATCAGCATCCTGAAGGATGTAAATGCAATAAATGCATGTGGTTAAAGTCCGGTAATATGTGGGGTAATGGATACTACCAGCACAACTGGCCGTATCACGTACTGCGCTGGTTTTTTGGTCTGGCGATCATTATTATAGTATTCTGCGTCGGCATTCAAATTGGCGAGCTCAAAGGCATACTCGAAAACGGAGGAGGTTTTCGTTCGCATAATGTTATGCAATACAACCGTCCGATGATGGGCATGTATGGTAGCAGTGGAGGGAATTATGGCTATAGAACAGTGAATGGTCAATCTACTAATGCGCCTATAATGAAATCTGCTACCGTTGATACACCTGTGTCGCAATAGGGAAATAATAAAAAGGCTCCGATAGGAGTCTTTTTAAATATTGTTGCTATTTATACACATAACATTGAACATAATGCGGAGTGTTTGTGTGATACAATGAGTCAAACTTCTCTTACACGACTCCACGAAGTCATATAATCGTGTAATTCTGCTGATTGAGCCTGATTGAAAAACCATTACGAATTTGTGACAAGAAGCTAGCGATTGCAGTCAAAATTAAAAATGAATTTACCTTTAAACACAGTTCTTTTATCATTTATCATCGTTCTTGTCTTGTATGCTATTATTTTTTGGCACCGGCTAGCCAAAAGTCCGAAGAAACAATACGTTCTTGTGCGATATCAAGAGAATCCTGTCATATCACCTTTGCCTCACCGAGACTGGGAATCACAAGGCACATTCAATCCTGCAGCCGTTATGGACGATGAGGGCAAAGTTCATCTCCTGTATCGTGCAATCGGTCGAGATGGTCTCTCCAGAATTGGTTATGCCTCAAGTCGAAGTGGTCGACGTTTCGACGACAGGTCAACCTATCCGGTTTATGAACCATCGCCTGGTTTTGGTATGCCGGAACCGACACCGGGTGCACCGATGCCATATTACGACATTGAAATACATCCGTCCGGCGGTGGCTGGGGAGGAGCAGAAGATCCGCGTGCCGTCAGAATAGACGACACAGTGTACATGACGTATACAGCTTTTGAAGGATGGAATGATATGCGTATTGCTCTCACTTCCATATCCCTTGAAGATTTGAAGAAAAAACGCTGGAGATGGAAAAGGCCTATTCTGATATCTCCACCGAGAACTAGAAGCAAAAATTGGGTTATATTTCCTGGCAAGATAGGTGGCAAGTATGCTATTCTCCACGGTATCGCTCCAAAAATATCAATCGCTTATGTTGACAGCCTCTCTGTTGTGCCGCCCATCAGGAGTTCACCCGATCATGGAGGTCGCGGATATCATGATCCAACGAGAGATAAATACTGGGATGCTTGGGTTCGCGGTGCCGGAGCTCCTCCCGTAAAGACCAAAAAAGGATGGTTACTCATCTATCATGCCATTGATCAGAAGGAACCGAGTAAATATAAAGTCGGAGCCATGCTTCTTGATCTCAAAGATCCGACCAAGGTGCTTTATCGCGCCCCGGCACCGATACTGTCTCCTGACATGCCATACGAAAATGATGGCAAGCCGGGCATTGTCTACGCTTCGGGTTCCATTATCAAAGACGGCAAGCTGATTGTCTACTATGGTGGTGGTGACAAGCACGTCTGTGCGGCTGAAACCCCTCTCGATCCATTGCTCGATTGGCTTGTTAAGTATGGCAAGGTGAGATGATATAATGCATGTCATATGATCGAAGTAAAAAATCTGACAAAAAAATATGGCGATTTTATAGCGGTGGATGATGTTTCTTTCAATGTTTCCGACGGGGAAGTATTTGCTTTTCTCGGTCCTAATGGTGCGGGCAAGTCGACGACCATCAAGATGCTCACCACCCTTCTTCATCCTAATTCAGGATCTATCACGCTCAATAATATTGATCCCGTAAAAGAGCCTGAACAGGCTCGCCGGACATTCGGTATTGTTTTTCAAGATCCAAGTCTTGATGATGACTTGACTGCTTGGGAGAATATGGATTTGCATGGAGTGCTTTATGATGTGCCCGATATGGAGCGGCGGCAACGAAGCGAAGAGCTTTTGAGATTCGTTGATTTGTGGGATCGCAAAGACAGTCCGGTCAAAGAATTCTCTGGAGGCATGAAGCGGCGGCTCGAGATCGCCCGCGGGCTTTTGCACAAGCCAAAGATCCTTTTTCTAGATGAACCAACCACTGGCCTCGATACTCAGACGAGGTCTCTTCTGTGGGATCGCCTTCAGCAACTCAATAAAACTGATAACACGACCATTTTTCTCACCACTCATCAAATGGATGAAGCCGATAGAATCGCTACCCGCATTGCCATCATGGATCACGGTAAAATTGTGGCCACTGGAACTTCGGCAGAACTTAAAAAACAAACGAACACCGAATTTCTCGATGATGCTTTTCTGGCGCTCACCGGCAAGAACATTCGCGGTGAAGAAGCCAGCGCTACTGACCACTTGAGGATGATGCGGCGCATGCATAGATAATATTTCAAATATTCAATGAAAAAAATTTATTACCTTTGGCTCCGGCAACTCAAAAAATACTGGCGCTCCAAGCCGCGCCTTATCGGCACTCTTGCCCAGCCGATTGTCTTTTTGCTCATGTTCGGCTATGGCTTTGGTGGAACATTTTCAGCGGCTGGAGGTAATTATCTTGATTTCTTGGTGCCTGGAATTATAGGAATGAGCATTATATTCACTGCAATATTCACAGGCATGGAAGTGATCTGGGACCGCCAATTCGGCTTTCTTAAAGAGACTCTCGTGGCTCCTATGCCTCGTTCCGATGTCATGTTGGGCAGAACCATCGGCGGTGCGACTGTCGCCACCATACAAGGAACCATCGTACTTATTATATCTGTCTTCTTTGGTTTTCAACCGGTGAGTTGGTGGTCTGTTATTCCCGCCTTATTCATAATGTTCCTGATCTCGCTTATTTTCGCTTCTTTCGGCACAATCATCGCTTCTTTTCTAGAAGACATGCAGGCATTTTCGCTCATCATAAATTTTGTGGTCATGCCGCTTTTCTTCCTTTCGGGTGCATTGTTCCCATTGCAAGGATTGCCGACATGGCTTTCAGCCGTTTCTCGTATTGATCCCTTGACCTACGGCGTCAACGCTTTGCGCTTTCTTCTCGCCGATATCAGCTATCATGACTTGGGATTAGGATTAAGTACGATAGTTTTGGTAATAATGTCATTAGTGCTTTTAGGGATAGGCAGTTATTGCTTTGAAAAGATTCAGGTTTGAAATATGAGATGTGTGGAAACACGTATTTATAATTATGCTATAATTTTAACCATATTATGGAGCCGTCAAATGTAATAAATAGTATAAAAAAGTTTTTCGTCACCAATTTAAAATTTGTTGTCGACGTTGTGATCGTCCTCATTGCCATCGGCGCAGTGTGGTATATTTTTTCAAACAAAGCTCCGACGCTAGGTTTTTATACTGTTGAACGAGGAAATATCATCTCTTCTGATGATATACCGGGAACAGTGTCTGCAAGCAGTAGCGTAGATCTTTCTTTTCAGGAAGCGGGCCAGATAGAAAAGGTTGATGTGCAAGAAGGTCAATCAGTGAATGCCGGAGATGCTCTCGTCAGTCTGGATGATTCTACTCAACAAGCACAATTGAGCCAAGAGCAGGCAGTCCTCGCATCCGCACAGGCGGAACTTGCCAAGCTTGAGGAAGGCACGCGACCAGAACAGCTCGCTGTATATCAACAGCAATACGACAATGCTTCTGCCGCTCTTACTGTGGCCATGAATAATGCATATCTGGAATCGCAGGATGCCATAGTGAACAAGGTAGACGCGCTGTTCACGAACGGCGATACTGTCAATCCGACTTTGAATATTCCCGATACTTATCAAGGCACGAGCGATCAATATGCAGTCAACAATGAGCGTGTGGCTATTGGAACGGCTTTAACTGATTGGAAAAATACATTATCCGAAGCCGCCACAGCCACATCCTCGCTCGATGACGCTCGTACAGCCACTTCAAATAACATCGCTCTGGCTGAATCTTTCCTCAATCACTTGAGCGTCATCGTTGGAAATTTGAGTACGGGCAATTCTGGCCTTAGCCAAGGCGAGATAAACACAGATACATCTTTAGTGAATGCCGCCAGCCAAGAAGTAACCGTCGCGGCCAATACAGAAACGACAGCCGATTCGGCTTGGAGTTCGGCGCAGGACTCGCTCACCTTGGCGCAGGCTGGCTCGCAAAGCCAAGACATCGAAGCACAAAATGATGCTGTAGAGGAAGCGCAGGCCGCAATAGACAATGCACAGATTGCCATAGACCACGCAACTATCGTGGCGCCATTTTCCGGCATCGTAAGGAACGTGACTGCAAAAACAGGAATGGTAGTTTCGGCCAACATGCCAGTTCTTTCGATCATAAATAACGGGATAATGAAGTTCGATGCTTATGCTTCAGAGACAGATGTTCCAAATATCCAAAATAATGCCACGACGACTGTCACCCTTGACGCTTATGGCGACGGCGTACAGTTTCCTGCGCAAACGACTGCTGTCGATACTTCACAAACAATAATAAACAACTCGCCCGCATACCATGTCACGCTTTACTTTACTAAGCCAGATGACAAGATTCTTGCCGGCATGACAGGCGATGTGCATGTCATAACCGGAGAACACAACAACGTCATAGAAGCGCCATCTTATCTTGTTCTCGATAACAATGGCAATGATTTTGTTCTCGTTCAAAATAATGGAAAGGTCACGCAACAACCGGTTACATTAGGGATAAGAGGTGACGATGGTATGGTCGAGATCGTCTCCGGATTGAGCGCTGGCCAGAATGTCGTAGATTTTTAAAAACATGAAACAGAGAAAAACAATAGATTGGATAGTCGGAATACTTATAATCGGAGGATGCGTGCTCGGGGTATATCTGTATGTTTCCTCGCAATACGTCTATATTGACCTGTCTGTCATACAGGCGCCGGTTATAACTCTCTCATCCACAAACTCTGACATACTGCAACAGGTATTCGTAAAAGACGGTGATAGGGTAACTGTGGATGAGCCGATCGCGCGAGTCGGAAATCAGATTATCAAAGCGAACGTGAATGGCATAATTGTTTCCGCAAATCAAAATATAGGTCAATTCGAGAATGCACAAGGAGGCCAGGCGACCGTAGCCACGATGGTCGATCCGACACAATTGCGCGTCGTTGGACTCCTCGACGAGGACAAGGGGTTATCTGATATAAAAATTGGTGATATTGCGAAGTTCACGGTCGATGCGTTCGGTTCCAAGGAATATTATGGAGTCGTCGACGAGATTAGCCAAGTTTCAGATGCGAGCGTCATTAATAATATTTTCAACCAACGCCCGACAAACAAATTCAATATATACGTGCGATTTGACCCGACAAAATATCCAGAGCTCAAGAGCGGCATGTCAGCGCGCATCTGGGTTTATGTGAAATAAGAATAAACACACAATGATCGATCCTGAACTGAAAAATCATTTAGAAAAAATAGAAGACGAGTTGTCACATATGCGCAAGGCCTCTGGCGGACTATGGCACACACTGTGGCGCGGAACTGTTTATGGCGCGGGGTATGTCGTGGGAGCTGTTCTTATTGTTATCATCGCGGGATGGATATTAAACATCGTCGGCGTCATTCCAGCTTTTAGCCACGAGGTCGCGGATTTAGAGACAGCTTTGGGAAATATTGGCAATACAGTGAAATAAAACTCCCTATAATATCCACAATAATAAAACATGTTATTCCATAATAAAAACCAGATTATATTGAAGATTACTCTCGGCGTGGCAATTGTGGCTGTGGTTATCCTATCTGTCTTGTTCTTCCGACAATACAAACATATAAGACGGCTCGATTATATATCTCTCCATCGGCAATCCTTTTTCAGATCGCTTCATGGTTCTGGGCCGCTTACCGCCGCAGATGCCAGTTCCACTCAGATTTGGATGACGTTCAACTATATAGATCGTGCATTCTCCTTGCCCTCGACATATCTTCAAAATAACCTTGCCGTATCCGATAGTCGCTATCCAAATATGACAGTCGAGGAATATGCAAAAGACACCGGATTATCCACGGCCACAGCACTTCTAAAAGTACAGGACGCCATAGTTGTCTATTTCGCAACCTCGACGGGAAAGTAATGAGTACCATACTTTCATTCCTACTATCATCACTCCTCCTGTACAAATACTGGGCGCTCCTTTTGATATTCTATTTTTCAGGATTGATTCTGCCGATTCCGACAAGTACAGTTCTGTTGTCGACTGGCGCTTTTGCGAGCCAAGGATACTTTAATTTTTTCATATCTCTAGCCGTCATCGTTGGAGCCAATGTGCTCGGTGATTACACTGGATATCTCGTAGCACATAGATATGGCCGCAAGGCCTTTGCCATGATGCATGTTCACGTTCCAGTGTGGGTAGAAAAGCTCGAGGCTTTTGTTCACAAGCATCCCGGGTCAGCTGTATTTGTTACGCGTTTTGTGGGAACGACGGATGTGCTGGCCAATCTCCTGTGCGGATTCGGCGGCGTTTCCGTATTCACTTTTCTCTTTTATGACATTATCGGCAATATCGTTTCGGACGGTTGGCTTCTATATGCCGGCTATTTTCTCGGCGTCCATTGGCAGGATTTCACAGGACTATTCAATATCACTGACTATATCTTGCTCGGTTTGGTTGTTATTATCGCTTTGTCTGTTGTTATGTGGAATAAAAGACGAAAACTTCCTTAAATTAGAATTTGCACATATTTTACATATTTGCCTCTGAAACTTCTGACTCGATCTGCTTTACAATAGATTCTGCTACAGCTTCTGGCATGTCTGCTGACATCCCTGGGCGGCCAGCTGAAGAGGCATATTTTTTTCCGAGAGAGTTTTGTCCAAAGCCCGTAGCTGTCATCTTTGGATGGAAAGCGCTGACTATGATGTGATCCGGCGATAGTTCTGTGCGAGCGGTCAGGGTTATTGCATTCAATGCATATTTTGTCGAAGCATAAGCCGCCAATCCGGGAAAATAATTCTTCGATACCATCGAGCTTATGTTAAGGATCAAACCGCCGCCTTGCGAGCGCATTATGGGGATGACTGCTTGCATCGCCCGTACTACCGAAAAGACATTCAATTCCATTATGTCTTTGTATCCGTCCATATCTATATTCTCAACAGACGATCTCATGCCTTGACCAGCATTGTTTATGAGGGCGTCTATTCTGCCGAACTTTTTCTGAGTTTTCTTTATCAATGCCTTTATTTCTCTTGGTTCACGCATATCTGTCGGCACAGCAAATGAGTTTGGAATTTCCTTTTCCAATTTTTTCAATATCTTTTCCGAACGAGCGGCAAGAACGACTTTTGCGCCACGATCCGATAGAAGCCGAGCTGTCGCAAGTCCAATGCCACCCGAAGCACCAGTAACTATGACGATTGAATCTTT
>Ga0302319_10022184_pt1 | contig 11402 bp, 9 predicted proteins | sample Bog_T0_2_FD_203319 | JGI IMG/M metagenome (GOLD analysis project Ga0302319, IMG submission 203319) | Peat permafrost microbial communities from Stordalen Mire near Abisko, Sweden - Bog_T0_2 | ecosystem: Environmental > Terrestrial > Soil > Wetlands > Peat | place: Sweden: Abisko, Stordalen Mire...
ATTGGACCACAAAGGACACGAAGTATCACGAAGGATGATTGTTTCAAGGTTTTCCTTTGTGTGCCTTCGTGTCCTTAGTGGTTAGCGGTTTTCCAGCCGACGCCAGCCCACTTGAACTCCGAAATACACTTCGTCATCCACCCTTAAAAGCTGTACAATTTCAAGAGAGCAGCAAGTCTCCGGAGCCCAACCCGCCCGTAGCACGCAAGCCCGAGCGGCAGGCCCCAATTTGAAAAACAAGGTACATCGGGCAACTTGCGGCAACCCTGGCTCATCTGTGTTAGCAGGGGCGTCGCCTCAGGCCTTTTCCGTACCCAGCGTGGAAAGTCGAAGCGTAGTAAGTTAAAACCGGGGAATAATGGCAACAACCGAAGTCAATCCGAGCACTCCTGCAACCGGAACTGAACCGGAACTTCATCTCCTTCTCGCGCCCGACACCTTCGAGCCGCTGTACAAATCGCTCTTCCGCGGCCTCGATGATTTCTTTTTCCCCAAGAAGCTTCCGCCGCTCAAGCTGGAATCGAAGCCGGTCCCCGTCAAAGATATCTGGGGCTTCTACAACTATAAGAAGAATGGCGCGCTCGGCTCGACAGTTGCTCACGTCATCGTCATCGCACTCATCATCGGCGGCACCATCTGGGCACGCCACTTGGTGACCAAAGCCGAAGCCAAGCCGCTAGTCGAAACCAAGCTGATCGATCCCGGTGACTTTATTCCCATGAAGCCTGCGAAGACACAGGCTGGCGGCGGCGGAGGCGGCGGCGACCACGATGTTTTAAAAGCGTCTCAGGGAAGGCTGCCCAAGCGTTCCATGGAAGTGCAGATCACGCCGCCAACCGCGGTGATCCGAAATCCTAACCCCAAATTAGCCGTCGAACAGACGATCATGGTTGCGCCCGATATCAAGCTGACCGCCAGCAATACCATGCCGAATATCGGCGACCCGCGGTCGACCGCTGTGATTCCATCCAACGGCACGGGAAGCGGAAGCGGTATTGGGGACGGCTCAGGTGGCGGAATTGGTCCCGGAAATGGCCGCGGCTATGGACCGGGCGAGGGCATGGGCACGGGCGGCGGAATTTACCGCATCGGCAAAGGCGTCACTCCTCCGCGCGTTATCTATCAAACTGATCCCGAATTTTCCGAAGAAGCCCGCAAGGCCAAGTATCAAGGCACTTGCGTTCTCGGATTGATTGTCGACGCCAACGGCCGTCCCACCGCGATCCGCGTCATCAACGCCCTCGGCATGGGCTTGGATGAAAAAGCCATCGAGTCCGTGAAGAACTGGAAATTCGAACCCGGCAAAAAAGACGGCCACGACGTCTCCGTAGAAATCGCCGTCGAAGTGGATTTCCACCTGTACTGAGTTCTCCTCTGTTCCGGAGTTTCCCCATTTCCTCAGCGACCTCTGCGGCACTTCTCCGCGTCCTCTGCGTTAAAGGCCCTTAGCGCAAAACTCTCCGAATCACCGCAAAGTGCCTCCGCACCCGCGTCCTGAATCCCAGCCGCTCATAAACCTCAATCGCCCGCACATTATCTTCCCGAACATGCAGCATCGGCGTCTCGCCCCGCTCCCAAATCCCCCGCATCACTTCCTGCATTAAGATTCCTGCATAGCCATGCCCCGTGTGCTCCGGATGCGTGCATACCGCACTCACTTCGGTCCATCCCGGAACTTTCATCCGCTCCCCCGCCATGGCAACGAGTTTTCCCTCGCATCGGATTCCGAAATAATTTCCCAGCTGATGCGTTCGTCGGCCAAACGGCCCCGGCTTCGTCAACCCCGTAAGCGCCATCATCTCGACCGAATCTTTATCGCCGAGGCGCACGACTTCAGGGCTAGTCGCCCCCACTGGCCCATGTAGGGACAGCCGCCTAAGCCTGCCCTGAGCGGAGTCCAAGGGGCTGTCCGCCGTGCGAAGCACGGCTGGTTTCTCTTCCTGCCCGCACACCATCTGCAGCAACGGAGCCCCCGCCACCATCTGCCATCCCACCCGCTCCTCATAAGCCTCATCCAAAAACAGAGCCACAGTCCCGCGCTCCCCCACCAACCCCGCCAAAGATTCGTACCCTTCCCGAGAAGCCTCCCGCAAAGCTCCCAGCGCCGTCACCTCCGGCATAAACCTACGAGCCTCGCCGAACGACTCCGCAAACTCCGTCTGCCGCGTCGTCAGCGCCTTCCAGATAACATTATCAAGATCATGCATCGCACTCATTAGGATTGGACTTTTCCACTCATCTTCGAGACACACTAAATCTTATTACGAGAAACCTCCATCCGAAGCTTGTGCACAAAGCAACTAAATCGGATAAAATTCAGCAGCTTTGACCCAGCGCAATAAAGTTGTCATCCTGAGCGCAGTCGAAGGACCTGCTGGTTCAGACTAAGGGCAATCCAGTAGACTGTTTTTTGCGTACCTCTATAGAAGGAAGAGACCGAGCGTTTGTTGAGTTCGCAATCACAAGGCACATCGCCGGATCTCGCGCTGGTCACCGGCCTCAAGTCCGGCGATCAGGGCGCGATGGCGCAGCTCTATGACCGCTACTCTTCCGTGGTGTACGCAGTCGCATTGCGAGTGCTCGGCGATACTGGCGCCGCGGAGGATGTTTTGCAGGAAGTTTTTCTACAACTTTGGCGCAAGCCCAGCGCGTTCGATTCCGCTCGCGGCAGCCTTGGAACATGGCTCGCCGTTATCGCCCGTAACCGCGCCATCGACTCCTTGCGCAAGCGCCGCCCCGAAACCGATATCGAAGACGTGGTTCTGTCGATCTCTCCCGATCTTGCCGGAGAAGCCGACCGCACCCGCGCCGCCGAAAAAGTTCGCGGCGTCCTGGTAGATATGGCCCCGGCGCAACGCGGTGCTCTCGAAATGGCTTACTGGCAAGGCATGAGCCACTCCGAAATCGCCGACAAAACCGGAGAGCCCTTAGGCACCGTAAAGACGCGCATCCGCTCCGGCCTGATCGCCCTGCGAAAGGCCTTTCAAACATGAAGATTTATGAAGAAAGAAAAAATCTGGAAGCTGAAATTATCTATGTAGGGACAGCCGCCCCCGGCTGTCCGGCAGCGCCAATGCTGTAGAAGCTTTGTTATAGAAGTAGCACCGGAGTTTAGTACAAATTAATTTGGCATAAAGCATGACCGAGCACGAACAATACGCTGACGATCTCGCCCTCTACGCGCTCGACGCGCTGCAGGGTGAAGATCGTGCCCGCCTCGAAACCCACCTGGCCACCTGCCCAGCCTGCCGTCTCGAGCTCGAGCTACTGCGCGGCGACACCGCTCTGCTCGCTCTCTCTGCCGCCGGATCTCGCCCTCCGCAACACGCCCGCCAGCGCCTGCTCGAGGCCATCGCCCACGAACCTCATATTTCTTCAACCCGAGAACTTTCTTCCGCCGCGGAACCCGCCCGCCGCTCCTGGTGGGGCTTCCTCGGATGGGCCGCCACCGCCGCCATCCTGATTTTCGCCATCTCTCTCTATCGCGAAAATTCCTCACTGCGCCAAGCCGTCGCTTCTTCAAGTTCTGAATCCGCGCGCAACGCCCGCGAGCTCGAAGAACTGCGCCGTATCGCCGCGCCCATCATCGCCCCTGAAGCTCAGCGCGTCACGCTGGTCTCCGCCAAAACCCCGCCGCAGCCGCAAGGCAAAGCTTTCTATCTGCGTAATCGCAGCAGCCTGGTCTTCCTCGCCAACAACATGCCCCCGCTGCCGCCGCAAAAGGCCTACGAACTCTGGCTCATCCCCACCGCCGGCCAGCCTATCCCCGCCGGAACCTTCAAGCCCGACGCCCACGGTAGCGCCAGCGTCGTCAACCCCCCGCTCCCCGCTGGAGTCGAAGCCAAAGCCTTCGCCATCACCGTCGAAAACGAAGCCGGCTCCCCCGTGCCCACCACCCCCGTCCTCATGGTGGGCGCCGGCGAATAACAAAACGCTCTCAGATTTCTATTTCACCTTTGTCATCCTGTGCCGAGTCGAAGGATCCCTGCACGTCTAGATGCGCCGCGCAGAGTCACGGAGTTCGCACAATACGGCTAACTGCGACGAGAGAATTCCCCGGCGGGGTCTGCCACAACGAAAGCCGAAAGGATCCTTCGACTGCGCGAGTGATTCGCATTCGCGAATCCATCGCTTCGCTCAGGATGACAGACATGACGGCTACTTCTTCCAAAACTTCCCCACGCCCACTCTCACCTGCACCGTATTCAGCCCCGGATTCGGCACCGCCAGCCCCGCATTCGAAATATGCAGATAGCGCACCTCCACACTCCAGTTATATTTCTCGCCGAGAATGTGCGTCCCCAAAGCCGCGCTGGGCGTGAAGTTCACCGTGTTCGTGTAAGTTGGGACGTTGTGATCGGTGAACACCACGCCTCCACCCAACTCAAAGTAAGGAGACAGCCGTCCGCGCCGCTCAAAATTCCACTTCAATCCCAGCGGATTGAATCCCACTCCGTACGCCGTATTCGCCGGCTGAAAAATCAGATACACCGGCACCGCATCCACCGCATATTCAAACCGCCCGCGCAAAAACCACGGACCATGCGCCCCCGTGATCACCCAGCCATAGCGCAGCCCGGCATCAAACGCCCCGGTCATTGAGGTCCCACCCGGCACCGAATGCCCGCCCCCGGCCCACACCTGCACCTCATGCCCATCTTCCTGCGGACCAGAATCCTCCTGCGCGGCACACGTTCCCGCATAACAAAAAAGAAGAAAAGAGAGAGAGAGGAAGAAAGTTTTCCTTGTCGTCATCGTCCTACGAGACTGCCCCACCCCCACATTTTTTGCAAGTGCCCCCAAGCACATGTAGGGACAGCCGCCCCCGGCTGTCCAGTCGAGCGAAGCTCGACCCCCAAGCACATGTAGGGACAGCCGCCCTCGGCTGTCCAGTCGAGCGAAGCTCGACCCTCTCGCCATCGTCGCCGAAGTCATCCGCTGCTCAACCCCAGCCATCGTGCGTCCCACCCCGCATGCCCGCATCGAATACTGTTAGAAATAAAGCAGGAGACCTCATGTCCACAGTCCTCGTCACCGGCGGTTCCGGATTTATCGGCAGCCATTGCATCCTTCAACTTCTCTCCGCCGGATATGAAGTTCGCACCACCGTTCGCAATCTCAATCGTGAGCCGGATGTCCGGTCCATGCTGAAACAAGGCGGCATCGATGCCGGCAATCGTCTCTCGTTCATCGCCGCCGATCTGGAGAAAGATCAAGGCTGGCCCCAGGCCGTTGCTGGATGCGACTACATTCTGCACGTTGCCTCGCCATTCCCCGCCGGCGTTCCCAAGAATGACGACGAACTTATTATCCCCGCGCGCGAAGGCGCTCTCCGCGTGCTCCGCGCTTCTCGTGACGCCGCAGTGAAACGCGTTGTACTGACTTCTTCTTACGCCGCCATCGGCTACGGCCATCCGCCGCAAGCCGCTCCCTTTACAGAAAAAGACTGGACCGATCTCAACGGCGAAGGCCTTACCGCTTACGTGAAATCCAAAACCATCGCCGAGCGCGCCGCCTGGGACTTCATCGCGCGCGAAGGCAAACAACTCGAACTCTCCGTCGTTAATCCCGTCGGCGTCTTCGGCCCCGTGCTCGGTCCCGACTATTCCACTTCCATCCTCTTCATTCAGCGCTTGATGGATGGCGCTGTCCCCGGCGTGCCTCGCCTCTACTTCGGCGCAGTTGATGTGCGCGATGTCGCCGATCTTCACCTGCGTGCCATGACCAACCCCGCCGCCAACGGCGAACGTTTTCTCGCCGTCGCAGGAGATTTCATCTCCGTCCTCGACATGGCGAAATGGCTGAAAGCCCGTCTCGGCTCCGCCGCCAAAAGAGTTCCCACCCGCCAGTTGCCGGATTTCCTCATCCGCCTCGCCGCTCTCCGCGATCCCGCCGTCAAGCAAATCATCCCGGAACTCGGCAAAAAGAAAAACGCCACCAGTGAAAAAGCGCGCCGCCTCCTCGGATGGAATCCTCGCTCCAACGAAGGCTCCATCATCGCCGCCGCCAAAAGTCTGATTCAACTCGGCCTGCTGAAAGACAGCAAACCGAAATCCGCCTGATCGGCTAAAGAGATTCTTCCGGCCATAAAAAAGGCCCTCTGGCGAGGGCCTTGATTCGCTTACCAAATCAGCCTGCTACTTCCTGTTCAGCGCCGGAGCGCTAAGAGCAGCCACCGGCCGCGCCTTCAGGTAAGACGCCTGCATCCGCATCAATGCATCCATTTTCACCCCGAAGGCCTTCTCGATGCGCAGTCCCATGTCCCCGGAAAGGCTCGCCCTGCCGTTCAGCAGACTGGACAACGCGGGCCGGGAAACTTGCAGCGCCAGCGCCGCTGCGGTCACCGTGAGACCTGCAGGCTCGATAATCTCCCCGAATAAAATCGCCCGGATGCGGTGGGTTCTTCATCGCCATAGCATTTTACTCCTCTTAAACTAGTGGTAACACATCTCAACAATTCACGGCGTCCCCAGATGCCGTGCCATCGCGAAAAGCTTGACGGGGGCCCGGTCTGCGGCTATTCTTTCTGGCGTTGGCGGTGGCGCCCCTCCCCTGCCCCTCCATTCGGAGCAATTCTTTCTCCGCAAGTCGAGAGTTTCTGTGGCCTGCAACCGTCCCCCCCGGTGTAGGTCCGGACGAATCGACGATTGTTCTGAGAGCAATTGCTCAAAGGAGTAACTTATGAAATTCTTTAGTCCGACCTCCAGCTTCGCAGCTGCCAGCCGAATTGCTCCAGCCGCATTGCTGTTCTTGGCCACCATAGCGCTGCACGGCCAGACCTACACCACCCTGAACAGCTTCGACTCCACCGATGGCGCATTCCCCTTCCCAGGAGTGGTGCAAGCGCTGGACGGAAACTTTTACGGCACCACCTACAACGGCGGAGCCAATAACCAGGGCGCGATTTACAAAATCACTCCCGGCGGCACCTTAACCTTGGTGTACAGCTTTTGCGGCAAGACCAATTGCACCGACGGAGCGCTGCCGCGCGCGGGTCTCACCCTGGCCTCAAACGGAAATCTCTACGGATCGACAGTTGGCGGAGGCGCCAACAATCGCGGTTCCATTTTCAAAGTCACAACCGCGGGGATGCTGACCACTGTCTACAGCTTCTGCGCCCTCACCTCTTGCGACGATGGCGCTTCGCCTTATGGCAATCTCATCCAGGGCAGCGACGGCAATTTTTACGGCACCACCCAACAGGGAGGCCCGAAAAACTTAGGCGTCATTTTTAGAGTCACACCCGCGGGCGCAGACACCACGCTCTACACCTTCTGCAGCCTGGCCAACTGTGCCGACGGATCCAGCCCTGCCTCGGGACTGGTGCAGTCCAGCAACGGCACTTTCTACGGCACCACCGAGAACGGCGGCGCCCACACCACTTGCTCGGGGGGCGGGTGTGGCACCGTCTTCAAACTCGTCGGCACCCAGCTCACCACGCTTTACAGCTTCTGCGCCAAGACCAATTGCGCCGATGGCAACAATCCCGTCGGCGGCCTGGTTCTGGCCAGCAATGGAACCTTATACGGAACCAACACCGCAGGCGGTTCGGTAAATGCGACCGGAACCGTCTTCCAGTTGACCCCCGCCGGAGCCCTGACCACCCTGCACACCTTCTGCACCCAAACCGGATGTCCAGACGGTCAAGTTCCATTTGCGGGTTTGGTCCGGGCCACAGACGGCAACCTTTATGGCGTGGCTTCGAGCGGCGGCACCGTGGGCGGCGGAACCATCTTTAAAGTTACGCCCAGTGGAGCGTTCACCTTGCTCTACAATCTCTGTTCGCTCTCCGCCTGCGTCGATGGCAAGGGACCCGACGGCACCCTGATCCAAGCCACCAACGGCAACTTCTACGGCACCACGTTTAACGGCGGCACCAGCGATGCCGGCGTCGTCTTCAGTCTTTCTACCGGCTTGGGCGCGTTTATCCAGACCGTGCCGACTTCGGGCAAGGTGGGCACTGCGGTTAAGATTCTGGGATCGGATCTGTCCGGAGCCACCAGCGTCACCTTCAACGGCAAAGCCGCTTCCTTCAAAGTAGTTTCCAGTACCGAGATCACAACCACGGTCCCGACCGGAGCCACCACCGGCACCGTAAAGGTGGCAACGCCGGCTGGCACCCTTTCCAGCAACCTCGCCTTTACCGTGCCTTAAACACTTTGCCGCTGCCCACAGACCGCTCCTCAGCATCCGGAGGGACAAGATCGGGAAGGCACGACTTCAGCATCCGGAGGTACAAGATCGGGAAGGCACGACTTCAGCATCCGGAGGTACAAAATCGGGAAGGCACGACTTCAGCATCCGGAGGTACAAGATCGGGAAGGCACGACCTCAGCATCCGGAGGGACAAGTTCGGGAAGGGCACGACTTCAGCATCCGGAGGGACAAGATCGGGAAGGCACGACTTCAGCATCCGGAGGGACAAGATCGGGAAGGGCACGACTTCAGTCGTGCCGCCAGACGCCAAAAAGAATGCGGGCTTCAGCCCCTGCGGTACGCTTGTGCATCGGACACTCCTGTCCGACCCCTTTGACTTTGTCGCGGCGCACGAACCAGCCTTTCCGCATCTTCTTTCCCCGCCGCCGAAAGCGTGATTCAACTCGGTCCACTCAAAGACAGCCCAGGGTCACAATTAGCCGCCACAGGTTATCTCATCAGTCCCAGCCTCCCGGTTATGCAAGGCTCGCTACATATCCGACTCTAAGGTTCCTCCGCGATCACCATGCCGGCCTTGCGAAGGCCATCGATCAGGAGATCGAGAAAGTCTTCGTCATAACGCTTCTTAAATTCCTTCCTCGCCTCACTCGCAAAATCCGGTCTAAGAGCAAGCAAGTTCCGCACGGCCTCCTGTGCTTTTTTCGATTCGCCAAGCTGGCCGTAGATTGCGGCGAGTAAGAATTGGCTGATCCAAAAGTGTGGCATGTTGATCTGGAGGGCAAGGTCGAGCGCACCTCGATAGTCGCGGTCGAGGTAGGCTTTGCCCAGAGCCGGAATCCGGTACCATCCTGGAAAGTCCGAGTTCAGATCTTGGGCCCTCTTCATAAGGGCGCAACCGCGCTCCCATTCTCCGCTAACAGCCAGGAGACTGGCCAAATAAGCCATGCTGCTGCCGTCCATTGGGTTGAGATCGATGGCCTTTTGGGCCGCGCCGCGGAATGCCTTGATTTCTCGCTGGTAATACAAGACGGAGGCGAGAGCGAGATGCGCCCAATGATTGGCGGGGCCGAGGTCAATCGCCCGCAGCGCAGCGTCGTGGGCGCGGCCTAACGGAGGTCCGGGCCGCGTGTTGTATCCGTGGACATGCTCTTCGCGGTACATGATCGCAAGCCAGGCCCAGGCATCGGACTGGCCCGGTGCATGCGATGCCTTGGCCACGGCGAGCTCAAGTGCGGTTGTTGCGCCCGCATGCTCCTTGGCATTGAGCCTATTAAAGTAGGCAAAGCTACGCAGCACGGCTTCATAGGGAGTGAACTCGTCCGTCGGGCGGTGACTGAGTTCTTCGCCTATGGTTTGTGCCAGAACACCGCGCGTGTCCGCGACCGTCGACACGATGCGGGGAACGAGATAGTCCTGCAGTTCGAAGCGGGATTCAGGACTGAAGGGACGTTCATATTCCTTCACCCACAGATTTGCGCCGGTACTTGCATCGATCAGGTTTACCTCAAGCCGCAGTCTTGAGCCCTCTTGGCGAAGAGTGCCTTCCATCACATAGCGTGCTCCAAGCTCTTTTCCTGCCACTCGCGGGTCGCTTCCCATGTTGGCATAGTGCAGAGCAGTGCAGCGCGGGACGATGCGCAGATAAGGGAAGCGAGTCATGCCGGTGACAATGCCTGCGGTGAGCCCCTCGGCAAGAGCGGCGAGAGGTACGCTTAGGCCGGTAGATTTAAAAGGCAACACGGCAACCCAAAAGTCCTTGTCGACGCGGACAGCGCCGGAACCATGGTTCTGTGGCACAGAGGTGACGGCTTGGTGGATTGCAGCGAGTTTTAAGTCAATTTCGTTCGCTTTGCGCCCGCTGATTGTGCCATAGAAATGATCCCGTACAGAGGTGTGTTTGTCGAGTAAGCTTTCGATTTTCTCCCACGTGATGAGATCGACTTGAAATAAATCTAGGTCAGTGTGTTTCCTATTGATTTTAAGAACAGCATCATGCGCCATATTGGACGCCTTACCAGTCGTCAGGATCGCATATCTGCCGAGTTTAGGACGAAACTTCTCAGCCTTCGCGACCTCTCTTTTTATCTCGAGAGGAGGGATCGTCTTGCCGGCGCCGTGAAGCTTGCACTGGGCGGCGCTCAGTGGCTCTTTTCCACTTAGATCGATTATGTCTATACCAAACTGTTTATAACCTCCGTCGGCATAGCGGTCCAATGCCGGGTTCTCCCAGTCCGCCTTTAAGAGATCAAGGCAGAGGATCTCGAAATCGGCCCAGTTATTCGGGATTTGGTATGTGAGCCGGATTGCGCCCATAGGCCGATTATAGTCGTGGACACACTGGGCGAATGAAGTGAAGGTATCTCAGTTGGCGTGTCCTGAAGCTGATCGCGAATCGACTATGGACTCTCTCCAGAGCGGAATACATGTATCATTGCCTCCGCTGATGGAGAAACGAATGAATATATACTCCCAGTGCAGATGGACGTTACAATGCGGTACAGCGCGGTATTGAGGAAAATCGCAAAAACCTTCTGCCGCTGTTGATGCGGTTTAGAACACGGCTGACCGGGAAACGTTTCTCGCGCCTTCTGGCAGTAAGGACGCGCTCGCAGACCTTTAGGGAGAACACGCATGAAGATTACTTCGATTATTGCTCGCTATCTGCTGGGGCTGATGTTTACGGTCTTAGGGCTGAATGGGTTTCTCAACTTCATCCATCAACCGCCGCCGACGAATCCGCTGACAATGCAGTTCTTTATTGCGGTCAGCGCATCGCACTTTGCCATGTTCTTTTTCGCGGTGCAGGTCTTAGGTGGGCTATTGCTGCTCTCCGGCGTTTTCGTGCCACTCGCGCTGACACTACTCGCGGCAGAGCTCTATAACATCCTTGCTTTCCATTTGACGCTTGCACCAGCCAGCATCGCTCCGGCGCTGGTGGCCTGCGCGCTGTGGGTGCTCGTCTTCCTCCAGTACCGCGAAAGCTTCGACGGCATCTTTAAGGCGAAGCCTGCGATGAAGACATAACCAGCAAACCTCAAGAAAAGGAGTCACGCTATAATAATGGCGGGTGGCCCAGGCTTTTGACTTCATCGAATTCACCAATACCGTGGGTGCTCCGTCCTTCGCGTAGTTTGCGAAGGGCGGGAACCACCAACGCGAACGCAACCGGTATGGGCAGAGGAAACCGACGGTCGTGTCCGCAGCATCGTACCCACCCTTGCAAAGAACGCAAGGATGGGGCAGCC
>Ga0302319_10022185_pt1 | contig 11401 bp, 9 predicted proteins | sample Bog_T0_2_FD_203319 | JGI IMG/M metagenome (GOLD analysis project Ga0302319, IMG submission 203319) | Peat permafrost microbial communities from Stordalen Mire near Abisko, Sweden - Bog_T0_2 | ecosystem: Environmental > Terrestrial > Soil > Wetlands > Peat | place: Sweden: Abisko, Stordalen Mire...
TAAGGATCGTGGTTTTTTTTCCGTCTTCCGTGCCTTGTGTGGCGACGGCATCATTGGCCGCGGCCGCTTTCAGAAAACCATGCGGCGTCAGCCATATCTGCAGTCCGCGTTCATCGGCGGCGGCGGGTGCCGGAAGCACCACATCCGGCGCCACCGGCGGATTGCCGTCCGCAGGCTGGTTCCAGGCAAATTTGCCGCTGACCTGGCGGCCTTCGGTAACCGGATCGGTAAAGGGCGCTTCGCCGCCAAGCGCCGTCGGATTTTCTTGGGCCCTGACCAGATCTTCCCGGGACGACGCGGTCGCATAGTCGATGGTGCGCGTGTATTTGGTGAGATCGGTCGAATGCCAGGGGCCGGTGGGATTCCAGTTCATTCCCACCACGCCCAGTTTGCCGGTGCCCGAATAGCGCACGGTCTGGACATGGCCCATGACTTTTTCCGCATTGCGAATTGCCGATTTCGCGTCCAGCGCGAAGGCATTGCCGGTCGTCAGACACAGCAATAAAACAAGACCAGACCAGAATTTTCCTAGGGCGCCACCAGACACGCTGTCCTCCCGATTATTATTGGTATGCATCAAACGCTGCCGCATGGGGACGCAGAACAATTCTATGACGAAAAGTCAACTTGGCAGGCGCGTCGGCAGCCAACGGGCCGCTCCAGAAAAACGCCGCAAGATTGTTTCCCCCAGCGACGAGCAAGATATATTGCCGGCCGTCCGACAAAGCAATAGGACGCGGCCCGGCCGAAGCTTGGCCGATGGTCTTTGCGGCGTCGACAAACCGCCAACGGGCTTGTTGTATCGTCCTCATCATTGGCGATAGCATGCGCTCCCATGACAAATCTGAAAATGCATCGTTTCGCGGCGGCGTTGATGACAGGCCTTGTGGCTTGCGCCCTCTGCGCCGCCGCGCCCGCCACGCCCCAGGTCAGGGTCGCGGTATCGAGTGACGCGATTACCCTTCTGCCGGTCCATCTTGCGCAGACACTTGGCTACTACAAAGAGGAGGGGCTTGATGTGACCCTCTCCTTGATCGGAAGCGCCAACCAGACGCTGGACGCCCTGCATGATGGCAGCGTGAATGTCGCGCTTGGTACGACGGTGCCGATTCAAACCGCCGCGGCGGGGCGCTCCATTCAGGGATTTCTGGTGATCTATGCGACGATCAATAATGTCCTGATCGTCTCGCCGGCGGCGAATGCGGACATTCACAGCATTGCCGATCTCAAGGGCCGCCGGATCGGCGTCTCAAATCTGGGCTCGGGTTCGCAGATTTTTCTGAATTATCTGCTGACGGCAAATGGCTTGCGGCCGGCGGATGTCAAAGCGGTGGCGATCGGCGTCGGCGCGCCCGCGCTGGCCGCGATTGCGCGCGGCGATGTCGATGCGGCGCTCTTGGTCGGCGGCGCCATCAATGTGCTGCTGAAAGACCATCCCGGCCTGACCATTCTCGCCGATACCCGCACGCCCGAGGGGTCGCAGCGCGTGCTGGGTCCGGTGCCCTTTCCGGGTTCGCTCCTGGTGGCCGAGGAAAGCTGGCTGAAAGCCAACCCCGATACCGCCCGCCGCTTCGTCCGGGCGGTGCGCAAGGCGATGCAATGGATGGGCGAACATTCCGCGCAGGAGGTTCGCGCCAACATGCGCGAGGACCAGCGCGCCGCCGATGCGCAAACCGATCTTGAGACGATCCGCGATTTTCAGCACATGCTTTCGCCGGACGGCGCAATCCAGAAAGGCAGCCCGGAGCTCATGTACAAGGTACTCGCCGCCTCGCTCGATGATGTTCGCAGCGCCCATATCGACCTTTCACAGGCCTACACCAACGAATATCTGGGCGGAAAGTAACGGCGCGGGTCAATTCGGCAGCGCGAAGGCCACCAGTTGGTCACCCACCCGCGGCGCGACCAGATTGTTGCCGCCCGCCGCGAACACCACATATTGACGGCCTTTGTAGGTATAGACCGCCGGTGTCGCCACCGCGGGCGCCGCGACCAGATGCTTCCACAGAACATTGCCGGTCTTGAGGTCCACCGCGCGTACCCGGCTGTCCATCGAGGCGCCGATAAAGATCAGCCCACCTTTCGTTATCGCCGGGCCGCCGATCGACACCGAGCCCCAACTTTCGGGCATGTAAAAGCCCCATTGCTGCACCTGGCCGAACGGATGGCGCCATAGCAGCTTACCGCTCTTCAGGTCATAGGAAGACAGCGTGCCATAAGGCGGATTCCAACACGGCATGCCCCAGGCATTGAAAAAATTGAAGGTGTGCGAGGCATAGGCCGAACCATAGTCCGGCTGCCAGCCGCCGGCGGCGCCCTTCTTCTGCTGCTTGTTGTAATCGCCCCGCGCCATCAGCTGGTAGATTCGCACAATATTCGAGCTGTTCACCACATAGGTCTGGGTGGTGGGATCGACGGCCCCACCGGCCCATTCGACGCCGCCGGCGGTGGGCGGCATGGTCACGCTGCCGCGCGTCGAAGGGGGCGTGTAGCGGCCCTCGTCGCGGTAGGTTGCGTAATCGCGGCTGCATTGCCCGCCCCCGGCCCAGTCGGCAAGCGCCGAAATCCCCGGGAAGTGATCGCTCACAGTCGGGGCAAGGCTGGTGGTCCAGGGTTGGGTCGCGGCCGCGACCTCGCCCGGAATGTCGGATTTCGGCACCGGCTTCTCGATGATGGGATAGACCGGCTCGCCCGTCAGCCGGTTCAGAACAAACAGGAAGCCCATTTTCGTGGCCTGCACCAGGGCCGGTATCGTCTTGCCGTCCTTGGGAATGTCCACAAGCGTCGGCGCCGAATTGATGTCCAGATCCCACAGATCGTGATGCACCAATTGCCGGGACCATGCGACTTGCCCGGTATCGGCGTGCAACGCCGTCACCGACGTCGCATAGGGCATGTCCTGAAGCCGGTCGCCGCCATAGTAATTATTTTCCGGCGAGGATACGGGCAGATAGACAAGGCCATTGGCGACATCGACCGACATCGCGGCCCAGACATTGGCGGTCCCGATCTTGCTGCGCATATTTGCCGGGATGGTCTGAAAGTCCCAGATTTTCGCGCCGGTGCGGGCGTCAAGGCCGAATACCGATCCGGGCGGCGAGGCCTGCCATACCGAGTCGATACCCGCCCAGCCCAGCACCAGCATGTCCTTGTAAACGACGGGCGGCTGATTCAGCTCGAAGGGGAATTTCGGATTGATCACATTCCATTGATTCACATTCAGGATGCCGTGATCGCCAAAAGCCTGGCACAATTGGCCGCTGTCGGCATCGATGGCGTGCAACTGACCTTCGACGGTGCCGATATAGATGATTTTCTGGCAGGGCTGACCGGCGACAGGGTGGGCCGCCGCCCAATAGGCCATGCCGCGATTGCGGCCATGGAACGGCGCCTTGGGATTGTTGGACATGGTCTTTGCGGCATAAATCCACTTCACCTTGCCGGTATCGGGCTCTATCGCAAAAACGCGGAAGAAAGGCGTCGAGACATAGACCGTGTTATTGACGAATAACGGCGTGGCTTGCCACTGCGTCTTGGGCAGCTTGCCCGGGCCGCCATAGGAAATATCGCCGGTGTGCAGCGACCAGGCGACCGCCAGATTTTTGACATTGGCCGGGGTGATCTGGCTGGCGGTGGAATATTTCTGCCCCATCACATTGCCGTTGAAGTCCGACCAATCCTGACCGTCCGCCGTTGCGGCGGCCGGCCACAGCAACGCGGCGGCGAAAAGACAGGCTTGCGCAACAGACCCGGACGTCATGGCGATTTCTCCGGTGCGCGCGCGGAAAGGCTCATAAACCAGCCGATGGCCGCGATCATCATCGTGCCCATCAGCAGCGGGCTTTCCAGAAAATATCCGGCCGTGGCTGTTCCCACAATGTCGAGCAGGATGAGGAACCGCAAAAGGCTCCGCGCCCCTCCAGGTCCCAGCAGGGCCACGACCAGGCCCGCGCCCAGCATCAGCGCCATCGCGGCCAAGACAAGCTGCACACCGCCGGATTGGTCGATGCCGGTCTCGGGCGTGACGTAATCGAAATACGAAACCGCCAAACCCGTGATGGATGCCAGAATGATCAACCATGAGCCGTATCCGTAGGATGGTCTGCTCATGCCATGCCTTTCATCAATCATCGTCGGAGCATGCGTCATGGCCAGCACCGCTGCATGCACGCACCCTTATCGCGTCCCGACCCCTGGGCCGGGTTACAGATGCGCTGGCCGCACGAATACCGAGCGTCCCGTTTCGCGCAGCACCAGAAGCTGCTCCGCTGGGGTTAGCGAGGCCACCGCCTGACGCGCGCGCAGCACCATTTGCGCATAGGTCCCGGACGAGGTGCCCATATTCGAGCCCCACAAGATGCGCCCCGCACCGAACCGGTCGACGATATGGCGCACAAAACCGGTGGCGGAGATTTTCGCTTCCTCCAGCACGTAAAAATTCTCGGTGGTCAGCTTGAAGAAGACGTTGGGCTGGCTGGAAAGGGCAGCAGGATAATCGGAAACACCATAGCCCGGCGCGCCTTCGATCTTGGGCCGCCCCATGTGATCCACCACGATATTCACGCGCGGAAACATCTGCGCCATCCGCAAAGTGGCCTGCAGCGCCTCAAGCGAGAATATCTGGGGCGCGAATCCCAGACCCATCGACAGACCGTTCCTGTCCAGGGCCGCCCAGGTCTTCAGCGCCGCGGGCGATTCCATCCAGGGATAGGCGCCGCTGGCATCCTTGCCGCCCGTCAACCGCAAGCCGGCGATTTTCCGGGTCTTGACGAGTTCGCTCACGCGCTCAGGCGTGGCTTCGTCGCGTGCGTCGAGCACGACCACGGGACGAAAATGCTCGGGATGGGCGTCCGCGCTGTCCAGGATATAACTGTTGTCGAGGCCGTAACTGCTGACCCGCTGAATGGCAGCGGCGGTTTCGACACCCGCGCCATCCATCCAGCCAAGCGCCAGATCGGCGGTTGAATTGAGGCGCGGCATGCTGGCTTCGATGCTGTCGCCCGGTGCCGGACCTGATCCCGGTGGCGCCGCGCCATCGGGCGGCGGTCCCGACGCCCGGGGATAATGCTGCAGATCCTCCGAGACCAGATGCAGATGGCCATCGAACATTTTGATTTCACCGGGCGTAGCAGCCCGCGAAGGCGCCGCTGCCAGCATGGTCAGGGCCAGCCCTGAAACCATGGTCTGGCGACGATCAGGATAATGGCGATTGGACGTGACAGCCTCCCGTTATTGCCGGATGTCCCAGGCGCATATCGCCAGGGCGAGCACAGGAAACAGGATGCGGAAATCCGCGGGTCTGATCGCCGGCCGTACGCCTATGGACAATGAGCCGGACGCCTGTGCGCACATTCCTGTCCCCCTGTGGCCGGCTGCGCCACCTGTTTTTGTATGCCTTACAACAGTATGGTATCATACAAACGGGATAGGAAAAGCCTAAAGTCGCGCGGACAGCCTCTCCGGCCTTTGGCCAAATTCCCGGCGCTGCGATACCGCCAGCCAAGCCGGCGGCTATTGCGGATTATTATTCACGGTCTGCGCAAATTCACCGGCGGCATCCGGCAGCGCGTTGCGCCGCCGGTTGTACCATCCTCAGGCCGCGGCGCTCTCTTCGCTTTCGTCGGCAACCATCGGCAACTTTCCGATGCGCGATTCGTCGGGCAGACCGAGCAGCAGAATTTCCGCGGTCTCGTCAGCCTGGAACGTCGCCTGCTCGCCATCCTTCAAATAGACCGTGGTGTAGCGGCGCATGGGAGCGCCCTCCACGGAACCGTTGCCCGACAGCGCCATAAAAACCCCCCGGCCCTTGGCGGTAAACCGCGCGCCCGGCGCAAGCTTGTAGCGCGCGCAGCGGGTGTTGCAGTCCGAGAAGGTTCCGAAGGTCTTTTCTTCCACGCCAGGCGCGCCGGCCACCGGCTGCCAGCGAAATGTTTCCGGGTTCATAATTACCGGATCGTTATATTGCGGCTTCGCATAAACCATGGGGCGCTTGTTGGCGAATTCCCAGACCGCCTGGAAACTGTCCATGTTCTTTTTTCCGGGAACCCCTTCATTGCGGCGATAAACGCCCTTGTCGAAGGTTCCGTATTTCTTCATCTCGTAATAAGCCGCATCCACCTGCGTCTGGGACAGAAAACCCGAGCCGCTCGGGCCGCCGAATTGCATGACCACGACGACATTCGCGTTCTCGGAAGACTGCGGGCCGTAAAACGCGCCTTCCGGGAAATAGCCGACCACACCAGGCTTCATTTTGCCGTTGCGCTCAAATTCGCAATCACCTTCGATCTGGAAGCGGAACTGCTCGAAATTGTGCCGGTGCCGGGGGGAGTAGAAATCGCCGGTCTGGAAAAACAGGCCGACCTTGAAATTGCCCGCCGTATTTTCTTCACCGACCAGGAATTGCTGTTTCTTGAGTTCACCGGCGCGAACATTCGATGCACCCTTGAGGATGGGCATTTCATCGCCTTGTACGATCTGCATGACGTACCTCCTGATTCCCACTCATCTCGCGTGGGCGTGAACCCTATTTTCAATAGCCAGAATTATAGTGTTGGCCCCCGTGGCAATCAAGAACAATAGCAATGTCAATGCCATTATGTCGGGAACATCGTGAATATCCATTGCCCGCATCAGCATGAATCCAAGCCCGGCATTGGATGCAAACAGTTCGCCGATCAGGGTGCCCAGCAGCGTTGTCGAGAAACCGATGCGCAGACCGGTAACGATTTCCGGCCAGGCGGCAGGCAGCAAGATACTGCGGGCCAGGCTGGACCAGGTGAGATTCATAACGCGACTGGTTCGCAATAGAACCGGCGGAATATTGCGAATGGCGCCGATGGCGAACAGGGCCACCGGAAAAAAGCCATGCAGGGCGCCGAATGCCACCTTTGCCGGCATGCCAAGGCCGAATATCAGCAGAATGACGGGGTACAGCACGATCTTCGGCACCGAATAGAGCGTGCCAAGAATTGGGGACAGAATTTGATCGGCCATCTTGCTCGACCCGATCAGCACGCCCGTGAGGAGGCCACCCACCAGCGCCAGGACACAGGCATAGGAAAATGCGATGCCGGTGGCCTTCACATTATCCCAGAAATCGTCCTGGGCGATGAGGATTTGAAGCTGCTGCACCGTTTGCAGTGGCGGCGTGATCGCATCAGGCCCCACCACATAGAAGGTCAGTTGCCATAGGACCAGCATGCCGACGACCAGGATCACATAGTCCCACCAGCGCTGTTTCACGAGCGGTACCAGCGGCGATAGATGCGCGCTTCCCAGCTTTGCAGCAATCCATTGCTGACCGCCGCGAAGATCAGGATGAGCAGGATGAGCCCGTACATGGTGGCGCTGTCAAACTCGTTGTAGGACAGCGTCAGTTGGCGCCCCAGGCCCGCGGTGGCAATGATGAATTCGGCGGCAATGACGCCGGTCACCGAATAGGCAACGGCAAGGGTGAGCCCGCTGAACAGGCGCGGCGTCGCCGCGGGCAATTTTATGCGCAGCGCTGTCTGCCAGGTATTCATGCCGGCGACCCGCGCGACCTTGCCATAGACCCGCGGAATGCGATCAATCGCCGTCAAGGTTGACGAGATCATGGCCACGATCCCGAACATCGCCCCCATGACAATCAAGGACGTGGGGCCAATGCCGAAAATGACGATGAGCAGCGGATAAAAAACAAAGGTCGGCACGGAATAATAGGACAGCAGAACCGGGTTCAGCACCCTGCGGAACCTGGGCAAGGCGTGGATGACGAGCCCGAACACGAAGCCCAGCACGATGGAGAGCGTGATGGCGACCGCGATATTTTCAAAAGTATAGCTGGCATCGGCCCAGAACCAGTCGGCATGCCGGATCATGTCCACCAGCGCGACAACCATCATGGATGGCGGAATCATCGTGTAAGAATCGACGATGCCGGTGCGGCAAAGTATCTCGAGTGTCAGCACCGCAATGACCAGGATCACAATGCGCCAGAATGCGGGGCTTCTCATTGGATTCCCATCGCCTTTTTCGATTCGTCCCGGATCATTTCCCACAGCTTGCTGGTGAATTGTCCGAAACGCGGGTCGGCGACGATGCGCGAGTCCCGGTCATGCGGCCAATCGGTGTCAAGAATATTGATGAACCGGCCCGGCCGGGATGACATCACCGCGACGCGGTCCGACAGCATCGCTGCTTCGTCCAGCGCATGGGTGATCAGAACCACAGTGGCGCCGGTTTCCCGCCATAGCCGCAGAAGTTCCTCACCCATCAGCAACCGGGTCTGCTGGTCCAGCGCACCAAATGGTTCGTCGAGCAGGATCAGGCGCGGACGCGTCACCAGCGTGCGCGCGATGCAAACACGCTGCCGCATGCCACCCGAAAGCTGGGACGGATAAGCCTTGCGGAAGGCGCTCAGCCCCATGAAGGAAATGGCGTGATCGACACGCTTGTTGATCTCCGCTTCGTCAACGCCGGCGCTCCTCAGTCCGAAGGCGACATTGTCCCGCACGGTCAGCCAGGGAAAACTGGCGTCTTCCTGGAAAACCACGCCCACCCCGTCGGGCACGCGGTTGCCAACCGCCGCACCTTCGAACATCACGGTCCCTTTGGTCGGCTTCGCCAGTCCGGCAATGATTTCCAGCAAAGTCGACTTGCCGCAGCCCGACGGCCCTACAATACCGACAAATTCGCCGCGCCGCAGACTGAGGTCGATAGGACCGAGGGCATGCATTTCGCCATGGCCCGAATGGGCGGGGTAAACCCGGGTTACCCCACTCAGGGCCACATGGATGTCACTGGTCATATCACCAAAGCTTCCTCTGCTGGTCAGGGGCAAGGAAGCTCTGGTCCAGGATCTTGGACCAGTCCACCGGCTTCTTGACGATGCCGACCAACTGCATGCCATCGGACATCGCTTCAAGCCCTTGCTTCGAAAAATCGCCGTGCGAGAACTGGCCCCAGCCATAGTATTTCTCAAGCAATTTCTTGGCGTCGTCGAGTTTCGCGCCGAAGACCTGGGAATAGATCTGAGCCGCTTCGTCATGGTGCTGTTCCATATATTCAACGGCGTGCCGGTGGGCGCGCAACAGGGCACGAACCTGGTCGGGGTGCTGCTGAGTGTATTGACGGGTCGCCACGATCAACGAATAGGTGAATTTTGGAATAACCTGGCGGCCCTGGAACAGGACACGATATCTGTCCGCCTGCAGGGTCAGCGTGGGATCCACCAGCGGTGTTGCCGCGACCGCGCCCTGTGCCAGGGCCGTAAGGCCCGGTCCCAGACCGCCGATCGGCAGGATTTCGACCTTGCCCGTCATGCCGGCTTTGGCGACCGCAACCCGCAGGATCATTTCCGTCGTCGAGCGCGGCGAAGTATAGGCGATCTTCTGGCCAGCCAGATCCTTGATGGACCGGGCTTTGCTGTCTTTCAGGGTTGCCCAGGTCAAATCGCTAATATCGTCGGCGTTGCATCCGACAATGCGAAGGTCCATGCCCTGGTTGATGGCCGCAATGGCGGTCGTTGTCCCCATCACGCCAATGCCAAGGTTGCTGGCCATCATATTTCGAAGGCCCGTGCCGCCGCCCGATGATGAAACCAGGTCCGTAATGTTGAGACCATCCTGGTGCAGGAAGCCTTTTTTGAACGCAACCGCCCAAGGCAGCGTTGACGTGATCTTGCCATATTCCGAAACGGAAAGCGTATCGGCGCGCGCCGCCGGCGCCGCAACGGCAATCACCGCCAGGCACAACGCCAGCAGCGGTCTTCCTGAGAGCCTCATTTCACTTCTCCATTTTCCCTGTTGTCGCCGCGCATAAAATCGAAATCACAGCCTTCGTCAGCCTGCAGCACGGTCTGCTGAAACAGCCGCGCATATCCGCGCGATGGCAGCTTTGCCCGTGGCTCGCCCGCGCGAAGCGATTGGCGCCGGACCAATTCCTCATCGGCCACCAGAAGATCTATCCGGCGCGCGGCGACATCGAGGCGGATCATATCATTGGTCCGGACCAGACCCAACGGGCCACCATCGGCTGATTCCGGCGTAATATGAAGAACGATGGTTCCAAAAGCCGTTCCGCTCATGCGGGCGTCCGAAATTCGCACCATGTCCTTGACACCATTTTTGCCCAGCTTTTTTGGAATCGGCAGATATCCCGACTCCGGCATGCCCGGCGCGCCCTTGGGCCCGACATTGCGCAACACCAGGACATCATCCGCACTCACATCCAGATCCGGATCGTCGATCCGTGCGGCCATGTCGGGCATGGAATCAAACACAATGGCACGGCCGGTATGCTGCAGCAGGCCTGGCGTCGCGGCACTGTGCTTGATCACCGCGCCTCGCGGCGCAAGATTGCCGCGCAGCACGGCGATGGCACCAACGGGCTTGACCGGGTCTGCGGCAGAGCGAATGACGGTCTGTCCCGGCACATCTTCCGCATTGGCGACAACGTTGCGCAGGGTGTCGCCCATCACCGTCCGGGAATCGAGGTCGATCAGGCCCCCAAGCTGCTTGAGCAGTTTCGGCACGCCGCCGGCATGATGGAAATGCTCCATATAATGATCACCCGACGGCTTCAGATCAATCAGCACCGGCACTTCACGACCGATCTCGTCGAACGCATCCAGGCTGATCTTGTGCGGGGTGCGGTTGGCAATCGCGGTGAGGTGAATAATGCCGTTGGTGGACCCTCCGATCGCCTGCATCACGACCTGGGCGTTGCGAAACGAGGAGGCCGTCAGAATTTCACTGGGGCGCGGGCCGCCGGAGATTGCCATTTCCGCGGCACGTTTGCCGCTGGCTTCGGCAAGACGGATACGCTCGGCATGCGGAGCGGGAATGGTCGCGCTCATCGGCAAGGACAGGCCCATCGCCTCGGTCATGCAGGCGATGGTGCTTGCCGTTCCCATCACCATGCAGGTTCCGACCGAGGGCGCGAGCCTGCCATTGACCATTTCGATTTCAGCCGCATCAATCTTGCCGGCGCGAAACGCGCTCCAGTAAAGGCGGCAATCGGTGCAGGCGCCCAGGGTTGCGCCCTTGTGATGGCCGACCACCATCGGTCCGACGGGAATGACCACGGTCGGTATGTCGGCACTGACGGCTGCCATGATTTGCGCCGGCAGCGTCTTGTCGCAGCCGCCAATGACGATGACCGAGTCCATCGGCTGGGCGCGGATCATCTCCTCCGTTTCCATCGCCATCAAGTTGCGCAAATACATCGAGGTGGGATGGGCAAAACTTTCATGAATGGAGATGGTCGGGAACACCATCGGCATGCCGCCGGCGATCATGACGCCGCGTTTTGCTGCCTCGATCAGCGCCGGAACATTGCCGTGGCAGGGATTGTAATCACTGTAGGTATTGGTGATGCCGACGATGGGCCGATCAAGGGCATCGTCGGAATAGCCCATCGC
>Ga0302319_10022187_pt1 | contig 11400 bp, 16 predicted proteins | sample Bog_T0_2_FD_203319 | JGI IMG/M metagenome (GOLD analysis project Ga0302319, IMG submission 203319) | Peat permafrost microbial communities from Stordalen Mire near Abisko, Sweden - Bog_T0_2 | ecosystem: Environmental > Terrestrial > Soil > Wetlands > Peat | place: Sweden: Abisko, Stordalen Mire...
GCCTTATTGTACATCTTCTCGGATGCGGCGTAATTGCTCATGGCCGCGGCGCGAAGCCGTTCGCCGGACAGCTTGCCGGACACGACGTAGTGCTGGCTGTCGATGACGATATGGGCGGTCAGTATCCTGACGGACGCCACGCTGCGGGAAAGGGCGTTCAGACAGACCGATCTCGCCGGAGTGAGTTGCCTGATCATTTTCTCCCCCTCTCCTGCCTGGCCGCGGACGCGAGCCAGTCGATGTTGGAGTATCTGACGCGAATACTCGATCCGGACCGGCTGCTGGCGATGATCTGGCGGCCGATCTTCCGCTCCACCTGAAGCTCTTTCTCTTCCCCGTAGGAATAACCCTCCGCCAGCACGATCGTCAGTCCCGCCCGCAGCTTCCCCGAGAGCGCCACCCTGGCCGCGGCCTGGTCGAACGCCTTCCGATCTTCCGGGGACATCGGTTCGAGAGTGACGTCGATCCCCCGCCTGGTTGCTTCCTCCGCCGAGATTGCCGCGTCGGCGATGCGTTTGAGGTCGCGGATCGGGTGATTGATTCCGACGGAGACGTTCTCCCGTACCCAGTCCGTCCAGCCGTTCTCTGTTCCGCCGGAAACATTGAAGGTCACGGGCACGCCGCCGATTTCCGCATGCACGTATGAATATCCCGGCTGCTCGGAAACGGCGATCTGCGCCTTCGGAATTGCGAAGAAGAAATCCACTCCCGCCCTCGACCACCAGCGCTTACCGCCCTGCGGAAGCTGACGCTTGAACCAGTGCAGCGTTTCGGCACGCTGGATGAGGTTGGGATGGGAAAAACCGGCCGCGGCCGGCTTGTTCAGCGTGACGCCTGCGCGGATGATCAAATGGTCCCCGGGAGCAATGTCGATATGATAGTCAGGAGCCAGGTCGATCCGCCTGCATTCTGGTTTAAGGATAATCATGTCCCAGATACGGCTTAGTCTTCGCCAGGGAGGAGGATGGTTATTGAGGGCGCGGGATCGTCGATATCGAGCGGACCGCAAATGGATTTTAGGGTCACGAGTGGCGGCGTACCGCGCCGGTTGTCGTTGCGCACGTGGAGATGGAAATGCAGGATGTCTCCGCCTTCGCTCTTGCGGATTTGGAATCGCAGCAAGTTAAGAATGTCCCACAACCTTCCTGCCTCATCCTGGTCCGTGACCCCGTCCGGGACGCGGACGTATTTCTCCCACACTCCCCTCGTCACGAACACCGGAAATTTGAACCCGGCCTCCTTGGCGACGGTGGACACGTCAATCTGGATGCCGTCCTCAATCGCCTGCTTGCGGGAATACGAATAAACTACTGGAAATTCGTCGAAAGGATTGTTGGCGGGTTCGCCTTTGTGATTGTTGTCTGGCATGTGCCAGATACTGATAGCGCATCGGTGAGTCAGCTTTCCGAAAGTCCCTCGATCGCCTCGACGATTCGTCCGACGTTCGCGGCGTAGAAGCCGGCGAAATTGATCGTGTTGGCTTCCACGATTTTGAGTCCGCCCGGAGTCTTCGCGATGTCCAGGCAGAACGCCCGCCGCGGGCTCCATATCCGCGCACAGGCCTCGGCAAACCCGGTGACCTCATCATCCACCGGGAGGGCGGTGTTCAGCACGCCGGCAAGCTTGTAGCTGGATCCCGTGACAGCCCTGCCGTCAATGATCCAGGTCCGGAACTCCGAATAGATCTCCCTGGGCGCGGAGATCATTACGCGGGTGACGGAATGAAGACGGCTTTCCGCCCGCCGCGCGATTTTCGCCGACCATTCCTCGAATTTCGCCCTCGTGAAAAGTCTGCCAGGAAACGGCTTCTCGTCGTTTGCCGGCCGCAGAAAGAACGGATCGCATTCCCTGAACTCGGCGGTGTCGCAAACGCTCCGCAGTTCCGTCTCCGTCCCTGCGTTCAGAAGCCGGTCGTCCCAGTGGCGCCAGAAGTCGGCGTGCGTAAAATCTTTGAGGTCGAAAACGCCCGGCGTCCAGTTGTTCGCCCGCACAACCCGCCGGAGCGCGTATGAGCCGACTGCAAGAACCCGCCCCACCGGCGCGGCCTTGGGCGCCAGTTCATCCGTGCCGGGAACGATTGAGTGAACGGAATGCGGAAGGCCGAACGCCTCCAGGATTTGAAGCAAATCGGCCCATCCCGCCTCGTTCGAGAAGCAGTCCTGGACGATCCAATACACGCCTTCCCAGGTTATTTCACCTTTGCCGCCAGCGCAACCTCCAGGGTGCCCCGGCCGCGGCCTGTATCTCCTTTGCATGGACCAGCCGCATTATTTCCGTCCCGTCCTCGCCCGGATCGAATTCCACCATAGATCGCAAAGGGAGGCAGATCAGGCAGTCAAGGAGCACACGCCCGCCCTGTCTGCGGCGGCAGTAGAGGCCGCCGCTCTTCTTCGGAATGGGGACTGCCGGACGGATGAGGGGAAACCTCACAACTGCAACCCGGTAACCGTTGGCATGCGCGTGCCCGGCAAGGAGCATTTCCAGTTCTCGGCTCTGCGCGGATTTTCAGCGGAATACCCTCACGTTCTCTTCTCGTCCCACGACGTGATGAGCGAGGCGGATATTTTAGCCGAACTGCTGGGAAGGTTCAGGGATTGGAACTTCCTGCGGATCGTGGTTGGAGTCTGCCCCCATGGACAGGCGCAGCGGTACCTGGACGGACCGAACTTTGCCGAGCCGGCTTCGACGCCACCCGTTCAACTCGAACTTGCCCTGGGGTGACCGACCCCCGGGCCGCGGCCTGATTGTTGCTGACACGGATCCCTCCGTGAAATCGCACCGCACCCTCAATTCCAAGGAGGCCCTGGCTTTCATCAGAAGCCTCCCGCCTGATGCCACCAGCTTTCCGGCAAACATCCACTTCAGCGCCGATCTCGATGCGCGGGGAACAAAAATCGAGGTCTTCGACAATTACGTGGCGGGCATCGCGGACTTTTCCGGGTCTCAACTTCGCCAGCTTGGTCCGCACGCACACTACAAGGCGCTTAAAATGGAGAACACTCCCTTAAAGGATCGGCTCCTTCTGTACCGAAAGAACATGGAACGTCGCGCGCAGTTTCCGGATGAGGTCGCCCTGCTTGTTGGCGAGCCGGACAACAGCCTGTGGGTTCATCCGACTGCACCGCTTCCCAAAAAAATCCTTGAAGCGACCAACACTACCGTCGCAATCACCGGGCCGTTCGTTCTGCCTTGCGAGACGCGCGGCGGCTCGGTCACCCCGCTGTTCGTGCATTCGAGGAATGGCGACGATCTGGATCGCCACAGCAAGGCGGAGCAAAAAGATGCCTTCGACAAGATCAAACTTTATTTGGATGCCGCCCTCACAGACCTCGATGCCGATTGCCTCGACAATCGCCGGGATCCGAACTCGTTTTCGTTTCCTATTCCGCCTGATGCCAGGGAAGCGCCCACATGCGCCCAAGGCCGCTAGGCACCGCTGGCCGCGGCCTTGGAAGATCAGGGGTTTTCGTCGTGAGTGACCCAAGCCCGGGCCGCCCGGGGCTTGCGGAACTCGTCGTCGATCTTTGCCATGAGATCACGAATGAACGGCTGCTGTAAAAGGGGTGAAACGTAGTCGGCCCCCTGTTTGACGGGCGTATAGTCCTCCCTCGCGGCGGTTACGTCCCTGATGTCGAACTGACCATCTCCGCCCTCATCCGCATCTCGCCCCGAGAACCGCCATGTCAGCCAGTATTCGAGCGCCGTCGCGTTCTCTCTCCCGCCCGCCAAATCGCGAAAGGTATGGTAGACTCTGACTCCCCTATATGCGAGTGCCGTGTCGGAATGAAAGGAACGTGATTTTGTAACCATGCAGGAAGATACGCAGACCTCAATGCGAGCAGGTCCGACTCTTCCATTACCGCACGACTACCGAACGACCCTGAGATGGTCGCGAATCCAGATTGAGTTTCTTTCGATGAGGAGAGCGTCAAGGGCCTCTTCCGTTCCCGCAATGTCGCTCAGCCGCTCGGCCCTTGCCGCCTTCAGGAGCATCCGGCACAGGTCCCGCACTCGCGGATCATCAGATTGCGCACGGCATTTTTCCAAAACGACGATATCCATCGGCTGGCTGTTCAGAAATGCGGCGAGTTGCAGCCGATGCGGGGAAAGCGGATCATCGTAGTCCAAAGCCACCCTGCTACTCGTAAAGAGCCTCGATCATTTCCTTGGTGCGCAGCCGGGACTTTTGCGCAACACGCCGAGGGGCGGGTGGCGCCTGGGTCTGGACTCGCGTCTCAACCTGAGCTTGCACCTGAACCTGGGGCGCCGGCGCTACAGGGGCGACATCCGCCACTTCCACCTCCACGGGCGGAGACAGCGCCGCCTCCGCAGCGTTGAGGCGAATCCCCGACAGGGCGACGCATAGCAGGCCAGCCGGCATTGCGCCGGCGAAGGGGATGATTCTGTTCGCTGCAAGAACGCCCACGCCGACCGCAAAGAGGAGAAGTGAATAGCGACCGGAGGCGGAAATATCGCGGGCGCTCGCGAAAACGATGATGGCAACCAAGCCGCACACTACAGCGATGGCAGGATGGATGTCGCGGAACAAAATCGCGACACCCACTAGCGGCAGAAAAATCCGCATGAGTGCCTCCATTGGAGGTACTTATACAGCATCCAGTACGCAAGATCAAGTGGCTATTTATGATCCGCCACAACATCTTGTGGTTTCGCGCATCACCTGTCTCTAGCCCTATTGCTGCGGCCTGGCAGAGATAGCACTATTTCACGGGTCCAAGCTCCCTAGTTGGAAGAGAATCGCACTACGCCACGGCGTGCATATTGCTTCAATCCGGCACGAAATGAAGGTGTTAATCGTGGCTGATGATGACGGTGTGCGGCGCTCCCTCGCATGCCTTGTGAGGTTCCATGGCTGGAAGGCCCACACCTGCGACCACCGCGCCGATTTCACCGCCAAGATTCCCTCGATGGGAATCAACGCCCTTCTGATCGACCAGAGCATGCGCCCGTTCAGCGGCCTGGAGGTGCTAAAATCAATCCGGGCCGCCGGTTTGGATGTGCCAGCCGTGCTCATGACGCCCGACGCGGATATTCTCGATCGCAACATCCTCGCCCGGCTTGATGTGTTCAGAATCATTGGAAAGCCGCCCAATATGAAGGAACTGAAGGCTGCCCTCACCGGAGCACTCAAAACATCCCTGACACGAACTGCCAGCCGAGGAAAAGCAGATGCGCAAGGATTTGCAGTGCCAGGAGAATAAATACGACGAGCAAAAAACATCCGCCCCTCCCGATTCTCCGCAAGAATATGAACAGGGTAAGCAGCAGGCCGCGGCCGATGGACGGACGACGCAGGAAGGCGACAAAGGCCAGTACCGCAAGGACTTCACATAGGATTGGCATGTCGGAGATACCGTGCTGGGCGCTACAAGAGAACCTGCCGCTCATTGAGGTGGAGCGGCAGGCGTGACGGGCGGGATTATTACTTCGCGAGGTCGCGGTAGCGGGCGTGCAAGAGAATCACGTTCTCTGAAAACTTCTGGGCGGCGATCTCGATGAATGTCGCGTCCGGCTTCTCAGCGAAGAGGGCGGCGAGCCGCCTGCTGTCGTCAGCGTCGAAGCCGGTTCCGACCGATCCGATAGCCTTCCCGGTCTTGATGTCGGCGACCTCGATCGCCGCAAAGAGGCGTCCGGCGACAGTGGTGGGGGTGAGCTTTGTGACGCGGACGGTGAGTTCGATCACGTACTTCGTGCGGACGATGTCGGTCCGGTGGGCCTTGCCCTCGCTGTACCGCGCGAAGCGGCGAATCCAAACCTCGCCCTCGCGCCCCTCGGACTCCTGCTTGTCGGCCAGAGCCTGCTTCTCGGCGGTAGTGACAGCGGTTGGCAGAAGCTCGACCTCGACGGCGGAGTCTTTCAGCGCGGCGATGAGAGCCGCGCCGATGGGCTTGGCTGCTTTGACGCGGACAAGATCGTCCTCGGTGTCGCGGAGGTCTTTCCCATCGGCGTAGAGCGCCTTGAAGATAGCGTAGCAGACCACCGGCTTGACGCTGCCCTGGCCGAGATTGACGTTCTCCGTCGCGGCCTGCGCGGCGCTGCGGTGTTCGGAGCCGCTGGCGCTCTTGTAGTACCGTTCGCCGTCAAGAACGAACGCCCCAAGCTTCGATGCGACCGACTTGGCCGCGTTGTCGAACTCGATGCTGAAGGGGGACATGCAGTTGGTGCTGCGGCTCTGGTGGGCGACGGCCTCTTCGGTGGCGATGGTCACGTCGTGATGTCCGTCACGCTTGGCCTGCCCGATGCACTCGGGATTCAGGATGTAGGAGGTCCGGGGAAGCACCGTGTCGGTGGCCTGCATGGTGGCGATCCTGCCTGGCTGCAGGGAGTCGGGGATGCCAGCCAGAACGACGGCGGGGCGGGCCGCGCTGCGCACGGTGGAGACCGCGATGCTCGGGGTCGTGTCGCCGCTGCCGGTGTCGAAGCGGGCGGTCTCGCCGGTTTCCAGTTCAAACGCCTTCTCCCAGAACCCGGCGGCCATTTCGGAAGCGCCAAGCGCCTCGGCGGTAAGCGCGAGTTCGACGACCTTCTTGGCCGAGATTCCCTTGCCGTAGCGGGAGAGGTATTCGGCGGCCCCGGTGCGGCCCTGCGTGTGCAGTCCCTGCGGCACGACGCGCGTGTTCCAGCGCTCCTGAATGTCGGCCTTCACTTTCTTGAAGCCTTTGCGGTGAGATTCGGCGAATTCGGTGATTTTCATAATCACCGAGATACCGCCCGCCGCCGCCCGCCCGCTCAAAGGTCGACGGTGTAAGCCTGGAACACCGATGGGAATCCCGCAGTCATTTTCGCCTCGGTGGCAGCATCTTCGAGAATCGAGTCGTCAATCGGCGCGTTTGCAAAATTCACACCTTCAAAATCTTCGCTCGCGTAGAACCAGTCGCCTTGGGCGTTGAAGACGACCAAATCCACCGTCGGAAAATTTCTCCGGACATGGTCAATGGCCCTGAGGATCTTCGGCGGTATGACCTGGCCGGTTCTCGTTGTGTTCATCCTTCCGGATTTTCATGCCTCTCCACTGTTGTTCAAGACCTTTGCGGATTTTCCACCATCCGCCGGGCCGCGGCCAGCGCCACCGCGCCCTATCAGGCGCCGGCAATGGCCGCCCTGATTTCTTCGAGGGAGGCCGGCAGGGCGCTCATATCCGACCCTGCGACGTATGCCTTCTCCTCCGGCGTCAGCGTGTATGAGTCCATGATGTCGCGGGGGATGTCATTCCGTCGCACGTAGGCTGGCAGGTCATCCGTGCCGTGTCCGGTCGAGATGAACGCGCACAGCAAGGTCTTCTGGTCGCGCCGATCAGTCACGCCGATGCGCAACTGCACCCGCCAGGCGGCATCAAAGAGCATCGCCAGCATCGGATCGTCCGGATTTTCCCGCATGTTCCATATTGCAAGTTTAATCCCGGCGCACTTGGCTGCCGAACCTCATCAAGACGGCCCTGCCCCACGCCGTCCACGTCGCGCATCCGAGCCGGCGGCTCCCGGCAAACTCCAAGCAGAAGGATCCGCTGTTCTGGCTGGTCGCATTTTGCGCCCGCATCGGCTCTCGACGGCCAATTTCTGTGTCAGCAATGCCATTCTAAGCGGAGGCCGCCAAACAAGGATCTTGGGGTGGAATCCTCACCACGCGAGGAGTTTAATGCAATTGGGCTGGCTTTTTTCCATCAAGTCGGGTATGCTACAAGGTATGAACGAAGAGGCGCAGACACAGACGATCCCGAGGGATTGGCGACTGAAGGCGACGACCCTTGCGCACGAGATCGTTTTCGAGGAGCGAATCTCTCAGGAATCAAAGCAGCTTAAATGCTGGCTGGATGACCTCTCGAAAGACATCACCAAGGCGTTCAAGGAGTCCTCCGCTCTGCTGGAGCGGGTCGGCGATTGCACGGAACTTCGCTGTGCCGGCTACCGATTCCAGGTGACTTTTAATGGGTACGGAGAATCGAGGTTCACCCTTGAAAACATCGAGTTTCGGGTTCATAAGGCGGTGTTCGTGAAGGACGCGGTGGCCTGTGCCGAGACCATCCTTAAGCTTCGGGAGAAGGCGGACGATTTCGCAGGTCTGGAAAATCCGATTGTGGAAATCGGTGCCCCAATGCGCCCCCACAAAGACATGGATATTGCCGAAGCATCTTCCAAAGCCGGCACCCTTTCCTTCTATCAGCACCACGAAACCGGCAGGTTGTGGGCGTCAGCCATTGATGAGCTAACGGCAAAGAACCCCACGCAATATCGCCATACCACCGTCGAGCACATCGCGGAACACGAATTCGCCCATCTCATCGAACTGAATCCGGCGGTAGATCGACTCAATGACCAAGTAGCAGATGTCTTGGGGCAAATCCGGACCATTCCCACCCAGGCGGAGAGGGAGACCGCCGTGGATGAACTGCTGCAAGTCAGTTTCGCCCTTAACCCGAAATACTGCCCGATGAAGACGGTCGAGTGGCTGGAGCAGTCCATGGTTCGCAGCGATGCCCGCTCTCCGAAACGACTTACGTATGGTCGGGAACGTTACGACCGGTCTCTGGCAAAGGAACTGGTCGCCGAAGCTCTTAGCACGCTGCGGTGGGACGAACAGGACTTGCGCCCTGATCTGGTGACGCCCGTTACGAACCTCACAACGATTCTAAGGGACGGCTGCGCCTTCAAACCCGTGGCAGTGGCTTGGAGCGACCGGGGCCGGGCTCCCAAACTGATTTCGATGGAAGACTGGAAGCCGGAGGTGCGATGCGCACAGACTGCGCCCGCCTTTGAATACAGTTCGACTATTGCTTTGCCGGCCGAACAGACCCAACCGCCGCCCTCTCCCGGAGTCATTGCCGAGCATAGTCATTGACGAAGGCGAAGTGCCTGGGCAAATGGTCCCCTGCCTTGCCCTCCTATACCGGATACCCGTTGTGGTAGGCGATATAGAGGGCCAGGTGAGCCTGGAGGAAATCCCGGTCCATGGTGGCCGACCAGGTGCGCCGGCTCAGCCGGGCCAGATCCGCGCGCACCAGGCAACCGAGGCTGCCGGCCAAGAAACTCATCGGGCGGACAAAGATCGTGCGGGTGTCGTTATCGATCTCCGCGGGCAAGGTTGAGGGAAGCAGGGCAAGCAGGATGATCGCTCGGCGAAGGTCCGTTGCCGCATCCCCATCCACGGGGAAAAATCTCTGCAGGCCGCGAAGCGCCGGGCCGATCTTAGCCAAGATCTCGCTCACTTCAGTCTCCTGCTCGATATCCAGACCTTGGATCGTCACCGCCAGCGAAAGCGTCTCGTAGAACTGATCTGCCATCTCCTTACCCTTGTCGGCAATTTCCTTGGTGCTGCCGAAATCCTTTCGGATGATCCCCAGGAACATCAGTTCCCTGCCATCGCCGCTTACCGCCGGACCGGAAAGGGCGAGCACCGAATAGTCGTCCTCGTTCTCGATCACCGCGCACGGATGCCTTTCCATGATCAGTTGCCCGATGTCTTCGCCTGGTTCCGCCTTTATCGTGCCCTGCTGCAAATCGAGGGCGGCTTGATGATGCTTGATGTCGTCCATGATGATCGTTCCTGTGTGTCAGCCACCCGGTTACGGCCTGCGGAATTTTCTGCCCACCTGGCGGTCGAACAGAATCGCGCCGCGCGGAATGCCAAACACATCAATCACCAGTCCATCGTGGTAGGGACTCTCCACGAGCCGGTGAGTCAGCATCCGCCCGTATGGGAGGTAGCCGAGGTACGCAGGCGAGAGGTAGGCCGATTGCGGCTGCGGGGCGTAGCCGTATTGCGAGGGCTGCGCGGGCATCACCGGCCGCGGCGGCTGATTCTGGCCGACCAGATTTCCGATGAGGGCGCCAGCCACGCCGCCGCCGAGGGCGCCGATTCCGGCGGACCGGACGTTCTTGCCGATGACGCCGCCCAGGATGGCGCCCGCGCCGGCACCATAGGCAGCGCCTTTTTCGGTCGGGGAAAGGTTTTCACAAGCCACCAGCGAAAAGATGGTAGCGATAGCAGTGAGAGAGATGAGGAGTTTCTTCATAGGGTATATTTCTGGAATACCTCAGACCGAACCGCTTAAGCCGCTTGCCCCCATCTTTTCCCGCATTTTTTGCCCCGAAGCCCAAAAACAGGCCGCGGCCTGTTGGCTCCTCTACCCGGGCGGCCAAGTCTTGAGAAAGGCCAACGATTCCCCGTCCCATTCGAATAGGGCGCACCAGCCCGGGCATATCGTGTGCCGGTAAAACAGTTCCTTGGTAGTCACGATGTTGAGAGCGAGGACGCGCGAGGTCCCGACCTTGAAATCCGCGGCCGTATGGTGATGTCCGCAGCAAACGAAGCTCGGCTCCCGGGCCGCGACGATCTCCGCTTCCGGCCGGCGCTGGTAGATTTTCGCAATATGAGCCGGGGCCACCGGCCAGTCGTGGAGGAGCAGGAGATGAGGCTCATACCCAAGCCTCCTGACGTGCTGGACCTCAAACTCCTTGTAGTAGGTCAAGCGTTCCCGGCTGGTTTTTCCCTCTTTCACGAGCCGAACCATTTCGGGCCAGGACGCTGCGCGCGGCAGCTTCCGGTTTTTCCGCTCAACTTCCGAAACAAAATCCATCTCCTGCGGGTGGTAAATCCCGCTCAGCCCGACAACGCGAAGCCCCGGAACTGAATGGGCGAGTTCACCGGCATCGGTGTATTCGAGCTTGAAGCTGAAATAAGAGGCATCCCAGTCGCGGAGGCGGTTGAACGGCTCGTGGTTTCCGGCGATTGCTGAGATCGGTCGCCGCCACTGCTTCCATGCCTCTCGAATTCGTGGTGTAGCTTCCGGCGTCCGATATTTTTTGGGTCCTGTAAGGTACTCCCAGTCCTCCTCATCAAGGAAGAGGCCCAGGTCGCCCACGGAGAACACCTGCGCGATCGGGCGGGAAAGTTCGTTCTCAATCCGCGACAATCCCTCCGCAGCCAATTCGATCTGATCGTGGACATCCCCAATAACGGCAAAGAGCAGAGTGTCCATGGCACTATATTACGAAGAGCAAATCCACGACGGCCAGCGCGTTGCAAAGCTCCCACTCCCGGCCGAGAAACGGCAGCAGTTTCGAGGGGTCAGCGCCCACCATCCACCATTGCCAGATAGCGCACGGGGCGAGCGAAACGGCGACAACATACGGGATCATCGCAAGCCGCCGCCCACCGAAGATATGGCGGCCCACCCCTTCCAGGCTCCTCACCTGCGCGCCGCAATAGACTCCCATGGCCGCGGCCATCGAGGCGGCCCATCCGCCAACGATCACGAGGCGCGGATCGCCCAGTTCGGCCGCGGCCGGAGCCAGGCAATGCCAGAGAATTGCGAGGCCGCCGAGGTCCGCGACCCAAGTCCAAAATCCCCACCTTGGACGGGCGCTTCCCGGGAGGTCATAT
>Ga0302319_10022188_pt1 | contig 11400 bp, 9 predicted proteins | sample Bog_T0_2_FD_203319 | JGI IMG/M metagenome (GOLD analysis project Ga0302319, IMG submission 203319) | Peat permafrost microbial communities from Stordalen Mire near Abisko, Sweden - Bog_T0_2 | ecosystem: Environmental > Terrestrial > Soil > Wetlands > Peat | place: Sweden: Abisko, Stordalen Mire...
CCATGAAAACTCAATTTAATGTGAGCCGCATGAGCAAACAGACAACCGCAGCCCACCGAGGTCATCACCGCGATAATATTTTGACTGCTTCGCGCCATAGTCGACGGAAACAACATCGAACTAAATACGGGTATGACTCGTTGGGTCAGGTGACCAATGCCTGCAAATATTGGGCCAATGGACATCCTGTTGCAGGACAGCAGTTTGACTATACGTTTGACACGATTGGAAACAGAACCCAGACTCAAGCTGGCGGAGACACAAATGGGTTAAACCTCAGATTAGCGAATTATTATCCAAATAATCTCAATCAGATCACGAATCGGGACGTTCCGCCTTACGTGGATGTAATTGGGGCGAGCATTTTGACCAATGTGGTCACGGTTAACGGTCACACGGCGTATCGAAACCAAGAATATTTCCGGCAGCAACTCGCGGCAAACAATACGAATTCAGCACTGTGGACGAATATTATCGTCTCTGGTGGTCTGAATGTGACCGGCAATGTTTATTTGGCGCAGGAACCCGAAACGTTTCAATACGACGCAGACGGGAATTTGACCAACGATGGGCGATGGGCTTACGTTTGGGATGCCGAGAACCGGTTGATCCAGATGACGGTAAACACAAACGTTGGACCACAGTATAAGCTGAACTTTGCCTACGATCCGAAGGGCCGGCGGATTCAAAAAGTAGTTTCCACAAATAGCGTGGGAATTTACACGAACAATTTCCTTTATGACGGCTGGAACTTGGTGGCAACAATTTCTCCCTCGTCTTCACTCATCAATTCGTTTATGTGGGGAAGTGATTTGAGTGGTTCTATGCAAGGAGCGGGAGGTGTGGGTGGGCTGTTGGAGATGTCCTATTACGGCACATCCACCACGAATTGTTTTCTTGCCTATGATGGAAATGGCAATGTCACCGGTTTGATCAATGCTGGTGATGGGACATTACCGGCAAATTATGAATATGAACCCTTCGGTGAACTCATCCGCGCCACCGGGCCGTTGGCCAAACTAAATCCCATCCGGTTCTCCACCAAATACCAGGATGATGAGAGTGATTTGGTGTGCTATCCCCATCGCTCGTATAACACTTCAATTGGCCGTTGGCTAAGCCGTGATCCAATTAGCGAAATCGGATTTGAGTCGGTTGCCTTCAACCGACGGCCTGTGGGCGCATCGAGTATCGAGCAACTACTTCAGAAGTTTTCCCAGAAAGGATTGCGCATAAAGCGTAGCGATTTAAGCGCGTTGGAAGATGCCCTCTCTAAGGAATCGAAGGATGATCCCTCGACTGAAACTGCGGAACTGAATCCTAATGGTTTTGTACAGAACGATCCGGTTAATAAATTTGATCCGCTTGGGTTGATTGAATATGCCCCTGCCACATGCACCAAAACAAGAAGGGTGAAACCTTATTCGAGAGGTCTCTGTGAGTATCAATGCACTTGTCCAAGAGGATATTCGCTTGGATTCGATCCTTATGTTCGCATCGCACCCTGTAATCAAACGCCGGAACCGACCTGCTTCAGATTGGATTGCTGGGACTATGTGAAAGTCACGGCTTGCACGGTCGTTGTTGTCGGAGTCATCATCTTATCCGATGGAACAGCGATTCCAATATATGCGTGTGCTGCCGCAGCCCCATGACGACAGTTATGACTGAAATAGCCGACAGATCGACAGCCCACTTTACGGTGGTTTCTACGGAAATCACTCCCGACGCAATCTGCGAGCGGCTTGGAATTAAGTGTGACTCTGCTATTTGGAAAGATACGCCAAACCCTTCTGGAAACCCGAAAACACACCCGTTAAACATTGCGATTTTTCGTTCTAAATCGGGCGATTCGGCTCCGATGGAAGAACATGTCCAGAACATCTTGTCGAGAATAAAACCGGCGCGCAAGAATATCAAATCTCTGCCAAAAAGTTGCGTCCTTGCCTTGCATTTCAATTATCGAGTGCAAGCATCTGGTGGGTGGAGTTTTGCTCCGGCTGTCCTTAGGGAACTCGCCGAATTAGCTGTGCCATGCGTATTCAGTTTGAAAACAAATGTGGCGGAAGCAGTCGGGCCAGGGAAGCAAAAGAGGGCATCCCGAAAGCTCGTGGTTAAACAATAGGCTCCGGCCCGCGTCATTTGCGGTCGTGTGCAAAACCCAACGCTGGTCCTCACCCCTGTCAATGCGGCCTCAGCCCTTGGCAATGGGGGTGATGGTGATGGAGGCGACGAAGGGCATGTGGCGGTCAACCTCGGCGTAGCGTTTGGCGAGGGCGCGGACTGCGGCCAGGTCGTTTTCCTGGAGCTTGTCGGCCAGCAGGCCGAGCCGCCAGCCGAGCAGCACCACGTCAGCGGTGGAGAAGGCCAGCGCGAGTTTTTGCGGCGGCGCGTTCTTGTTGTCGCCCGCATCCGGGTTTGGCTCCAGCGTGTAATCAATCAACTGACTGGTGTGGAAGCCACGGCGCTTGTCTTCGGACAGGTGGAACTCGATGCAGGCGCAATACTTGCCGGAGGCGGCGTAGCAGGAATCATCTTTGAAGTGTGGCATAGGCGTTAAATGTGCATACCGCCGGAGCGGCGTTGCGAATGCTGCTGCTGTTGACGCTGGGCGATCTCCCGGCGCAGCTTTTGACCGGGTGTTTCCTTGACGGTGGGCGCAATCTTTTCAACCTGCTTGACCGGCTCGGTTTGCGCGGCTTTTTCGTAAGCGTCACCCATAGCACCTCTGGTTAAATTCTGACGATTATCATAGTTCTGAGAGCTATGATAACTACGAGTGGTTCTGATAATTCTTCTGTGGCGCCTGGGGCGGCCTTGCCGAAGTTGCCAGTCACTGCTGACACGAAAGGGCGGCTACGGGTATCGAAGGCACAACGGCGGGACATTTTGAGTGCATTGGTTCGCAGCGGCGAGGGACTTCCCCAGTTTGCGCGGCGGACCGGGCTAAAATATTCAACTCTGGCCAACTGGGTAAAACACAGTCGTGGCGGCAAACGGTCGGGGCGGCAACCTCGGCTACGGCTATTGGAAGCCGTCGTTGAATCCCCGCCAGCGGCTGCGAGCGGCACCTTGCTGGTGTTGCAGTTGCCCGGCGGGGTGCGCGTGGAAGTGGCCGATGAAAAACAAGCGGCCTTGGCGGCAATGGTCGTGCGGGAACTGTCCAAGCCATGTTGAGCTTCTCGGGCAGCTTGAAGGTGTTCGTGGCGGTGGGCGCCTGTGACATGCGCAAAGGGTTCAACGGGCTGCATGCCTTGGTGGCTGAGCACTTGGGGGAAGACCTCAAGAGTGGCGCGCTGTTTGTGTTCAGCAATCGCCGGCACACCCGGATCAAAATCATCTGCTGGGACGGGACGGGGATCTGGGTGCTGAGCAAGCGACTGGAGCAAGGAACATTTTCGTGGCCGAAGCACCTGGCACCCGAAACCACCAAGTTGAAGCTAACGCCGCAAGCGCTGGCGATGTTGACCGATGGGGTGGATTTGCGCGGCGCCAAACTGCGTCCTTGGTATGAACGCGAAGACTGAAAAATCTTCCGGGAAAGATTGAACCGCTGGCGTGTGCGCGCGTCCAATTTGGCAACCGATGACGTTGCGCGAACAAGAGCTCGCCCGCCAGTTGAGTGAATGCCAGGAGGCATTGGTGCAGAGTCGTCGGGAGAACGAACTGCTGCGGCAGAAACTCGATGCGCTGGCACGCCGGATCTTTGGCGTCAGCAGTGAAGCCCTTGATCCAGCACAGCTGCAACTGCTCTTGCGATTGCCGGAGTTGGCGGCGCAACCGATGGAAAACCCGCCTGCTCCCCAAGTCGTTGAAAAACGTCAATCGGTCCGCAAAGCGCGCGCGCCACGGTTGCCGGAACACCTGCCAGTGGTGGAAGAAGTGATTGAACCGGAACCGGTGAAAGCCCAGCCCGAACAATGGCGGTGCATCGGGCAGGAAGTCAGCGAGCAACTGGACTATGAACCGGCACGTTTTTTGCGCCGCCGGACCATCCGCAAAAAATATGTTCATCGTACCGAACTGGACGCGGTGCCCGTGGTCGCGCCTTTGCCGGAACGGTTGTTGGACCGCAGCCTGCCGGCGCCGGGTTTGCTGGCGCACATCTTGGTCAGCAAGTACTGCGACCATCTGCCGCTCTATCGAAAGGAACAGATTTACGCACAGCGGCACCAAGTACAGCTACCCCGACAAACGCTGGCGCGTTGGGTGGCGTTGGCGGCCGACTGGCTCCAACCGATTTACGAACAAATCCGGACCGGGGTGATGGCTGGCGGTTATGTGCAGGTGGATGAAACGCCGATTAATTATCTGGAGCCGGGACATGGCCGAACCAAGCAAGGTTATCTCTGGACGGGCAGCCGTCCCGGAAGCGATGTGTTCTTTCATTGGGCCACCAGTCGGGCGGCGGCATGTCTGGAGGAAGTGGTGCCGCCGACGTTCAAGGGCACGCTACAGTGTGATGGCTACGCCGCTTATCGCGCCTTTGCCAACGGACGCGGCAAGACCATTGAACTGGCGGGGTGCTGGGCGCATGTGCGGCGGAAGTTTTATGAGGCAAAGGAAAACGCTCCGCGTCTGGCCGGCTGGTTGTTGAACCAAATCCAGCATCTCTACCGCATCGAGGCAAGCTTGCGGGAGCGTCGGGCTGGACCGGCTTTGCGGGCGGCGGTGCGAGCCAGCGAAAGCCGGCCCCTTGTCAAACGGATCGAACGAGTTTTGATCAAGCTGAAGACCAGTGGCCGCTTACTGCCGCAAAGTCCGTTGGGCACGGCCCTTGATTATGCGCTGGGCCTGTGGCCTACGCTGGAAGTTTACCTGACCGACGGCCGGGTCGAAATCGACAACAACCTGGTGGAAAACGCCATTCGCCCCACGGCGGTTGGCAAGAAGAACTGGCTGTTCGTTGGGGAGGCCGATGCCGGAGAACGGAGCGCCATCGTTTATACGGTTATTGAATGCTGCCGAAGACGAGGACTCAATCCCTTTGCCTATCTCCGAGACGTTTTAACCCGCCTGCCCAACATGACCAACCGTCAAATCCCAGAGGTTATACCTGCCGCCTGGCAGAAAAGCCAGAAGCAGCTCCAACTCGCAGCGTAAACGGCAGACCACTCATCTCCGGCATCTCCATCTTTTCTACCGATCCTCTGTCAAGAGGCACCCGGCGTTACGCTTACGCTTTTTCGGCGACCACTTCCGTTTGCTCGATGCCCATTCGTTCTCCGAGCCAGCGGCGCACGTCCTCGACGAGTTGAGCCAGGCGTTGCACCGGGGCCAGGCGGGTCAGGCGCGTGACCCGCGTTTGGCGCATGGGGCGCACCGTGCGGAAATCTTCGCGCCCGGCCATTGCTGGCGACGGGGCCTTTTCTTCCAGCCGTTCTTTGGGGATGAAACCGAGCTTGGCCAGGCCGTCGCGGAGGGCCTGCAACTCGACAGCGGCCTTGCGCGAGTGCGAATCCGTAACCCTCCGGGCGAGCAAATCGGCGTCATCGGTGAAGATGTGGACGCGCTCGCGGCCACGGGAAATGGAGACGTAAAACTGTTCGCGGTTGACAGCGGCAAACGATTTTGAGGACGCGACCAGCAGCACGTCATCCACCGTCTTGCTCTGTGAGGAATGCGACGTGACGGCGTAGCCGTGGGTGAAGGTGTTGAATCCGGCCGGGAGCGTGCGGCCATCGGCCAGGGCAATGCGGCCGTTTTGGATCTCCCGGACTTGGACACGCTCGCCGTTGATGAACTCTTTGCCGTGATTGGCTTGGAGCAGCAGCCAGTCACCAGCGGCCACTTTCAACTCGCGGGCCTCGCCTACGTCGAAGGAGGCGGCGGAACCGCTGGGGATGAAATCCACTTCCATTCCATCGGCACGGCGCACGCGCAAACCGTTCTCGACAGTGGCGACCACCTCGACAGTCTCGCCCCGGTCAAACTTTTTGGTTGAACGGACGAAGCGAAGACGCTGGCCGGGTTCAAACTGGCTGGCGTTCTTCTTTTGCGCTCCCGTCCACGAGAGCGAATCAAAGACGGTGACGGGTTCGTCCTGCTGGCCGAGTGAGCCGTCAGCTTTCAACGTCTCGCGCACCTTGTCCGTGACGGCCTCAATCTCCGACCACGTTGGCGACACCAGCAGCGCGGACTTGCCCTGCTTCGTGGCCGACAAATACGCATTGGCGGCGTGCTGGTAAAGCTGGCCGTCATCCGTCAAAGCCTCTGTGACGGCACCGAGTTCGAGCAGTTTGGCAAAGGCTTTGTCGGTCTGTTTGGTGGCGGCCAGCTCGACAATCTCCCGGAAGGCGGCGGGCTTCTGGCGGCGGATGGCGGTCAGCTCCTCGAAACGGTAGCCCGAATACTGTTCCAGAATCCGCAGCGCATCGCCACGGGTGACGCTGGAATGCTGGCCGGTGTCACCGGACAGAATCACCCGGCAACCCTTGAGGCGGGCCACTTCAAAGAGCTTGGCCATGTCATCCAGACCCACGGCCCCGGCTTCATCCAGCACCATCACCGAACCGCGTGAAAGGCGGAAACGCTGGTCGGCATCGGCCAGAAACTTTTGCAGCGTCATGGTCTTGCCCAGGCAGACATCTTTGCGGAGCGTGTCGGCGGCGGCGGCGGTGGGGGCGCAGAAAATGGCGTCCCAGCCCCGGCGGGCGAGGGCGCTGTCCAGTTCAGCCAAGGCGGTGCTTTTGCCCGAACCGGCGAGGCCGCGGAAGCCGGTAAACTGGTCCGGGCTGGTGAGGACATGGGCCAGAGCCTTGCGCTGGTCCGGGCCGAGTTGAGACGGCGGCTGGTAATCGCGGGCAATGGGGTTGAGCGCGTCAATGCCGGCGTTGACCGTGCGAATCAGATAAAGCTCTTTGGCGAGAATCTCCCGCGTGGAGAACTCAGAGCCGACACGGACGAGACTGTCATCGTTCGCCAGCTTTTCCTTTAGCTGTTTCAAATCCAGTTGTCCGCAGCCTTTGTTCAACGCCGCTTCGAGAATCCGGTGCTGTGGCGCGACCGAGTTGCGCTCGAAGACGTGTTGCAAGCCGTGTTCGACGGCGGTGGAATCGCTGACCGTCTCTGCCGGTGCCACTGCCCTGCCGTCAGCACTGGCGACCACCTTGCGCAGCGTGTGCTTCTCGAAAAAACCGATCTCGCCGAGTTGCTGTTGGCGCACCTGTTCATCACTTGCGCCCTTCAACTTTTTGGGGCGCGACTGGTGGACGACATGGGAGACTTCCTGTTTGGAGAGCTTGCGACCGAGCTTTTGCTCCTGAGCTTTGACGGCCATGTCCCGTTGCTGTGACCGCTTCGAGAATCGCTCGATGAACTTTTGGTCACCGCCCTCAATCTCGAAAGCTGTGCCCGTCTGCCGGGTCTGGTAGCCGAGCCGGTGCAGGCGCTTGGCCAGTTCATTGCGATAGACCGCCGTGCCGTAGTTGAGCGCGCCGAACATATCGCCGGTCTGGAGCGCCTTCCATCGGTTCTCCTTTTTATCCCAAGTGGCATTGAACAGGACGAAATGCGTGTGCAACTGCGGGTCGAGAGCGCGTGACGTGGTATGAACGAAGGCGGCGCCGACGAGGTTGCCGGTAGTCCTGTCTTGCTCCTGAACGCCGCCCTTGCGGATGCGGGTGGCGGCGAACTGTTCCAGTTCCCGGAGTGCGAACGTGGAGGCTTCCTTGTGGGCCTCGATGATGCGTTGGTCGTTCATGGTGACGGCCAGAATCGAAACCGATTTGGGCGGTGAGCACACGAAGTCGAAGTAAATGCGCCGCTCCCGAAACTGTTGTGGGGTGAGTTGCTGGCCAGTCTCCGGGTGCTGATTATCGCAGAGCCGGAGGAAGGCTTCACGAGTGACGACCTCACCCGGTTTTAATCCCAACTGTTCAGCCCCGGTGCCAATCCAATGACCGGCCTGAGACACGCCCTGGGTGTAATAATCGTTGTGGGAAAGGTGCTCATCGAAATACGACTCGGCAACCCCCCGGTTCTTCTGTGGAATCCCCGAAAACATAAAACTGCATCCAACCATTAGCACACTGGCGGCGGTTGTGCTAATGTTAGACAGGAGACAGGACGGAAACGTTCCGGGTTCTCCGCTTTATCCCATCATGGGTCAGGCAACTTTGCCTGTTTATCTCCCTCGTTTTGAGGCCCCACTTGGCGAGCGTTGGTTGCGAAAGTGACCGGCGTGATGACCCCACCAATGGCGAGAACTGGACACCCGTAGTGTTTGGTTTGATGACCCGAATGAACTCCTGGAAGTGTGAGTTTTTGCCATGACACTTACCCCGCCTCTGACGGTGAACCCGGCAGCCTGTAAAAAATCTGTGGCGTGCAGCAAACGCCGCTGGTGAAAATGTCCCAAGGTTGCGCTGGTGCAGTGGTGCAACGACGACGGAAGGAAGCCTGATTTGATGACGGACGCTGTTCTCCTTGCCAGAGCAATGGGCGGACGTAACAAGCACCATTCCAGACGGCACGCCTGACCTCTAACGCTATTAGTTCATTTTGCGGACGAGAATTATCCGAACTCTGGCCGAGGTCTGGACGAAATCCGTCCGAGACCCGGCCGATTTTTATCCGGGATCGGTCAGCCTGCCGAACGCATCGCGGTAGCCCGTCGCTTCATCCAGCGCCTCTTGAGCGCCACGCGGCGGGATGCCAGCGGCGCGTCGTTTTTGTTCCTGCCGCAAACGGTCGCGCTCGCCGCGGGCCGTGCAGTTGGCGGCCTGCTGTTTTTGCCGCTGCTCGATCATGGGCCGTCGCTGCTTCGTTTGAAAGTCGCGCACGCGCTTGTCCGGGCGGTTGGCCGCGTGGATCAAGCAGGTGACGGGGCGCGTGGCGTCGTGCCACCTGCTGCGGCACACGTGCGCGACGCACATGCTGGAAAACGGGGCGGACATCCGGTTTATCCAGCAGTTGCTGGGGCATGAAAAACTCGACACCACGGCGATTTACACCGAGGTCAGCATCAAGCAGCTTCAGGAAGTTCACTCCCGTTGCCATCCGTCCGCGAAACTTGAAAAACCGCTTCCACCACCGCCGCAAAAAGTGTAATCTTGGGGCGTGGTTCCAAGCTGTCAAAGTCGCTTCACTTTTTTAGCTGCTGGCCGGGTGTCAGCCGCCGCCGACTTGCCGACCCTCTCCCCAAAAACTCGCGTCGGGGGTTTTCGCCGTCACGCATCGGGTCGCCTTTCACGGCGAGGCCGGAGCCGCTCAATGTTCACGCCGGGTTCGAGGGGGTGTGCTTACAAAGTTGCATCGGGTCTGGGCAACTGGCCAAATAGAGACCCACAGGAGGAACAAGGGGGTGAATCTCTATGGCTTTGTTGGAAATGATTCCATCAATAATGAGGATGCATTAGGGTTAATGATCTTACAGGCATTAAAAGATATAGCACAACAGGAGGATCAAATAGTTAGTCAGAGTAAATGTTGTTGCAGTCAGCAAACTTCTGCATCTATTAGCATTACCGGAACTCACTCTGGAACGACGGTTACAGGGACGGAAACGTTTAATCAGCAAGGCTGTGTATATTCGCACACGATCTATTGGTGGGATTGCTATTCTGGCAAGCAAGAGGCAGGTGTCCTAAATCAACTGTTTGGAGGAGTTGATTTTCACAACTATGGATATTCTGCGGGGGGGACGAGTTATCCAAAAACGGCTTCTCCCGGATGGTGGGCTACTCACCTTCATGTTGGAGACCCATACCACATAGCTATGGATGCTCTTGCTATATACATCTATTGTGATGGTGGGCATCTTCACGCAAAACTAATAGCGTCTAGCAATGAACTGGAGTGGACGTGGGATAAACCAACGCAGGCTTGGACAGGGCCTTGACAATACGCTATGACAAAGAAGCGAATAGTTGTGGTTACAGCTGCGGCGATTGTGTCAATCATTCTTGCCATAGGTATCCGAAATGTTATCCGCATGCGTTCCGAGACGGCATCCAACCCATATTTGAAGGAATTAAGAGTGACTGATAATATAGTCAATCAGCGGCTGGATAATGCTACCAACAGCTTGATCGCGAACACAAATAGCACGTCACAGAAGCCATGATATTGGAGGCGGCGAGTTCATTACTTCAGACGACAAACTAATCGGGTAAGTGTTTTTCCGACGAAGCTCCGGCGAAACTCCGGCGGATGACCGCTGCAACGTCCGGAAAACTTCCGGTCAGTGGACGGGCGGAGTCCCGGCAATCTTCCGTCAGCATCCGGGCATCCCCATTCGCTGGCGCGTGCCGTCATGGCGACTGCAAAACGCGGCCAAATGCTGCTACGGATTTGCCATAGTTGGCGGCAATTAAGGGCGGGACGCTACACTCCTCGCGCGATGCCGCCGACTATTGTGTTTTCGTTGTTCATGCTCTTTTTCGGTCGAGGAAAAGCAGCTCAATTCAACTCGGCAAATCTCATTCCATCTGAGGCGTAACATAGACCCCTTGGTCGGGGTTACGGGAAGACTGGCTTTACAACATCAGTTTCTATTGGCTTGGGCAAAATGCTTTTCAGTACATAAAGGTTAGCTGTTTGATCTTCATAGACGATAGTATAGTCCTGTAAAAAAGCCTGCCAGCTATGAGTTGCTTGTAGCGGATCAAGCAGTAGCTGCTCCGGCTTATATTGTTGGCATATTTTGATGATGGTGTCGTTGCTGATCTGGTCTGACCAAAAGCGTTTTAGCGTAACTACCGCGAGTTCTGGCGGCATTGGCAGCTGTGCTTGAAAAGAAAAGATGTCCTTTGTATATTCTACATAAATCCAGTTTGTACGGCTGGCATATTCCCTAATCTTGCCCAAAACCGGGCTGATCCCAGCCCGTTCCTCATCCCGGAGATGTGCCACGGCTCCCTCTAGTCGATTTTCTGACCGGACCAAAACAATAGCGACCAACGCACACAACCCGATCGCCTCCAAGGTCTTTTGTGATGAGAGTTTAAATTTATGCTTGGAGAGTGTATGTGAGATGCGTGTGATGGCCGATTCCATTGTAAAACCCGCCAGCCAACTCATGGGAATGGCGATATGCAAGTAATAATACATCCACCACGGTCGATGGAACGTATGAACCGTCATTGCCGTCGCCAGCATTACAGCAGGAAAGGCAAACTCACGCCATTGGTGACGCTGTGCGACGAGGAGAAGTCCGATTACGGCAGCGATGACAACTTCGGCATGGTTCTGAAAGATGCCCCACGGCATGGGGAAATCTTCCGGGCGTGGGAGTCCGAAAACCGCGTGTTCGACAAAATGCGACCGGTAGGAAGATCGAAAACTATCTTGCCCCCAAAAAACGGTGAGGATTGCTAAAGTGAGTCCCGTGGCCATGCCCCACTGCAAAAAGGCGATCAAGCTTGGTTTGAGCAACGCTAACCCGTGTTTCCGGTTAAA
>Ga0302319_10022189_pt1 | contig 11400 bp, 10 predicted proteins | sample Bog_T0_2_FD_203319 | JGI IMG/M metagenome (GOLD analysis project Ga0302319, IMG submission 203319) | Peat permafrost microbial communities from Stordalen Mire near Abisko, Sweden - Bog_T0_2 | ecosystem: Environmental > Terrestrial > Soil > Wetlands > Peat | place: Sweden: Abisko, Stordalen Mire...
AGCGCCGAATCCGCCAGCGGTGCCGCCTGCGCGCTGGCTGGAATGGGCGTGCCGCTGCTGTTCACGCCCTGCGCGATTTTCACCGATTTGCAGCCGGCCTGTCATGTTGCCAGCGGATCGGATGCGTCCAGCATCGCATCGAAATTGCTGGCTTTGGCTAATAACCGCGCGGCGCTGCGGGCCACGCTGCCGCGGCTGGCGGATTATGCGCGTGCGCATGCGTGGCCGCGCGTGGCCGGCCAGCTTGCGCATATTTTGGCGCAATCTTCTGCATGACCAGGGTGTCCGCGGTTCTCGATACAGCAAAATTGTGTGCAGCACCGGCGGCGTTTGCGCCGGACATGCTGCGCGAAAAGCTGGTGAACTCATGCGATCCGGCGCGGGTGGACATGATCGAACAGGCCCTGGCGGCGTTTGCCGCAGGCCGCGCGGCGGCGCAGGCGAGCGCAGCCATCGGGGGCCGATCTGTTGCGGCCACGCAATATTATGCCGGGCTGGCGCACGCCTGTGTCCAACCGCCTGCGCCTGCGGGGTGGCGGCACGGCGTGCGGCCGGCGCGCGAAACTGCCGCATTCGTGCTGGCCGCCCGGGATGTGCAATTGGGACTGCTGCTTGGCGACGGCATGGTGTTCCATGGCACGTTCGAGGACGGCCGTTGCGAAACACTGCCGCCCGGCCTCGTGCTGTGCGGGCCTGGCCGCAAGCTTCCGCCGGCCCAATACTGGCTCGATGCCGCGATCGGACTGCCCGCGGATGCACGGTTGCTGCTTGATATCAGCAGCAACCGCGGCCTGCGCCGCCTGGCGGAATTGACGTTGCGAGGCAGCTTCCGCGTTACGCTCGGCTTCGTCACCGGCCCGCAGGACGACGCGGTCGAAGTGCGGCTGGTGAATTTGGGTGACGCGCCGATCGCAGCGCGCATCAAACGGCTGGCGATCCGGCAATGACATTTTGCGCCCGCGCGCTGTCGGAAGGCTTACCCGCACAGGCCGCGCCGTCGCTGGCCATGTATGGCGACCAGGCCAGCTTGCGTGCGAGCTTTATGACGGATGCCATGTGGTTCGCGTGGCTGTTGCGGCCCGATGTGCGGCAAGGCGCCAGCATCGGTAACCAGCATGCACAGCGTGAATTTGTCACCTGGTGGCTGCTGCACGGCGCCGCGGATTATCCAGGCGGCTGGGGCGTAACGCCTGCCGTTCTGGCCGTGGCCATGGAACCGGTGCCGTTGCGGCCTGGCTTCATGCTGCCGCGCCTGCTGCGCGGCCTGTACCGGCGGCGAGACGATCTGCGGGCCGCCTATCCGTTGCGCGATCTGGAAAACCTGTTCGAATTGTTGGCCTGGTATCGGGCGCATGGCGCGACGGAACTGGCAGTGGCGCCCGAATTGCCGCCAGAATTTCTGGAGCATACGGCAGCGCCCAGCCTGCGGCCCATATGGAATGACGGCGCCACCAAGGTGCCCCGTATGGCGGCGCGGTTGCATGGCGACCGGGCGGATCTGCAGAAGCGTTTTGATGCTGCGACGATCTCCGGCCGCCGGGATCTGGCAAACTGGTTCTCGGCCGAATGCGACTGGAGGCCGCCACCCGCCGTCCCGCCCGCGCCATGCCGTCCGCCGCGCCGCCGGCGTGGCAACCGGGGCGTCAACCTGATCGGCTACCCGCGCGGCGAGTTCGGCATCGGCGAGGATATCAGGGCGCTGGCCAAGGCGCTGGATGCCGTGGGCATTGACTACAGTGTGCACGAATTGCCGCGCGGCAGCAGCGCCCGCCAGCAGGACCAGACGCTGGCCGCGCGGATAAGCGATGCACGGCCCTACGATGTCGATATCTTGTGCCAGACTGCCTTCGACACCGCGCGCTGCCATCTCGACGGCAGCCTGGGCGCGCGCCGCCGGCACACGATCGGTTATTGGCCCTGGGAATTGGCGCGCCTGCCGCCGTGCTGGCGCGATGTCTATAATCTCGTCGACGAGGTGTGGGCGGCCAGCCAGTTTACCTTCGACGCGTACGCCGCGGACCGGCCCGATATCGTGCATTTGATGCCGCCCTCCGTTACGGTCGATTCGCTGTTGCCGCGCGCCCGCGGCCATGGCGCCGCGCCGTTTACCTTTCTGTGTTCGTTCGACCCGAATTCCTTATTGGCGCGCAAGAACCCGCAGGCCGCCTTGCGCGCATTCCGTGCCGCCTTTCCTCCCGGCGACACCAATGTGCGCCTGATACTGCATATGAATGGTTGCGTGCCGCCGCCGCCCTGGCTGGGGGGTGCGATCGCCGCCGATCCGCGTTGTAAACTCGAAGCGGGCACGCTGAACCGTGGCGCTTATTTGCGCCGGGTGCAGGAAGCGGATTGCCTGGTTTCCCCGCACCGCGCGGAAGGCTTTGGCCGCAACCTGGCCGAAGCCGTGTTGCTCGGCGTGGCGGTGCTGGCCACCGGCGCTTCGGGTTGCCTGGATTTCCTGGAGCCGGACGAACTGATTCCGTGGTCGCAACGCACGATCTGTGCCGGCGAATATCCGTTCAGCGACGGCTTGTACTGGGCCGAGCCCGATACCGCAGCGCTCGCGGCCGCCATGCGGCGCGTTCGCCACGCCGCCGGGCCGGGGCCGGCGCGGCGCGCTCGGATGCTGGCGAGGTGCGCGCCGGACGTGGTGGGGGCGGCGGTGGCGCGGCGGTTAAGCGCTTCTTTTTAAAAAAAGAAGCAAAATCTTTTTCATGCCTGTCGCCGACGACCCCGCGACAGCCGAGCAAAAGTTTTTTGGTTCTTTTTTTCAAAAAAGAACTCTTTCTTTACTCGAACGCCCGCTCTGCCGCATCGTTTGCCGCCGCCTTCCAAGCCGCAACCACAGCCTCGAAATCCGGCCATTCCACATCGCGCCGCAACGTATAACCATTGGTGCTGAACAGGCCACGGGTTCGCCGGTACAAATCCTGCAAACTACGCACTTCATAATCCAGCGCCTGCCAGTGCGGCGCCGGCGCCGCCTGGCGCGTGGTGCGCTTTTCCGCCGACAGCGTAATGCCGTCCTGCAACAGCGCAAAGCCCACCAGCTCGTTCAGGGCAGCACTGTTCAAATGCTCGAAATCCTCCATGAACATGACGCGGCTGGCGGTCAATACGGTCTGGAATTGCAGCATTTCGGCCATGTAAGCGGCGTATAGCCGCATGATTTCAGCAAGGTTCGCGTCGGGCAGGATGCGGCGCAGCGCCTCGGTTGCCTCGAACGGCGCGCGGGCGAGGAAGATGTATTTAGCGAACGGAAAATGCGTTGCGTGGTAGCCGAAGCAATCCGGCACCGGGCAACGCTCGAACCGGTTGCCCCGCGGTGACAGCGCGATTTTTTCGCCTACCAGGCGGTAATGGCCAAGCAGCGACGGCAGCACGGTGAATGGGTGGTCCGCCTGGTCTACCGGTGCCGCGCAAAAAAAACCCTTGCGCACTGCCGGCCGTGTGTCGCGCATTCGGGCGGAGAAATTCTCCGCGAAACGCCGTCGCATACGTGAGAGGAATGCATTGCTTTCGAACAGCAACAGCACGTCCGGGTGATAATTCAGCAGCTCGAACAGGGCCGAGGTGCCGCTGCGGGCATGGCCGACGATAAACAGCATGTGTTCCTGCTGGTGCGCCGGAATGCGCAGGGCCTCGGCCTGGGCGTGCTGCAATTGATCCGGCCCCTGCGCGCGCAGCCAGGCGGCGAAATAGCCGTCATGCACCTGAAGATATCCGGCGGCACGCAACAGGCGCGCAGCTTCGGTATAGCTGAAAGTGATATCGCCGGCCTGACGCGCGCCGGCGTCGATCACGAAAAGCGCCTGCGGGCCCGCTTCGGTGGCGCAGTCTGCCAGCAGGTTTTGCATCTCGGCGTCGTCAATCCGGCTCGCGGGTGTGGCCACGATGGCCAGGATTGCCTCGGGCGCGGCATCGGGGAGACCGCCATTCAGGATCGTATCGCAATACTTCATCAGCCAGACCAGCACCTCGGTGCCGGGCGCGCCGGTGCTGGTGACACGTAGCGCTGTGCCCGGGCGCGCGGCCAGACTAGCCAGGGCCAGCAATGCGCGCGCCTTCCAGTCGCCGAAATCGGCCGGTGGCGGCTGTTTGGCGATGAATGTGTCGATCGCGGCGCGCGGTACCGCCAGCGCGGCATTTTCGAATTGGAACACCGCGCTCACGCCAGCGAACGAACCGGTTGGCGGCATGGCGGGCGATATCGCCGGCGCACCCGGAAGCCGCGCATGGTAAAGGTTTTGGCAACACACATCGGGGATAACATTCGGTATTGGCTCCGTTGCACTTATCGCAGCAAGGGTAGGCGAAAGGATGCAGTCTAAATATGAATCCGCCTGTAAGAGCGCTGGGTTGCTGTACGGCAATTTATTGCAGCGCGACAGCGATGGTGAAGGCTACGCCTATGCTGTGGGCCTGATGGCCGATCACGATGGCAAGGTACGCACGCTGGTGCGGGAGATTTGTCTTTCGGAAGAATTTCGCGAAAAGCATGTCATGAATCAAACCAGCAACGAACTGGCGCGGCGGCTGATGATCAATCTGCTGGCCGACCGGCGGCCCGATGTGCGGCGCGTGAAATTGCTGGCCGTGCAATTACTGGAGCGCGACTGGCGCCTGGTGGTGGGTGAATTGATCGACAGCGATCTGTACACCACGGCGTTCGGTGACGATGCCGTGCCGGTTTGGGCCTGAAGCCATGCCCCCGCGCGCAATCCGCCCGGCCCGCAAGTCAGCCGCCGCCAAGGCCACCGGCGGCCTGCTGGCTGCGTCGCCCGCCGGCATCGTCGGCTGGGCGTGGCTGACCGCGCAGCCCGACCGCATGGTGGACGTGGTGGTGCGCGCGGCCGAGCAGGAACTGGGTCGCGCGCGCGCCGATGATTTCGCTATCGGTCTGGTACGCCGGCGCGTGGGCGGCGGCGTGCCGGGTTTCGTGCTGCGGTCGTCCATCGTCCCGCAGGGGCCCTATCCGCTGGCACTCACACTATGGACCGAGGGCGGCGAGAGACTGGGCGAGACGCTGCTGGTGGCCGATGCCGCGCAGCTCGATGCGCGCCTGGCGCCGGGCAAGGCGGCCGCGGTGGAAGGCGTGCTCGATGGGTTGAATGCCGGGCGGATGACCGGCTGGGCCTGGAACAGCGCCGCGCCGGAACTTCCCGTTGGTGTGGAATTGCACGACGGCGCGCGGTGCCTGTCCAGCGGCCTGGCCGATCAATACCGGCCGGATCTTGCCAAAGCCGGCAAGCGTGGCGGCGCCTGTGGCTTTGCGCTGGAGGTGCCGGTGGCGCTGCTGGACGGCGCCGCGCACCGCCTGCATGTGCGGGTTGCTGGCCATGGCATCGAATTGCCGAACAGCCCGGTCACCTTCGGGCCGCTGCTGCTTGGCGCGTTGACGGACGAGATCTTGCTGTTGCGCGAGCAGGTGGCGCGCCTATCCGCCCGCGTGGAGCAAACCGTGGCGCCGGACGGAACATTCCAGGCAGGCCTGGTCCGGCTGCTGGCGGACCGCGTGGCGGCGCTTGGCGATATACAGATCGAAATGGTCGCGCGCGAGATGGACGCGCTGCGCGCCATGCACCGCGTCGCGGCATCGCCCGCGGTTGAAACCGCGGCCGCCGCATGAGCGCGCCGGACGCCGGCATTGTGATGTTCTCGCCGCTGCCGCCGCGGCCGAACGGCATCGCCGATTACTGCCGCGAACTTCTGGCTGGCCTGGCCGGCCATATCGGCTGCACCGTGGTGGTGGAGGATGGTACCGATACCGCCGTGGCGCCCCCTGGCGTCGCCGTGCTGACCGAGGCGGAATATCGCGGCCGCCCGCTTTCGCATCTGCCGCATGTCTACCAGGTCGGCAACAATGCCGACCACGTATACATGCTGCCTTACATGATGCAGGTGCCTGGCGTGGTGGTGCTGCACGACGCGTCGCTGCATTATTTGCTGGATCAGGCCACGGTGGCGCGCGGCGATAGCGGCGCCTATGCGGCGGCGCTGGAATGCGAATACGGCCATGCGGGCCGCGTGCTGGGTGCCCAATTCCTGAGCCACGGGTTGCGCGAAACCGCCATGTTCCAGGCCATGCGCATGACCGGCACGCTGCTCGGCACTGCGCGCGGCGTGATCGTTCATTCGCAATTCGCCGCCGCGCAGGTGCTCGCCAGCGCACCCGGCGCGCGCGTCACCATCGTGCCACACCATGTCTGCCCGCCGCCGGAGCCCATTTCGCCATCCCGGCAGCGCGCGGCGCTGGGCATCGCGGATCACGAGGTGATGTTTCTTTCGCTCGGTTTCGTCACGCGCGCCAAGCAGATCGACCGTGCGTTGCGGGCGCTCAAGGCAAGGTTGCACGACCTGCCGCCGTTTCAATACGTCATCGCCGGCGCGCACAGGCCGCACGAATTCGATGTGGCGGCGCTGGTGGCCGAACTCGGCCTGCAGGATCAGGTGAAGCTGCTGGATTATGTCGAGGAGAGCGCATTCTTCGCCCTCACGCGCGCCGCCGACGTGGTGATCAATTTGCGCCACCCGATCGGTGGCGAAACATCCGGCACGATGGTGCGGGCGTTGGGCAGCGGCGCCTGCGTGGTGGTGGTGGATCGCGGCCCGTTCGCCGAAATCCCCGATGGAATCGCCGTGAAGCTGGCGTGGGACGATGGGTTTCAGGATCGCCTGGGCGAAACCCTGGTACGGCTGGCGCTGGATGGCGCCAGCCGCACCAGGATCGGCGGCGCCGCGGCTGCCTATGTCGCAACCGCGCACGGGTTGGATCGCAGCGTGGCGCAGTATCTGGCCGCACTCGATGCGGCGCGCCACGCGCCGGCGCCAGCCTGGGCCAGCGCGGCCGCCTGGGAAATGACGGCGCCGTGCGCTGTGGCGGCTGCGCGCGCCCAGGCGCGCCAAGTGCTTGGGCCGGATTGTGTACTGCCGCGCTGGTTTTTGGCTGGCGCAGTGCCGCGCAGCGACGATCCGTGCCGTGTCGCGGTGGTGAACGCCACGGCGACGGACCGCGCGCTGCTCGCCGAACTGGGCCATGGCGGCGCGTCGTTTCTTGGCCATGCCGATTTTGTCGCCCTGCCGCCCCGCACGATCGATCTGCTGGTTTTGTTCCTGGGCCGTGAGGATCCGCCGCTGCAGGCGGCCAATGCCGTGCTGGCCTTCGGTGGCCGGCTGGCGCTGGCCATGGCGGCCGAAGCCAATTTCGCCCCAAACGCCGTGAACGCGCTGTTGGCACACGGATTCCGCGTCGATCTGCGCTGCCGCGAAACGCCACCAAGCCTGGACATGCGCGACGAGCAGGACGGCGACCGCGACGGCGGGGTTTGCTGGCTGGCCGTTAAATACACGGAATTCGGCGTTGCGGCGGGCCAGGCTGCGCCGATTGCTGGCCAGGCGCCGGGGCGCGAAGCCGTGTTGGCACGAGCGGCATGAGCGCCGCGGTCATGGTTCGCGCCATGCAAACCGCCGCCTGGGGCGGGCGGCCGCTGGCCTGGGAAAGCTGTGGCGCATTGCTGGACCGTTTGCCGCCGGACCGCGATGTGGTGGCGTCGCTGCCCGCAGGCGGCTTCCTGGCCTGCATGCTTGGCGCACGCGTGGCGCGGGACCGATTATTTCTGCATGCCAGCGCGAACCGCGCGCCGGGAATGCCACAGGTTGATGCGCAGGGTGACACTGGCGCGGTGTTGGACGCCAACGATCGCGAGCCCTGGCAAGCCGGTGCCCTGCCGTGGCCGGTTTGCGCTCGGCCCTGGCCGCCGACGCGCCGGCGGCGGGCCGACACGCTGTACGCCGACAGCCACGCCCCGGGCCTAATGGTGCTCGGTGGCCAGGACCAGGCCGCCATATTGCGTGGCGCAAGCCGCCTGCTGGCGACGCGGCGGCCAATGCTGCTGCTGGATTTCAGCGCCGTGACGCCGGCCGCGCGTGCCGCGCTGTGGGAGGACTGCGTGCAGGCCTGCGCGAAGCACGATTATGCCTGGCAGGATGCCCTGCTGTCGCCCTGCCGGGCGACCGCGGACCGGCTTGCCGCGGTGGCCGCGCTGGGGCACGCCGCTGGCATCGGATTACCCGCCGAAACCGTCCCCGCCAGCGCACTGCCCGACGGCATGGCGGCGCTGCTGGAACCGCAGGATTTGGCCGTCGCCGAACTGGCCTGGGACGCGCCGCAGGCCAGGGTAACGCACCACGAAGCGGTGCGGCACGGCTGCGCCATGCGCCTGGACGCACTGCCGACGCAGGGATTTTACCCGCCGGAAACCGACGGGAAAGGTGGCCTCTGGCGTTGGACCGGGCCTGGCCCATGCGCCGCGCTGACGCTGCCGATCCCCGGGCCCGGGCCATGGCGCCTGCGGCTCGATGTGGTGAACTGGGGCGTGGCGCGCGTGCCCGCGGCGCTGCGCGCGTGCATCGGCGGCGCGCTCTTGCCAGTCGAGCGCCAGGGCGATGATTTCATAAGTTTCGCGCCGCTGGCGCCACCTTTATTCTGGAGCGGGGCGCCGCTGCGGGTGGAATTGGCCACCAGGCGGCCGCCGCGCGCCTCGCCGAATGACCCGCGCTGCCTCGGCGTCTGCCTGTCGCATGCCGCGCTGACGCCGTTATGACCGCCGGGCGCGCATCGCTGCGCCTTCTCGTGGTGTCGCCCATCCCGTCGCACCCGCAGGACCAGGGCAATAGCGCGCGGATATTCGTGTTGTGCCAGGCGCTGCGCGAGGCGGGCGTCATCGTGCATTTCCTCTACGCAAAAATGGAAGGGCTGACGGAACCCCAACGAATCGCCATGCGGGATTGCTGGGATCATTTCCATTCGATCGGCCACGCGCCGGCCGACATGCGGCCGAGCCTGCCCACTTGTTACGGCCTGGACGATTGGTACGATCCGGCGGTGACGCGGTGCGCCGCGGACTTGCACCGGCGCTGGCATTTCCACGCGGTGCTGGTGAATTACGTCTGGTTTTCGCGCGTGCTGGCGGCCTTTCCGTCCAGCGTGCTGAAGATACTGGATACGCATGACGTGTTCGGCGCCCGCGACAAGCGGTTTCGCGACGCCGGGCTGGAGCCGGAATGGTATTACACATCACCGGCCGAGGAGGCGCGCGGGCTGGCGCGGGCCGACATCGTGTTGGCCATTCAGGCTGAGGAAGCCGCGTTGTTTCGCGCGGCCGGCCATGACGATGTGCGCGTGATCGGCCACGCGCCGGGGCAACGGCAACGCGCCGTGCACCCGCCTGGCGGGTTTGTTCGCGTCGGCTACCTGGCCAGCGGCAACCCGCTGAACCGGCGCTCGCTTGCCGACGTTGTGCAGCTTTTGCCGGCGATCGGGGTGGCCGGCTTGCGCTGCCTTGTGGCGGGGTCGATTTGCGATGGCCTGGCGGGCGATATCGGCCCGTTTGTCAGCATCGGCCGCGTCGGGGATTTGGACGAATTTTACGACCATGTCGATATCGTTATAAACCCGATGCAATTCGGCACTGGGCTGAAGATAAAATCGGTGGAGGCGTTGTTCCAGGGCTTGCCGCTGATCGCCACCCGCGCGGCAATGGCGGGCTTGCCGATTAACCATGCGTTTCACGATTTGGCGGACGCGCGGGCGGTGGCTTCGTGCCTGATGGAAACAAGGTTCGATACGCAGAGGCTCGGCGCAATGGCGGACGCCTCGCGCGCTAGCGCGAGCGCCTACCGCGGCGACGTGCGGGCCGGAATTTGCGCGCTTGTGGACTCGATGCATCAGCATGCTGGTGCGGCAGCGCATGCCTGATCCCAGGGGGCATTGCGGCGATAGCAGGGGCGTAAAACTGCCTGCACAAAGGAGAGACGTATGTTACCGGGCCTTCCGATTGTCGAACCGGCCGCGCTTGGATTGTCCGAGGCGCGGTACCGTGAACTGCGCAATGTCTTCGATGTGCAATCCTGCGTCTTTATGTGTGAGCTATTGCCGGAACTTTGGCGGCTATATCCCAACGGCGAGCACCACCTGACCCTGCTGGATGTAGGACCACGCACCGGCGCCGGCACGGGCCTGCTGCAATTTCTGCACCATCCGGAATCCTTCAGCCGCATCAAGCTGCACACCACCGCGATCGATCTGGACAAGGGCTTCCAAGATTACGCGGCGGTGCATTCGCCTGGCGTCGAGTATTTGGTTGGCGATATATTCGATGCAACGCTGACGCGTACGTTCGATGTCGTGCTGTGCAGCCACACGCTGGAACATTTGGTCGATCCTCGGCCATTTCTGCGCCGGTTGCAGGAGTTGGCAAAGGCGTGGGTGATCGTCGCTTGTCCTTTCGACGAGAAGGACCTGATCGTGGGCCACGTCTCGTCGATCGGTTACGGTTTTTTTGAAGCGGAAGGCGCGCACAGCTTGCACGTCTACCGCAGCCTGACCTGGCACCAATCCATGGCCTGCACGGCGGTGTTCAAGGGCGAGGCAGACGCCGCGTGACGCGCCGTGTCGCCATTATCGGCAACTGCCAGGCGCAAATGCTGGAAGCGATGTTTACGGTATTTGCGTCGGATGTACAGGTCGCCAGACTGACGCCGAATTTCCAGATGGATGATGCGGACCGGGATCCGGTTTTCGCCACACTGGCGGAGGCGGATATCATTTTCGCACAACGTGTTGCCGGCGCCTTTCATTTGCCATGGCTGACCCCCACAAGCCTGAAACGGGCATTTGGCAACAAGGTGTGGATTTGGCCGAATATCTATTTCGACGGCTACACGCCAGGTGTGCATTACATCTATCTGAATGATTGGGGAAAACTGTCCAGTCCGCTCGACGATTACCACTTACAAGATGTGGTCGATGCATACCATGCTGGTGCCACTGCCGCCGACGCCACGCATCGTTTGATCGCGGCCGAATCGGGGGCAACCGATTCTTTTGCCGCTTCGCTCGATGAATTACGTCAGCGCGAACGCGAAACGGACTTGACGATTTCAGATTGGCTTGCCACCGCGGTGGGACAACGAAGGTGTTTCTATACGCCCAATCATCCCTACAATGGCACGCTCGCTGAAATGGCGCGCCGGTTGGCTGCGGCGGCGAGTATTGCATTCAACGCGGCGCATGCGGCCGAAGCCTTCACGAAGCGGCTTGATCGGATTTATATTCCCTCGTCTCCGGCAGTCGTACGACGCCACGCGCTGCAATTCGACCGCATCCTGCTCTTTCGCGGCGTGGAGGTGACAGTAGTGGCGCCGCGGAACGTCACTCTCGGCGCGCCACGATGTTACGACCCCATAACACTCGTTGAGCAGTTCTACCGGATCTACGACGTCGCGCTGAAGGTCGAGGCAGCTTCGTGAGCGTGGACTAAACGTTCACCTCGTTCCAGTGCGGAACAGATAGCGTTTTTCGCTACGCCGCCAGCGCCTCGGTCAACCCGTCAAACAACG
>Ga0302319_10022193_pt1 | contig 11397 bp, 13 predicted proteins | sample Bog_T0_2_FD_203319 | JGI IMG/M metagenome (GOLD analysis project Ga0302319, IMG submission 203319) | Peat permafrost microbial communities from Stordalen Mire near Abisko, Sweden - Bog_T0_2 | ecosystem: Environmental > Terrestrial > Soil > Wetlands > Peat | place: Sweden: Abisko, Stordalen Mire...
AACGACCGCTCCCTCGCGGTCGCGGCTCTGTAAACACTTACAAACATTGAGACGCCATTCTGAGCCGCGCGCGCCAGCAAGCGGTTCTTAACCAAAATTCCGAAACTGTTTAAGCACCCCGAGGCGTCGATTTATCCGTTTGTCGAATTTGTCCGGACGGCGGTGACGGAAGCGGCCGCCGGCAAACACTTACACGGCCGCCTCACCGCATATAGAACAGACTCAAGCGAGGCAAGCCCGACTGCTCCAGCAGATGGCGTTCCAGGTATTGTTTCTCCAGCATGGAAAGCTGCTCGGCGGTCATCTTTCCGCGATAGGGACGAAGCTGGCGATCCAGTTCGCGGCGCGATTCGAGCGCCTGCTCCTCGCTCTGCTGGGCGCGCGCGGCGGCGATCGTCTTCTCTTCGAGTACCGTCAAGTGCTGCTCCAGTCCTTCCAGGTCGCCGTAGAGCGTGTCGGCCTCCGCGGCGAGTTTACGGAGCGATGCGGCGATCTGCTGGTAGCCGGCGGGGAGTCCGGCGGCGTTGCCTTCGAGGTAGGCGCGCAGTTCGTCGACCGTGAAAGGCGGCGCGGACTCCTGCCGCGGACGGGCGGGCGCGCCTTCGGCCATGATCTGCGCTTCGCTCAGTACGGCCTGCGCGCAGAAGGCCAGCGAATTCACCATCTGCGTCTTCACTTTGCGGGAGCGCCACTTTTCGAAGGCCATGTCGATGCCGCGCAGCACCGCTTCCAGCGGCACGCCGGAGTTCTTCCAGCTTTCCAGTAGCGCCCAATCGAGCGAGGAGAGCAGAAAGAGGCTGGTTCCCCGCGCGCGCTGAAAATGCTCCTCGGTCTCGGTGAAATAGTTGAAGTAGTTCAGGATAGGATGCCCCTCAGGGATGGTCGAAGAAAGTCTTGCGGTCGAAGGCCTCGTTGCGGTAGATCGTTTTGGAAGGAGTGCCAAACTCCAGTTCCATCCGCTCTAACTCGTCATGGGTATGGAAACTGAAAGCAGTGTGCCGATCGCGCAGCGCCTTTTGCACTTTGAATTCCGGCCAGGAGAGCTGCTCGAGCATATTGCCGCGTGGAGCTGTCTGTCTCTGCTCTTCGACCAGCTTCCAATGGGTCGCGGGGTGACGCTCTTTAGGCCCAAGCTCGACAGCGATGTCGATGTCGCCTAGCTTCTCCTTGCTCGTGAGGTAGGAACCGAAAACCGCCAACCGGGAGACGCCGTAGAGATATTGCGGGTCGGCATCCACCGCTCTGGCGCGTTCCACCAACGCCGCGATTAGCTCATCGGCTTTCGCTCGCGTGATTCCGACATTCTTCTTTCGTGCCATAGTTGCAGTAGTTCACGCCGGGTGATTGCGCTCCCAGATCATGGCGAGGCCTTCCAGGGTGAGATGCTCGTCCACCGTCTTGAGAAAGCGCGAGCCGCTGACAATCATGGATGCCTGCCCGCCGGTGGCCACCAGCGCGGCATCGGGGCCCATTTTTTCCACCATGCGTTCGAGGATTCCGTCGATCATTCCGATCGCGCCGTAATACAGGCCGGAACGCATGCTGGACACCGTATTAGTGCCGATCACATCGCGCGGCGGGCGGAAATCCACCAGCGGCAGGCGCGCCGTCTTACTGAAGAGCGCTTCGATGGCGATGCCGATACCCACCGCGATGGCGCCGCCGAGGTATTCGCCGGCGGCCGAGATCACGTCGAAATTGATGGTGGTGCCAAGGTCCACAATGACGCACGGGCCGCCATATTTATAGAAGCCGGCCACGCCGTTGACCAGGCGGTCGGCGCCCACTTCGAAGGGGTTGTCGTACTTGATGGTGATGCCCAGATCGGTGCGCGGGCCGACGAACATGGCCTCGGTGTGAAAGTAGCGGTCGGCCATGAAGGCCAGGGTGGAATCGATGGGCGGCACCACGCTCGAAATGATGATGCCGTCCACCGCGGCGATATCCAGGCCCACCGGCGAGAAGAGGTTGCGCAGCAGGATGCCCCATTCGTCGGCGGTCTGGTCGTGGACCGTGCGCAGGCGCCATTGGCAAAGCAGCTTGCGGCCGTCAAAAGCTCCGATGGTGATATTGCTGTTACCTGCGTCAAGAGCGAGCAGCACGTACGCCTCCTGCAACAATCAGGGTATCGGTTCCGTCGTCCCGGCGCACGATCAGGAAACCGTCGGGGTCGAGCCCCACGGTGGTGCCTTCGAGGATTCCGTCGGGCTGCTCCACCTGGACGCGGCGGCCGGAAGCATAGCTCGAAAGATGTGTGAAAGCTGCCAGGATCGCAGCCTTGTCCTGCGCTACCATCATTTCCACGGCGGGTAGCAGCGCCAGGAGAATCTCTTCGCGATGGAACCGGTAGCCGGCGGCGAGGCGCAGGGAAGTGGCCAGCGACGCTACGTCGCCGGGGAATGCGGAGTGGTTCACGTTGATGCCGATGCCGGCGATGGCGTTCCGTCCGGTGGCCTGCACCAGGATGCCGGCCACTTTCCGGTCGGCGAGCATGAGGTCGTTGGGCCACCGCAGGTCGCACACCAGGCCGGTGGCTTCGAAGATGGCGCTGTGGGTGGCGAGTCCCAGGGCCAGCGTGAGCAGCGGCGATTGCGGCAGCACCAGCGAACAATAAATGCCGTCGCCGGGCGCGGAGTGCCACGAGTGGCCATGGCGGCCCTGTCCGGCGGTCTGCTCTTCGGCGATGATCACATCGCCGGCCGGGTGGCCGGCGGCGGCGAGCATGGTGGAATCGACCACGTCGTGGTAGTCGATGGTGCGGCCGGGGAAAGCGCGGCGGATGCGGTCGATATCGAGTGCGATCATGCGTGCGCCTGCGGTGGCGCCACTGTATCGCGCCACATCATGCCAACTCCAGTCGAAAACTGATGTCCATAGCGCGGGCGGAGTGCGTGATCGCGCCGGCGGAGACGAAATCGGCGCCGGTCTCCGCGTAGGCCCGCACGGTGGCGAGATTGATGCCGCCGGAGAGCTCCACGCGCGCACGCCCGGCGATTTCGCGGACCCAATCGGCGGCCTCCGCGGGCGTGAGGTTATCGAGCAGCAGGTGCGCGGCGCCGGCGTCGAGGGCTTCCTCCAGTTCGGCACGGGTACGCACTTCGATCTCGATCGGCAGGCCGCTCGAACGGGCGCGCTCGATAGCGTGGCGGACGCCCCCGGCGGCGGCGATGTGGTTGTTCTTGAGGAGCACGGCGTCGAACAATCCCATGCGGTGATTGGTGACGCCGCCTGCGGCCGCGGCGGCTTTTTCGAGCGCGCGCAGGCCGGGCGTGGTTTTGCGGGTATCGAGGACGCGGCAACCGGTGCCTTCCACGGCCTCGGCAAACTGGCGCGCCAGGGTGGCCACGCCGCTCAGGCGTTGCAGGAAATTGAGCGCCACGCGTTCGCGCTCCAGCAGCACACGGGCGGGGCCGCGCACGAGGGCAATTACTTCGCCGTCGTGGCAGCGGTCGCCATCTTGCTTGTGGAGCGTGACGGAGTCGTACAATTCGGCGAGCAGTCCGAGGCCTGCGACGATGAGCGGCTCGCGCGCCAGGAACCAGCCTTGCGCCTGCTGCGATTCAGGCACGCAGGCGCGGGTGGTGACGTCGCCGGCGCCGATGTCCTCTTCCAGCGCGATGCGGACGATGGGGCTCATGACAACTTGGCGAGCTGCGCTTCGTAGTCGGCCAGCTTGGCGCGGATGCTATCGACCACTTTCTGCGGCGCCTTGCTGAGGAAGACCTCGTCGGAGAGCTGGCGTTTGGAATTGGCGATATTCTTTTCGAGCTGCTCGCGCTCCTTGGCCTCGCGCCTGGCCTTGGCCTCTTCCTGCGACTTCGGCACTTCGAGCACCAAATCGAACTCGGCCGTGGAACGGATGGCTGGCGCTTTGGGAGCGGCCTCGGCCTTGAATTCCAGCTTCACGTTGGCCAGCTTCCGGATGGCTTCGGCGTGGCGTTGGGCCACTTCGAGAGCGGCGGTGCGGCAGTAGAGCGTACCGGTGAGCTGCTGCTTGGGGTCGAGCTTGCTCTCGGTGCGCAGCGTGCGCGCCATGGTGACCACTTCCTGCAGAATGCCGATCTCGCGTTCGGCGGCGAAGTCGGTGGCCTCGCGGCGGTACTGCGGGTAGGTGGCAAGCGAGATGGAGCGTAACGCTCCCTCACCGCGGCTCGGAAGGAACCGCTGCCATAACTCTTCCGTAATAAATGGCATGGCGGGATGCAGCAGGCGCAGGGTATTCTCGAAGGCGGCCAGGATGTTACGCCATCCGGCGGTGAGGCCGGAGTTGTCCTCGAAGCGGAGCTTCTTCAACTCCACGTACCAGTCGCAAAATTCGTGCCAGATGAACTGCCACAGCAGTTGCGCGGCTTCGTGATAGCGATACGTCTCGATGGCGCGGTTCACCTGCTGGGCGCAATCGTTGAGGCGGCTGAAGATCCAGCGATCCTCAATGGGAACGTCGCCGCCTTCCGCTTCGGGGAGGAACTCTTCCAGGCGCTCGGGCACCCACGGCTCCGCGCCGCAGCGCTCCATATTCATAAAGAGGAAGCGGGCCGCGTTCCAGATCTTGTTGGCAAACGCGCGCGAACTTTCCATGCGCGCTTCGGTGAGGATGATGTCGGTGCCGGGCGCGGCGCACTGCAACATGGCCATGCGGATAGCGTCGGTGCCGTACTTTTCGGTCACCACCAGGGGGTCGATCACGTTGCCCTTGGTCTTCGACATCTTCTGGCCCTCGGCGTCGCGCACCAGGGCGTGAATGTAGACCTGGTGGAACGGTACCTCGCCCATGAATTCCAGCCCCATCATGATCATGCGGGCCACCCAGAAGAACAGGATGTCGAAGCCGGTAATCAGCAGCGAAGTGGGGTAGTAGGTGGCCAGGTCGGTGGTCTGGTCGGGCCACCCAAGAGTGGAAAAGGGCCACAGGCCGGAGCTGAACCAGGTGTCGAGCACGTCGGTATCCTGCACCAGTTCTTCGGAGCCGCAGCGCGGGCAGGAGGACGGTGTTTCGCGCGCCACTACGATCTCATGACACTCCTGGCAGTGCCACGCGGGGATGCGATGGCCCCACCAGAGCTGGCGCGAAATGCACCAGTCGCGGATGTTGTACATCCACTCGTAGTAAGTCTTGGTCCAGTTGGCCGGAATGAATTCGATGCGGCCGTTTTCGACCACTTCGATGGCCTTTTCGGCCAGCGGCTTCATCTTGACGAACCATTGCGTGGAGACCAGCGGTTCCACCGGCGTTTTGCAGCGTTGGCACGTTCCGAGGCTGAGTTTGTAGTCCTCCACTTTCACCAGCGCGCCGATCTTTTCGAGTTCGGCGACCACGGCTTTACGGGCCTCGAAGCGGTCCAGGCCGGCGTAGGGGCCGGCGGCGTCGGTCATGCGGGCGTTTTCGTCGATGACTTTGATCTTGGGCAAATTGTGGCGGCGGCCGGCTTCAAAGTCGTTGAGATCGTGCGCGGGAGTGACTTTCACCACGCCGGTGCCGAATTCGGGGTCGGCCAGATCGTCGAGAATGATGGAGATTTCGCGATCCATGATGGGCAACTGCACAGTCTTGGCGTGGAGCTCGAAATAGCGCGCGTCTTTGGCGTTGATGGCGATGGCGGTATCGCCGAGCATGGTCTCAGGCCGGGTGGTGGCGACGGTGACGAAGCGGCCGGGCATGCCGTTGACCGGGTAGCGGATGTGCCACAGATGGCCGGCGACGTCGGTGTGCGCCACTTCGAGATCGGAAAGCGCGGTGTGGCAGCGGGGGCACCAGTTGACCATGTACTCGCCGCGGTAGACGAGTCCTTTTTCGTACAGGCGGACGAAGACTTCGCGGACGGCGCGCGAGAGGCCGGGGTCCAGGGTGAAGCGCTCGCGGCTCCAGTCGCAACTGGCGCCCAGGCGGATCATCTGGCGCTTGATGTTATCGCCGTATTGTTCCTTCCACTGCCAGACGCGTTTTTCGAATTCCTCGCGGCCCAGGTCGCGGCGGGTGATGCCCTCTTCGGCCAGTTTGCGTTCGACCACCATTTGGGTGGCGATGCCGGCGTGATCGGTGCCGGGCAGCCAGAGGGTATTATGGCCGAGCATGCGGCGCCAGCGGATGGTGACGTCGATTTCGGTGTGTTCGAGCATGTGGCCGATGTGCAGCGACCCGGTCACATTGGGCGGCGGGATGACCAGCGAAAATACGCGCCCGGGGGCTGCGGGGTTGGCGCGATAGATGCCGGAATCGATCCAGGATTGCGCCCAATGCGGCTCGAACCGCTGAGGCTCGTACACTTTGTCAATTTGCATGGGGAAACTTTCAGTTTAGCAGGGGTTGGGAAGGCGGGCAGTGGATCGGTTCCCGCGACTGGCAGGGCGTAGGGCTATGGGCCAATGTCACTTACTTTGGCAGAGGCGGAATTCCGCATAATTCGTGGGGCGGCCAATCATGGCTGCAGTCGGCTTTTAGCCGGCTCTTTCGGACCACAAGCACTCGTAGATGGCCCGAAAAGCCGCCTGGAAAGGCGGCTGCAGCCAAGATTGGCTGCCCCACAACAAATGCAGAATTCCACGTTTGGGCAAAGTAAGTGGCATTGGGCTGAAGCCTGGCTTCAGCCAGGCTATAGGCTCCACGGGTTCAGAAGCGCAATTCCCACTTCCTCGAACTCTTTCACGTTGCGGTGACGATGGTCAAGTTGTGATGCGCGGCGGTGCGGCGAGCAAACCGTCCTCGATTCCGAAACGGATTGGTGTCGGCCGCAACAAGCCACTGTTTTACGTTGTAGTCCGGTTCGCCCCTGCGGTTGAACTCGGAGAGGACGTTGGTGTCGAGAAGAAACCCGCTCATAGCTCAGGCGGGCGGGCGTAATCTCATCGTCTCTCTAAGTCGAGCTCAGCACCTGCACGAGGGGATTCCATGAGGAATTGCGCCAGGTTCTTGCGCGGTGCGGGGGGACGGTGGGGGCGCTGTTCCAAATAGCGTTTCACGGCATCCCGCACAAGTTCATCCGGCGGGCGACGCTCTTCGTGCGCTACCGCTTGCACCTCCGCCGCAAGCGCGGGGGGCATGCTCACCGAATATTCTTCGCCCGTGGCCTTCATTGAAACATCCCCTCCGATTGACGGAAGTACTCCTGTTTTCAGCGTAGGCAGATCCAGGGCGGGTGTCAAGCTCAAGGGCATCGTCTTGAAATCCGCGTCAATGGATTAGACCCGCCTGAGAGCACTACCTGTACTCCTTTGTGGGTACAATATGATTGTGTCGATCGGTGAACTGAGGCGGTTATTGAAGGCACAGGGATGTACATTCGAAGAGGGCAAGAAGCACACCATGGTTCGTCTCGGCGCGCGCTCGGCAATGATGCCGCGTCACCCGTCGAAGGAGATCGCAAGCGGCACACTGAATGCGATCCTCAGGCAACTCGGACTGAAAGGAAAGTAGGACATGGTCCAATACCAAGCTGAATTCAAACCGGAAGGCGACGTAATCGTCGTGACGTTCCCGGATGTGGGATACGGCGCCACGCAAGGCGCCACGGAGACCGAGGCGCTGGAAATGGCGGAGGACTTTCTGGTGATGGCGATGAGCGATCTGATCAAGCAGGGCAAGGACATACCGAAAGCAACCACTCGCCGGGGCCGGAAATACCGCTGGATCAAGCTGCCGGCGCTGGCCAGCGTCAAAATGGAATTGCATCGGGAACTCAAGGACTCAGGGGTACGCAAAGCGGAGTTGGCGCGCCGCCTGAGGATTTCACGCGGGAACGTGGACCGGCTTTTCGATCTGCATCGCAGCACCCGGCTGGAACTTCTGGAGGCGGCATTTGCAGTCCTCGGCCGCCGGCTTTCAATTGGAGTGGAAAAAGCGGCCTGACGGGATGCGCGCGGCTCGGAAGTGTGCCATGAGTGCCGTGCCTCACCCTCTCTTCTCCCGAAAGACCCGGCCCACCCGTCGCGAAACGCTGAAGTACACGATCCAGACTAATGGGAAGGCCAGAGACAAGGTGTCGCGGGACAGGGCCACCGGGAAACAATAAGCGTCCACCGGAAGTTTCAGGACTGTAAGCAACGCATAAGTGCCCAGCGCGTACCGTAATCCGCAGACCCACTGCCACTCGCGAGTTTCTACGAGCATGATACAGACTACCCCTATGGCCGCCAGCAATGCGACGCGAGACAAGTTAGAGAGCGTATAGAGAAAATACCGGGCAGGGTCGTCCCACGTCCGCGACAGATATAGCTTCCAGTGAGTGGAAGCGCCCACCAGCGCTAACCCCAGCAGCACCTGGCAGAAGAAGTAGAACAGCCAGCCGCCGATGGCATGCTTGCGCCGGAGGACCGCGACGACGGCGCCCGCCAGCGCCAGAACGCCGCCTATGGATTGGAGATCCGGCATGAGGGCGCTCAGGCGAGGCACAGCGCCACGGCGGCATCGACATGAATCCGCGTGGTGTCGAACAGCGGTAGCGGCGAGTGCTCCGGGTGAATCAGCAGCGATAGCTCGGTGCATCCCAGAATCACCCCCTGGGCGCCCTGCTGCCGCAATTCGTCAATCATCACCTGTACGTCGCGGCGCGAATCCTCGCGGATTTCGCCGTGGCACAGTTCCTCGAAAATCACTCCGTGGAGGATCGCGCGGAACGGCTCGTCCGGAACCAGCACTTTCAGCCCATGCGATTCCAAACCGCCGCGGTAAAACTCCTCCTCCATGGTGAAACGCGTGCCCAGCAGGGCAACCTTACGGCAGCCGTGCTCCCGGACGGCCGCGGCAGTGACGTCAATCAGGTTCACGAAGGGAATCGCAATCGCCGCTTCAATGGCCGCCGCTACCTTGTGAATCGTGTTGGTGCACAGCAGCACGAAATCGGCGCCGCCGGCTTCCAGTTGACGCGCCGCATCGCTCACGTGCCGCGCGATGCGGTCCCAATCGCCCGCGCGCATGGCCTCCTCGATCTCCTGGAAGTTCACCGTGAGCATCAGGGTGCGGGCGTTGTTGTGGCCACCCAGGCGCGTGTGGATGGCCTGGTTGAGCAAGCGATAGTATTCGGCGGAAGATTGCCAGCTCATGCCGCCGAGCAGGCCGATGGTTTTCATGGATTCCGCCGCCTAGTTCTCGGTCGGAGTCTTTTCGATGTGATCGATGACGAGCTGCTCGATCTGAGCCTTGCGCGGGTCCAGCTTGAGCCCCAGGGCCGCTACCGCCTGGGTCAGCGACGTGCCGCCGCCGGGCTCGGACGCGGCCGTGGCGCCCGCGGGCACCCCAGCGGTGGCGCCGCCAACACCGGCCGGGATATCCACGCCTTGGGCGCGCGCCATGGCGATCAGGTCGGCCAGTGAGAAGTCGATGGCCACCTCATAGTTCCCTTTGAGGTCGGTCATGTCCACGACAGTCTTGGTGCTGCCGCCGGTCATCTGTGACAATTGCGTCAACAGTTCGGCAAAACCGGCCATGGTTACCTGGCTGCCCTCCATATGCATGGTCATGGTGCCAGGGTCCACCTTATAAGTGAACTTGCCTTTGGCGCCCATGTCTACCGCGGCGCCGCCGGTCTTGACGTCCACGGTCATGCGGACCTGCCCTTCGCCAGTATCGGTGGACATCTCTCCGGGTTTGAGTGGGGAGTCCTCGTCAATGGGTTGCGGGACCGAGCCCGAGTCTTTCAATTTCGATCCACCCTTGCCAACCACCAGCGCGAGCACCGGGTGCTCTTTAGTCTCGCGATGCAAGGTGAGCTTGAAGCGCTCCTCCAGCAGGGCCTGCAGCATTTTGGGAGCGTCCGCTTTGGTGGCGCCCTCGGGATATTTGGCCACGATATCGAACCGCTGGGCGGTCATCCAATCGGGGCCGGTGATCTGATAGGGTTTCACCTTGTACGCCATCGCGATCAGTTGATTGAGCGGCAGACCGGTGTACTCCGCTCGGGAAGCGCCGATAGTCGCGCCCACCGGCAATTTCCCGCCACCGCGCATGGCCGCCGCCAGTTTTTGCATGTCCATGGGAGGGGCCGGCTTGACAGACGCCACCTCGAAAGCCAGTTTGGGCGCAGCCGCCGCAACCGGCTCCTGAGCGGCAGCTCCGCCCGTTGCCAGGAGCATGCCGGCTATAGTAAGTCCAACAGGGTTGATTCGCATCTTATTACTTACTTTGACTGAAGCAGACGTTAGAAGCAATCGGTTGTTAATTCTCAGTGGGAGTTTTCTCCACATGATCGATAATCAGAAGCTCGATGGGAGCCTTGCGCGGCTCCAGTTTGAGGCCATACGGCTGGATGGCCGCGAAGACCGAGGAAGTGCCCGGCTCGGAGGCGCCAGTCGAATCGCCCCTCGGTATGGGGACCGCCATACCTGCCCCCCGGGCGAGCGCCAGCATATCTTCAAACCCGACGTCCAGCGTCAGATCGTATCGCCCCTTCAGATTCGTATCGTCCACGATGGCGCGGTCCACGAAACGTCCCAGCAGTTCCACCATTCCGGTAGCGTTCATTTTGGTCAGTTCCAGGCGCATTCCGTTCTCCCTGGGGACCATCTTGGTATTCCCGTTCACGCTGGCGCTGTTGATGGTTCCGCTGGTGTCGCTGGATACGCCGACGCGAACCTGTGCGCCGCCATCGGTGGGCGTGGGCGCGAGCGGTGCGGCGGGGGCGCCGGAAGAAGCGCCGGCCGCATTGTCATCGGGCGGCGATTCCTTGAGCTTCACGCCGCTTTTCAGCACCACCAGCGCATAGACCGACTGCTCGGTGGTGGAGCGATGGAAGGTCAGCTTGAAACGATCGGCCAGGAGCGCCTGAAGCATCTCCGGCACTTGATCGCGCGTGGCGCCGGGCGGCATTTTGGCGGTAATGTTGAAGCGCTCCGCGTTCAGCCACTCCGGGGCGCCGGAGATCTGAAAGCTCTTCACTTTGTAGGCGCCGCGCATCATTTCGGCCACCGACATGGCGTTGATTCTGACCATGGCGGCGTCGACGGTCATGCCGATTTTCATTTGGCCGGAGAACATGGCGTTGACGCTGAGCGGTTCGGCTCTCTTAATGGAGGCCACTTCGAATGCGGGCGCGGTCTGAGCGAATGCGGACGCTGTTACAAACAAAAGACTTACACTCACCCTCTGAATTTTAGTGTTAGGCATTGTCATTCCACTTTGCAGGAAGATACGAGGCCGGCGCAAGTGGTGTTCCCAAAATCGCGCGCCGACGCAAGAAATAGTGCTTGCGCGTTTTCGGGAACGCCCCCGCTTGCTCCCGCGCGCGGCTCGGCATGCGCATTTGACCGAGCCGGGCCCAGAGGGCACCCCGTTAGGGTAATGCCGCATATTTTTCCCACAACTGGGATTCTGCATTTGTTGTGGGGCAGGCAATCCTGCCTGCAGCCGCCTTTCCAGGCGGCTCTTGGGGCCGTCGACGAGTGCTCGTGTCCCGAAAGAGCCGGCTA
>Ga0302319_10022195_pt1 | contig 11396 bp, 7 predicted proteins | sample Bog_T0_2_FD_203319 | JGI IMG/M metagenome (GOLD analysis project Ga0302319, IMG submission 203319) | Peat permafrost microbial communities from Stordalen Mire near Abisko, Sweden - Bog_T0_2 | ecosystem: Environmental > Terrestrial > Soil > Wetlands > Peat | place: Sweden: Abisko, Stordalen Mire...
GCTCGACCGCAATTACATCCAGGAAGAGACCCGCGTGCCGCGCGATGTCTTCGAGAAGGCCCTGGAGAAGCTCTGGACGCACGGCGGGGCCATCGTCGATTACACCGATACCGTCACCATCGGCTCGAAGGATTGGCGCGAGTCTTACATCGCGCAGGGCGAGCAGAAGCGGGCGCAGATCGAGCAAATGATCCGGTATGCGCAGGGCAACCAGTGCCGCATGTCGAGCCTGATCCGGCATTTCGGCGACATTGCCGACGGCGCGAAACCCTGCGGCATTTGCGACTTCTGCGCGCCGGCCGATTGTATCGCGCAGAGCTTCCGGCAGCCTACCGGAGCCGAGATGGAAATCGCCCGGCGCATTATCGACGAGCTCGGCGGCACCGGCACGCGATCCGTTGGCAAGATGCATACCGACCTTTGCGGAAAGAACGGGCTGAACCGCGACGAGTTCGAGGAGATTGTCGCGGCCATGGCGCGGGAGGGCTGGCTCCGGATGCAGGACGCCGTTTTCGAAAAGGACGGGAAGGAGATTCCTTATCGCAAGGCCAGCCTGACGCGTTTGGGGCAGTCCTTCGACGAAGACACACCGCTGGAGTTCACCATTCGAGGCGCTGCTCCGGTGGCCAGGACGAAAGCGCGAAAGAAGAAAGCGGCGGTTAAGAAAACGCTTGTCGCTGCCGCGAGCCCGAAAACCGAGGAAACGCTGCGGGCCTGGCGGCTGGGGCTGGCGAAGCGACAGGGCGTACCGGCTTTCCGGATTATGAGCGATAAGGTGCTTACCGCGATTGCCAATCAGCGACCCCGTACGGCGGCGGAGTTGCTTGCCATTCCCGGGATGGGGATTGGATCGGTGGAAAAATATGGTGCGCATATTTATCGGATACTCAATGAGAGTGCTTGAGGGTACAATTCGAAGCCAATTTGGCCTAAGATTCACTCGGATAAATGCGCGGAATACAATTCGAACCCAATTTTTTGGCACCATTGAAAGCGCGCGGCAACCTATTGAAAACACAGGACGCGAAAACGCCGCGCTTTCATGGTTGCTCGTGGGCCGCAGGCCCATCCCGGACAGGGATGGACGCTGATCCACGCGGATAAAACGCCGAATACAATTCGAAGCCAATTTCGGTCAGGCGGCCTTCGGCTGGTCCTCTGTTGTTGCGGCGGCCGCGGCGGTTGCGGTCTGAACGTGGAGTTCTACTACCGGCTTCGATTGTGAGTTCGTTTTGCGCTGCGAGCGGGTGGCCTGGAGTTTCAGGAGCAGGTCGAGGAAGGTTTTGATGTTCCGGGTGAGCCGTGACTCGCAGAGCGAGAGCAGGTTCATGGCTTTGGCGTGGATCATGAAGGTGTGGGCGTGGCCGATGGCGTGTTCGACTTCGACGATGTCGTGGTCGAAGTGTTTGTCGGGGAGGACCTGGCCGTAGGCGAAGGCGTTTTCTTCGACGGCTTTCAGGCGGTTGAGGCGCCAGCTGTCGAGGGCTACGGTTCGGGCGAAGTGGATTTCGACTCGGCCCCAGGGGTCGAGGTCCTGGACGAAGTCGCGGATGAAGTCGAGTCTGGCTATGCGGTCTTCGTTGGTCATGACATGGGTGAGACCGGTAACGGGGTCTTTGAAGCCGAAGAGGGACGGCTTTTTGGGGATTGTTGTTTCGTCGGGTTGCTGCATTGTGTTTTAACCTCGACTGGAGTGTGGCACAGGGGGGCAAGGAAGCGGGGCTGGAAATGGCCTAAGTTGTTGAGGGGATTCGGGAATATTTGTTGTGACTGAGTCGGCGAAGATTTCCTGCAGGGTGTGCAGGGTTGCGGCTGGAATGAGGATACCTCGTTGCTTAGCTTCATGAGCTTCGTTCTGTACCCAGTGGGATTCTATGGAATTATGCGACCAAAGGACGATAACGCAGCGGGCTTCATTCTTAGAAGCTGGGGCTCGAATCACGGTATTTTCTCATATTTAACCTTGACAGCTATCCGTACCGGCTCTAGAATTTTGCTGAGTATCGCGAAGGGAGCCGTTCATGGCTACAAAGAAATCCGCGCCACCTGTCAAGGGCAAGCCGGCGCCTGCGCCTATGCCTCCTGCGGCACCGATGCCGGTCACTCTGCCGGCGTCGAAGCTTACGATTTGCCAGTATGGGTTTGCCTTTGTGACCCTGAGGGGCCAGCCTTCGAAGGTGAAGGTGGCGGGGAACAGCAATCCGAACGTTACTCCCCATCCGTCTACTTTGCCGGGCGGCATGGTGGTTGTGATTATGGCGGGGCAGAATACCGGGAACTCGGTGATCACTATTACCGGGCTGCTCTGGACTCCGACAGGCAAAGTGCCTTTCACGCAGAGGATCACGGTTTCGGTGGTGGCGTGCCCGCAGCCGGTGCCTCCGCCGCCTCCGCCTCCGCCTCCGGATCCGCCGGTTGTGGGGCCGGATGTTCCTAAGGGTGTCTGCGCCGGGATGGTTGGTAACTACACGCTCAACATTTTATTGAACGGTGCGAGGGTAGGGCTGGTTCATGTCAGTGTGGTGAGCAGCGATCCCTCGGTTGCTGTCGCGGGTTATGAACCTGGGCCGCGAACGGTGGACATTACGGGAGTGAGCGTGGGGACGGCTACGATTACTGTTTCGGGCGAGGCGGAGGGGGTTAATTTTAATGTTCCTTTTGTGCAGAAGATTGTGGTCACGGTGAAGCTGTGTTGAGGATTCAATGAAGGACGACGGCGGAACGGCGAAGATAGGCCGAGCAAGCTCGACTGGACCGGCTGAAGCCGGTGCGCAGGCTGAAGCCCGCCCCACAAACTTAGCTGAGAATGGTTGCAGGCTGCGAAGAGTTTTATTGGCCCACTGCGGTTTGTAGTTCTGCTGGCTTGTGAGCGTGTCTTGGGGCGGTTTCTTTGAGGAAGAAACAGACCAGGACTCCGGCGGTTACTCCTCCTAAGGCTAAGTAGAGGACATTCTGGATTCCGTAGTGTTGGGCTATGTAGCCGGCTAAGGACGGGGCGACTCCTCCTCCGAAGATTTCCCCGGCTCCTACAACGATTCCAATGGCGGAGGAGACTAGTCCTATGGGGGCGGATTCGGTGGCTATGGGTCCGGTTAAGAGCGCTACCAGTCCCAGGCAGCAGAGGGATATGAGGAACAGGACTGCGAAAAGAGTGGTGGGGTCCGGGCCTATCGAGATGAAGACTCTGATCAGGATAGCGGTGGCTAAGAAGCCTGTGATGGCTACGATCTTTCGTCCTAAGATATCGGACAGGCCTGGGAGGGCGAACTGGCCTATGAAGCCTCCGAAGCCCAGGGCGGAAGTTACGAAGCCCATCTGGCTGGTGTTGAGTTTCAAGTAGTCAATGAGGTAATTCGGCGTCATGGCGCTCAGGACGAAAACTCCGCACATGGCGCAGAAGAGGGCGAACATGGAAACCAGGATGTTTCGGCTGTGGAAGATCTTCGACCAGGCGTGGCCTCCGGGACGCTCGGTTTTATTGGTGATGTGGGGCGGGTCTCGGAGGACCATCGCCATGACAGCGGCGAGGATCAGGCCGGGGATGGCGACGACTACGAAGACATAACGCCACGAGGGGACGACCTGGAGGAGTTGGGTGGCGATGATGGGGGCGAAGCCGAGGCCGAAGAGGGCGAAGGTGGATTGCTGGAGTCCCTGGTTGAGGCCGCGGCGTTTGGGGAGGGAGGCGTCGGCAGTGGCGGCGAAGCTGGTGGGACAGAAGGAGCCTTCGCTGAGTCCCATGATGGCGCGGATGACGGCGAGGGTGACGAAGCTGGTGGCGAAGCCTGAGAAGCCGCTGAGGATTGAGAAGAGAAGGATGGCGGGGATGAGCACGCGGCGGTGGCCGATGCGGTCGGAGAGGCCGCCCATGACGATGGCGAAGAAGCCCCAGGAGAGGCCGAGGACTCCGATGAGGTTACCGAGCTGCTGGTAGCCGAGGCCGAGGTCCTTCATCATGGAGGGGAAGAGTGGGGCGATGATCCAGCGGTCGAGACCGACGAGGCCAAAGCCGAGGCCGAGGAGGGTTACGGCTTTCCATTCGTAGGATGTGTCCCACTTTTGTGTTTCGGGCATTTCTGAGACGTTATGCGATTGTTGCAGCTGTGGCTTGCAGGAAGGTTGCGAGGGTGAGCAGAAATGCGACTATGGGAGGGAAGATGCGAGCACAGGCCAAAGCTTCCGCCGTTCCCCTCGGTCGCGACTCAGGCAGATTGAAAATGGTGAAACCCTCCTGCCGACAAAGTCGCCTGGGGTGGCTGAAGCCACTCCGCAGGCTAAAGCCGGCTAAAGCCCGCCCCACAAAGAGGCGCAGAATGAACGGGCACGCGAAGGGTATCACGTACCTTCAGAACGCGGCTATCGCCGCGTATCCATTATGAGATTTCGGGCGATTCGCGCCCGCGTGACGCGCGGGGGTGCTCTGTTTACGCTGGCTTTGCTGATGACGGGCGCGGGGGCGTTCATTTCAGCGAATAACCTGTTGTTCCTGGTGTTTTCTTCGATGCTGGCGTTGTTGCTGGTTTCGGGATTTCTGAGCCGTTTGGTGCTTTCCGGGCTGGAGCTGGAACTGCTTTTGCCGGAGCATGTTTCGGCGCGGGCTCCGACTCCGGCTCGGGTGCGGATTCGAAATCTGAAGCGCCTGACACCTTCGTTTTCGATCGAGGTGGCGGCGCCTCCGGTACTGAGGACTCCTCTGTATCTGCCTTTGATTCCTGGGCGGGCGGTGATCGAGGCGCCGGTGGATCTGACGTTTCCGTATCGGGGACGGCATCGGGAAAATCTGTTTCGGATCTCGACGAAGTTTCCGTTTGGGTTTCTGCGGCGAACCATGATGGTGGCGCTGCGGCGGGAGACGATTGTGTATCCGGTGCTGGAGCCGCGGGAGGATGCGGAGGCGTGGTTTGCCGAGATTGCGGGCGAGATCGAGACGAACGTGCGCGGCGCGGGGCAGGACTTTCATCGGATCCGTCCTTATGAGACTACGGATGGAGCCAGGATGGTGGACTGGAAAAGCACGGCGCACAGCGGGTCGCTGCAGGTGAGGGAGTTTTCGCGGGAACGGCAGCGGGCGGTGGAGGTGTTCTTCGATCGCATGATTCAGCCGGGCGAGGCGCCGGGCTTTGAGCCGGCAGTGGAGCGGTGCGCTTTTCTGGTGTGGGAGCTTTCGGGGCGCGATGTAGAGATTCTGTTTCGGTCGCAGCAGTTCGATATGGCGGTACCGGAGGAAGGCGAGGTTTATGGGATTCTTCGGTTTCTCGCGTTGACGGAACCGATTGTGGGTGAGCCTTCGGAGAACGCCTGGGAACCTGACGATCCGATGAATGTGCGAATTGTGATCAGCGCCGGCGGAACCATCCGCGGACGGTAGCGACAAACTGGGCGCCGACAAGGGCGGGGAAGCCGGTGGCCCAGAGTTGGGGATCGAGGGGCACGAGCACGGTGCCCAGGAGCAGCCAGGCGATGAAGAGGACCAGGAGCGGCGCGCGGCGCCATAAAGCGGCGAGGCGGCTGACGGCGCGGGCGATGTTCTGTTCGACATGGTCGGGCGGGCCGGGGATTTGGGACCAGGAGATGACCAGTGTTCCGAGTTGATTGGCGCGTACGTAGTTGACGTACTGGCCGGTTTCGATGAATTGGTTCGCGAGGGCGAGGACGGCCGGAGTTTCATGCGGCATGTGGGGCGCGTGTGCGAGCGGGGCAGCGATGGCGAGGGTTTTGAGGGCTTCGGATTTCGCTTCGGTGGTTAGGTGGGCGGCAAGCCGGGGAAGGGCGGCTTCGGGTTGGTTGCGGAGCATTTCGTTGATGGCGGGATGGGCGTGGAGCGATGGGGGTAAGCGTTGCAGAATGCCGATGATCTGGTCGGAGGGTTGCGGGTGTGATTGGGTGCGCGGCAGCGGCAGCAGCGCAGGGGCCGCGTGGAGGCTGGGCGGCCTCACTCCCGCGGCATGGACGTTCACGGTTTTATTGGAGCACACCGGCGGCTTCGACCGCCGGCGTTACTGGAGGGTTGTGTAGACTCCGGTGGGAGTGGAAATGCCTCCCGGGAAGGTTGCTATAACGGGCTGATCTCCGGTTCCGGCGCCGGTGGGGACGATGACATTGAACTGGAACAGGCCGGTCTCGACGACTCCGCCATAGACAACCTGGGCTTTGACGCCGCCTATTGTGATGGTGGGCAGGACGGTGCTCATGGCAGCGTTGATCACCTGGAGGCCGGCCTCCAGCGGGGGGCTTGTCGCGCCGAAGCCGACTCCATAGAGCACCAGGGTTTCGCCGGCTTTGACGGGGCGGGAGGGTCCGATCAAGTCGTAACCTCCGGACTTTACGACGATGGCGGCGGCGTACTTGCCGTTATAGACGCTGAAGGACGGGGCGTAGGCGGCCAGGGTGACTGACGAGGTGGCGGTACCGCTCAGGGTCGTGACGGTGACCGGCACGGATCCGGTTGTGGAATCGTTGGGGACCTGGACGTTGATCTGGGTCGGGCTGACGACGTACATGGAGGCGGGTTGCGAATCGATGTTTACGCTGACTCCGCCGAGGGAAGTGGGAATGGGGAAGGTGACGCCGTCCCAGACAGAAGTGGCGGAGGCGAAGTTGGCGCCGTAGATCGAGATCCAGGAGCCCTGTTCCACGGTGGTGGCGGTGCTGTAGATGGGGACGACGCCGCCGGCGCTGATGGTGGGGGCGGGCAGAGCGGGGGCCAGCTGGCGAATGCGGCCATCCTGATAGCCGGTGGAACTGCTGTCAGCAATGTAGATGAGGCCTGTGCTGGTGAGCGCAAGGGCGCTGGGGTCGGTTAGCGTAGCGTTGAGGGCGACGCCGCCATCGCCCGCGCTTCCCTGCACTGCCTGCATTCCCGCGACGGTGTTTATGTTTCCGTTCGTGGTGACTTCACGGATGACTTCGTTGCCGGTATCGGCGATGAAGATATTCCCCATGCTGTCTACGGCGACGCCCTGGGGCGTGTTGAGCGAAGCCATCAGGGCCGAGCCGCCGTCGCCGGAGTAGCCGGAATAAGAGTTGCCCGCGGGGGTGGTGATAATGCCTGTCGATATGGTTACCTTGCGGACGATGTTGTCCTGGGAATCGGCGATATAGATGTTGTTGGAACTGTCGAGCGCGAGGTTATAGGGGGTGACGGGAGCGCTGGTGGCCTGGCCGCCTTCGCCGAAGGAGCCGAAGGTCTGGGAGTTGAATCCGTTGCCGGCGACGGTGGAGATGTTGCCGCTGGTGTCGACTTTGCGGACGCGGTAATTGCCGAAATCGGCGATGTAGAGATTCCCGGAGGAATCGATCGCGAGGCCTTTCGGGGTGTTGAGATTGGCGTTGATGGCAAGGCCGCCATCGCCGACTCCGGAGGGGAGCGTGACCGAACTCCCGGCGTAGGTAGAGATGTTGCCGTTGGTGTCGACCTTGCGGACGCGGTTGTTCAGGGTATCGGAGATGTAGAGGTTGCCGGCTTTGTCGACGGCGAGACCCGAGGGTCCGTGCAGCTTCGCGCTTTTGGCGGAGCCTCCGTCGCCGGAGAAACCAGGCTGGGCGTTGGTTCCGGCAACGGTGGTGATGATGCCGGTGTTGGCGTTCACTATGCGGACGATTTGATCGCCGGTGTCGGCGATGTAGAGGTTACCCGCGGCGTCGAGGGTGACTCCCCCGGGACCATTGAGAAAGCAGTTTACGGCGAGACCGTTATCTCCGATTCCCGTAATGAGCGGATTGCCGCCGGCGACGGTTGAGATTGTAAAAACGCCCTGCGCCAGGCAAATTGCTGGCACGCACAGACCCACTAAAGCACGAATAAGCATTTCTATTAATAATGAACGATGGTTGACGCGGCGCGGGGTGAGCGCGTTTCGGTCGCCAGAACAGGCCGAAGGGGGCGTCGGCCGCGGGTCAGGGGACCCGCCCCACAAATGCATGAACCGAAAGTACTGAGGCGGGGTACTGGTACTCGTTTTGTTTCGCCATCCTAATGCAAGTTCCTGGTCGGGCCGATAGATGATGTACCGAGAGGAACTATGGATATAAAGAGAGCACTTGCCTGTCTGGCCATGACCGTTACCACGGTCGCCTGGGCTGGCACTTCCAAATTGTCGTCAGATCTGCAGAGTGGGCGTTTGCCCGAGAAACTGGACGTGATTGTGCAGTACCGCACGGCTCCGACGGAGGCGCACCACCTGAAAGTGACGGCGCACGGAGGGGTGCTGCGGCACGATTTCGCGGGCATCAAGGCGTCACACTACACGGTTTCGCGGGCGGTGCTGGCCGAGATGGCGGACGATCCGGAGGTGGTTCGGATTACGCCGGATCGGCAGGTTAAGGCGCATCTGGATCAGGCCGACGCAGCGATCTCAGCCAGTATGGCGGCGTCTTATAACGTGAACGGCGCGGGCGTTGGGGTGGCGGTGATCGACAGCGGCGTTGGGCCTTCGGACGATCTGACGGGTAAGGTGGTTTACGAGCAGCAATTCATCAAGGGGGCCGCGGCGGATACCTATGGCCATGGCACGCACGTCGCGGGGATTATTGCGGGGTCGGGCGCGGATTCGACGGGTCCGCAGTACTTCCGCACTTTTAAGGGCGTCGCGACCGGCGTGAGCCTGATCGATCTGCAGGTGCTCGATCAGAACGGCAACGGCAACGACAGCGGGGTGATTGCGGCTATCGAGCAGGCGATCGCGCTGAAGAGCAAATACAACATTCGGGTGATGAACCTTTCGCTGGGGCGGCCGGTATTTGAGAGCTACACGCTCGATCCGCTTTGCCAGGCGGTGGAGCAGGCGTGGAACGCAGGCATTGTGGTGGTGGTGGCGGCGGGCAATTATGGGCGGGCGAATCCGACGACGACTTATGGCTACGGGACGATTACGGTTCCAGGCAACGATCCGCTGGTGATCACGGTCGGCGCTATGAACGACAAGATGACGCCGAATACGAGCGACGACGTGATTGCGTCATACAGCTCGAAAGGGCCGACGCTTTACGATATGGTGGCGAAGCCGGATCTGGTGGCACCGGGTAACCTGATCGATTCTTTGCGGTCGCAGGCGAGCAATATGATCAATAACAATCCGTCGGTGGGGATCCCGATGAATCAGTATCACAACGGGAACAACAGCGGCAATTCGACGGGCTATATGCAGCTGAGCGGGACCAGCATGGCAACGCCGTTTGTGTCCGCTACGGCGGCACTGGTGCTGCAGCAGAATCCGGGGATGACGCCCGATCAGGTGAAGGCGCGCCTGATGAAGACGGCGAATAAGACCTTTCCGGTAACCAGTTCCTACACGGATCCTAAGACCGGAATTACGTACAACGAGCAGTACGACATCTTCACGGTGGGCGCGGGGTTTCTGAATGTGGGGAACGCGCTGTTCAACACGGATCTGGCGCCGGCCGGGTTGAGCGCCGCGTCGCCGGCACTCACTCTGACGTCGGCTCAAACGCTGGTGTTCACGCCCGCGATGAGCACGGTTTGGGGTTCGAGCACGGTGTGGGGTTCGTCGGTGATCTGGGGCTCGTCCGTCGTCTGGGGTTCGAGCACGGTTTGGGGTTCGTCAACGGTATGGGGTTCGAACAACCTGTTTCTGAACGCGGCGAGCACGGTTTGGGGCTCGAGCACGGTTTGGGGTTCGTCGGTGATCCGGGGCTCGTCCGTGATCTGGGGCAGCAACGTGAATGGCAACACAGGGGATTCCGCCACGGTGATACTGGTCGGCGGCGACCAGTAGGCTGTAGTGCTGTTAGAAAGGCAGGCGGAACCGCCGCCTGCCTCACTATTTTCCGGCGTGAGGGTTGACCATATAGGGACCGCGGTTGCGCCAGACCGGACGGCCGGGATCCTGAGCGAGGTGGTAGCCGACGTCGAAGAGGACTTCGAGGTCTTGTACTGCGCCGGTCAGATCCCAATCGGGTTTGGGGACGTCGGTTGCGCGGTGGTAATCGTTGCGAATGTATTCCTGGCGCTTTTGCTCGCCGTAGCCGGCGGGTTTGCCGACGAAGTCGATACCGGGACTGGTGGCGAGCGCGGGCACTCCGCCCATGGCGAACTCGACGTGATCGGAGCGCCAGTAGAAGCCTTCGGAGGGGTCGGTATCGCCGGTTACGACGCGCCCCTGCTTCGTGACGGCGTCTTTAACGAGATCGTCAAGCGAGCTCATGCCGAGGCCCAGGATGCTGAAGTCTTTGGTCTTGCCCCAGCCCCAGTTGCTGAAGTAATCGAGGTTGATGTTGGCCACGGTACGGGCGAGCGGGTAGAGCGGGTTCTGGACGTAATAGCGGGCTCCGAGGAGGCCGCGTTCTTCGGCGGTGGTCCAGATGAAGAGGACCGTTCGCTTCGGCGGAGTGGCGAGTTCAGTGAATGCGCGCGCCAGTTCCAGCACGCCCGCGGTGCCGGAAGCATTGTCGCTGGCACCGTGAAAGATGTCGCCGCCGATGTGGCCGAGGTGGTCCCAGTGGCCGGTGTAGATGACGTATTCGTCGCGCAGGCGGGGGTCGCTGCCGGCGATTTTCGCGACTACGTTGGCCGAGTTCACTTCGCGTATGGTGCTGTGGGCGTGGGCCGAGATTGTGGCCTTCACGGCGACGGGTTTGAAATCGGGCGAAAGGGCGGACTTGCGCAGGGCTTCGAGATCCTGGCCGCCGGCGGTGAAGATTTCGGTGGCCTTCGCGGTGTTGATGGATATTGTGGCGGCGATGCGGGACATCGAATACTGGTCGCGGAGGATCATGGATTCGCGCGGGGCGAGATTCCCGCGACCTGCGCCGCCGCGGCCCGCGCCTCGGCCCGCGCCGCCGGGGAGCAGGGTGATGATGGCGGAGGCTCCGTGGGCGAAGGCCACATCGGCTTTGGTGCCGGGGCGCCCGTAGAAGGAGAGCTCGGGACCGAGGAACATTTTCGGATCGAGTTTTGTGGGGTCGTTGGGATCGGGGATGGGCGGGTCGCCGGTGAGGACAACGACGGCTTTCCCTTTCATGTCGACTCCCTTGTAGTCGTCCCAGTTGTATTCCGGGGCGACGATGCCGTAGCCGACGAAAACGATCTGCGATTCGGCGATGTCGGTGGTGGCCTGGGGACGGGTGGAGGTGACGCGGAATTCACCGGGCGCGAGCGGGAACTCCGTGCCAGCGGCTTTGACGGACACTTCGCCGGTGCCGGGGATGTTGCCCCAGAGGGTGACCTTCTGGAGGTATGTGCCGTCGGGGTTCCCGGGCGCGAGTTTCATGGCTTTGCACTGGGCGATGAGGTATTCGAGAGTTTTCTGTTCGCCGGGGGTACCGGGGGCGCGGCCTTCGTATTCGTCGGAGGCGAGAATCTGAATGTGTTTGAGGAGGTTTTCAGGGGTTATGGCGCCGAGATTCAGAGCCAGCAGGAGAACGAAAGCGGTTTTCCG
>Ga0302319_10022196_pt1 | contig 11395 bp, 9 predicted proteins | sample Bog_T0_2_FD_203319 | JGI IMG/M metagenome (GOLD analysis project Ga0302319, IMG submission 203319) | Peat permafrost microbial communities from Stordalen Mire near Abisko, Sweden - Bog_T0_2 | ecosystem: Environmental > Terrestrial > Soil > Wetlands > Peat | place: Sweden: Abisko, Stordalen Mire...
CGAGTTCGCATAGGCCGCGGTATCTCCGATGGCTCGCGAGGCCACGCAGAATCCTGCGTTCGTGCCAGCGTTCATAGGCCAGATGGAGGATGCGGCGGCGCTCCAGTCCATCGCAGGCTTTCACCTCGCCGGCAAAAGCCGCCCACTCGGCATCGGAGAGCCCGGTTACTTCGCCGGCCGAAAGGGACAGCACGCGAGCTGCATCGTAGACGCGGGCGGTGCGGCTGAGACGCCGTTTCTCCTGAGTCTTCAGCGGGCTTTCCTGCGGAGCGGCCTCAGCGGCCCCCTGGCGGGAGGCCACGCGGACCATGGTCAGCCGCACGGCCAGGAAATCCATCAACGAAGAGGGGACGGCTTCATCGTGGGCCAGGCCGGGCTCTTCTTCGAGCTGGTGGATCAAGCCGGCCCACCCCGGCAAAGCCAGCAACTCGGACTGCAGGGCGTCTTCCCAGCCGGCCTCCCGGAAACACAGAGTGTCGAGGTAGTCCAGGACAGCGTCCTCCGCCGAAAAGGAAAAATACTCCTGCCGCTGAAACTCTTCGTCCAAACCCGTCAGATATCTGGGGAAGATGCCGCCGCGGCGGCCGAGCAGCGTCCGCACGCTTTCGTAGAAGCCTCTCTCGCGGTGCGGCATGGGCCAATAGGCCATGCCCCGATCCAGAAACACGGAGCAAAGCCGGATGAGCCACGGATGGATGACCTCATCCACGGGACGCGGCGCGGCGGGTTCCTCCTCATGCGCGACGGTACGGGTAAAACAAGCGTCGAACAGGGCGCGCAGCGCGGCTTGCCGGAAATCCCCGGCCAGGTCGCCCTGTTCGGCGCGCCACAGGATGGTGGCGGCGTCGAACTCGCGCACGCCCGGGGTCATCATGGCCCGGCGAAGCGAGTGCCGGCTCAGGCGTGCGAACACGATTGCGTCGGGCTCGCTATCGAGCACGGCGTCGATGTCTTCCAGGTGGATGCGGCCGCGCGCCAGTTCGGCCCGGTAGGCCGCTTCGGCCATGTACGGCTCGGCGCCGAACAGATCCGACGCCCGAAGCACGGCCTGCTCGAAGGGCAGATTCTCAAATGCATGCAGGGTGTTGTGATGGACGAAAACGCCGATGGGACCCTGCTTCGGAAGCAGGTGCGCAACGTGCGCCACTGCCTGGCGCAGTTTCTCCCGCCGCGATTGCGCCGGCTGGTCGTCCGGGCTCAAGCCACTACCGCCGGATGGAATCGAAACGTAACTCTGTGTAGGTCACCGCGTCGCAATGATTAATACCAACTCATCAAAAAGGTCAACATCGTGGATACGGAACCGGGAAGGGCTTTGGCCGATCTTTGAGGGATACACCGGCCCTTTGAGAAGCGGCCTACATCCAGTGTAAATCAACATCGCCGCACGGTGTGGCAGCAGAGGATAGTAGGGTGCTGAAACGCTTTCGGGAAGCACGTCTCTGAGCGACTGCTCCCTCGCGGGGCACCCCGCCAGAGCGGTTCTTAGCCTGGGCGACCGGCCGGAACCGCGCGCCCGATACCGCAATTGGTGGGTTATTTCACTTCGCAGACCACGGCCATCTGCGCGGTATCGGGATCGACGGTGACGCTGGTCTCGGTGGGCACGTGCACCATCCAGGCAACGCAGACCGGCAACAGCAACTGACGCCGGGGAGCCAGAACACGGGAAACCCGTGCGATATCCAACTGAACTGCAACATCAGAACTCCTGATGTCGGCCCGCAATTTCAACCCGGCGGGGAAAATGGGCTGAGCCATTCCTTTCGATGGCGAGAGCTTTGCGGGTGGGGCAGGAGGTGCTGGCCTGCCTCGATCCTATTCGAGCAGCGGACCTAATTCGGCGCGAGCGGGCAGGCGAGCACCGCCTGCCCCACCTTCGGGCTCACTGCAAATTCCACGACATCACGTTCTGGACATCCAAATCGAGATCAACGCAGCCCTCAAGATGGGCTGTACTACGAAATAGAGCTTCAGGCAGGCAGTATTTCGGAGCCCTGTTCGCGTTCTAACCCTACGACACCAGCGCTTGCGCCACCCGGCTGGCCAACTGGTCGAACGTCAGGAGTTCGTAAAGCGAAGAGTCCTGCATAATGCGCGTCACCAGCGCGGCGTGCATCGCATGCCCGGCGCATTCGGCGATCACGTGGCCCAACAGTGGCCGTCCTAATAGCGCCAGATCGCCAATCAGATCGAGCGCTTTGTGGCGGCAGCATTCGTCGGGGGCGCGCAAACCTTCGGGGTTTAACGTTCCCGTGGGAGTGAAGCAGACCGCGTTTTCGAGCGATGCTCCGCGAATCAGCCCCATGTCGCGCATCTGATTGAGGTCGGTCTCCCACCCGAACGTGCGCGCGAACGCAATCTCGGTGGCGTACCGTTCCGGTGTCACTTCCAGTTCCAACGACTGCCGGCCTACGGGATCCGGGTAGTCGGTATCGCACGTCAATCGGAAAGTCTCGTCGGGCAGGATGCTGATGCGCTTGTGCTTGTCTTCCACCGACACCTGCCGCCGGATCAGCAGATAGCGCCGCTTGCGCCGAAGCTGGCGAATGCCGGCCTGCTCGATCAGGCGCACGAAGGGCAGCCCGCTGCCGTCCAGAATCGGCACCTCCAGATTGTCGATCTCCACGTAGGCGTTGTCGATTCCCATGGAGTACAACACGCTCAGCAGGTGTTCCGTGGTGGATATCAGAACGCCCTGGCGCATCAGGCTGGTGGCATAGCTGACACGCGCGACGTGACGCCAACTGGCGGGTATTTGGAAATTGTCCAGATCGGTCCGCACGAAAACAATGCCGGTGGACGCCGGGGCGGGCAAGATCCGAATGTTGACTGGAACGCCGTGGTGAAGGCCGATTCCCGAGGCCGCAACCGGCCGTTGTACGGTCGTCTCAAAACGCAATGGCGTGCTCCGGTTTCATCATTCCCTAGTCCTATTTCAGCAGGCGGTAACTCGAAGTTCAACTATTTGATGTATAAGGAGTTGATTGGGTTGCAGTGTGGCTATTTCGCGACACTTTGCGCGCGTCTGTGTGGCCGAATTGGGGCAGTTTGTCCGCCTGAGGGGTAGTATCATGGCCACGTGGCCTGCCCGCGACTCTTCCTTATCGACAGCTTCGGATTCATCTTCCGCGCCTATCACGCCCGCGCCCGCAGCAACGCGCCGCCCATGCGCACCTCTACCGGCCAGGTCACCGAAGCGGTCTACATCTTCAACAACATGCTGCGCAAGCTGGCCAAGCAGCACCGTCCGGCCTACCTGGCGGCCATCTACGAAAGCGAAGAGCCCACCCACCGCTCCATAGAATTCGCCGCCTACAAAGCCAATCGCGCGGAGACGCCGCCCGACCTGCTGGAGCAGATCCCTTACGTCCGCCGCCTGCTGGACGCCATGCGGATTCCCGTGCTGGAATACCCCGGCTTCGAGGCCGACGACGTGATCGGCACGCTGGCCCGGCGCGCCGAGGCGGCCGGCTGCGAAGTGGTCATCGTCTCCAGCGACAAGGACATGATGCAACTGGTGACCGACCGCGTCTCCATGTTGAATCCCGCCAAGGACGACGAGTGGTACGACCCCGAAAAGGTGAAGACCTTCATGGGTGTGCGGCCCGGCCAGGTGGCCGACCTGCTGGCGCTGCGCGGCGACGCCGTCGACAACATCCCCGGCGCGCCCGGTATCGGCGACAAGGGCGCGCAAGCGTTGATCGAACGCTTCGGCTCGGTGGAAGGCGCCATGGAACATGCCGCCGAAGTGGAGCGCAAGGCCTACCGCGAGAGCCTTCAGAATAACGTCGAGCAGATCCGCATGAGCAAGCGCCTGGCCACCATTTCGACCGATGTGCCGGTGCCCTTCGATCTCGACGCGTTGCGCACGCTCGAGCCCGACGAATCGCTGTTGAAGGCGATATATAAAGAGATGGAGTTCCACTCCCTGTTGAAGGAACTCGGCCCGGCGGAAGACAGCCGCACGCACGATTATCGCGCGATCGGCGGCGAGGACGAACTCAAGGCGTGGATGGCCGAAGTGCCCGATGGCGCGCCAGTCGCGATCGCGATTTCGAAATCCGCTGACGGCGAGTTCGCCCTGGATACCATCGGGCTCGCCTGGCGGCCGGGGGAAGCGCGCGCCGTCACGGCCGAAAACCTGGCGCATCTGAAGCCCTACCTGGAATGCGGCGCGGCGCCGAAGATTGCCTGCGATGTGAAGACCGCGCTCCTGGAACTGGCGCGCCTGGGCATTGAAGGCCGCGGATTTCAGCACGACATTATGCTGTACGCCTTCCTGCTGGATGCCGACCCGGGCGGCGTCACGCTGGAAGAGCAGGCACGGCGGCGTCTGGATTTGAAGCTGGGCGCTTCGCCGGAGCAGCATGCCGACATCGTGCTGGAGATCTTCCGCATGCTGGAACCGGCCATCGACGCGCGCGGTCTGCGCAAACTGTACGCCTCCATCGAACTCCCGCTGGCAGGTGTGCTGGCGCGCATGGAGCGCACCGGCATCCGCATCGACCATCATGAATTGAAGCGCCTCTCCATGCTGATGGAGACGGAGATCGCGCGCCTCACCGCGGACATCCACCGGCTGGCCGGGCGGCCGTTCAACATCAGCTCGCCGCAGCAATTGGGCGACGTGCTGTTCGACGATTTGAAGCTGCCCGCGCCGGTGAAGTACGGCAAGGGAAAGACGCGCTCCACGGCGGCGGACATCCTGGAAGCGCTGGCGCCCGAGCATGAGATTGTGCGCCAGGCGCTGGAATATCGCCAGCTCACCAAGCTCAAGGGCACTTACGTGGACGCGCTGCCGGCGCAGATCGATGCGCGCACCGGCCGCCTGCATACCAGTTTCAACCAGGCGGGCGCGGCCACCGGACGGCTGTCGTCGTCGAACCCGAACCTGCAGAACATCCCCATGCGGACGGCGCTGGGCCGCGAGATCCGCGCGGCTTTCATTCCGCGCGAAGGGTGGAAGCTGCTGGTGTCCGATTATTCGCAGATCGAACTGCGCCTGCTGGCGCATCTCTCGGACGATCCGCTGCTGCTGGAGGCGTTCCGCAATGGCGAGGACATCCACACGCGCACGGCGTCGGAAGTGCTGGGGGTGGCGCCCATGCTGGTGACGCCCGAAGCGCGCCGCGAGGCCAAGGCGGTGAATTTCGGGATCGTGTACGGGATCAGCGGCTTCGGCCTGGCGCAGCAGTTGGGAATTCCGCGCGCCGACGCCGAAAAGTACATCAAGAATTATTTCGCGCGCTACGCCGGGGTGCGGGCATTCATCGACCGCACCATCGCGGAAGTGCGCCTGTCGGGCGTGACGCGCACCTTGTTCGACCGCGAACGGCCCATTCCCGATATCAATAGCCGCAATGCCAACGCCCGCGGATTCGCCGAGCGCACGGCTGTGAATTCGCCGCTGCAAGGCGCCGCGGCCGATCTGATTAAGCTGGCGATGGTGCGCATCGACGCGCAGCTCACAGCGGGCGGCTACCGGAGCGCCATGCTCCTGCAGGTGCATGACGAGCTGGTCTTCGAGTGTCCCCCGGAGGAGATTGCGGGCCTGTCGGAATTGGTGAAGCGGGAGATGGAAGGCGCGTGCGAGCTGAAGGTTCCGCTGCTGGTGGATATCGGGGTGGGCGACAACTGGCGGGACGCCAAGTAAGATATTCTCTTAGGCAGGGCTCCAGATGAGTTGGCGCAAAATTGCCGGCCTGACGGCCGCGGGCATAACGTTCCTGGGGGTGGCGTACGCCTTCCAGTCGAAGGCCCACGAGCACACGTGGCGCGAATACCCGGCATTCGAATACAACAATTTTCCCATTCCGCCCGATTATCAGGAAAAGACCGAGTGGGCTTACGCGCGGCTGATGTATCCCACCATGCCGGGAGTGCACGGGCGCCGCGGCTTCGGACGCTTCGGCGTCACCGATTGGACGCAGGGTGGCCGCGGGGCCTATTGGACCATGGATTACCCGCGGTCCGACCGCCATTTCTCGGCGGCAGTGCGCCGGCTGACGAGAATCCACGCACGCTCCGTGGAACAGCCCATCAATCTGGACGATGGCGACCAATACGATTGGCCATGGCTGTACGCCGTGGAAGTGGGCCACTGGAATCTTACCGACGCGCAGGTGAAAGCGTTCCGCGAATACCTGGACCGCGGCGGCTTCTTCATGTGCGACGATTTCCATGGCACCGAAGAGTGGGCCGTATTCACGGCGAGCATGTCGCGCGCTTTCCCCGACCGGCAGATCGTCGACATTCCCAATGACGACCCCATTTTTCACACGGTTTACAATTTGGACGACAAGTACCAGGTGCCGGGAGAACAGTTCGTGCGGTCCCACCGGACGTACGAATACGATGGCTACGAGCCGCACTGGCGCGGCATTTATGACGACCGGCACCGTCTGATTGTCGCGATTTGTAACGACATGGACCTGGGGGATTCATGGGAGCACGCCGACAATCCGGAATACCCGCAGCAGTTCTCCGCGCTCGGGATTCGCATCGGCGTGAACTACGTGGTGTACGCCATGACGCACTAACAAAACGAATTAGCCACGGATGAACACGGATAAACACGGATAAAAGAAAGCTGGTTTCCCTCGCGGGGTGTCCTCTGGGTCCGGCTCGGTATGAAGTCCCGTGGAATCATCGCAGCGTTTTCCGAGCCGCGCGCGCCAGCAAGCGGTCTTCAGCATTTGAAGTGAGTTTCGCGACAGAAACTAGTGGTTTTCTTATCCGCGTTCATCCGTGTTCATCCGTGGCCATTAATGTTTTTCGCTCTAGAAACTCAGGCCCGCGCCGATATGGAATTAGGGTGTTTGATCTCTAACGCACAAGAGGAGCTATGTTCTCGATTCTCGGAATCCTGGTGGTTTTCGGAGCGGTGGTCGGCGGCTATCTGATGGAAAAAGGCAACATGCTGGTGCTGCTCCAACCCGCCGAACTGGTGATCATCGCCGGCGCGGCCGTGGGCACGGTGCTGGTGGGCAACCCGCCGCACATTCTGAAAGCCATTCTGGGCGGCGTGATCAGTGTCTTCACCGGCTCGAAGTTCACCCGGCAGCGCTATCTGGATACCTTGAAAATGCTCTACGACCTGTTCAACCTGGCGCGGCGGAGCGGCCTGGCGGCCATCGAAAACGATATTGAGGAGCCCTCCAAAAGCAAAGTCTTCACCGCCTACCCGGCCATTGTCAAAGACCACCACGTCAGAGACTTCATCTGCGACACGCTGCGTACCGCGTCGGCGGGAACCGTGGAAGCGTTCGATATCGACCAGATGATGGAACTGGACATGGAGGTACATCATCACGGCGTCAGCCAGCCGGTGGCCGCACTCAGTACCATGGCGGACGCGCTGCCCGGCCTCGGAATCGTTGCGGCGGTCCTGGGCGTGGTGATTACCATGGGGGCGCTCGGCGGTCCGCCGGAGGAAATCGGCCATAAGGTGGCGGCGGCACTGGTAGGAACATTTCTCGGCATTTTGCTGTGCTACGGCTTGTTGGGGCCTATCGCCACCAACATGTCGAAAACGGCCGACGATGAGAACGCCTATTACCACGTCCTGCGCGTTTGCATGATGGCCTTTATCAAGGGGCTGGCGCCGATTCTGGCGGTCGAAGTCGGCCGGCGCGCAGTTCCGGGACATGTGCGGCCCTCATTCCAGGAACTCGAAAAGCTGTGCCGCAGCAAGGGCATGGCAGCCAGCGCCGCCGCTTAGTGAGAGACGCACCATGGCCCAAACAGCGCCCATCGTCATCATCAGGAAGAAGGCGGCCCACGGCGGCCAGCACGGAGGCGCCTGGAAGGTTGCCTACGCCGACTTTGTCACCGCCATGATGGCACTGTTCATCGTGCTCTGGCTGCTCAATAGCAGTAAACAGATCCGCGTGGCCGTGGGAGGCTATTTCAAGGACCCTACCGGTACTTCCAAGAAGGTGGGGAACGGGGAGAACGGCTCGGGAGACAATTTCGTCGTCACTAAGGACAACTTAGACAAGATCAAAGACGAGTTGTCGGCCGCTATCCGGAAGGTGAACATTACCGAGAAGCTTAAAGATCAGATTGAGATGACCATCACTGCCGAAGGCCTGCGGATCGAGCTGATGGAGACTGAGAAGGGAGCCTTTTTCCCGGTCGGCACCCCGGAGCCCAACGACGAGGGCAAAGAACTGCTGTCTCTGCTGGCAGCGGAGCTCGGCAGACTTCCCAATACGCTCTCCATCGAGGGCCATACCGACGCCAAACCTTTCGCCACCAGCGGAAGCTACACCAACTGGGAGCTCTCCGCCGACAGGGCCAACGCGGCGCGCCGGGTGATGCAGCAGAGCGGGCTGGGTCCGAAGCAGGTAACGCAGGTCCGCGGGTATGCCGACCAGCGTCTGCGCAGGCCGCAGGACCCCGAGAGCGCGGCCAACCGCCGCATCTCGGTGATTGTTCATTACGTGGTAAAGCCGAATCCCGACGATGAGGATAGGCCGCTGGCGAAGGGATCTCCCGCATCCGCCCCGGGCGAGCACCACTGAGGCTTTCCCTGAGAGTTGCGGAGCGCGATGGGGGCGCCTCACCCTTCGAAGTTATACGCGTCTTCTCCGTGCTGGCTCAAATCCAGGCCCTCAGTCTCCTGATTGACGTCCACGCGCACGCCCAACACCGCGTCGCAAATCTTCAGAATAATCAGCGTCCCGACAATCGCCAGAGCCCACGAAATCGCCACCGCAATCAACTGATTCACTACTTGCCCGCCATCGCCATCCACCCATCCCATGGCCTTGCCCGACCGCAGATCGTTGACTGCCCTGGTGGCGAAAACGCCCGTCAGCACCGCGCCCAGCGTCCCGCCGATTCCGTGGACTCCGAAGGCGTCGAGCGAATCGTCATAGCCGAACTTCCGCTTCACCCGGCTCACCATCAGGTAGCAGACCGCGCCCGCCGCCGCGCCGATGAGAATCGCCGCCATCGGCTGGACGAAGCCCGAGGCCGGCGTAATGGCCACCAGTCCGGCCACCGCTCCCGAGATGGCGCCCAGGACGCTCGGCTTTCCGGTGACCCACCATTCCACGAATAGCCAGGACATGGCCGCCGCCGCCGCTCCGAAGTGCGTGGCCACGAAGGCGCTGGTCGCCAGCGGTCCCGCGCTCAGTGCGCTGCCGGCGTTGAAACCGAACCATCCCACCCACAACATGGATGCGCCAATCACGCTTAGCACCAGGTTGTGAGGCCGCATGGATTCGTGCGGATACCCGGTCCGCTTGCCCATATACAGCGCGCACACCAGCGCCGAAACGCCGGAGGTGATGTGGACCACCGTGCCTCCCGCGAAATCCCAGGCGGGGAACCGGCCGCCGAGGGCGCCGTTCAGAAAACCGCCTTTGCCCCACACCATGTGCGCCATGGGGAAGTACACCAGGAACATCCACAGCGTCATGAACAGCAGCATGGCCGAAAACCGCATGCGCTCGGCGAAGGCCCCGCAGATCAAGGCCGGTGTGATGATGGCGAACATCAACTGGTACACCATGAACGTCTGCTGCGGAATGGTGGCGGCGTAATCGGCATTGGGATCGGCGCCCACGCCGTTCAGGAACAGATAGCGCAGTCCGCCCAGAAACGGCGAGCCTTCGGAAAACGTCAGGCTATAGCCCACCACCGCCCACAGGATGGTCACCACACCCATCAGGGCGAAGCCGTGCATCATGGTGGAGAGCACATTCTTGCGGCGCACCAGGCCGCAATAGAATAGCGCCAGGCCGGGGGCCGTCATCATCAGGACCAGCGCCGAACAGGTCAGCATCCAGGCGTTATCGCCGGACATCTGCGCGGCCCGGGTGGCCTTTTCCAGTGCGTCGAGGCGCTTCGTAACGTCAGGCCCATTCGCTTGGGCAACTGCCATCGCCGCGAACAACGTCGACAGCGAAAGAGCGTTCAAACCGCGTTGGGCTAATTTCATCGTTAGCGGGGCCAGTCGTCGCGCGAGGGCGCGAATACGTCGAATACCACGGTATCTTCCAGCGCCACTACGCCGTGCGACACGTCCGGCGGGATCACCAGCGTCTCGCCCCCGCGCACCACTGTATGGCCACCGTCGATGGAAAACTTCAGCGCGCCGCGTTCCACCATGGTGATTTGCTCGTTGTGATGGCTGTGCTCGTCAACCTGCGCGTCCTTCTGCAATTCCAGGCGTGCGATGGTCATATTCCCGCTGTGGATCGCCTTGCGGGTGATCTTCGGATTCAGTTGTTCGGGCGTCAGTCGATTCCAATCGTAGTGCGTCATTTAAGGGTATTCTAACCGGTTTTGCCGGGCGGCCGGACCGGTATTGTATGATGAAGGCTTATGAAGGGCATCGTGCTCGCGGGCGGGACGGGGAGCAGGCTGTTTCCGCTGACTAAAATCACCAACAAACATCTGCTGCCCATTTACGACCGGCCCATGATCTACTACCCGATTCAGACGCTGGTGGATGCCGGCATCCGGGATATCATGGTCGTCACCGGCGGCAGAAACTCGGGCGATTTTCTGCGCCTGCTGGCCAACGGCAAGGAATTCGGGCTGAAGCACATCAACTACACTTACCAGGAAGGCGAAGGCGGAATCGCCGACGCGCTGGCGTTGGCGCAACATTTCGCCGATGGGCAAAAGATCTGCGTGGTGCTGGGCGATAACATCATCGAGCGCGATATTCGCGGGGCTGCCGAGAAGTTTCAGGCGCAGGAATCCGGCGCCCACATTCTTCTCAAGGAAGTGAACGACGCGGAGCGGTTCGGCGTGGCTGATGTCTCCGGCGGCAAGGTGGTGGGGATCGAGGAGAAGCCCACCCATCCGAAATCGAACCTCGCGGTGACGGGCGTCTACATGTATGACGCCACGGTATTCGACAAGATCCACACGCTGGTGCCCTCGCACCGCGGAGAGCTCGAGATTACCGATGTCAACAACGCCTACATCCGCGAAGGCAACATGACATTTTCATATCTGGAGGGCTGGTGGACCGACGCCGGGACGTTCGACTCTCTGCTGCGCGCGGCCAATCTGGTGGCCCAGTCCGTGACCGCACAAGAACGTATGGTGCAGGCCTGATGGCGGTCCAATCCACTCCCCAGGCCGCGGCGCGAATCATCGCGTCCTCCGGCGAACTGCAACTCGCCTATCCCGCGAACGACAAAGGCATCGGTGCGGTAATCGGCCGCGTGGACGCCCCCGACCTGATCGCCGGCGTGCGTCTGCAGCCCTACACCGTGTATCCCGACGACCGCGGGTTCTTCATGGAAATCCAACGCATCGGCCACGGGTTGGCCGCCGGTTTCCCGCCCGAGCGCAGCCAGGTCTCGGCGGCCATGAACTATCGCGGTACCATCAAAGCTTTTCATTTCCATCTGCATCAGACCGATTG
>Ga0302319_10022198_pt1 | contig 11395 bp, 9 predicted proteins | sample Bog_T0_2_FD_203319 | JGI IMG/M metagenome (GOLD analysis project Ga0302319, IMG submission 203319) | Peat permafrost microbial communities from Stordalen Mire near Abisko, Sweden - Bog_T0_2 | ecosystem: Environmental > Terrestrial > Soil > Wetlands > Peat | place: Sweden: Abisko, Stordalen Mire...
CTGCAGGCCCAGCAGGTCGTAGCCCGCGTGGATCAGGCGGTGCAGGCCGGGCTCCTTGAGGCCCAGCTCGGCGAGGAAAGCCGCGGCCTCCTCGGCCGGCAGCTCGCCTATCTCGGCCTCGATCTTGGCGCAGATGGGGATCGCCAGGGCGCCCTCCTCGGCGGCGATCTTCTGCACCGCCTTCGTGAAGGCGTTTTCCATGGCCGGCAAGTCGCCCTCGGCCACGTTCATGGCGTAGAGCACCGGCTTCGAGCTGATCAGGAAGAATTCGCGCACCAAGGCCATGTCGTCGGCGCTGAGCCCGGCGGTGCGGGCGGGCAGCCCCTTGCCCAGGTGCTCCTTGAGCTTGTGGGCCAGCTCCTGCTGCTTGGCCGAGTCCTTGTCGCCCGCGCGGGCCTTCTTGGCCAGCTTCTCGAACTGCTTTTCCACGCTCTCGAGGTCCGCCAGGATCAGCTCGGTCTCGATGATCTCGATGTCCGATTTCGGGTCCACCGCGCCGGAGACGTGGGTGATGTCCTTGTCCTCGAAGCAGCGCACCACGTGGACGATGGCCTGGGTCTCGCGGATGTGGCTGAGGAACTTGTTGCCCAGGCCCTCGCCCTGGCTGGCGCCCTTCACCAGCCCGGCGATGTCCACGAACTCGACCCCGGCGGGAATGGTCTTCTTGGACTGGAACCAGGCCGCCAGCTGGTCCAGGCGGGCGTCCGGCACGGCCACGGCCCCGACGTTGGGCTCGATGGTGCAGAAGGGGAAATTCGCGGCGGCGGCGCCCGCCTTGGTGATGGCGTTGAACAGGGTGGATTTGCCGACGTTGGGAAGGCCGACGATGCCTAGCTTCACGGGAACCTCAGGGGATGGGCTGGTGCGGGGTGGGAACGGCAAAAAACAAGGCCCCTACGTTAGCGTAGGGGCCTTGTCGAAGCAAGCGGTGCTGTGGACTAGTACTCGATCGGCAGCTTCTCGCGGGGCTCGGAGTGCGGCTCGAAGCGCGGGGTGTCCTTCGCCTTCTTGACCGCGTCCGCAAGCTGGTCGTTGCCGACCTCGCGGGAGATCTTCAGCGACTCGCCGGGCTTGATCACGTCCGGGTCCTTGATCTTCTCCTTGTTGGCGATGAAGATCAGCGGCCACTGGAACGAATCGCCGTAGACGCGCTTCTTGCCGGCGATCTTCCACAGCGAATCGTGGTGGGAGACCGTGTAGTGCGTCAGCTTCTTGCCGCCGTCGTCGGACGCGGCCGCGGCCTTGTCCGGGAACAGCTTGTCCGCGGGCGGTGCCGCCAGGCTCGCGTCCGTCGGAGCCGGGGCAGGAGCGGCCGCGGCAGGGGCGGGAGCGGGCGCGGGAGGCGGAGCCGCGGCGTCGCCGGGGGGAGGAGCCAGGTCGCCCGCAGGGGCGCCGGGTGCGGCCGGAGGAGGCGCCATGGCGTCGCCCGCCGGAGGCGGAGGAGCCAGGTCCCCGCCAGGGGCGGGAGGCGGGGCGGCCGAAGCGTCGCCCGGAGGAGGGGGCGGTGCGGCGGACGCGTCGCCCGGAGGAGGCGGAGCGGCCGAGGCGTCGCCGGGGGGCGGAGGCGGAGCGGCGGAGGCGTCGCCCGGAGGAGGGGGCGGAGCGGCCGAGGCGTCTCCAGGAGGCGGAGGCGGAGCAGCGGAAGCGTCGCCCGGTGGGGGCGGAGCTGCCGAGGCGTCTGCCGGAGGAGGCGGCGGAGCCACACCGGAATCCGGCGCGGGAGCGGCGCCAGGCGCGGGCGGAGCGGCCATGTCCGCGGGAGCGGGCGGGGCAGCTGCGTCGCCCGGAGGGGGCGGCGGCGCGCCCGCGTCCAGGCCCGGAGGCGGCGGCGGCGGCAGGTCATCTGCACGCAAGGTGGTTCCGGCGAACGTGGCCGCAAACATTGCGGCCGACAGGACGTAAGGCAGCTTCAAGTTGGCCACCGGGGTCCTCCCAAGGAAAAGTCAAAAACCCTATGAATTCAACGCCTTTATCGGACTGATGTTAATTTCGCGCGCCAGGATTGTCAAATGGAAAACTGCATTTCGCCAGCAGAAAAAGACGGCCTTTTTCCACAGCTTTTCACCAAAACGCCGCTCCCGGAATCAAATCCAGGAGCGGCGCCCGGCGCCAAACGCCTATTTTCCCTTGCTGTCGTAGTAGGCCTTGTTCTCCGCCAAAGTCATCGGCTTGTAATCCTTGGCGTGTCCGGCGGTTCCGAACTGGCGCATGCGCTCCGCCACCACTTTGGCGTGGGCGGCGCGGGCCGGGGTCAGGTATTCGCGCGGATCGAACTTCTCGGGCTCTTCAACGAAGATCTTGCGGATCGCCGCCGTGATGGCCATGCGGCCGTCGGTGTCGATGTTGATCTTGGCGACGCCGTGCTTGATGCCTTCCTGGATGGCCTCGATCGGGACCCCCATGGCGTTGGGCATCTTGCCGCCGTACTTGTTGATCTGGTCGCGCAGGTCCGCCGGCACCGTGCTCGAGCCGTGCATCACCAGCGGCGTCTCGGGGTTCTTGTCGCGCACCTTCTGCACGATGTCCATGGCCAGCTTGGGGGCGGTCTTGAACTTGTAGGCGCCGTGCGAGGTGCCGATGGCCAGGGCAAGGTAGTCCAGGCCCGTCTCGGCGATGAAGCTGATGGCCTGGGCCGGGTCGGTCAGGTGGATCTGGCCCGAGCCGACGCCGTCCTCGATCCCGCCCAGGGTCCCGAGCTCGCCCTCGACCGAGACGCCGAACTTGTGGCAGTACTCAACCACCTTGCGGGTCACTTCCACGTTCTCGGCGTAGGTGGTCGGGGTCTTGGCGTCCTCCTTCAGCGAGCCGTCGATCATCACGCTGGTGAAGCCCAGGTCCACCGCGGTCTTGGCGCTGTCGAGGCCGTTGCCGTGGTCCAGGTGCATCGCCACCGGAATGTCCGGGTTGAGCTCGACCGCCGCCAGCATCAGGTGGCGCAGGTAGTTGAGGTTGGCGTACTTCAGGGCGCCGCGGCTGGCCTGGATGAACACCGGCGACTGGGTCTCGCTGGCGGCCGTCATGATGGCCTGGATCTGCTCCATGTTGTTGACGTTGAAGGCGCCGACGCCGTAACCGCCCTTGAGGGCTTCGTTCAGGATCTGACGACCGGGGACCAAAGGCATGAATGCTCCTGGAGCTTGCTGGTGGGGCGGACTGGAACAGGGACCGGGCTGGTGCGCTGGCCGCCGGGCAGCGTGCCTGCACAGGCCCGGCCGCAACGTTATAGCAGAGGCCTAGATACTACGGAAGCCTTTAGTCCGCCCCCATGACGCAGGTCATGGGGGCGGAAAGCCTCACCAACGCTCATCCTTGAGCAGGTGCTGCTGCACGTAGTCTTCCACCGCGTCCTCAAGCGAACGGATGGGCAGCAGCCCGAGGGCCTGGCGCAGGCGGCCCATCTCGGCGCGGGTGTGGTACTGGTACTTGCCCCTTATGGCCTCGGGCATGTCCACGTAGTCGACCGCCAGGGGCTTGCCAAGGGCCTTGAACACCGCCGCGGCCAGGTCGTTCCAGCTGCGGGCGCTGCCCGAGCCCAGGTTGTAGAGGCCGGAGGCGCGCTTCTCATCGAGCAGCTTCAATACGATGGCCGCGGCGTCCTTCACGTACACGAAGTCGCGGGTCTGCTCGCCGTCGGCGATCCCTTCCCTGTGGCTGCGGAACAGCTTCAGCCGCCCGGTGGCCTGGATCTGCCCCACGGCCTTGTCGACCAGCGAGCGCATGTCGCCCTTGTGGGCCTCGTTGGGGCCGAAGACGTTGAAGAACTTCAGGCCCACCATCTTGTCCAGCACGCCCTCCTCCAGCGCCCACTGGTCAAAGAGCTGCTTCGAGTAGCCGTACATGTTCAGCGGCCGCAGATGGGGCAGGGCCGCGGCGTCGTCGAGGAAGCCGCGGCTGCCGTCGCCGTAGGTGGCCGCCGAGGACGCGTAGATGAAGCGCACGCCCTTCTCAAGGCACCAGGTCGCCAGCAGCTGGGTGTACTTGAAGTTGTTGCGGTAGAGGTAGTCGGCGTCGGTCTCGGTCGTCGACGAGCAGGCGCCCAGGTGGATCACCGCCTCGACGTCGTCGCCTTCGCCGAAGGCGCCCCCCAGCAGCTGCTCGGGGAACTGGTCCTTGTGGACGTAGTCCAGAAAGCGCTTGCCCGCCAGGTTCTTCCACTTCTCGCCGCTGCCGAGCCGGTCGACCACCAGCACGTCCCCGCGCCCGCGGTCGTTGAGCAGGCGCAGGATGCCGCTGCCGATGAAGCCGGCCCCTCCGGTCAGGATGATCATGCCGCGTCCTTTCTGGTTTTCGGGCCCTGGGGCCTGGGCGCCGCTCCGCGCGCCAGGACCTTCTTCAGGTACTGCCCGGTGTAGCTTTCCTTGACGCGGGCCACGTCCTCCGGCGTCCCGGCGGCCACGATGCGGCCGCCCTTGGTGCCGCCCTCCGGGCCGAGGTCGATGACCCAGTCGGCGCACTTGATGACGTCGAGGTTGTGCTCGATGACCAGCACGGTGTTGCCCAGGTCCACCAGGCGCGAGAGCACCTCGAGCAGGCCCCGCACGTCCTCGAAGTGCAGGCCCGTGGTCGGCTCGTCGAGCACGTAGAGGGTCCTGCCCGTGCCGCGCTTGGCCAATTCAGTGGAGAGCTTGATGCGCTGGGCCTCGCCGCCCGACAGCGTGGTGGCGGGCTGCCCCAGCTTGAGGTAGTCCAGGCCCACGTCCTTGAGCGTGCCCAGGATCCGGTGCACCGTCGGCACGGGCTCGAAGAAGCCCAGCGCGTCCGAGACGATCATGTCGAGGACCTCGGCGATGTTGCGCCCCTTGAAGTGGACTTCGAGGGTCTCGCGGTTGTAGCGCTTCCCCTGGCAGGTCTCGCAGGGCACGTACATGTCCGGCAAAAAGTGCATTTCGATGCGCTTGACCCCGTCGCCCTGGCAGTCCTCGCACCTGCCCCCCTTGACGTTGAAGCTGAAGCGCCCGGGCTCGTAGCCGCGCTCCTTGGCCTCGCGGGTGGCGGCGAAGAGCTTGCGGATCTCGTCGAAGACCCCGGTGTAGGTGGCCGGGTTGCTGCGCGGGGTCCGCCCGATGGGCGCCTGGTCGATGTTGATGATCTTGTCGAGGTGCTCGGCGCCCTTGAGCGAGGCGTAACCCGCGGGCTTGTGGCGCGTGCGCCAGATGGCGTGCTTCAGCGCCGGGACCAGGGTGTCCTCGACCAGGGTCGACTTGCCCGAGCCCGACACCCCCGTGACCGCCACCAGCTTGCCCAGGGGCACGGAGACCGACACGTCCTTCAGGTTGTTCAGCCCGGCGCCGGCCAGCTCCAGCGAAAGCAGGCTGCCGGGCCGGCGGGCGGCGGGCACCTCGACCCGGCGCTTGCCCGAGAGGTAGAGCCCGGTGAGGGACTTGGGGTTGCGCATCACCTCCTGGGGGGTTCCGGCGGCCACCACGTGGCCCCCGTGCACGCCCGCCCCGGGGCCGATGTCGATGAGGGCGTCGGCCTCCATCATGGTCTCCTCGTCGTGCTCCACCACCAGCACGGTGTTGCCGAGGTCGCGCAGGCGCCGCAGGGTCGTCAGCAGGCGGGCGTTGTCCCGCTGGTGCAGCCCGATCGACGGCTCGTCAAGGATGTACAGCACCCCCACCAGCGAGGAGCCGATCTGGGTCGCCAGATGGATGCGCTGGGCCTCGCCCCCCGACAGGGTCGACGAGGCCCGGTCCAGGGTCAGGTAGTCCAGGCCCACGTCGTCGAGGAAGCCCAGGCGCTCACGCACTTCCTTCAAGATCGGCTTGGCGATGGCCTTGCCCTGGTCCCCGAGCTTGAGCGAGTCGAAGTAGTCCAGGGCGCCGCGCACGCTGAACTGGGTGGCCTCGATGATGTTCTTGCCCCCCAGGGTCACGGCCAGGCTCTCGGGCCGCAGGCGCCGCCCGCCGCAGGTCCGGCAGGGTATTTCGCGCATGTAGGTCTCGATGCCCTCCTTGACCGTCTCGCTGTCGCTTTCGTGGTACAGGCGCGTGAGGCGGGGGATGACGCCCTCGAAGCGGCCCTGGTAGGTGTAGTCCGCGTCGCCCTTCATGTAGCGCATGGGCAGCCGCAGGTCCCCCGCCCCGTAGAGGATCAGCTTGCGGTGCTCCGGCTTGAGGTGCTTGAAGGGGGTCTCGAGGCTGAACTTGAAGTGGCGGGCCAGCTCCGCGACCATGGCCTGCAGGTAGAGCTGGTTGGGCCCGGACCAGGGCTCGATGGCGCCCTGCTTCAGGCTGCGGTCCTCGTCGATGGCCAGGCCCGGGTCGACCTCCATGCGCTCGCCCAGGCCCATGCAGTCGGGGCAGGCGCCCTGGGGGCCGTTGAACGAGAAGCTGCGCGGCTCGAGGGCCTCGAAGCTGAGGCCGCAGTGGGCGCAGGCCAGGTTGGTGCTGAACAGCAGCAGGTCGGCGTTGGCCGAGGCCTTGCGGGCCCCCTCGCCGGCCTCCGCGGTCCACTCCACCACGGCCGAGCCGTGGGCGAAGGACTTGGGTACCCCGTCGACGCAGTGCAGGTAAACCACGCCGTGGCCCAGGCGCAGGGCGGTCTCCAACGAGTCGGTGAGGCGCCGCTTGACGTCGGACTTGACCACCAGGCGGTCCACCACCACCTCGACGTCGTGCTTCTGGCGCTTGTCCAGGGCGGGGGCGTCGGCCATGTCGTAGACCCGGCCGTCGACGCGGACGCGGTTGAAGCCCTGGCGGGTGGCCTCCTCGAAGATGCGCTTGAACTCGCCCTTGCGCCCCCGCGCCAGCGGCGCGAGCAGCTGCACCTTGGTGCCCTCGGGCAGCTTCAGCGCCTGGTCGACGATGGCCGCCACGCTCTGAGCCTTGATGGGCCGGCCGCAGTTGTGGCAGTGAGGCTCGCCGACGCGGGCGAAGAGCAGGCGCAGGTAGTCGTAGATCTCGGTGACCGTCCCCACGGTCGAGCGGGGGTTGCGGCCGTGGGTCTTCTGCTCGATGGCGATGGCCGGCGACAGCCCCTCGATGGAGTCGACGTCGGGCTTTTCCATCTGGCCGAGGAACTGGCGCGCGTAGGCCGACAGGCTCTCGACGTAGCGGCGCTGGCCCTCGGCGTAGATCGTGTCGAAGGCCAGGCTGCTCTTGCCCGAGCCCGAAAGGCCGGTGATGACCACCAGCCGGCCGCGCGGGATCTCGACGTCGATGTTCTTTAGGTTGTGCTGGCGGGCGCCCCTGACGATCAGCTTGTCCAGGGCCATGTCAGCGCCCGCCCGCGGCGAGGCGCCGGCGCAGGTCCTTGATCGTCTTGGCGGCCATGTCCTGGGTGTCCTGCTCCCGGGCCCGGGACTGCACCCAGGCCCAGTAGCCCATCGCCCGCCGGTCGTCGCCCTGCTTCAGCATCAGGTTGCCCACCATGCGCAGAAGCATCTCGGGGGCGTCGGGGCGGTTGAGCTCCGGCTCCAAGGCCTTGATCACGCCCTGGGTGTCGAGGTGCTTCTGGTAGGCCAGCGCGGCGATGTAGGCGGCATAGCGGACCTCGCCCGGGTCGGTGGCCATGGCGATGCGGGCCAGCTGCCCGGCCTCTTCGGGGCGGCGGTAGAGCCAGCCCAGGGCCGAGATGCCCTCGCGGATCGCATGCTTGAAGCCCGGATCCAGCCACTGCACCTCGCGGTACAGGGGCAGGGTCTGGCCCCACCAGCCGTCGTTGGCGTAGGGGCCCGCCAGGTACTGCAGGCAGTCGATGTAGCCCCAGTCGGCCGCGATGCGGGCCTCATCGCCCAGGGCCGCCGCCAGCGAGAAGCGGGTCAGCGCCGGCGGGATCCCCCGCTGCAATGGCGGGGGGAAGACGCGGCTTCCCTTGCGCGCCAGCGAGCCGAATTCGAGGCTGGCCACGGCCAGCGTCGCCAGCCCCGCCAGCAGCCCGAGGCGCGCCCAGCCGGGCAGCTCAGAAATCCTTGCGCTCATAGCGCCACAGGGCGAGCGAGAGAAGGAGGGCGCCGTAGCAGGCGGCGTAGGCCAGGGGCCAGAAAAAGACCCCGCCCAGGAACACGTTGGCGCCGCTTTGATCAAGGTTCTCCTTGAGATTGAACAGGCTGAAGTTCGGGGTGATCCAGTACAGGACCTTCACCGCCGCGGCCAGGACAGGGTTGTCGAGGTGCTCGACCCATTCCAGCAGGTTGGTGGTGAAGTGCCCCAGTCCGAAGGCGAAGGTGGAGAACATGGCCGCCGCCGGCACCGAGGAGGCCAGCACGCTGAAGAAGGCGGTGACCGCCGAGAACAGCGCCCCTCCGGCCGCAAGGTAGGCGGCCGCCACCACCAGGTCCGAATCCACGATGGGCAGCCCCCGCCACCAGGCCAGCAGCGCCAGCAGGACCAGCATGCCGGCCTGGTTCATGAGCATCAGCAGGACCGCCCCCACCGTGCGGCCCAGCAGCACGTGCCAGCGCTCCACCGGCTTGACCAGAAGAATGCTGTAGGTCTTCAGCTCGCTCTCCTCGAAGAGCAGCACCACATGGCACAGCAGGACGGTGAAAAAGCCGACCCATTCCAGGGCCAGCAGTCCGAAGTCGCGGGCCAGGCGCAGCTCCGCCTCCTGGCCCAGGTCGCCCAGGAAGGCCACCACGCCCACCATGCCCAGGGCGCACAGCGTGAGCACCACCAAGATGCGGTTGCGCAGCAGCTGCCGGAACACGTTTGAGGCGATGATCCAGGTCTCAAGCATGGGCGTCCTCCTGGGCGAGGGCCTGCAGAAAGGCCGTCTCCAGGGGCGAGCCGACGCTCAGCACTGAGGGGGCCTTGCCCGCCAGAGGCTCGAGGGCGCGGATCGCGGCGCCCAGGTCCTGATGGGGCGCCTGCACCCGCCACAGCCGGTTCTCGAGCGCGGACGGCCAGGGCAACGCGGCCAGGCGCGGGCCGAGGTCCTCGGGCCCCTCGAAGCCAAGGGTGACGGTGCTCTGGTGCCGGCTCACCAGGGCGGGCACGCTGTCGACGAGCACCAGTCGGCCGCGGTGCATCATGCCCACCCGGTCGCAGATGCGCTCCACCTCGGCCAGCCCGTGGCTGTTGAAGAAGATGGTCTTCCCCGCCGCGCGTTGGGCCAGGATGATGTCGCGCATCTCCTTCATGCCCAGGGGATCGAGGCCCGACATGGGCTCGTCGAGCAGGAGCAGTTCGGGATCGTGCAGCAGGGTCTGGGCCAGGCCCACGCGCTGCTGCATGCCCTTGGAATAGCGGCGGATGGGGTCGAAGGCGGCCTGCTCGAGGCCCACCTGGGCGAGCACGTCGAGCACGCGGCGCTTCAGAGCCGCCCGGGGCAGGCGGTGCAGCTGGCCGTAGTACACCAGCACCTCGACGGCGCTGAGGTAGCCGGGAAAGTAGGGCAGCTCGGGCAGGTAGCCCAGGCGGCGGCGGGCCCGCCGGTCCCGGGGGTCCGAGCCCAGAAGGCGCACGGTGCCCTCGTCCGGGTGCAGCAGCCCCACGGCGGTCTTCATCAGCGTGGACTTGCCGGCACCGTTGAGCCCCACCAGCCCGAACACCTCGCCCTTGCGCAGGGAGAAGCTCACCTGACGCATGGCCTGGGCCTTGAGGGGGCGCCAGAAATCCCCCGTCCGGTAGCGTTTGCTGACCCCTTCGAAGGCCAGCACGTCCTCGTCCATGCTCACCTCTTGGCTGCCGCCCGCCCCGTGAAGGCGGCCTTGGACACCACCGATTTCCGGACCCGGTTGCGCGCGTCCACCAGGACCGTGACGGACGAGAAGGCCCGGAGTTCCGCCTCTTCCAGCTGGGCGAAGGCCACCACCAGCACGATGTCCCCCGGGGCGCACAGCAGCGCGGCGGCCCCGTTGATGCCCACGTGGCCGCTGCCGGCCCGGCCCTCGATGCAGTAGGTGGTCAGGCGGTTGCCGTTGGTGCAATTGAGCACGTCGACCTGCTCAAAGGGCAGCAGCCCGGCGGCCTTCATCAGGCGCGGGTCCAGGGTGATGGAGCCGATGTAGTCCACGTTGGCGTGGGTCACCGTGGCCCGGTGGATCTTCGAGCGCATGAAGGTTCTAAGCATGCTGGGTTCCCCGTTGCTGGCCCGGCGCGGCGCGGCGTGCGGCCCTGGGCCTGGGCCCGGGATAAAGGTGCAGGTTGTCGATCAGGCGGACGCCGCCCAGGACGCAGGCCGCCAGGGCCACCGCCGGGTCGTCCAGCCGGCGCAGAGGCAGCAGGGTCTCAGGGTCCGCCACCTCGAAGTACTGCAGCTTCAGGCCCGGCACTCCCCGCAGGATCCGGGCCCCGGCCTGGCGCAGCCGGGCGCAGGAGCCTTCCCCGCGGGCGGCCAGCGACGCGGCGGCCAGCAGGGCGCGCTGCAGGGCCGGAGCCTGGGCCCGCGCCTGGGCCCCCAGGCGCACGTTGCGGGAGCTCATGGCCAGGCCGTCGGTCTCGCGCACGATGGGGCAGCCGATCACCTCCACGGGCAGGTCCAGGTCCAGCGCCAGGCGCCGCACCACCAGGAACTGCTGGTAGTCCTTGAGCCCGAAGTAGGCCCGCTGCGGGCGGACCAGGGCCAGCAGGCGGGCGACCACGGTGGCCACCCCCGTGAAGTGGCCGGGCCGGAACTCGGCCTCGAGGACCCTGCCCAAGGGCCCCTCCACGGACAGGGCGGTGGCGAACCCGGGCGGATAGACGTCGCCGGCCTCCGGCGCGTAGACCAGGGGCGGCTTCCCGCCGGCGAGCAGGCGGCGGTCCGCCCGCAGGTCGCGGGGATAGGCGCTGAAGTCCTTCTTTTCGCCGAACTGGGTGGGGTTGACGAAGATGCTCACCACCACCCGGGCGTTCTCGAGCGCGGCCCGGCGCACCAGGGACAGGTGGCCGGCGTGGAGGGCCCCCATGGTGGGCACGAAGCCCACCGCGCCCCCGCCGCGGGCCAGCTCGCGCCGCAGTTCCGAGGCCGTGGTGAAGACCCTGGGCGGCGTCACGGTGCCGGAGTCTCCCGGGCCGAGGGGAAGCTTCCCTGGCGCACCTCGCCGGCGAAGGCGCTGAGGGCCCGCACCTGCTCGCTGAACTGGGAGGCGTAGGCCCGGGCGTGCCGGGGCGCCGCGTGGGGCAGCGCCCCGAGAATGTCGTGCCACACCTGCACCTGGCCGTCGCACAGGGGGCCGGCCCCGATGCCGATGGTGGGGATCGCCAGGGCCCGCGTGATGCGGCCGGCGAGCGCTCCCGGCAGCCCCTCGAGCACCACGGCGCAGGCGCCAGCCCGTTCCAGGGCCCGGGCGTCGGCGAGCAGCCGCGCGGCCGCGGCGCGTTCCCGCCCCTGGACCCGGTACCCGCCCAGGGCGTGCACGCTTTGGGGGGTCAGGCCGATGTGCCCCAGCACCGCCACGCCGGCGAGGCGCAGGGCCTCCACCGAGGCGGCCACCTCGGCCCCGACCTCCAGCTTGACGGCCTCGGCCCCG
>Ga0302319_10022199_pt1 | contig 11395 bp, 3 predicted proteins | sample Bog_T0_2_FD_203319 | JGI IMG/M metagenome (GOLD analysis project Ga0302319, IMG submission 203319) | Peat permafrost microbial communities from Stordalen Mire near Abisko, Sweden - Bog_T0_2 | ecosystem: Environmental > Terrestrial > Soil > Wetlands > Peat | place: Sweden: Abisko, Stordalen Mire...
CGCCAGCAGCAGGGTAAATACGATGCCGGCCCAGAAACGCACCCCTGATGCTGAAACAAACGGCTGAAGGTCGTAATCCGCCGAGAGGCCGCTGGGCCAGAGGAAATCCTTGAAGTAAAGGAGCCCCACATACGGCTGCGCACGGAGATAAGCCGCTGAATCATTCGCGCCGGCCACCCATCCTTTAGGCGTCATGCGCGAGACAAACGCCGTCGCGGCTCCGCAGAGGACAAACGCAAGGATGACTCGCGCGATCCGCTTGCGCGGCGACGCGCCCGCCACGGGAAACATGCAGGCATATAGCCCGAACAGCGGCGCGAATATCGCGGCGGGCGGTTTTGCCAGCACGCCTATCGCCGCCGGCAGCGCGGCCAGCGCGCCGCTGCTCCTGCCCCATGACCGCTGCGCCCATGCAAAGGAAGCCAGGACGGCCAGCGTGGAGAGCACATCCGACCGCGCGATGATGTAATTCACCGTGTCCGCATTGGCCGGATGCAAGGCATAGAGCGCGGCCGCGGCGAGGGACAGTTGCGCATTGGACCGCAGCGGAAGATGGGCGTCGAGCAGCGCGTTGGTTACCAATGCAAGCAAGATCACCTCCGCGATGAAGGAGAGGAAATCCGAAAGCTGGAACCAGAAGGGATTTAGTCCGCCCGCCAGCGCATAATCAATGGCAAGCGTGGTCGAGACCAGGGGACGATAGGATTGATTGCTCGGCAGCGCGCTAAAGGTGGCCGCGTCCGTGAAGAAGCGCGGGATATTGCGCAGATCACGGATCGCCGCGTTATCGACGATGGTATGCGAGTCGTCGAAGTGGAATGAGTTATGGAAGTGATTGGAATATGCGAGAAGTAGCAGCGTCGCGAAGATGACGATTTCCAAAATCAGCCCGCGTGGTGACGCGCCGCCTGTTGGCGGGGAGGGTTTGGAAACCGGCTTGGACATATCGGGTAAGAAAAAGAAAACGGGATGGACTGAGTGACCGATGAATATGCAGACCCGGCCACCACCGCGCCAGCGCGAAGCTGGCAGCTAGGGTTTTCGCTTAGGAGAATTAAATCCACGCAACCGGGTGGTAAATCGATTGACGAGACGCAGGAAACAAGACAAGTCTCGCGGGCGTCAAACTCCCCAACGGTTCACGGATCTCAGGCTGCCTCGTTTTTATTTATTCCTTCATCTCCTCTATGCGCCACTTCCTCATCATTCCCAGAGCTCTCTCCATCGCCGCCGCAGTCGCACTCTCGTCGGCCGTCAGCGCCTCCCCGCTTCGCGCGGCAGAAGCCATGCCAACCCCGACGCCAGGCGATGATCTCTCCGTCAATCTGGCAGGGCTGCCCGGCAGCGGGACAAGCAGCGGCGCAGGAAGCAGCATCACCGGCGGAGTAAACGTGGAGAATATCGCGGAAAAGAACACCGGGTATATCCACGGAACCAATGCGGCGAGCAATACAGGCGAGCAGGGAGAGACCGGCGCCCAGGGCGCGACCGGCGCCACCGGAGCCACCGGCGCAACGGGTCCCACTGGAGCAACAGGAGGTTTCTTCCCCTATATTGCCAGAGGCGCGAGCAATGGCGCCGTCGTCCCCTCCGGCTCCTACGACATTCCGGTCGGCAACGGGCTCTCGTACGAGGCCGAGAATAAGACCTTCAACATATCCGTTTTGAATTCCGGCAGCATCATCGGCGGCAACGGTCTCGATATCGGTGGCGGACCGGGAGCCCCCGGGCCCACTGGCGCAACTGGTGCCACCGGCCCCACAGGCCCGACCGGGCCCACGGGCGCGGAAGGCTTATCTGGCTTCACTGGATATACCGGCCCCTCTGGCCCGAGCGGCCCCACTGGCCCCACTGGATTGGAAGTCGGCGTCACGCCTGACGGCACAGACAATGTTGCCGGTTACGGCGGCAATGGCGTGGAGTTCGCGGGCGGTACCGTGAGCGATATTCATGTATTCAACCAAAAACTCATCGCTGGCGGCAACGGCGGCAATGGATACGGCGGCGCATCCGGCGTGACCGGCGCCACCGGCCCTGTTGGAAACACCGGAGCAACCGGCCCCACGGGAGCTACCGGCCCGACCGGCCCGACGGGGTCATTCTCGGTAACCCTGCAACCCGCCAACCACACTGCGGATGAAATCGGATATTCCGGCGGACGCGGCGGGGAAGGCCTGGCATTCTACGGCTACACCCAGATCCAGAACGTCGGCATCACCAATGCCAGCGGCGTCATTCGCGGCGGCAATGGCGGCAACGGCGCGGGCTCCGGCGACGGCGGAACGGGCGGCGACGGCATCGGGTTCAACCCCATTGAGGAGTACGTGACCATCGAAGGCGCGGTGCAACCGAGCCCGCAATCCATCGGCTTCGCGAACCTCTCGGATATCACGATCACCAATGGCGCCACGATTGCCGGCGGCAATGGCGGACTGGGGGGCCCCACGGGCTACGGAGGCGATGGCGGCGACGGCATCTGGATGCTGGCAAGGCAGATCAGCAATGTATCCATCAATAACCTTGGTGTGATCACCGGCGGCAATGTCGGCGCGGGCATCGGCGCGAGCTATGGCGGCGACGGCATCGTGCTGGCGTTTGGGGGCGGAAGAGGGGACATTGTCTCTCCCAACGTCCCGATCGAGGGGATTCTCGGAGGCAACGCGATCACGATCAACAACTACGGCGTCATCCAGGGCGGCAACGGCGGCGCCCAGGGCTGTGGCGGGGTGGCGATCCTCGTTGAGTCAGAGGAAGACAGCGTCCACACGGGTGTGACGATCAACAACTGGGGCGCCATCTCCGCCGGCAGCGGCGGCGGCGGCGCGTCCGATGCCATCCGCCTGATCGGCAGCGACAATGTCGTAAATCTGGATGGGCACTCGACAGTCAACGGATTGATCAGCGCAACAGGCCATGCGAACAGCAATTACCTGAACCTCAACTTCTCTGGTGTCAGCCCGGAGGAGGAGCAGAACCTGCTCAATCAGTTGAAGAGCGAGCACATTGCCCTCGGCACCGACAGCTCAGGCAGCATCACCTTCCGCGGCACCACGATCACGTGGGATCCGCTCGTCGTGAATCTGAACACCACTTCCTATGCGGGCGGCGGTTCCACCTCCAACCAGCAATCGCTCGGCGCGAACCTCGACAGCCTCTCCTCCAATCCCAGCGGAGATTTCCTCTCCGTGCTCAACAACGTGGACGCCAGCGGCAATATCGGCCGCGCGCTCGATGAACTCTCGCCGCAGCGGTACGAGCTCTACAGCGACATCGCCTTCTCCAGCGCGAACTTCAATACTCTGGAGATCGACGAGCGCCTGAATAACCTGCGCGACGGCAGCGAGAGCGTGGACTTTAGCGGTTTCAGCGGCAGCCCATTCACCCAGGGCCCCGTGACCGGCTACGGCAAGGATAGCAAGGAGACCGTCACGCCCGCGGCGCCGGCCCCGAAATACTGGGGCATGTTTGCCAGCGGCAACGCCATCTTCAGCCAGGTGGACGCCCACCAGGGGATGACTGGCGATGCCAATTACCTGACCGCCGGCCTCATCGCCGGCGTGGATGCCAGGCTCACCGATGAATTGGTGGCCGGCCTCCTCTTCAGCTATCAGCACACCGGTGCGGAAATGGACGCAGAGGGCAGCAACGCCTACGTGAACAACTACACCGGCGGCCTCTACGGCGGATGGCATGACGGCGGGTTCTACGCCAACGGCCTCGCCACCTATGGCGGGAATGTTTACACCGCCGAGCGCAAGATCCTCTACTCCGCGATCAATCGCACCGCCCAATCCGAGACCGATGGCATCCAGTCCGCCATCAACCTGGACGGCGGCTATGACTTCCACCTCAGCAATAAGCTGACCATCAGCCCGCTAGGCGGTCTCCAGTACGTCCATCTCACGGTGGGCGGCTTCAATGAGAAGGGGGCGGATTCCGCCGATCTCTCAATCCGCGAGCAGCAGGCGGACTCTCTCCGCTCCCGCTTCGGCTTCCGGGTGGATTACCATATCCCGGTTGGCAAAAACTGGGCGTACGCCGCGGAGTTCCGCGCCGCATGGCAGCATGAGTACATGGATGACAGCCGCGCGATCATCTCGGACTTTGAAGGGTCCGGCCTGAGCGCCTTCACCGTCCGCACGATCAAGCCCGAGCGGGATGCCGCCCTGGTGGGCGTGGGCATCAATGCCACGTACTCCAAGCGCGCCACCTTCTTCCTGGATTACGACGTGCAAGCCGGGCAGGCGGACTACCTGGAGCAGAGCGTCAAGGGCGGCTTCAAGTGGAGCTTCTAAGACTCCCCAAGGAGCAAATTCATCAAGCGATGACCGCCGGCGCGTGCCCCACGCGCCAGCGTGTCCTTGAACATGAACTTGCACCTGAACCTGAACCCTCCGCACGCCCAGCCCTCCATCGCCCGCGCGATCATGCTTCCCTGACCCGCCTACGGATGCGGCGTAGTCCGCCCGCTGGGATCCGCCAGCGTCCCGGATGCGCCGGTATCCTGCGGCAAGGCCTGGGCGGATGCCACTTGAGGCGCGCTGGCAAACTCCAGCGCGGCCACTGAAACGTCCGGGTCTGGCGCGGAGCCCGGGAGCGTGACTACCAGCCCTTCCGGGGTCACGGTGGATACCACCGGGGCGCCGCCGGCCAGCAGGCGTCCCGAGCGCGGTGTTTGCGTGATACCGGGCAGCACGATCTTCCCGTCGGCCGGCCAGTCCCAAATATGCAGATAGAGCGTGGCCGGGCCGCCGGCCCACACCCGCTGCGTGGTGCGTCCCCAGACAGGCGGCTGGACATAGGGACCGCCCCGGGTGCCATAAATCGCCTCTCCATTCAGCTTCAACCACCGGCCGATCTCGAGCAGCCGGTCCACCTCCGGTTGCGGGACGACTCCCTCCGCCGTGGGCCCGATGTTGAGGAGGTAATTCCCATCCTTGCTGGAGATATCCGAAAGGTTCTGGATGAGCTGGCGCCGGGATTTCCAGTGGGTATCGGCGGCGTTGTAACCCCATGAGTCATTGATCGTCATATTCACCTCCAGTTGCCGCCCCAGCATCGCGCTCGCCGGGATATGCTGCTCAGAGGTGCGAAAATCCCCCAGCACGCCGCCTCCCAGGCGGCTGTTCATCAGCACCGCCGGGTGCGACACCACCAGGTCAAAAAACGGGCGCGCCCGCTCCGGCGTCATCTGGTACTCCGTATCCCACCAGAGGATATCCGGATGGTAGCGGTCCAGAATCTCCCTCACCTGCGGCAGCGAGACTTTTCTCAGGTACTCATCAAAGTCGCCGTTCTGCGCCGGATCCCACGGCTGGACCTTCCCTTTTGACCCGCCGGGATTCACCCAATCCTGCGACTGCGAGTAATAAGCGCCAAACTTGATCCCCCTCCCCCGCAGCGCATCGACCAGCGGCTGGAGGAGATCGCGATGCGCGCCGGATGCCGTCACCGCGTTCCAATCCGACGCGGAGGAGCCGTAAAGCGTGAAACCCTCGTGGTGCTTGGCCGTGATGACCACGTAGCGCGCGCCCGCATCCTGCGCGAGCTGCGCCCATGCCTTCGGATCGTACTGGGAGGCAGTGAAACGGCTGGCCTGCGCCTTGTATGCCGCCACCGGAATGCGGGCATTATTCATGATCCATTCCGCGCCTGCCGGCCGGCCCTGCCATGTCCCCGCCAGCGCCGAGAAGACACCCCAATGGATGAAAATCCCGAAGCGCGCCTCCCGGAACCATGCGATCCGCGCGTCATGCTGCGCCGGCGTCTCCTGCCGGACAACGGCGGGGTAGGCGGGGAGCCCGGCGGAGGGCGGCGCCATGAGGATGGGAGATGCGGCGGGACTCGGCGCGGGACCGGACACATCCGCCAGAGCGAGCCGCGGCAGCAGCGGGAGAAGGAGCAGAATGGAACGGGGAGATTTCATGGGGTTGGGAGCTCCTATCATGAAACCCGGCCCGCAACCATAAGTTCCCTCACCCCGCGCGCCTGCTGTCATCTCGCCCGGAGCTTGGCAGCAATCCTGCTTCTTTCGTGAGTAATACCCATGTCGTACCGGGATGATTCTACAAAAACACACCCATGTCCAACCGCACGACATTCGAGACCGGGAACATCCCGGTCGAGACGAATTACCAGAGCATTGTTGAGCACGCCATCGAGGGCATCTTCCAGACGACGCCCGATGGACGCTATCTGCTCGCGAACCCCGCGCTGGCCGCGATGTACGGCTACGCCTCCGTCCAGGAGCTGAAATCCGCGGTCCGGGAGATCGCCCGCCAGCTCTACGTCGTGCCGGGACGGCGCGCGGACTTCATCCGGCTGATGAATGAGCACGACTGCGTGCGGCGCTTTGAATCGGAAATCTACCGCAAGGATGGCAGCATCATCTGGATCTCCGAGAATGTGCGCGTCATCCGAAATGAGGCTGGGCAGGCGCTTTACTACGAGGGAACCGTGGAGGACATCACCCAGCGGAAACGGGCGGAGGAGCAGATCGAGGAGCAGGCGGCGCTTCTGGACAAGACGCAGGACGCCATCACCGTTCGCAGCCTGGATGACCGGATCCTCTTCTGGAACAAGGGGGCCGAGCGGATGTACGGCTGGACCCGCGAGGAGGCAATTTCCTCAAACGTCTGCGGCATCATCCGCCGCGAGGAGGAAGCCTACTCTCTGGTGCAAAAGAACGGCGAATGGTCGGGAGAATTGAAGACCACCACCAAGGATGGCCGCGCGCTGATCGCGGAAACCCGCTGGACGCTCCTCCGGGACAATGCGGGCGAGCCAAAGGCGATCCTCGCCATCACCACGGACATCACGGAGAAAAAGAAAATTGAGTCCCAGCTCCTCCGCTCGCAGCGCATGGAGAGCATCGGCACGCTGGCCAGCGGCATCGCGCATGACTTGAACAACATCCTCGCGCCCATCCTCATGTCCGCGTCCATCCTCCATGAGTTGGTCCCGGCGGATTCACGAACTCTCACCGCGGCCATCGGGGAGTCCGCCCAGCGCGGCAGCGATATCGTCAAACAGGTGCTCACCTTTGCCCGCGGCATCGAGGGCGAGCGGGTCCCGCTTCAGCCGCGCCATTTGATCCGCGAGGTTCAGGAGATCGCGCGGGAGACGTTCCCCCGCTCCATCCACATCCGCAGCGGCGCGCCAAAGGATCTCTGGCCGGTCATCGGAGACTCCACCCAGATCCACCAGATCCTTCTCAATCTCTCCATCAACGCGCGGGACGCCATGCCTGACGGCGGCACCCTTACGGTCACGGCGGAGAACATCGAGCTGGACGAGTACGATATGGCGATGCACACGGACGCCAAGCCGGGCCCTTACGTGGTCGTCTCCGTGGAAGACTCCGGCACCGGCATCCCGCCCGCCATCATCGATAAGATCTTCGATCCATTCTTCACGACCAAGGATGTAGGCAAAGGCACGGGGCTCGGCCTCTCGACCGTCATCGGGATCGTGAGGAGCCACGGCGGCTTCCTGAAGGTGTACTCGGAGGCAGGCAAGGGTTCCACCTTCAAGGTCTTTCTCCCCGCCAGCCCCGGGGAAACCATCGAGTTACTTGCCCATGACCGACCCACACTGCCGCCGGGCAACGGAGAACTGATCCTGCTGGCCGACGATGAACATGCCGTCCGCACCGTCACAGAGACGATGCTCAAGCGCAACGGCTACAATGTGGTCCTGGCGGAGGATGGCGTGGAGGCCCTCTCCATCTATGCCGAGCGCAAGAGCGAAATCAAAGTGGTGCTGACCGATGTCATGATGCCGCTTCTGGACGGCACCAGGCTCACCCGCGCGCTGCAGCACATCAACAAGGATGTCTCCATCATCGCCGCCACGGGCCAGGCCGATGAGTCGCGGCAGATGGAGCTCAAACAGCTTGGAATCAAATCCATCCTGCTAAAGCCCTACCGCACGGACAAGCTGCTCGGAGCGCTCCATGAGACGCTGAAAGTGTGAAAACGCGACCGGGGGCCGCGGCATTGCCACGGCCCCCGGCGCTTTCCATTTTTACTGTCGCGCGATTACCAGGGGATTGTCTTGGTCTTGTAAGTCTTGGGCGGGATGTCTTCGTGGACCGGTTTGCTGATATTGATCCACTTCCCAAGTTTCAACGTGAGCTCCCCGATGAACGAGGCGCTGAACTCAATGAAGGCGTAAACGCCCGCGTCATTGCCCTTGATTCCAACTGTCGCGGTGAATGTCGTCCCGACCTCGCCGCTTACCTCGGCAAGGTCGTGCTTGCCCAGTTTCACGTTCGCCGATCCAGTCAGCGTATCGACAAACGACCAGGCTCGCTCATCCCCGCCACTGATCTCCCCGTCGCACTCCCGGGTAAAGGTCGCGCTCTCGGAGGTGCTGATTTGGGGGCCCTCAAAGCCGAGCGAGAAGGCAAACAACCCCTTGATCTTCTCCTTGGTCTCCAGACCCAGGCCGATCTTGTACTCCGATCCGGCTTCGCACTCGATTGACCCGTGGGTGATGACAGTGCTCCCGCATTTGCAATCGCACACCTCGCCGCTCACCGAGATGCTGACGCCCTCCCCAATGACGTCGTACTCCGATTCCTCGAACCCGAGTTCGAGTTTCCAGCAATTGATCTTCGACCAATCATCGAGCCCAAAGGGGTCGTGGAACCGGTTGGTATTGTTGCGGACATGGGCGTAGAGGTTGAGACCGCCCGCCTCGCCAATCGGGTCGCGGCTCAGCCACCTCCCGAGCGCCGGCTGCAGATACCGGTTCCGCACCTGGTAGAATCCAGTCTCCGCATCCCACCGCGCCCCCGCGAACCGCGTCTCCCATCCGTAGGCCGACTCTTTCCGGGCGGCGAACCGCGGGTCCAGGACCACCGGGCTGCCGAATGCGCGGTAGGCGTAACGCTCCTTCACGATGCCTTTCGCATCCGTGATCGCGCTCACGTCCATGCCGTCCGTCAGGGCGTACAGGCGCCGCTGGGAGTGATGAGCCTCCTCACGGTAGATCAGGTCGTCCAGGCCGCCCAAGCCCCATACATACCGTTTGTCATATGCACCACTCTCCCGGGCCTTCTCGTTCAGGATCTGCCATTGGCCGGAGTAATAGTACTCCCGCGAGTGCCCTGCCGCGGTCTTGACCGTCCGCCGGCCCAGGCCGTCGTATTCATAGCGGGCAATGACCTTTCGGTCGGACTCGACCGCTACCAGCCTGCCCCACGCATCCCATTTCAACTGGTATCCCCGCGCCCAATCCTCCGTTTGCGGAGTCCGCGTCATGTTACCCGCCGCATCGTACTCGACGACCGTGCTCCGTCCGTCGATCGCTTCGATCTCGTTCACCTTGTTATGGACGCGCTTCTGATCCAACTGGCGCCTGCCCATCAGCCGGGTGACGTGCCGCTCCCAATTGCCCTGCGAGTCGTAGCCAAACTCCTCCTCCTCTTCGGGCGTTCCCGCGATGCCCGTGTTGCGGGCGTTCAATGTCCCCCGGCGGGCATCCCGCACCTGGGAGAGACCGTCATAGGTGTAAAAGACGTCCTGGCCCTTCGCCGCCGTGACATTCCTGCGCCACAACAGGTTTGAGGCAGGGGTGTAACCATACCGCACCCGGCTGAGATCTGCGCCGGAAGCGTCGCTCCACCGGCTCTCCACCGGACGCCCGAACCGGTCGAGGCCCGCATACTGGTCCCCGGCATCGCCAGCCGGCTCGCCTGCCCGCCCTATGAGGGAGCGCGTGATGCCGGGCTCCGCGTACACGGCCTGAACAATGGCGCCGGAGCCAATGTAGAGATACTCCGCGACCGGTTTCCCGCCCGCCGCGATCCCGCTGATGCGGCCCAGAGCGTCATGGACGCTGCCCGGCGCGCCGTATTGATAATCGACCCGCTGCCCATCGGGATAACCGAGCGTGAGCAGCCTCAGCGTATTGTCACTGCCATCGGAATAGGCGTAATTGACCTCCGGCGTCTCGCCGGGCGCTACCACGCCGCGGTGGCTCTGGTACTCCGTCTGCACCTGCAAAAACCGATTGTAGGCGAAGCGAACCTCATTGACGGCGCGGCCTCCATCGATGTCCACCTGGTCGAAGCTGGTGACGTTTTCAAGCAGGCCCCGCACGTCGTACCGGTAGCCAAGCCGCGCGACGGACCCATCCACCCCGGCTCCGAGAGCAGGGACGCTGTCATGCGTGAGCCGTCCCAGCTTGTCATACGCGTAGGCATGCACGGTGCCGTTTTGATCCTCGGACCGCTTCAACTGGCCCTGCCGGTTATAAGCGCGCAGCGTCTCGTCGGGATTCGCCGGGCGATGGCCCGGATAGGTCTTCCGGCGCAGCAGCGCATTGCTGGCGACATCGGAGTCCTCCAGCGTCGTCCCATAAACGAACTTGGTCACCTGCGGTCCAGTGGCGTGATTATTCGCCGTCAGGGTCGCGATGTTTCCATCCGCGTTGTAGGTATAGGTGGTCTCCCGGTTCTTGTCCGAGGCATGGCGTCCATGGTCGTAATTCTGAACCGTCCGTGTGAGCCTTCCGGCATCGTCATAACTGGAGAGCGCCACAACCCCCTCGGGATCGGTGGTCTTCTGGGTCTCGCCGCGATCATTGTAAGTGATCGCCGCCACCAGGGTGGTATCCGACGCGGCTGGGATCACCTCCGGGCGCGTCCAGTCGAGGCCGCCGTTGTTTCCGTAATGGGCGATGGCCACCTTGCTGCCCGCGGGATCAAAGTAAGACGCCTGGTAACCCGCGCGGGACCTCGGTTGCTCCCCTCCGGCGCCTTGCAGGCGCCCCGTCCCGCTTGCATCGTGAAAACGCTCGCGAACGGTCGCCGCTATCTGGTTGCCAGCCGCGTCGTATGCAAACTCACTCTGCTTGATGACCGTGTCACCCGCGAGGCTGATGGGATGCGGATATCCGGCAGGTGACGCGTTGACGCTCGTATACTGCGCGCGGAGCCGGTTCGCTCCGTCAATCTCCATTTTCTGGAGCGCGTGGTTCCCCGCATTCCGGCTCTGGATGAGATTCCCGGACGGATCATGCCAGAGGTTTGCCACCAGGCGATTGCCGACTTCGCCGGAAGCCGGGTCAACTCCATATGTGAAGTTTTGATAAGTCTTCCCTCGCGCATCATACCGCGAGCCGCTCCGGCCGATAAGTTTGCCGGCGGCATCCGTATCCCGGCGGTCGGTTTGCACGACCCGATCCAGGTTGTCGTATGTGTAGCTCTCGTGGAAGTCGAGCTCTCCATCCGTGTACACCTTCCGGTTCCGGAAGTCGTATCCGTAGCGCGTTGTGGAGGACGTCCCGGCATCCATGGGCCGGGTTGTCGAGGTAAGGTTGTCGTCCCCACCTGGTTTTCCCTCATCATACTCGTTGATGAGAACGGCGACCATGTTATTGCCAGCCG
>Ga0302319_10022205_pt1 | contig 11393 bp, 9 predicted proteins | sample Bog_T0_2_FD_203319 | JGI IMG/M metagenome (GOLD analysis project Ga0302319, IMG submission 203319) | Peat permafrost microbial communities from Stordalen Mire near Abisko, Sweden - Bog_T0_2 | ecosystem: Environmental > Terrestrial > Soil > Wetlands > Peat | place: Sweden: Abisko, Stordalen Mire...
GCCTCGCATTTTCAATCGTTTGCCACGGCCCCCCTGTGAGGGGGGTGGGGGGGCGGAACGGGGCTTCATCCCCGGCGCTTGAAACAGGGAGTTAACGAATTCAACAATAGGAAGGGGGTTCGGCAGAATCCGAGTCCTTGGAATCAGCAACTTCCAGAGGGGTCGACCCCCCTGAATTTCATGTTTTCCGAGAAGGTGGGGGGCAATGGGATTCCGCTACCGGTCACCAGCTGCCGGCCGAGGGGTTAACGTTCAGCAAAAGGTGCACAAAAAGCGAAAAGGGAAGCCGGCAGAGCCGGACTTCCCTTCGCAAACCAAGCTGCTGATGCAGGATCCTGAGAACGGATCGGGATCAGGCGGCTTTGGCTTCAACGTTGACGTTTTCGGCAATCGAGGTCAGCTTCTGATCGGCGGCCTTCTCCTCCTGCAGGGTCTGTTCGAGGAGGCGGACGACTTCCTTCTCGCCCAGCAGGCTGGCGAAGGTGCGGGCCGAGCCGTAGGCCGCGATCTCATAGTGCTCGACGCGCTGGGCGTCCGCGATCAGGCCGGCATCGAGGACCGCGGGCTCGCCGCCTTCCTTGATCCGCTCGTCGGCTTCGGTGATGAGGCCCTTCATGCCCTCGCAGGTCTTGCCCTTCGGGCTGCCGCCCAGCTGCTCGAAGATCTGCTCGAGGCGGGTGACGTGGTTCTCGGTTTCCTTCAGGTGGCTCTCGATGGCCTTTTTGAGTTGGGGGTCGGAAGAGTTTTTGGCGACCTTGGGAAGAGCTTTGACGAGCTGGTTCTCGGCCGAATAAAGGTCCTTCAGCTCCTCGACCAGCAGCCCTTTCAGGTTTTCATTCTTCATGCGCGGTTCTCCTTGGGGTTCGGTAACAGTCGGATGAAATCAGACAGAATTCTCGACCGGCGTGGGGAGAGGCAGGACTTGCAGCCATCACCGCCGGCTTCTGTAGGTGGGATGCGAGGCGGGGGCCGCGGGGTTTGCGGTGGCGCAATACGGCGCGCTGGGCTCGGGGCAGGCGCCGGGCGAAAGGCAGCACGCGATGGCTGCTATCATGGCGAGTTTCTGAGAGAAAGGCCCTGGCGATGCGGCGTGCGCTGTTCGCGATGATGATGGTGCTGGCTCTGGCGGCGGGGCGCGCGCAGGTGATGGCGACGCATCCGTTTGCGGCGGAGATGGAGCGAGCGCGGAGCCTCGAGGCGGGCGCGACGGCGACCGATGTTCCGCACCACGTGCATTACGAGCTGAATCTCTATAACCGCAAAGGCAAGCTCACGACGGGTACGTGGGACATCTGGCGCGATCCGCAGCACGCCACGCGGATGGAGATTGTGGCGGGGGACTTTCGTTACACGCGGATTCACGACCTGGTTCGAAATGTCGAGTGGCGGCGTTTCAATACGGTGATGCCGCTGAAGGTCTATGACCTGCGCCAGAACTATGCCGAGCCGGCTTATGCGGTCGCGCAGTTTGGCGCCGGGGAGGCGAAGCACGACGTGCATTTTCGGCAGGTGGAGGGATCGCCGTTTGAGTGCACGGATGTGGTGGTTCCCGTCGGGATCTGTTTCGATCCGCTGGCGCACGTGCTGGCGTTCGCCCAGATGTACAACCAGACGGTGGCCTGGGAAGACTGGCAGCCGGTTGGACTGCACAGCGTGGCGCGCCGGTTCCGCATCTACGACGCGGGGCAGGTGATGGTGGAGGCGACGGGGACGGTGGAGGTGGTGAAGAGTTTCCCTTCCGTGTTGTTCGTCATTCCGGCGGATGAGCCCGACATGGGGGAACCGGAGGATACCTTTGGGACGAGCGGCGGCGCGTCTCCGCATCAGGTCGTGGGGATGAAGACGGTCGAGATTGAACCGTTGTACGGGAATGCGCTCGTGCAGATTGCAGTGAGCGCCGATGGGAAGGTGAAGAAGGCGTCGGTGATCGATGCGGACGATGATGACATCGTGCACGATGCGGAGGAGTTTGCGAAGGGCCTCGTCTTTGCGCCGGAGATCAAGGCTGGCGTCGCGGTGCCGTTCGAGGAGTTCATCTATTTGCGGCATGCGCCTTAAAGGCAGGGAACAGGTTACAGGTTGCTGGGGACAGGTGTTAGGGATTAGGGATTAGGAAGCCCAGTGCCTGGTGCGAGTTCTTCGATGCGGAGGGATTCGGCGGGGGTGAGGTAGCCCTTGCGGCGAAACCAATTCTCCATGGCATCGCGCAGGCGGTCGAGGGGGACGCGGAAGCCGGCTTCGAGGAGGCCGTCGGCGGCGGGGAGTGTGTCGTCGAAGATGGCGTCGTTGGTGAAGTTGCGCATGGCGAAGTTGTCGATCCAGGCGATGGGGCAGGAGTGGGCGTCGCCGGCGGGCGTGACGCGCTCGATGCTGAGCTTGCGGAGCCACATGGGAGCAGCGTACAGCGTTCAGCGTTCAGGAAAAACGATGCGAGCGGGAGGGCATTGGCAGAGAGCCAGTAAGAGCCGGTGCCCGGAGCCGGTGCCCGGAGCCCGGTGCCCGGAGCCCGCAGCCCGCAGCTCAGTATCCCTTGCTGTGGAGGATGAAGACGACGATGGAGGCGAGCAGGCAGTAGATCCCGAAGTAGTACCAGCGGCCGCGTTCCAGCCAGGCGCTGAGCCACTTAAGAGCGAGGAGTCCAGCGAGGAACGAGAAGCCCGCGCCGAGAAGGCTGGGGACGGCCGCCGAAGCGAAGCTGGCGTGAGCGGCGTGGCGGAGGCGCAGCGCTTCGCGCAGGACGACGGGCGGGGTGAGGATCACGGCGAGCGCGAAGCTGAAGGCTTCCGCGCGGACTTTGCGGACCCCGGCGAGCATGCCGGCGGAGATGGTGGCGCCGGAGCGCGAGAATCCGCGGAAGGGGAGGCAGAGACCCTGGACAGCGCCGATGAGGCTGGCCTGGCCGGTGCTGATGCCAATTTCGGAGCTGGAGGCGGGAGTTGAGCTGGGATCAGCTGACGCGGGTTCGTCCTGCCTCTGCAGCAGACCGGCCACGATGATGAGCACGCCGGCGGCGAGAAGCGCGGGCGCGATGAAGTCGAGGCGGCTGAAGAGGTCCTCGATCTCGGCGTGAGGCACGCCTTTGAAGACCGTGTGCTCAATGATCTTGATGATGACCTCGCCGATGACGGCGGTCAGGGCGGTCGCGATGATGGCCAGCCAGGCGAAGCGGCCAAACTCGCGGGCGCTCGAGAAGAAGGTCGCGCGCCACTGTCTCCAGAAGTAGACGATGACGGCAAACATGGTGCCGGTGTGGAGCATGACCAGCAGGAGGGTCATGGCGGGCGAGGAGGGGTCGAGGCCCATCAGCTTCTCCGCGACAACGACGTGTGCGGAGCTGGAGACGGGGAGCAGCTCGGCAAGGCCCTGGATGATGGCGAGCAGAATCACGTGCAGAAGGGACATGAAGAGATTCTAAAGGCCAGTCAGGGTATTTTCGTCATTTGAATCGCCGCGGACCGGCCATTATCATGGGCGTGACAGTCACACGTTTTATTGGAGAGCGAGCCGGGGACTGAGGCCGGCCTACTCCCGGAAAGCCCTGCGACTTTTCGGCGGAACGAGAATTCCAAAACAAATCAGAATGATTCCGGAAAATGATCCCGGGAAAAAGGGAGAGAGGGACGCAATGCGAATCGGTCTGTTGACGGGCGGCGGAGACTGCCCCGGCCTGAATGCCGTAATTCATGCGGTGGTGAAGAAGGGCATTACTCATTATGGCGACGAGTTTGTCGGGTTTCTGGAAGGCTGGCGCGGAGTGCTCGACAACAACACCGTGCCGCTGACTCTGGAAAAGGTGGATGGAATCCTGATCGAGGGTGGGACAATTCTGCGGACGTCGCGCACAAACGTGCGGAAGATCGAAGGTGGCATTCAGAAATGCGTTGAGGTGCTGAAAGCCAACAAACTCGATGCCCTGATCGCGATTGGCGGCGACGATACGCAGTCGGTGACCAATGCGCTGATCCAGGCAGGCGTGCCGGGCGTGGGCGTTCCGAAGACGATCGACAACGATCTGAACGGGACGGATGTCTGCTTCGGCTTCGATACGGCGGTGATGATTGCGACGGAGGCTGTGGATCGGCTGCACACGACGGCGGAGTCGCACAACCGGGTGATTGTGTGCGAGGTGATGGGACGGGATGCGGGCTGGATTGCCCTGACGGCGGGCGTGGCCGGGGGGGCGCATGTCGTGCTGGTTCCCGAGAAGCCGATCGATCTGGATCATGTGTGCGCGATTCTCAAGTACAACCACGAGCACGGGAAGAAATACGGGATTGTCGTCGTGGCGGAGGGGGCGAAGTTGCCGGATTCCGGTGCGCAGGCGACCAAGGGCGAAAAGGTCGACTCGTTTGGGCATGCGCGGCTGAGCGGGATCGGGGAACACCTGGCGGAGGAGATCGAGAAGAAGACCGGGTACGAGACGCGGTCGGTGAACCTGGGGCATACGCAACGGGGCGGGACGCCGACGGCGTACGACCGGATGCTGGCGACGCGGTATGGGCTGGCGGCGATCGATCTTGTCCACCAGGGTAAATTTGGGCGGCTGGTGGTGCTGCACGGGACGAAGATTGAGGACATCCCACTGGCGGAGGCCATCGCGAAAAACCGGACGGTGGACGACAGCTTCCTGGAGATCCTGACGGGGCTGGAGCCGAAGCTCTAGGGGAGGCTCCATCCTATTGTTGTTAAAGGGCTTGGATGGGGTGGGGTAGACAGTTAAGCACCCCGCAAATTCGGGATTCCTTTCGCGGTTCCTGCTGTGGTATACAGGGCGTGCCGGGAACAGCTCACTGATGGATACCGCGGGTAGGTGCCGAGGTGTGGCCGTTTTCCGGTAGAACGGCCATGCCGGATGCATTCCCCCCAGTGCACCGAGTGAAGCTGCTTCTGCTTCGAATGCTCTGGAGGAATACGTGAAAGCCGCGTCTGGGTCACCCGAAGTTCGTGAAGTGATGGATATCCGCCAGGCGGCTCACTACCTGGGCATCAGTGCCGACAGCCTTTATCGATACGCAGCGACGGGCTTCATTCCGGCCTTCCGGCTGGGGAACCGGTGGCGGTTCCGGAAATCGCGGCTGGATGAGTGGATGGACCGGCGGTCCGGCATGGAAGAAGAGCAGGCGCCGAAGCTGGTGCGGGTGCACCAGAAAAAGCCTGTACGCGGAACCAGGGTGCTGGGTCGAACGACGCGGACGGGGTCCTGAGAAAGGAAAAGAGTGCGGGCTGCCCCTTCGCGCGAGACTTTCTCACGTGTTGGTCTCTTGATGGCTGCTCGCTTTTGCCGCCAGCTGCCTGATTAACTCCTGAAAACGTGGGTCGCTCCGAAGCGGCTCCAGATCGGGATCGTTTTCGACCCATTCCTTGTGGCCGAATCCACTGCGCACGGTTTTTTCGAGCAGATCGAGGGCGCGGCCGGATTCTCCGAGATGGGTATAGAGGCACGCGATGTTGTACAGGGTCGTGTTCTCCTCAGGATCGAGGGCCAGGGCCCGCGCCGCCCAATCGAGGCAGCGCTCGCGATCACCCAGCACGACCAGGGCTGCGGCGCCGAGATAGAGCGCCCGGGCATCTTCGGGATGCGCCGCGACGTGGCGCTCCGCGCGCGCGAACGTAGCGCGGCTGACCGCGCGGGCCTCGTCTGTCCTGCCCAGCGCGCGCAGGCACATGTCGAGGTGATTGAGGGACTGGATATCCGCCGGATCCAGCTCGCTGGCCTTGCGGAAGAGCACGGCCGCCTCTTCCATCTTTCCCTGGGTGAAGTTGCATCGGCCGTAGAAATAGGCCGCGTCATAATACCGGGGATTGAGGCGCATCGCCTCAGCAAATTCCTTTTCGGCGTCGCGAAAGTTCCTGTTCAGGGATTCGGCGAGTCCACGGGCCGCGTGCGCTTCAGCAGAGTCAGGGTCGAGCTCGACGGCGCGGCGACTGGCGCTGGCGGCCTCGCGGAGATTGTCCTCGCTCGCTTCAAACCACATATAGAGGAAGGAGCTCGAGTCTGCGATGCCGGCGAAGGCGGCGGCATAGCTTGGATCGATGGCGGTGGCGCGGGCAAACATCTGCCGCGCGTATTCCAGACTCTTCCGTCGCAGCTCGTAGAAGACGCGGCGGCCGCGCAGGTAGTAGTCATAGGCCTGGATGTCGCGGGTAGGAATTTTTTCGATGGCGCGCTTTTCCTGATCGGTCAGCACGACGCGCAGGGTGCCCGCGATATTCTGAGCAATCTCATCCTGAATCGCAAAGACGTCTTCCAGTTGGCGATCGTATCGTTCGGCCCAGACCGAATGGCCGGAGCGGGTTTCGGCCAGCTGGGCATTGATGCGCAGGCGGTTGCCGGCGCGGCGGAGGCTGCCATCGAGGACGTAAGCGGCTGCGAGCTGGCGGCCGATCTCCGCCGCAGGCACCGCCTTGTCTCGGAAGGGCAGGACCGCGGAACGGGGCAGCAGGCGAAGCTCGGCGATCTTGGTGAGCTCCGTGATGATGTCCTCCGTCATTCCGTCCCGAAAATACTCGTCGTCTTTTTCGCCGCCGAGATTCGCGAAGTAAAGCACGGCAATGGATTTTTCTGCCTGGCGCGGCGGAGTTCCGAGACGATCGAGTGCCCGAAGAATCTCATCCATGGTGGAGCAGCGTTGCGACGGCGACTTTGCAAGACACCCATCCACCAGCGATTCCCAGGCCGGGTCAACGTCCGGCACAAACTGGCGCAACGGAAGTTGGGGAGTGTGCAAAATCGCATGCATGATGTCGATGGCGGTTTCGCCGCGGAAAGGAGTGCGCCCGGTAAGACACTGATAGACGACCACGCCGAAAGAGAAGATGTCGCTCCGGGCATCACCCGGTTCTCCGCGAATCCTCTCCGGCGCCATGTATTCCACGGTGCCGCCCCTGACAGCGTGGGTGGAGGAACGAGTCACGAAGTCCTCTTCCGATTCGCTGGCGCGGCGGTCGGGGCGCGCGAGCTCGGAGAGGCCGAAATCGAGGATCTTGACGCACGAGCGGGAATCAACCATGACGTTCGCAGGCTTGATGTCGTGATGAAAGACCCCGCGATTATGGGCTTCGCGCAGGCCCTCGGCGATAGAACGAACGATGGCGAGTGCGGCTCCAGAACTAAGTGGAGTTTGGTGGAGCAGATCTTTCAGGCTCTGGCCCGAAACCAGCTCCATGCAAATGAAAGGGGTATCGTCGGCGAGATTGAGTTCGTAGACGGTAGCAATGTTCGGGTGATTCAGGCGGGAGGCGGTTTGTGCCTCTTTCAGGAGCCGGCTTCGGGCCTCGGGAACAGCCGCAAGATCGGGCGGGAGAAATTTGAGGGCGACCTCTCGATTGAGGACGAGATCTTCCGCGCGATAGACTGCGCCCATGCCACCTTCGCCGAGCTTCTCTTCAATACGATAGTGCGAGATGGTTTGGCCAATCATGCGAACGCCGGTAAGTGAGTATCTTACCCGAGGCCAGCGGGCGTTCCAGGGTGCGTGTGGGAGGATGTGTTTCTCAGCAACCGCAATCCCCTCTCCTCGATCGCTTTCGGCACGGTGAATCCATGCCTTGCAACCACATCGCTGAGCGGTACGTTGCCTTCGAGTGTCGGTTACTATTTGGTGTGCGATGAGGATGCCCGCTGCGATGACGCTATTGCACGAGGATCGACTGTTTCCCGCGGAGCTTGCGCAGCGGGCGATTGCGCGGCGGCTGTATCAGGAGATCCGGAATCTGCCGATTGTGAGCCCGCACGGGCACACGCAGGCCGGATGGTTTGCGAACGACCAGGCGTTTCCCGATCCGGCGAAGTTGTTCGTGCAGCCCGATCACTACATCTACCGGATGCTATACAGCCAGGGGGTTTCCCTGGAGGATCTCGAAATCGGGGTTGGGGAGCTGAGGAATCCGCGGCGCGTGTGGCGCATTTTTGCCGAGCACTACTATTTGTTTCGGGGAACGCCGACGCGGCTGTGGCTCGACTATGCGTTTCACGAGCTGTTTGGGCTGGAGGAGCGGCTGTCGGGGGCGACGGCCGATCTGTACTTCGACGTGATTTCGGAGAGATTGCTGACACCGGAGTTTCGTCCGCGAGCGTTGTACGAGCGCTTTCAGATCGAGGTGCTGGCGACGACGGATTCGCCGCTCGATCCGCTGGCCGATCATCAGGCGATTCGCGATTCTGGGTGGAAGGTGCGTGGCGCGACGCCGAGAATTATCCCGACGTTTCGCCCGGACCCGGTAGTCGATCCGGAGTTCGCGGGGTTCGCAGAGAACATTGCGAAGCTGGGTCAGCTGACGGGCGAGGAGACGAGCGGGTGGGAGGGCTATCTGCGGGCGCTCGAAAAGACGCGCGCCCGGTTTAAGGTGATGGGCTGCACGGCAACGGATCACGGGCATCCGACGGCGCAAACGGCTGACTTATCGCGTGACGACGCGGTGAAGCTATTCGGAACTGTGCTGGCCGGAAGAGCCGACAAGCAGCAGCAGGAGCTGTTTCGCGCGCAGATGCTGACGGAGATGGCGCGGATGAGCGTCGAGGACGGGCTGGTGATGCAGATCCATCCGGGGTCGGAGCGGAACCACAACCAGAAACTCTACGAGCGCTATGGCCGGGACATTGGTGCGGATATGCCGATGGCGACGGATTATGTGCGGGCGCTGCATCCGCTGCTGGCGCGTTTTGGCAATGAGAAGAACTTCACGCTGATCCTGTTCACGCTGGATGAGACGACCTACAGCCGGGAGCTGGCGCCGCTGGCGGGACATTATCCGTGCCTGCGGCTGGGACCGCCGTGGTGGTTCAACGACAGCCCGGAGGGGATGCTGCGCTTTCGCGAGCAGGTGACGGAGACGGCGGGCTTTTACAACACGGTGGGCTTTAACGACGACACGCGCGCGTTTCTGTCGATTCCGGCCCGGCACGATGTGGCGCGGCGTATCGATTGCGTGTGGCTGGCGCGGCTGGTGGCCGAGCATCGTCTGGACGAAGATGAGGCGGTCGAAGTGGCGCGCGATCTGACTTACAATCTGGTGCGCAAGGCGTATCGACTGCAGGGCTGAGTTTTCGGCATGAGAGATCGGCAATGAGAGAACCCGGAAGTGCGATGGAAGACGCAGACGCTCCGGAGATCGGCGGGCGCGTGCGGTTGGGGCATGTGCGCTGGACGATCTGCGCGATGCTCTTCGCGGCGACGTCGATCAACTACATGGATCGCCAGGTGATCGGCCTGCTGAAGCCGACGCTGCAGCACTCGATCGGAATGACGGAGGTCGACTACGGGTACATCGTCGATGCGTTCCAGTTCGCGTACGCGGCCGGCCTGCTGATCGCCGGGCGAATGGTGGACAAACTGGGCTCGCGCATCGGGTACTGCATCGTGATGGGAATCTGGAGCCTTGCCGCGATGGGGCACGCGCTGGCGAATACGCCGTTTGAATTTGGCATTGCGCGCTTGTTTCTGGGGTTTGGGGAGTCGGGAAATTTTCCGGCGGCGATCAAGACGGTGGCGGAGTGGTTCCCGCAGAGCGAGCGGTCGCTGGCGACGGGGATTTTTAATTCGGGAGCGAATGTTGGGGCGATTCTGGCGCCACTGATTGTGCCGTGGGTGACGTTGCGCTTCGGCTGGCATGCGGCGTTTCTGAGCACGGGCATCTTCAGTTTGATCTGGATCGCGTGGTGGTATCGCTTCTACCGGAAGCCGAGCGATCATCCCACGCTGACGGGCCGAGAGCTGCGGCACATTTATCAGGAAGCTGCAGCGCAGATGGGGCCGAATATTCCGTGGCTGCGCATGCTGAGTTACCGGCAGACCTGGGCGTTCGCGATTGGGAAGTTTCTGACGGATCCGATCTGGTGGTTCTATCTTTTCTGGCTGCCATCATTCTTCAGCCAGAGATTCCATCTGAACCTGAGCCACCTGGGACTTCCCATCATCATCGTCTACAACGTCTCGGCGATTGGGAGCATTGGTGGAGGATGGCTGCCTGCGCCATTCCGCAAACTGGGAATGTCGCCCGTGACGGCGCGGCTGAGCGCGATGCTGCTCTGCGCCTGTCTGGTGGTGCCGATATTCCTGGTGGGGTCGCTGCACTCGGAGTGGGCGGCGGTTGGCCTGCTGAGCCTGGCGGCGGGTGCGCACCAGGGATGGTCGGCGAACCTGTTCACCACGGCGTCGGATATGTTCCCGAAGAGCGCGGTTGGCAGCGTTGTGGGGATTGGCGGCATGGCAGGATCGGTGGGCGGGATGCTGCTGGCGACGAGCGCCGGATGGATTCTGCAAATGACGCACAGCTATTACAGCTTATTTGTAACAGCGGCCACAGTTTATTTGCTGGCGCTGGTGGTGATTGTGACCCTGGCGCCCGGCTTGAAGAAGGTGGAGCTGGCGGCATGAGCCTTTATGCGGCGCGCGGCGATGTGGCGACGGAGATTACGTGCGCCGAGCTGAAGGCGCTGCTGTTTGAGGCGCTCGACAAGCTTGGTGCGAAGAGGCGGGTGCTGGTGGTGCCGCCGGACATCACGCGCCTGCATTCGCGCGCGGGCGAGCTGACGCGGTATGCGTGGGAATACTACGGCGATCGGATGGCGGCGGTGCTGCCCGCGCTGGGCACACACGCGGCCATGTCGCAGGCCCAGCTGACGCGGATGTTTGGCGAGGTGCCGCAGGAGCTGTTTCACATCCACAACTGGCGGACGGATATCGAGACGTTGGGTGAGGTGCCGGCGTCGTTTATTGAGGAGCAGTCGGAGGGGAAGCTGCATTTTTCCTGGCCGGCGCAGGTGAATCGTCTGCTGCTCGAAGGCGGTTGGGATCTGATTCTGTCGGTCGGGCAAGTGGTGCCGCACGAAGTGATCGGCATGGCGAATTACAACAAAAATATTTTGGTGGGGACGGGCGGCCGGGAGGGCATCAATCGCAGCCATTATCTCGGCGCGGTCTACGGGATGGAGCGCATCATGGGGCGCGCGGATACTCCTGTGCGGCGGGTGCTGAATTACGCCGGGGAGCGTTTTTTAACGCGGCTGCCGATTGTGTATGTGCAGACAGTTGTGGGGCGGGCAGCCGATGGCGGCCTGGCGACGCGGGGCGTGTTTATCGGCGACGACGCGGCGTGCTTTGAGCGGGCAGCGGAGCTAAGCCTGCAGGTAAATTTCGAGATGATGGATCGGCTGCTGCGCACGGTGGTGGTGTATCTCGATCCGCAGGAATTTCACAGCACGTGGCTGGGTAACAAAGCAATCTACCGGACGCGTATGGCGCTGGCGGATGGAGCGGAGCTGATCATTCTTGCGCCGGAGGTGAAGGAATTTGGCGAGGACCGGACCATCGATGCGCTGATCCGAAAATACGGTTATCACGGGACGCCGGCCACGCTGGAGGCCGTCGCCAAGAATGCGGATCTGGCCGCCG
>Ga0302319_10022207_pt1 | contig 11392 bp, 10 predicted proteins | sample Bog_T0_2_FD_203319 | JGI IMG/M metagenome (GOLD analysis project Ga0302319, IMG submission 203319) | Peat permafrost microbial communities from Stordalen Mire near Abisko, Sweden - Bog_T0_2 | ecosystem: Environmental > Terrestrial > Soil > Wetlands > Peat | place: Sweden: Abisko, Stordalen Mire...
AGCGAGTTCTCAGAAACGGCGCGCGGGGCGCCGAGCTACCAAGTCGGAGGAGCTGTGGGCGGGCCGCTCACTCAGGATGTTTTGGGATTTCGCCTGGGCGCCTGGTTGCAGCGCGACGGCGGCTTCGTCGATCGCGTGGACCCATACACCGACACGATCGTCGATAAGAACGCCAACGGGGTGCGCAGTGAAGCGGGCAACGCCGCGGTGACGATTGCGCCGAGTGAGTCGCTCCAGATCACGCCGTCGTTCCGGTATCAGAGCACGTACGTGCACGATACTTCGGCATTCTTCTTAAGCCTGTCAGACCCGGCCGGCGGCGTCCTAAGGAACGGCTCCGGCTTAACCCAGTACTACAGCGATCGATTCGAGCTGGTATCACTCAAGGTTGCAGCAGCCCTCGGACCCGCGGACCTGAGCAGCGTGACGGCGTACACGCAGCGCCACGCGAGCGCACTAGAGGACAACGCGACCCTCGACGGATTGAATCAGACCGGGTACGCGAACGCGAAAGCGGATTCGGTGTGGTTAGATCAAACTGACCTTTCACAGGAGCTCCGGCTCGCGCGTTCGGATCGGATGGCGCGCCTCAGCTGGATCGTCGGCGCCAGTTACGTTCACGCCCACTACGAGGAAGGTCAGGACATTGCCAACTCCGTGCTTGCCGACGGTGGGGCGTTGAACGGCAAGCAGCTGGTTGACCGCGTTAGGTCGCAGGTCGGCGCATATGTAGAGGTCGACCTGCGATTGCGGCAGCGCTTGACGGCCAGTGTCGGCGCGCGTGTCGAGCGGGACTCGTACAGTTCGTTTCAACAGGTGGAACCCATTTCGCCGCTCGTGGGCGAGCAAAACTTCTCCATCAGTGGCGCAGCCACTCCTGTGACGCCTCGCTTCAATCTCGCGTATCAGGCGGACACTAACAGCTTGTATTACGCGGCGGAAGGCTCTCGGATGGGCGGGCCGAACGACACTGTGGGAGTGGCCTGCCCGGTGAGCACACCGCTTACGTACCGACCGGACTTGGTGTGGAGCTACGAGATTGGGGCGAAGAACAGCCTGTTCGACGAGCGCCTACAGGTGGATAGCAGTGTGTTCTACATCGCCTGGCGGGACATGCAGTTGCCGATCCCGTTAACCAATTGTGGGCTCGGCTTCGCGGTCAATGCTGGCACGGCAACCAGCGACGGTTTCGATCTCGGCTTGCAGGCAGCGCTCTCTGGACACCTCAAAGTCGCTCTCACCGCGGCCTATACCAATGCGCGCTACGATGAGACCGTCACGTTGAACAATCTAGTCGTGGTTGCCCGGGGTGATGCAATAGGCGCGCTACCCCTTGTCACCCCACCTTGGAGCGCAACCACCTCGGCCGCATACGAGATGGCGATTGCGGGTGCACGCGTGACATTCTCTGCGCAGGATGCGTTTCACAGCCACAATCCGGGACCTTTCGCGTCCGATAATCCGATGGCCGTCACCTACGCGCCAACCCGTCGGGCGGACCCATCTACCAACTTACTCAATCTCAGGGCGGCGGCAGTTTGGTCGGACTTCGAGCTTTCGCTCTTCGTCAACAACGCGCTTGATTCGCAGCCGACACTTCAGGTCCGGAACCACGTTTCCACGGACAGTTTGCTCTACGCGACGACTATCAGGCCCCGCACCATTGGCATGTCCGGTAGGTGGCGGTTCTAATTATCTTTCGTCACAACCCTTGCGACTCTCAACCAATCCGCATCGTATTGGTCGCGCGAATTTTCCGGGTATTGGTGGCTAAACCCGGGGTAAGGGTACGTCACGGTGCCGGCGGGCGGAGCGGGCGTTTCGGCGATTACAAATCGGCGAATCGTTGATGACCAGAGTGACCGCCATCCGCGCCGTGGGTGGCTGCGTGGACGAATCGGTGGCCGTACCTCGCCGACGACAAATCGAGGCTCCGCGCATCGACCAACGGAGCAGGAACCCGATGGTCGTCGGGGAAGATTGCCTCGTCACGTGCGATGGACAAACCGCTCGCACGCAAGCCGCTACGTCGCGGAAGAAATGCATCACATGTATCGCAAGATGCTGAATTTGGGACCAATGCGGGACGGCGGGATTATGAGCGCCAGTAAATTCACCGCGCGAATTCACCATTGATCTGGCGGGTCGCCATAAGCCGGCGTTGCGTGACTCCAGTAAGTACTGTGCCTATCTAGGCCACAATTTGGTCACAGTCTAGCGAACCCAGTTTGGAGATTTTTCTCGTAAGTTTTTGTTTTAATTGGTAGCGGGGGTAGGATTTGAACCTACGACCTTCGGGTTATGAGATAGCGGTCGCATTGAATATCGATTTTTTCAATTCGTAACGTCTTGATTTTTTAACAACCTAGCTCGCGGGCTGTCCGTTGCAATTCCACCCCCTGAGCAGGACGAAGCACAGCAAAGCAGGACCGACTTCCACAAAACTCCCGCAATCTCATGGTGTCCATTTCAACCTCCTGGTGCCGCATTTTCGTACGCGCGGCGCGCTTCTCAAAGGCCGACACTCTTCGGCCAAGTCCACCGGGTCTCTCAATTTCAACGCCTCTAGCGCCCGACCGATCCCGAGCTGTTCAGCACGGCTCTGCGCCTCGCTGTCCTAGCAGGGTGCGCGCTTGCGCGCAACGTTAGACACCTTAAAGAAAGAAAACTTACACACCCCCACAATTTAAGGGCGCTGACAGCTGGCGGCGGAATTGGCGCATTCAATGAAGCGCGGCCGCAGCCAGCGGCAGCTTGGCGGCGCTGACAAGCTGCACGGGTCCGAGCAAACCCGAAGGCGCGCTGACCAGCGGCGTGGGGCCAGTTTGGTAACGTGGATCACCGCTCGCCTTGAGCGCGACAAACCGATTCAACAACGTAGTGTCCACACGCACCGTCAGCGTATTGGTTCCCGGCTTCATCCAGTCATATACCACCCAGTAACCGTTGCCCAAGGTTTGCTCTGTGACGACGTGGCCGTTGACTAACAGCTGCATGGCTCCGGCCACCTCGCCAACCGCCAAAATCAGACTGCGGTCACTGCCGAACCAATGCGCCGGCAGGTCCAGAGTCGTGGTGTAGATAGCACGTCCAACGGCATCCTTGAGTTCGGAAATGTCGCGCCAGTCCTTGAGTGCGTTCAGATCGAGACCATGATGTTTGGGGCCATCGGGCCCTCGTTCCTCCACAGCGAGTTGCCAGCGACCGGGAGTCAAGGCGGAAGGGAATGATGCACCCACGACTGTTGTCGACTGGCCGTCACTGAACTCGAGCCGCGCGTCGCTGCCCGGACGCGGGATGACCAGCAGGGTGTCGCCGTGCTGCAGTATGTGGGCGGCGGCGCTTGAGGTGATATGTCGGGGCCGAGCTTCATCGCGCCGGAACAACAGAGCTATGCTCTGGTGCGGCATCACCAGTAGCGGCATCACGGTGCGGCCACCTACCTCGCGCCATTCAGGCACGCGATCGGGTGCCCCACTCCATAGGTCGATCTCGTAGGGAGCACCATGCACTGCGAACGAGCCCTGTGCGGAGACCGCTTTATCAGTCGGATTGAAAATCCAATAAATATGCGCATCAGCGCTTTCGCGATGTACCGACAAAAGTTGACTGACCGGGCCAAAACTCGCCGCGGGCAGCACGCCCAAGTGCGTAAGGGCTCCAGGTACGCCTGCCCTTGACGCCACCAGCGCGACATTGGTCAGCGTCCCGAGCTTCGACATTATCTGACGGACCCGTTCATCGGCGCGTGTCGCATCGGCAAAGCCGGTGGCGTGTGCGGGCGGCGCTCCGACCATCACCACATGCAGGCCGCGTTTTGCGAGGCCCATAATCGCCTCGGCGGCACTCACCGGTATGGCGGTCTGCTGATCAAGAATCACGGCACGATAGGACGCTCTGTCGCCATACAGCTGCCCGGCAACGGCGCCGGCATCGGCGCCCGATAGCGCGGCCGGATCGATGAAGTCATAGGTGTAACCCGCCGACTCCAGCGAGGCGTCCGCATACAGTGGTTGAGGCTCATGGATCCCAGACAGGCCACGATCATGGTAGACCGCCACGTCCACGCGCGGCTTGCCGGACTCAAGCAGCTGAGTCACCCGGGCAAAGTAGCGGTTGAGATTTTTCCAGTCGCGCCATTGCGGCCAGCCCAACGTCCATTCATCGCCCAGTCCGATATGTGCCAGTCCTTGCGGTTCCGGCCAACCGCTCTCAGTACCTGCAAATCCCGTGAGCAATCCTTGGGTCACACCACCCACGAGCGCTTCGCTCAGCTGCTGCGCATAGTCGGCGGGCTGCTTGCGGTAAATGGCGAAGTCGTCACCGAATTCCAATGTGGCACGCGAATTACCGGCGAGATGAATCGCTGAACCCGTGAGACGATAGGCGTCCATGGCATGACGCCACCGCTCCGTACCGTATCCTGGCAGGCTCGAGTCAAAGGGCCGATTCCAGCCGTGGTCAAACGACTCGTTTTCCGCGATGTCGACGGACCGGCCGCTTCGCAGCATATCGAGTGCGAGGTAGTTGTAGGCCACTTGCGAGCGTGTGCGCAGGCCTTTGTCATGGGCCCAGCGCGCGATCGCCGCAAGATACCGCTCGCAATAAAGATCGGTGAGCGTCTGGCGATAGTCGTAACGCAACCGCTCGCCCGACTCACCCTCGAAATCAAAGGCGCGTGCCGGAAAGGCTCCGCCCCAGGTGGGGTCCAATGGATCGAATGACGACTCACGCGGTGTGTTCAGTGCGGGAAGATAAGGAACGATGGAGTAGCCGCGGCGTCGCTTGAATTCAGCCGGCAAATCGGCCGTCCAAAACATCTCCGCCTGCACTTCGAGCGAGTCATGCGCAAGATCGGCGCCGCGCAGCAGCTCTTCCGATCCTTTGAGATAGTTCTCGTCGAGATAATTGAGGGCCGCGGTGATGCCCCTGCCGCTGAAAATATCGGCCGTCAGCGCCGCATGAGCAGCTTGCGAAGGGTCGCGGCCGCCCCAGACACTCGGGGCTTCGAACGGCTTGCCGAGCAGCGTTTGGCCGGTGGCGCGCTGCCAGTAGGTGAAAACTCGCCAATGTCCCGGCGGCGCTTGCCACTGCAGTTTGCCGGTGCGGTCGAGTTTCGCCGAAATGTCCAGCGCGCTGCGCACATCCAGCAAAGTCGGCGTGCCCACTTCATTCACGACGCGCGCCGCACTCACCGCAACCAATCGGGCCTTCCCTGCCAGCCCCTGCGGCTGGGTCGGATTCCACTCCAGCTTTTTCGGACCGTCGACCCGAATGGAATCGGTGACCAATTGCTGCATGGAGTCGGCCAAGTCCATTCCCGGACTCTGGTAGGGTTGCGAACCGCCGGGCGCGAGGTCAATGCTCACCCCTGAACGATGGCCTGACTCCAACAGTGCGTGCAGGGCGGCGCGCGCTTCGGCAGGTGGGGCGCGAAAATCCACGCCGATCTCGGCGGCCCCGAAACCGGCCGTCCCAACCGCTTCTATGTTTTCGATCTTGGCGCGGGTGCGAACTTTCGGCAGCGAGTTGCTACGCGGCTCACGCAGCTGCGGATAGTTCTTCTGCCAGAAATCGACATTTTCGGCAGCGCAGACATACGTGGATAGCGATGCAACCAGCGCGAGTAATAGTTTCCCCATGTGTCCAGTCTAGTTCTGGATCGAGCCGCTGAGAATGCGCTTTCGCCGATAGCTGCATTCGCTCACGCCGCACGCCGACGGATAACTAGCCTCGCCTAAGCGTCCCGTGCGTCGAGCGCCGCAATGAATTTCTTGAACAGCGTACATAACCTGGCGCGTTCGTCTGTCGTCAATCCGGCACAGATATCGAGCATGCGCGCTCCGGCGGCCGGCAGGAACGGCTGATAGGCGCGCCGATATGTGCTCAAGAACGATCGCGGACGATAGATCATGTCCGCTCACCATGCGGTGAGGCGGACGGTAGGTATGGATAAATGCGAATGGAGTGAACACCGTTCTAGGTTTAGGGTGAAGCAATGTGCGTCACTGTGACGCCGACTGGTATCGGCGATTATCTTAAGAGAAGAATATGAAAATGCTCTGCCTGCTTGCACTTTTTGGTATTTGTGGATCCGTCTTCGCGCGCGATCAGCAAGCGTGGATTGCCACATGGGCCAGTAGTCCGACGGGACCGGCGACTGGGGGTAGGATGGGGCCATTCACGCTCCCTCCTCCGACGACTCTTAAAGGCACAATGCGATATCGACTACGCATCTCGCAAGGGGGCAATCAAGTTCGACTCAGGCTATCAAACGAGTACGGCGAAAAACCCTTGACGGTGAATGCCGTTACGGTAGGGCTCGCCGCGGCCGGCCTCGACGCTGCATCAGGTTCATTGAAGAAGGCAACCTTCGGCGGAAGGGAAGTCGCCACCATGCCCGCTGGCGCTCCCGCGCTGAGCGATCCAATCGATCTGAAGGTGACCGCATTTGCCGACCTTGTCGTCAGCGTGTATCTGCCAGAGGGAACCTCGGTCACTCTTTGCCCTCCCAGTTTTCCCATGGTCGAGCAAGCGGGTTCAGAGGACTCTAATGCAACCAATGAGGCGCATCTCCCTGCGCCCAAATGCACCTTCTTTACCCGGCCGATTGTGTCGGAGGTCGACGTTCTTGGTTCTACGCGGGACAAGGTTGTCGTGGCTCTCGGGGACTCCATCACCGACGGCAGAATAGATCCTGCCACCGGAGATCGCGGATGGCCTGCTGTGTTGGCTCGACGCCTGGATGGTAGGGAGTTCTCGATCGTGAACGCGGGGATTGCAGGCAACCGACTGTTGGGGTCAATCCCGATGTTAGGTGCGGCGGCCTTGGCGAGGCTTGATCGCGACGCGCTTACCGTACCCGGCACAAAGTACATCGTGCTACTCGAGGGCATCAACGACATTGGCGCGAGTGGTCCAGGAACTCCATTTGGCGACTTTCCGCTGGCCGACCCGAAAGCATTGATAGCTGCATATTCCCAGGTAATCGCGCGTGCTCATGAACGGGGAATCAAGGTGATCGGCGCAACCATGCTGCCCTTCGAGGGCGCAATGGTGTACACAATCGAAAAGGAGCCGATTCGAGCCGAGGTCAATCAGTGGATACGATCATCGAACAGTTTCGACGGCATAGTTGACTTTGATGCAGCTGTTCGTGATTCGACAAATCCGAAGAAATTCGATGCGGCGTACGACAGCGGCGACCATCTGCACCCGAATGCCGCGGGCTATCGCAAGATGGGAGAGGCGATCGATCTCAAGCTCTTCAACTAAGGGACTGTATAAACCTTGGGGAAGTGACGGCCTAACTGTAACAATCGAGGCGGAGCGCTGGCGGATCAGTGTGGCCAAGAAGAAGTCCATGTCCCTACTCAGCGCGGTGCAGATTCCACACCATGCCGGGCCATCGTTCCACGTGACGTCGGCCGGTATTCCACGGCATGCCGGGCGCCCCCGCCGCGTCTTGATACGAAGAGAGGCCGCGCGCACGGCGGAATCGAAGCCGCACGCTCGGCGTTTGCGCTATTCATTCTCGGTGGGCGAAAAAAGGGCCCCTCTTTCAGAAATGAAGCCCCCGAGGCGGATGGTGGGAGTCTCAGGTGCGGCGACATATCGTTTTTCAAACCGAGGGGCCCAGAAGGGGGAGGCTTCTTATTCGGAGTCCAGTACCGCGCCCGCATACCGGCTGAGAAAGCTTTGTCTGGATTCACAGCCCGCCAATTGGTCACTGATGGCCGCACCTTGCAAATCGTTGGTCAGTACAACCTGCCCTAATGCAAAGTCATGCGCCCACTGTTCATGCGACGCTGATCCGTTCGGTCGCCCGGTGTTCAGCACTGATTCATGTGCGTCCAGTAGTGCGCTCAACAAATCGCCCGCCGCTTTGCTGCCTCGGAGCGCGCAGGCGAACTGCTTACCTTGAAGAAAACTGCTCGCGAATATTTGGCGGGCTCCTCCCAATATTCGTATGCGATCAACAAGAACATCAACGAGGCGAAGCTGCTCTTTGTAATGGCGATACCGCCGAATCGACCGATGCACCTTCTTGGTTCCGGATACCGCGCGATATTTCGACGCCAAACGCGCCTCGAGACGGTACCAGCGGCGCCAAGGGAACTGGTGCATTACGGGTGCTCAAAACGTGGTCAAGGCGCCTTCATGGCGGCATCGGCACGACAACATTTGAGATTCACTCGTTGGCGAAATATCAGGCGAGTGCTCGGTCCCAGATTTCTATTGGCGGATCCACATCAGCGTCTGCAGCAGCTGGTTGCCGAGACCGGGCCGTTCACCACGATCGCAGGGGACCGCAGCCATTTGCAGACATAAGCCCGAAATTCCGCAGGAAACCAATTATTGGTTGTCCGTACATTGTACGGATGATATAATGGCGATGTGGCGACACCAGCAAAAGAGAGAGGCATGCGTAGTACCGTAAAGCGCCGCGAGGAACGGCTCGAAGTTCGATTGACGCCCAAGGCCAAATCGATGCTGAAGCGTGCCGCCTCGGTCGAGCGAAAAACCGTGAGCGCGTTCATTCTCGACAAGGGTCTTGAGGCAGCGGCCGAGACGCTCGCGGATCGTCTCGAGTTTCGCTTGAACGCCAAACAATACGATGCCTTCGTCGCCGCGCTCGACAGCCCCGCGAAGCCGCATCCGCGGCTCGAAACGCTTCTCACGACGCCCAGCGTTTTGAGTGAGTGACCTAGGAGCCATAGAAAAGCTGCGACGCGAACACTTCCTGGACAGCTTTGATTGCGGCAAGGAAGATCTCAATCGTTTCCTCAAGCGGCAGGCTTGGAATAACCAACAAGCCCACAGCGCACAGACTTATGTGTTGGCGAAGGACTCGAACGTCCTCGGCTACTACAGTCTAGCGGCCGGCTCCATCAGCCATGACGAAGCGACCGAGCGCACCAAGAAGGGCCTGGCCCGACATCCAATCCCAATTATTCTTCTCGCGCGTCTCGCCGTCGACAGGTCGCTTCAGGGCCGGGGTATTGGCCCGGCTCTGCTAAAGGACGCCCTGCTCCGCGCGGCCCAGGCCGCCGACACGATCGGCGCGCGAGCGCTCATCGTTCACGCCAAGGACGATCAAGCCAAAGCCTTCTACGAACATTTCAACTTTGAGCCGAGCCCGAGCGATGCGTACCATCTGGTATTGCTCATGAAAGACTTGATGCGGATCGTGCGCAGATGAGGCTCGGGTCCTTCGCTCCCGTGCCCCACGCTCGACATCGACGGAATTATTGAGTCGGTGAACTTGGCTAAGCTTATCGTTACCCGCCGTTCCGATCGCGGCCCTGTAGCCGGACGCTTGAATTCGCGGCAGACCTTTGCTCCGCGCTATTCCCAGTGCCCAAATTGACGCCGCTATTCTTCGGCAAGGTCCGCAACCTCTCGAGCTCGCTATGCTCCACATGTTCCATGCGGTGCCGTGCGATTCGAAGCGACCATCGGGCGAAAAACAAAGCTCAGAGTAAAATCCTCCCGTGAGAGCAAACAGCGGCTCAGATAGATTTTGTTGCCGGGGCCGACCATGTAAACGAAGGGCACCGGCTCATCGTATCGGCACTCAGCCGCGAAGTCCCCACCATAGCAGCACGCCAGCACAAGCAGCATATTCATCCGGGATGCGACATTGATATCCGCGAACAGCGGCTTCACTCGACTCCAGGGCATATAGGAGCCGTCAGTAAGCTCGATGCCGTCCTTGTCGCCATGACAGTCGATGTGTAGGCAAGGAGCGCGGCCCGAGTGTCTAACCCAAGCAGCGAGGTCCTTTAAGCAATACTCGAATTCTGCCGGCGTGCGCGGCGTTCGGTAATGCACCTGTAAACGGTTATTGTATTCGCCTGCCAATGGCTCTAGATCCTCGCGGATCATGCGGCCCGTCTGCCGGTCACCTTCGCGCAAAGATTGAATAACCACGAACTGGCCAATGGCGCCAAGCGCGCCGTGGGCGCCGTATTTTTGTACCCGCTGAACCTGCTGCAATCGGTTCTCTGTTGGGAATGTTCACACGTGAGCGTCAATCATCGCATCAATTCGCTGGCGCCACCGAAGAGACGATGATGGCAACTTCATAAGCCTGAGTCAGCAGCCAAGAACATTTCACGGTCACTCCGAAATATTGCACAATATGCTTTCACGGTCAGGTCCTCTAACCGGCTGATTTCCGAGACTCAATCAACGAGTTCCCGTGTGCGCGGATGCGCACGTAAGTGCCATTTTTCTGTAGGGCGCGATGCGCCCTTCGAGGTCGCGAAGTTCCTCGAGCAGCGAGGCGATCAGCGCACGTCCTCGGACGGTGAGTTCGTTCTCGGCGTCCTCCAGAACCTCCGGCACCGCCCGTCGAAGCCGGGCAATCGCCTGTGGCAGTACGATTCCGTACTCAGCCAGTAGACCTCGGATCTGATTGCACAGCCCGGTTCGTTGGCTGACTAGGCGCTCCCGCACACGGTGGATCGCTAGCAGATCCTGCTGCTCGAGTGACTTTGTCGCCACAAACCGCATGGTCGGGCGTTGCGCGGCCTCGCAGATCGCCGCCGCGTCGTTCCAGTCGTTTTTGTTGGTCTTCACGAAGGGCCGCACGAACTTTGCGTGGATCAGCCGAACCTCATGACCCAGCTTGGCGAAGGCCCGCGCCCAATGATGGGCCCCGCACCCGGCCTCGATCGCGATCGTACTCACGGGTTGATTGGCCAGAAATGGTAGCAGCCGTTCGCGGCTTAACTTCTCGCGCAGAATCACCCTGCCGCCGGCATCCTCGCCGTGCAGATAGAACACTCGCTTCGCGGCGTCAATTCCAATGGTCTGCTTTCCGTTCATCGCTCATCCTCCTCGAGGGCCATTCCTCGGTAGTGGCGATCATCCCGCCATCTTCACCGAGAGAGAAGCGGGAGGGTCCATCCCATCACTTTCTGCGCTCGATTTATAGCGAGGCCTATTTCTTGAGTGGTATCCACGTCGTCTCACGTCGAAGGCATCCGGATTGCTTAGTTTGTGACACTGGACCCCCACCCTTGATACAGTCCCCGACAAGTAGGGTATCGGCGAGCGAGTCTGCCGCGACCACGTCCGTGAGTAGCTCGATCAATGTATCCAATCGAAGCCTTCATCGATCGAGAAGTGCCCGATAATCGACGATCGGTCCGAGCAGCAATCCGATGATCGCGAGCTGGGCGAGCTTCAACGCGAAAACCGACGGCAGCATCAGCGAGCCGACGTTGAGCAATCGAAAACCCAGCGCCGTGACCAGCAGTACGGCAGCGGTCGTCAAAGCTGCCAAGCACAGCGCCCGGAGCGGCATCGATCCGGGGATCAAGCGTATCCACGCCGGGGCATTCAGCTCCGCGTCGATACGCGCCAGGCGTCCGACCTGGATTCG
>Ga0302319_10022208_pt1 | contig 11392 bp, 6 predicted proteins | sample Bog_T0_2_FD_203319 | JGI IMG/M metagenome (GOLD analysis project Ga0302319, IMG submission 203319) | Peat permafrost microbial communities from Stordalen Mire near Abisko, Sweden - Bog_T0_2 | ecosystem: Environmental > Terrestrial > Soil > Wetlands > Peat | place: Sweden: Abisko, Stordalen Mire...
TTTTACCCCAAACGCACGTATGTATACCGCAATTGGAATCTGGAACCTTTCCCACCGCAGAAACAACTGCCGCCCCCAATCGGGCTTCACGTTGATCGAACTTTTGGTGGTCATCGCCATTATTGCCATCCTCGCTGCCATGCTGTTGCCTGCTCTGGCCAAAGCCAAAGCCAAGGCCCAAAGCATCCGGTGCGTGAGCAATTTGAAACAGTTGGGCCTCGCGGACCGCATGTATGTTGATGACTCCAACGACCACTTGGCCTACCCCAACTGGGATGGCGGTAACAATTCCGCCGCACCGGCTGGCTGGCTCTACGCCATGAAGGCCGCCGACCTGCCCGCAGGCGCGCCGGCTGGCCAAATACCTAATCCGTATGATGTGGCGTATTGGAAGACGAAAGGGACCGCCGCCAATCAAACCGGCCTTTGGTTTAAATATGCCAACAATCCCAACGTTTTGCTTTGCCCGGTGGATATCAGCAGCAAAACCTTTATCAAAACCACCGCGTCGGGCGGACGGCAGAACAAGCTTTCGACCTATGTCATGGATGGTGCGGTGGTTTCTTTCGGCCAGGGTCCTGGCCCGGCCAATATTGGCACCCCTTGCAAAATGACCGCCGTGTGGAGCCCGTTGTGCTACCTCATCTGGGAACCTGATGAAAATGCGGTCGGACCGGGCAATCCCGGCGCTGGGGAGTATAATGACGGGTCTAATTATCCGAATGCAAGCGAAGGTATCGGTCTGCTTCACAGCAAAAGTGGCGGGAACGCCCTCGCCTTGGATGGCCATGTCGATTTTGTTAAAACCACGCAATTTAAACAGTATTCAACGGTTGGCTCTGGCCCCGGACCAAACGGTAAAACTTACCTCTACTGGGATATCCTCAATGCCAATGGTGATTGAAAGCAAGTTGCTTGTGATTACGGTCATGTGGCGTTATGCAAACTTAACAATCTTTGGTTGTACTACTGCCGCTCGCAATCCGTGCCGCAATCAATATGCCGATGACAGGCGCCAACCCCGTCGGGCGTTGTCAAACCTGACCCAAAACGGCGTCCAGCGCCTCCGGGTATAATTCGGGCATATGATTAAACCGCCATCTGAAATGTCGGCAGCCGGTAGTTTCAGCAGTACTGGCTCCGGGTGGATCATTTTGCCGCCAATTCCAGAATCGTGAGGGAGCAGGGCGGATAGCTCCGTGTGAAGTTGACGCCGAGGCCTCTGATTTTTTCAGTCACTGGCACGATGTGCAGTGGATCTTGGAGAGTATTGGTTTCATTGCGGTTGGCGGCTTTGAGTACGGTGGCTGTGCCTTTGGCGGCGATGGATTTCACGCCGGTAATGTTAATCATGATCGACTGTGCCGTGTCGGCGCGGTTCACGATCTTGACAATGATCTTCCTGCGTTTCGTGTCGCGAGTGGCGGAATAAAACACGGATTTCACTTCGTTGGTTCTCGCCTGCCCGCCGCTTCGTCGTGCGGTCTGGATCCATTGGTAAGTCGGCAGATTGTCAGCCGTGGTCGCCAGGACTTCGTTGCCTTGATGCAGGCTGAACAGTTTTTGCGCGTAGTACGACGGTGAGCCGTAGCTGTTCAACGCGTCGTAGCCGATGAGATCGCTGGCCCACTGCATCGACCGATTATTGCCGCTGACCTGACTGACGTTGACGAACAGGGGCGCGAAACAATGCATTAAAACGATGTCGGAATTGCGTTCCAGGCAGCACATCCAGGCAGCGTCCCCAAGGGCGCCGGCCATGTTGGGCGTGGGCGAGCCGACCCGGGTGGCCCATTCGCCAACGAAGATTTTGGTCGGGTTGCCGCGGTCCCGCGTGTCATACATGAATGACTGCCGTTCCATCGCTTCTTCGGATTCGTAGTAATGTTCGTCATTCAAATCTGCAGTGCGGCTTTTGACCGCCGTCGTTGAGATGATCTTGAGCTGCGGATATTTTGCCCGTATGGCATCAAAGAATTGAGCAAAGCGGCCTTCGTAGCTGCCGGAACGGTCGAAGAAATCTTCGTTGCCGATTTCCACATAATGTAGCGGGAACGGATTCAGATACCCGTCCTTGATCCGTTGCGCGCCACATTTCGTCGAGCCGTCGCCAGTGACATATTCAATTTCTTCCAGCGCCTCCTGAACGTAAGGTTCCAAGGCCGGACCGTTGGTGACATGGTCGTGATTCAGCGTATATCCGGCAAAGACGGCCAGCACCGGTTCCATCCCGATGTCCTGACACCAGCCAAGAAATTCGGGCAAACCGAAGCCGTCTGTGGACCAATAGCCCCAACAGCTGCGGTGGCCGGGACGCTGCTCCACCGGTCCAACCATCTGTTTCCAATTGAAGCGTTCGTTGAAGGTATTGCCTTCAACATAATTGCCGCCGGGGAAGCGCAGGAACTTCGGTTGCGCGTCGGTGAGGAGTTGGGAAATATCCTTCCGGTCGCCGTTCGGGCGGTTTTTGTAAGTCGGACGGAACAAGGAAACCTGCTGAAGCCAGATCGTCCCTGGCACGGAGGTCGTGATCTTAAAAACATTATCCTTTGACGGCTCCACGCTCTTCGTCTTGAGCCTCGCCTCAAACTTCTGCCAATCGCCGTTTATGCCGGAGATTTCCGCGGACGCAAAGACCGTTTTGCCATCCGCGCTTTCGATGCTGGCGGTCACCGGCCCCCTGAACCCGGCCGCCGCCTTTGCAAAGAAGGAAACTTTATAGGCCGTCTTGGGCTCCACCGGAATTCCCCAGTAACCGCCATTAGCGATGCCCGCCGGGGAAGTCGCTGACGCCGCTGCGGCTTCCATCTTGAGGCTCACGTTGAGTGCGTCATTCAATGGTGTATTGGTGTCGAGCGACAGACTCACAGCGCCGATGTCTTTCCAGAATTTCGGAACGACGTTGGCGGGATACTCGGCGGGATAAAACTTCGCCGTGTCGTAGTTGTCCGGCTTGATGGCCTGTGGGAGGGAGTCGGATTTGAAGGCTCGGTTGCGGATCAGTTCGCCATATAGCCCGCCTTCAAAGGCAAAATTGATTTCCTCGGTCATCAGTCCGTAAAAGGTCGGCGGTGTCTTGGCTGTGACCTTATCGGCTTGGACTTGGATGACGGGCAGATTCGTCTGTGCGAAAGCGGCTGTCGTGGCGGATAATATGGCAATCGAAACTGGCGCTATGGTGGGCACCAGGTAACGCGTGAGCCATCTGTTGATGTTCATAATGGGTTTCTTATGGTTTTTCATTTCGTTGTCTTCCCGTGGGTTCAATCGCATTGTAAAAGCATGGGATGGAAATAAATAGTTTTGGAAATGGAAAAACATGAGGGCAAAGTTTACCTGAAATGCCGGGCTTAAGTATATGACAGCTGTCATATTGGCTGGAGCGAGAACTTTGGTCGTGGCCATTTCACTATTCCGCGCCGTCGGCGACGTCAGCGACGGTTTTGCCGGCGTTCGGCATCTATCGGGCTGCTGGCACAGACGTCCGATTCTGCAATTGCTGGGCATAACGGTGGGCGGTTGCATCCTCTGGGCTGCGCTGAAGAACGTCCTCAAATTGTTCGAGCGCATCGTCAAACTTTTTCTGTTCATACAAGGTGACGCCCAAATCCGCACGCGCTTGGATGGAATTCGGGTCAAGTCGCAACACTTGCCGAAATTCCTGCTCAGCCAGGGCGGGCTGGTTAAGCCGGCCCAGTTCAACGGCCAGTTGCATGTGTGGTTGAGCCTGGTCGGGCGCCAGCTCAACGGCCGTCAGATATTGTCGGGCGGCGTCGCCATGGCGGCCGGATGCTGCCAAGGCCCGGCCGGATTCCATGCGCAAGCCGGGATCCGACGGGCTAAGCTCAATGGCGGCGGAAAAATTAGTGACGGCCAGCCCAAACCAGCGGCGGCTGAAGCAAAAGCGCGCCAGCGCGGCCAGATCGTCCGCCTGGTTGATGCGATTGGTCAGTGCCGTGTTGTAGCATTGTTCCGCAGCGTTGGTGCGTCCCATTTTTTCATAGAGTTGCCCCAGCGCCAGCCATGCCGTGCCATAATCCGGTTTTAGGGCCAGCGCGCGTTTGAATTCCGCGATGGCTTCGTCGCGCCGGCCAAGTTTTTCCAGGCACAAGGCGAGGTTGTGGCTGCCCCAAACGGCTTTTGGATTGAGTGCAGAGACCTGCCTAAAGGCTGCGGCGGCTTCCTCGTATTTCTCTTCCTGCGCCAGCAGCGTGCCGTACAGCAGCCAGCAGTCTGCGCTGCTGGGCAGCCTATCAAGTGAATGTTGCGCCGCAACGACGGCCTCGGCATAATCTCCCTTCGCCTGCTTGATTTCCCCCAGTTGTTCCCACAACGCCGCATCGTCGGGCCACCGTGCGAGCGCGGCCTCGACAGCGGATTGCGCCGCGCGCAGCGAAGCGGCCGAATTCGCCGGCGGCAATGCGTGCGCAGTTTCAGTTAGGCGCCGCATTTGTTCATCGTGGCTGGCTTGAAAGGTAAAGGGAACGTCCGCCATCCGTCCGAGGACCGCTGACAACGCTGATTGCGTGTCGCGCCGCGTGTAGCCCAAGCGTTGCGCGCATTCAGCCGGATCCGGCCAGGGGGCGCCTTCCGGAAGCCTCAAGGCTTCTTCCACCTTTTCCGCAATCGCACGGGCCAGGACATAGTTCCCCTCAAACCTAAGATGGACATGTTCATAAAATAATTCGGCGCCAGGAATACCGTCCGGGCTTGCTCCTGCCAGCGCTTGTTCACCGTCGGCCAGCGTCACCCCGGCCGCCATCTGCCGCCGGATGATGCCATTGAGGACGCTGTCACAACGAAAACGCAGGGTGTCGAGATCACGTGCCGCCAGAAACTCCTTTTGCGCCACTGCGGTGTCTTTCATCGCCAGCGCGCATTGGCCGCGGCGGAATCGCAGTTCCGCATGGCTTTCATCAATTTGCTCTGCTTGATTATACTCCGTTTCCGCCTGCCGAAAATCCCCGCTCCCCTGGGCCCTGGCACCGGCATCAAACAGGCGTTGCCAGTCGTTTGATTGGGTGCCGAAAAGATCGGGCCGGTGCAGCGACGCGAAGGGGGCGCAATCCTTCAAGTTCACCGCCACCGTGCTCAATACGATTTTCGCGCCGCTACTTCGGCCCGCGGCGATGATGTCTTTCAGATTTTGCCCAAAATTCTCGTAGACCGCGGCGAGGCGCGGATCGGAGCCAGCCAATTTATATTTGACGAACATTCTCATGCCCTCCCATTCACCGGCTCCATCGGTGGTCTGTTGCGCGGCTTCCCGCCATGCGTCGAACCTTTGGCCGATCCGCGTCGCTTTGAGCGCGAGTGCTGCGCGGATCAATGGCAGCGGAGTTGCTTGTCCGCCAAAGACCGTCCCGGCGCCGAACGGCCCGACCACTTCATTGTTCCCCATGTAAATCACCCAAACATCCCCGTGGGCTTTCGCGCAACTGCGGGCCAGCGGGAGAACGACGTGCGAATTGATGCCGGTCATGGCGGCATTGATTACCTCAAACTTCTTGTCGGGATGCCGCAACTCCAGCATGGCGTTCAACATTCGGGGCAGCCCGAAGCGAGGCTGCGGATCGCCATAAGCAGCGGATTCGCCAAAAACAAAAATCCGAACCGTGTCGGCTGGTTTTTCGCGCGGGATCGAAGTCGCCTCCGGAAGGCGGGCTGCTCGCGAACCAAAAAATCGCCAGCCAAACTGGTTGTTCTGCACGAATGTCTCTTCCCCGTGGTTGGATGATTTCAACAGGAACCCGGTGGAATATCCAAAACCAGCCAGCCGGAGTCCCAATTCAAGCAGTCCACAGAGAAGCAGCGGCACTCCCGCCAGGGCTGCCAGGCGAAACCACCACAACTTCCGCCTGGATAATGGCGCGGCAGGATTTTGGGCGGAGTTACGCTTTGGCTTCCGGCGGTTCATAACATTTAAAATATGCTCGCAGGTGAACTGTCCTGTCTGGGCCAAATGTGAACATCCTCAGGATGTCTCGTCACGACGGCATAGCTTAGAAACGGGAATAGAGGGTCCAAACGATTCCCGAACCGGACGCAAAAACAAGGACTATGACTAGCACGACCAGGAGAATCGCCAATGGTATCAACCACCATTTCATTTCGCGGGCGCAGAACCGGAAAAATTCTCGGAAAATGGTCCACATGGATGTGAGTATCATAGTGGCCGGGCGGAATTCGGTCGAGTGTTATTCCAGCTTATCAATCAAAAATATGACGATATGACGATTGTCGTATATTCATGGGTTGACGGACGGAATACAATAGTGACCGTCCCAAATACAACTATCCCATTATGAAACCATACTTTATACCACTTGTATTAATCGCGCTTTCCGGTTCCTTCATGGCAGCGAATGCCAGCCCGAAAGACGATGTCAAAAACGCCGCCCTGGCGCTTGGCAATGAAACCAACTACGCTTGGCAAGCAACCGTGGTGGTTCCTGAGGATTCGCAATTCAAGCCGGGGCCGACGGACGGCAAGACGGAGAAAGCGGGGTACACCAGCCTATCTTTCAGTTTTGGCGACAACACAACTGCGGCTGTAATCAAAGGCACAAACGGCGCGGTACAAACCGAAGACGGCTGGAAATCGCTGGCTGAGGCGACGAAAGAAAATGGCGACGGCGGATTCAATCCGACGATGTTCCTCGCACGGATGGTGCAGCATTACCAGCTGCCTTCGGTCGAAAGCGCCAGTCTTGCCGACGACGCAAAAGAACTGCATCAGACCGACGATTTGATTTCCGGCGATCTGAACGATGCCGGCGCATCTAAAATATTGTCATTCCGGGGACGCGGAAACGGCAGCCCGGGCGTCACTGATGCCAAAGGCTCGGTGAAATTCTGGATCAAGGACGGCAAGCTTGTGAAATATCAATATCATGTCCAAGGCACGGTCAGTTTCAACGGCAATGATCGTTCCATCGATCGGACAACCACCGTGGAAATCAAGGGCGTCAATGCGACCAAAGTTGATGTGTCTGACGATGCCAAGAAAGCGCTGCAGTAGCCGGGTTAAGAACCATTCAAAAGTGCTCTGCGCCGGAAATTGGCCCAAGCTGGGCAGCCACGCGGCGATCAGGTGTCCGGCCGCCGGAAAATTCCCTGCGAGCTGGCGGGGAAGCGGGGCGCCGATTTTGATTCGGATGCGCCATTCACCCGGATCCACGGTCGTGAACGGAAAGATTTTCGCATTTTCACGGACGGACAGGCGCAGGGCCCCGGCCATTTGCAGGGTCCAACCCTCGCAAGAAGATTGCGTCCGGTTGACGTTGCGCCCAACGTCGCCCAAGGCTTGTTCCACGTCCGCGTTGACAGGTTGGGCGGCAAATTCTTGGCGCGTCTCCTTGATGCCAGTTTTGATCATTATTGGGAACCGTGCCGCGCAGGTCTTTCAGATTGCCATAAGACGGTCTTGTCGGCGTTTGCCATCTATCGGGCAGCCGGCGCCGGCGTCCGGGTCCGTAATAGCTGGACAAATTGCAGCGCGGTTGCATCGGTGGAGTTCCGCCGAAGAACGTCCTCAAATTGTTTGCGGGCATCTTCGAGTTTTCGCTGTTCGTATAAGGCGACACCCAAGGCCACACGCGCATCAATTGAATTGGAATCAAGTCGCAGAACTTGCCGAAACTCCTGCTCGGCCATGTCGGACTTCCCCAGACGGCCCAGTTCAAAACCCAGTTCTATGTGCGGTTGAGCTTGGTCGGGCTCTAAATCAACTGCCGCCCGATATTGTCGCGCCGCTTCAACATGGCGGCCAAACGCCGCCAGCGACTTTCCGGCTTCCATGCGCAAGCCGGGATCCGACGGGTCGAGTTCAATGGCGGCAGTATAATTGGTCACGGCCGGCCCCAACCAGCCCCGGTTGGCGCAAAAGCGGGCCACCGCAACCAAATCGTCCACCTGATCAAACCGATTGGTCAAGGCGGTGGCGTAGCAGTGTTCCGCGTCGTCGGTGCGCCCCATTTGTTCATAGAGCTGGCCCAGGGCCAGCCACCCGGCGCCATAATCCGGTTTCAGGGCGAGGACGCGCTTGAACGCGACGACCGCCTCGTCGCGGCGCCCCAGTTTCTCCAAGCATCGAGCAAGGTTGAACCCGGCCCAATCGGCCCGCGAATAGAACGCATTGACCTGCTTGAAGGCCGCGATTGCGTCCTCGTATTTTTGTTCCTGGGCCAGCAGGGTGCCGTAAAGCAGCCAGCACTCGGGGCCTCGGCTGGGCACCAGATCGAGCGAATGTTGAACGGCAACAAGTCCCCCGGCATAATCTCCCTTCCTGGCCTTGATTTCGCCCAATTGTTCCCAAACCTCGGCATCGTTGGGCCACCGCGCAAGCGCTGCTTCGGCGGCGGATTGCGCTTCGCGGAGCGACGAGGCTGAATCGGCCGGCGGCAGTGCGCGCGCAGTTTCCGTCAGGCGGCGCATTTGTTCATCGTGGTTGGCTTGAAACGTGAAGGGAACATCCCGCAGGCGCGCGAACAGGATTGACAGGGCCAGTTGCGTGTCGCGCGGCGTGTGGCCAAGGCGTCGCGCACATTCGGCAGGGTCCGGCCAAGGAGCGCTGGCCGGCAGCCTCAGTTCCTTTTCCACCTGTTCGGCAAGCGTGCGGGCCAGCACATAGTTGCCTTGGAAGGTGAGGTGGACATGTTCATAAAAAAGCTCACCGCCGGGAATGCCGCCCGGACTTGCATCCGCCAACGCCTGTTCACCATCGGTCAGCGTGACGTCGCCTGCCGCCTGTTGTCGAATGATGTCATTGAGTCGGCTGTCGCAACGAAAACGCAAGGCATCCAGATCCCGCGCTGCGGCAAATTCCTTTTGGGCCGTCCCGGCGTCTGTCATCGCCAGCGCGCACTGGCCGCGGCGGAATCGCAACTCGGCAAAGCTTTCGTCGGTTTGTCCCGCTTGATCATAGTCATTCGCCGCCTGCTGAAAATCCCCGCTCGCCTGGGCCTTGACGCCGGCGTCAAATAGGCGTTGCCAGTCGTTTGATTGGGTTCCGGAAAGATCGGGACGGTGCAGCGAGGCGAAAGGGGCGCAATCCTTCAAGTTCACCGCCACTGTGCTTAACACGATTTTCGCGCCGCTGTTTCGGCCGGCGGCAATGATATCTTTCAGATTTTGCCCAAAGTTAGCATAGACCGCCCCGAGGCGAGGATCGGAACTGGCAAGTTTATAGGTAACAAACATCCTCATGCCCTCCCAAGCGCCGTTCCCCGCAGCGTTCTTCTGCGCCGCTCCCCGCAGCGCGTCGAGCAATTGGCCCGTGCGGGTTGTTTTCAAGGCAAGTCCCCCACGGATCAAAGGCAGCGGTGTTGTCTGTCCGCCAAAGACTGTCCCGGCGCCGAAGGGGCCCACCACTTCATTGTTCCCCATGTAAATCACCCAAACATCCCCGTGGGCTTTCGCGCAACTGCGGGCCAGCGGGAGGACGACGTGCGAATTGATGCCGGTCATGGCGGCGTTGATTACCTCAAATTTCCTGTCTGGATGCCGCAAGTTCAGCAGGGCGCTCAACATGCGGGGCAGCCCGAAGCGGGGTTGCGGATCGCCGTAAGCGGCGGATTCGCCAAAGACAAAAATCCGGATCGTGTCGCGGGGCTTGGCGCGTGGGATGGAAGCTGCCTCGGGCTGGCGAGCCGCGCGCGGACCAAAGAATCGCCAGCCAAACTGGTTGTTCTGTACGAATGTCTTTTCCCCGTGGTTGGATGATTCCAGCAGGAACGCGGTGGAATATCCAAATCCAGCCAGCCGGAGTCCCAATTCAAGCAGTCCGCAGAGAAGGAGCGGCACTCCGGCCACGGCTGCCAGACGGAACCACCTCAATTTCGGTCTGGATAATGGCGCGGCAGGATTTTTGACGGAGTTACGCTTTGGCTTCCGGCGGCTCATAATGTTCAAAATATGCTGTCAGGTGAACGGTCCGGTTTCGCCACCTCGGCATCGCTTAAAAATGGGCTCAAACAATGCCCGAGCCGGACACAAAGAATAAGAACTACGACGAGCACGACCAAGGGAGCCGGCAACGGTATCAAACACCATTTCATTTCGCGGGCGTTGACCCGGACAAATTCTCGGAAATTGACCCACATGAATGCGGAAATGATAGTGGTGGAGCGGAATTCAGTCGACAGATAAAGAGGCAGAGGTGAAACCTCTGCCTCTCTAACTTATAACTTATCTAGTGGTTTTCTGCCTTACGGATTGCGCAATCTGAAGTACGTCTGCGGAGTGTCCTGGACGTTGTTCGTGTAAGGCGAGATCGCGCCGGTTGCCGTCCACGGACCCAGCACATTCGTGGCTTGGAGCAAGGTGCCGACGGACCACGTCAGCACCAATTCCTTGCCATTCGGGCCGTTGATGACCGCTGGAATGCCGCTAAACGATGGCACTGAATTCGTTGTCACTGGCACTACGAAAACGTAGTTCACTTGGCCTACGGTGAGCGCCGTGTTATAGATCTTGACGCCGTAAATCTCGCCCGTGAAGAAGTTGCCAAAGCTGTTGCCAGCGGCGCCGTCTTTTCCGCCGATCGCGAGATGCGAAGCGGGGGACAGGTTATATGGGCCGTTGTCGATCTCCTGACCGCTCAACACACCGTCCACATACCACAGCCGGTTGCTCGATACGGAATCAAATGTGCCAGCATAGAAATGCCAGTTTTGATCGTTGCTGGGAATCGTGCCGCGCAAATCCTCACCATTACCGTACACGGCGGTTCCCAAGGTGACCGTGCCAGCGTTTCCCCGAAGGGTAAAGCCCGAATCAGCGTTATCACCCTCGTCACGCACCTGCCATCCAGGTCCCTCACCATACTTGGACACCCACGGGTTCCATTGGCCCGGATAACCCTTCGCCCAGAACGTAACGCTAAACGCGTTGGTGAGCGTATCATCAAACGTGTTGGTGTAGCTCGGGTCCAACGTGGAGGAGTTGCTGATGGAGATGGCGGAGGCGCCGCTAAGCACCAATGATTCGCCGACTGCGTACGGAGGCGCATCAGTCGTGAAGCTATAGGTGGTAACGGGCGTGCCTGCCGCGTTGACGGCATAACCGTCATGCGTGCCGGCCGGTGAATGGCCAGAAGTGTCGGCCAAATTTGTTGCGCCGGTGAGCCAGGCGCCCACGAGGTTCGCCGTCGGTAACGGCGCCGTTAGCGCCGTAGTAAGGACCACGTTGCTGCTGACCACCGAGCCCCTCGGGTCCGAAACAATTAGTTTCAATGTACCCTGGAGACTCGAAGCATCGCCGGTGATCGTCAGAGTGGTCGAATTTGCGCCCGTGACGATGGCGCCGCCATAGTTGCCGTTCACCAAATTGGCGCCGTTGAGCTGCCATTGATTGGTGACAGGTGTGGACAGGGTCAGGACCGAGGCAGTTA
>Ga0302319_10022209_pt1 | contig 11391 bp, 9 predicted proteins | sample Bog_T0_2_FD_203319 | JGI IMG/M metagenome (GOLD analysis project Ga0302319, IMG submission 203319) | Peat permafrost microbial communities from Stordalen Mire near Abisko, Sweden - Bog_T0_2 | ecosystem: Environmental > Terrestrial > Soil > Wetlands > Peat | place: Sweden: Abisko, Stordalen Mire...
GGAACTTGAGAGAAAATCCACGCAATTCGTGTGCTGGTTCCTGAATGGGAATCGCCGGTCCGATTCGTGACAATGTTTTAACCCCCGTAGGCTTTCTTTGGCATGGGAGCTGCACAAACTCAGCCCATGACCGTTGCCGCGAGAATCGAGATCGTTACGGCCGGGCGTCCAGAGCCGGGTCAGAGTCAGATTCTGACAAAAGCTCAGGGAAGGACACAGAGCGCAGCCTGGGCCGGAGCGCCTGTCCTGAGCCAATCCTCGTCCGCCGCACCGGGCACGGAGAGCTTTCAATCCCAATGGCGCTCGCTGCTGGCTACGTTGGGCGCCGATGGGAACGGCCTCATCCAGGAAGAGGCAGGAGCGGACGGAATTCAAAACTCGGCTGAACCCGCTTTGGCAGAGACTCCTCGAAAAGCAACCCCGGCAGCCCCGACCCTCTCGAGCGCCGCAGCGTTGCTTCCAAGTCCAGGAGGAGTCCCACAGGGAGGTCCGGCCGCGATCGCAACGAAGTTGCCGGTTGTTGGCTATCGGGTCGCAATTCCCGCGTGGACGACAGCATCGAAAGCGCCTCGGCAAGCTGCGGCCGATCTGGCGGCAAAACCCCCCATGGCAGTCGTCCGACCGGCAGAATCTGCCAACCGTCCGCACGCGGTCACCTCGGCCAAGGGCGCGAAACAGGAAACTGTCTCAAGCGGAAGCAAGAGGGCGCTGGTTTCTGCGACGGCTGGAAGTGTTCCGCAGGCAATGGCGGCGCCTGGCGCCGGAAGCCCGGTCGAAAACGCCGCCGATTTGACGCCGCGTCTTCCGTTGGCCAATCTTTCCGAAGCATTTCCGAGCGTCTCTATCCCGGACTCCTTCAATCCGCATGCGCCGCATCCAGACGAGCCCAGTCGAGCTAGCGGTACGGCGACCGCAGAGGGGAATCAAGGCCAAGATGCGGTAACCGGAACGAAGGGGACGCCTCCATCGCAACCAGGCAATTCCAATGAGCCTGCGGAAAGGACAGACGATTCCGGAGATCACGCGACAGACATCGTGATCGTACCGTCCGCAGCAAATTCATCGCGTCCAGGCTATCCAAACGCGTCCGCGGAAAAGGCGGCTGATGCCGGAAGTCTGGCAGGGATTACGGTCACTGGAACATCGGTGCCGCCATCATCGCGTCCAGGCTATCCAAACGCGTTTGCCGAAAAGGCGGCTGATGGCGGACGTCTGGCAGGGATTACGGTCACCGGAACATCGGTGAGGCCATCATCGCGTCCAGGCTATCCAAACGCGTCCGCCGAAAAGGCGGCTGATGCCGGAAGTCTGCCAGGGATTACGGTCACCGGAACATCGGTGACGCCATCATCGCCCGCAGGCAGTTCCAAAGCGCCTGTCGAACGGGCGATCGAGGCCGGAAATCTTGCAGTGGACCAAGCTGAAATCTCAACGGCGCACTCATTCGATCCAGGCCATCGAGGTTCGATTCCCGGACCAACCGTGACTTCAGCCAGGCGGGCTGCGAGCGGTGCTGGAGATCCTGCGCCGGCAGCGAAGACCTGGCCAAATCCTCCCACAAGCCCATTGGTTCCTGTTCAAACCGGGGCGGCAGTTGAGCCTCTCGATCCGAAGGACTCCACACCTTCAAGTGGAACAGAGTCGTGGACGGCTGGCGAGGCGGCTCCGCCGTCAGGCCGAATGCGGCCTCAGGTTGAGGAATCGCTCGAACTCCTCACCCGGCCCCCTCACCAAATCCAGCCGCAACCGGGGAGCCAGGGCTTGGAGGCCGCCGCCACTGCAAACGCCGGCGATTGGATGGATCGACCGTCGGCGCCTGCCAATGCTGCCGCCTCCCAACCCACCCAGCTCTCGGCGATACCTCCTCTCGTGCGGAAGATCGGACTGGGAACGGGTGGTGGAGCTCCGGCCGGTTTGCATACGGCAAGCGGACCGGGAATGGTCGATCCAGTCGCGCATGGGAGAGAGCAGCTTGAGGGGCAACTCGCCGGCCGGGCGGCGGATTCGTACGCCGTGGCGCGCGACCTCGCGGGCGCAACCGCGGCAACCAACACAGTTGGCGGGGCCGCTGGAGGTTCGGCCAGCGCTTTAGCCAGGCCGGCGGCTGGCGAGACATTTGCCGCGCTGGATGCCGAGACCGCAACCGGGGCGCCTACCTGGATTCATGCCGGAGCCCAGCGGGCGGAGGCTGGATTTCATGACCCGGCCCTGGGCTGGGTCGGCGTACGCGCGGATTTGGGCGGCGGCGGGATCCATGCGTCCCTGGTACCCGATTCGGCGGATTCCGCCCAGGCGCTCGGCGGGCACATGGCCGGGCTGAATGCCTACCTGGCCGAGCAACACACGCCGGTAGAGGTGCTGACAGTGGCCGCACCCGAGAACCACTCGGCTGCGTCCGGTTTGGACCAAACCGGGAGTCAGCAGATGCACCAGGGAGCGGGACAGGATGGAGGGCAGGGCGAGCCTTCAAGGCAACTATCGGATAGCCAGCGGAGTTCGCCAGCCGTTACGGCAGCAGCTTCCTTGGAAGATGCTGTGCCGGCCGGCCGGCCGGATTCGAGCGACCAGATGGCGAGGACGGGGGGCAACCACATATCCGTGATGGCCTGAATCCAGTATGGGTACAGGCTCAGGCAGACAGGAATGAAAAGCCGGCTCGAAACAAAGCCGAAGAGAGACAAGCCGGCAGAACCAAGGCGGGAGAGAGAGAAGGCAGGGAAAAATGGCGGCAATGGCAGGAATCTTGAATCATCAATTGACGGCGGGACAAGCGCTGACGGGGGCGGGCGCAACTCCCATGGGAAGCACAACGGCCGGCGCAAGCAGTACGAGCAGTTCAAGCAGTGCGAGCGATTCAAGCGGTGATTCGGCCACCATCTCGGCCAATGACTTTCTCACTTTGCTGGTGACCGAGATGCAAAACCAGGACCCGACCGCGGACACTGACCCAAACGAGTACATCAACCAGCTTGTCTCGGTAAACAGCCTGGAGCAACTGATCGACATCAATCAGAACCTGTCGACGGCACTGGGAGATTCGAGCACCACTTCAGGCTCCGGCACAACGACCGGTCAGGCCGCGGCGTCCACGTCAAGCGTAACTGGGAAGAGCGCAAGCGGCGCAACAGCGCAGGTTCAAGCGGCTGGGCATAAAGCAACGGCACTCACCGCGACCCAATCCGCTGCGCCCACGGCGCCGGCATCAAAGGTACCTGCGGCCATCAGCCAGTTTGCGCAGGCTCATGGCTCGAGGCACGCTCCCGGCAATCTCAGCGTTCCCGAGGCCAAGCCCTCGGCGCAACGCGTGGCCCATGCCCTGGACGGGCGGACTCACGCGCATTCGATTGCAGGCGGCTTGTCCTGAGCCCCATGAAGCTCGATCACCAGCCGGCCTTGAAGGCCTGCCCAACCATTCGATGACACTCGGAGGAGACTCAAAATGGCAAGTTTCTACATTCCGCTTTCAGGCCTCAACGCCGATTCGACGGCGCTGAACACCATAGCGAACGACCTTTCCAACATGAACACCACGGCCTTCAAATCCAAGACAACCAACTTCTCCGACCTCTTTTACCAACAGGTTGCGACGAGTGGCTCGGGCGATGCAATCCAGGTGGGCGGGGGTACGCAGGTAGCCGCGAACGAGACGGATTTCACGCAGGGTGCCATCGACTCGACAGGCGTCGATACAGATGCCGCATTGAACGGCAACGGTTTCTTTATTTTGAACGACGGTGGGAGTAACGTTCTTTCGCGTGCCGGCGACTTCTCTCTGGCCTCAAACGGTAATCTAATGACCTCGGACGGCCTGAACGTGATGGGTTACCCGGCAGTCAACGGGGTGGTGAACACCAATGCTGCGCTTACGGCGATCAACATACCCGAGAACCAGGTGCAGCCGCCGCAGGCCACAACGACTTTTGGGATGACTGCGACCCTCGATTCCGCGGCAGCGGTGGGCACCAGCGTGCCCGGCCAGGTAGAGGTCTACGATTCGTTGGGCAACAGCTACGAGGCCACGGTGACCTATACCAAGACGGGGACCAATGCCTGGTCCTACGCAATCACGGCTCCAGATACGCTGCCAGCTGCTCCGGCTACGGCGGCCGCGGCAACGACCATGGCTGTGACGCCGGCAACGGCGCCCGGGACAACGACCTTGAATAACACGTTGACGGCGGCGACGCCGGCAACGGCAGTGGCCCCCGTGACGCAGAGTACGAGCGCGGCCGGAGGTGTGACAACGCTCAGTTACAACCTCAGCACGGTCGCAGGCACACTCGGCACCATTGATGAAAACACGACGAGCCTGACCATTACGGGGCCTGGCGGCGCGGGAACTGTCACTGTGCCCCCTCCGGGCGCCAATGAAACAGCCTTCCAATATGCAGGGGACATCACAACTGCAATGGGGATTGCGAATATGACCGTGGGTGCGGGCGGCGTGACGGTCACGGGCGATGCAGCTACCGGCCAATTGTCGTTTGCGGGGACTACGGGCGCCTTTACGGTTACGGGCAATATGAATCAGGATGTTGCAGGGACAACGAACAATTTCAAGTTCAATACCGGCGGTACGGTCGATCCGGAACTGACGGATTTGACCATCTCCGGGCAGACAGCGGCCGGCGTCCCAGCCACCATCACCGCGCCGACCGTGACCAGCGGTGAATCGATTACGACCTATGCCACAGCCCTGACGAATTTGTTGTCCGCGAAGGGCATCGTGAACGTGACGGTCACGCCCGATGCGGCTACCGGCCAGTTGTCCATCGTTGGCGCGAACATGGCGACCGCAGGCACCGTGAGCCAGGACTTAGCCGCGACAACGACCAATTACGATTTCGGTTCAAGCGCGACGGTGGATCCGAGCCTGACGAATCTGATTATCTCCGGGCAGACAGCAACCGGCGCTATAGTTCCCATTGCGGCCCCAATGATCACGGCCAATGAAACGGTGGGCGAATATGCCGCGGCCCTCACGGCCAAGGTGCAGGCGGCGGGCATTGTCGGCGTGTCTGTGAATGCCACGGGAGGTCAGTTGTCCATCACCGGCGCCAACATAACGACGACGGGCAGCGTGAGCCAGGATCTGTCGGCGACAACCATCAGCTACGACTTCGGGGCCAGCGCTGGCAATGTGGCCACGGTTGACCCGGCAACAAATTTGACGATCACGGGGCAGACAACGAGCGGAGCGACGGCAACCATCACCGCTCCAACGGTGACTTCAGGAGAGACGGTGGCTGAGTATGTGACTGCCCTGACCAGCGCATTGGACACGGCGGGGATCGCGGGCGTTGCGGTTTCGTCCACGGCCGCCGGCAAGCTGTCCATCGTCGGAGCCGGCATCACGACCACGGGCAGCCTGATCCAGGACCCAGTAGCGTCGGCTAACGCAACTGGGACGCTGACATTCAATTCAAATGGCAACCTGGCCAGCCCCGCGACCGATGTGAGCAATATCTCCTTTACCGGGCTCGCCGATGGCGCAGCCCCGATGAACATGACTTGGGACATCCTGGGCGCAAGCGGCGCCCCAACCATCAGCCAGGTTGACGCAACCTCCGCAGTTTCAGCGACCACACAGAACGGCTATGCCAGCGGGAACTATCAAAGCTTCGCCATCGGTTCCGACGGCACAGTGACGGCAACCTACTCGAACGGGCAAAACCAGGCGGTAGGTCAACTGGCCCTCGCCAATGTTGCCAATCTCCAGGGATTGCAGGATTTGGGCAACAGCGAATATGCGACCACACTGGCCAGCGGCACGGCCTCAATTGGCACCTCGGGGACGAACGGACTGGGCACACTCACCGGAGGAGCTATCGAGGAGTCGAACGTGAACATCTCGACCGAGTTCTCCGATTTGATCATCGCCCAGCGCGCCTTTGAAGCCAACTCCAAGGCGATCACCACGTTCGACACACTCACCCAGGAAACCATCAACATGATTCACTAGGCGGCTTGCGGGGCGGCTCTCGGGCCGCCTCGTCTTCTCTTCATCTCGAACGAATTTCGATGAACAGCCCCTTGCCTTGGGCCAGTGCTGTTCCTTTGGCGTTCATAATCTTCGCTTCAGTCCAGTGTTTGCGGCCCTCGCTTCGGACGACGCGGCCCTCGATGCGGATGGCCGCGCCGGAGGGGACCGGGCGCAAATAGTCGATCTCCATTTGGCGAGTCATGGACGTCCTGCCACTGGCGCGAACGGCCTTGCTCATGGCTTCATCGAGCAGCGTGGCGATGATGCCGCCATGGACATAACCGGACGGGCCCTCAAATCGATCCGGCACCGTTGGAAGGCAGACAACGGAGCCATCTTCGGCGAGCAGAAATTCGAGCTGCAGTCCTGTGGCATTGGCTGGTCCGCAGCCAAAACAGCGATTCTGGGCTGCGTGCGCCAGTGGCGTTAGATTCTCAATGGTTTCTTTCATTTGTCCTTTGCCAGATGGTCCCGGCAAGCACGTCCATGTACCTTTCGCGGTCAACATTTCCGCCAGTCAGAACGATGCCGATCCGTTTACCTGCGTGATTCTGCTTTTCCTCTTTCATTTCTTGAACCGCCCCGGCCAGTGCGGCCGCTCCAGCGCCCTCGGCCAGGTTGTGCGTGTCCTGGTAATAGGCGCGCATGGCCTGGGCAATTTCGGCGTCGGTCACCTCGACCATGCGGGCGACATTCTTCCAGATGATTTCCATCGCCTGTGGGTTGGGAGTGCGGCAGGCTTGACCGTCGGAGATCACAGTATGCGACGGTGCTTCGACAATTCTGCGCTGCCGGAAGCTGAGCGCGCAGGAAGGGGACTCAGCGGCCACCACTCCAACAATTTCGGTGGTCAGCTCCAGTGCATTCCGCACCGCGGAAACGCCGCAGATGGATGAGCCCAGCCCGATTGGCACATAGATTGTGTCGAGCGGCGGCGCTGCCTCAAAGAACTCCAGCGCGTAGGTAGCCGTGCCCATCACCAGGCGCTCGTGGAAGGAGTCGACCATGGCAAAGCCACGCTCGACTGAGAGTGTGCGCGCAAACTCCAACGACTCCTGAAAGTCGAGGCCGTGTTCGATCAGCTCAGCGCTCTGGGCCATGATGGCGCGATTCTGCTCCTTGTTGTTGCCGTGGGGAACGACGATGACAGCCTTCAGTCCGCGCAGCCGCGCGGCCATGGCCACACCCTGTCCGAAGTTGCCGCGGGTGGCTGCCACCACACCCGCAACTTCAGGCTGCGTCTGCTTCAGCCAGTCCATATAGACCAGTGCTCCCCGCAGCTTGAATGCGCCCACAGGCGTGTGGTTTTCGTGCTTGATCCAGGCCTCGACTCCGAGCCTCTCGTTGATCAGCGGCCAACTGTATTGCGGCGTCGGCGGCATGTGGCGATAGACGACGCTTTGAGCGTCGCGGATCTCGGCGAGAGAGGGAAGCGGCATGGCTCCAGCATACGTTCCCAGAGGCGGGAAGATGAAGGCAAACTTACGCGCATCCCGTCTTAAGAGAGAGATGCCCTTGACCTTGACTCCGCATGGGCTCAGACTGATTGAGCGAACCTACTCCCGGCGAAACTCGCAGTCGCCGGCTCCCCTTCACAGACTTCCCGGAGGAACCTCATCCCATGTCATCGATCAATCGCAGAACCGCCTTGCTGCAGATGGGCGCTGTGGCCAGCGCCGCCTTCATCGCTGAAACCTTGCATGCCGAGGGATTTCCCAGCGGCCAAACCGCTTCCGCAGCCCCTCCCGCGCCACCAACCGGGCCATTCACGTTGCCGCCGTTGCCTTATGCCTATGACGCGCTCGAGCCCAGCTTCGATGCCACCACCATGCACGTTCACCACGACAAGCACCACCAGGCCTACGTGAACAACCTCAACGTCGCGGTCGCGGCCCATCCCGAGCTGGCAGGGAAGACCGTGTGGGAATTGGTGGAAAACCTGAACGCCTTGCCTGAATCCGCACGCACCGCGGTTCGCAACCAGGGCGGCGGCCACGCCAACCATTCGTTCTGGTGGCCGACTCTGGGAAAGGGTGGCGTCGCGCCTGTCGGCGAGCTTTCCAAAGCCATCGACGCCAAGTTCGGCTCGCTTTCCGCGTTCCAGGACAAGCTGACCGCGGCGTCGTTGAGCGTCTTTGGCAGCGGCTGGGCGTGGCTAGTCAAGTTGCCCGACGGTACAGTGGCTATTGAGACTACGCCCAACCAGGACACGCCACTTACCGTGGGCCACAAGCCGGTGATTGGCGTCGACGTGTGGGAGCACGCCTATTACCTCAAGTACCAGAACCGGCGTCCGGAATACGTGAAGGCCTTTTTCCAGGTGCTTAACTGGGATTACGTCAGCGGGCAGTTTGCGCAGAAAGCGTAGACGGAATGGGTTCGACATGGTCCGGCAGGTAGGCGGCTGGGCAGTCATTGGCGCGGGAATGGCAATCAGCCTGGGCATCATCGGCCTTGTTGGTTGCCACTCGGCGCCGGCACTCACTCCGCAAGAGGCGGAAGGGAAGCATCTTTACCAGGTCCGCTGCGCCCACTGCCACGAGGAGAATGATTTGGCCCTCAAGAAGGTCCCGCCGGATCTGCATCATCTTTTCGACCACACAACCCTGCCCAGCGGCGCTCCCGCCACGGACGCGGCAGTCCGGCAGAACGTTCTGACCGGCAGGGGCATGATGCCCAGCTTTGCGGGCCGCTTCAACGAGGAGCAGATGAATGCGCTCCTGGCTTACCTGCACACCGGACTGCGCTGAAGCCGGCTGAAACGGTCGGGCGCCGTCCCGGAGACAAAGACAACCGCAATCACGGTATACTCAGGATTGCTATGGCAACCGAAAAAACTTTCTATCTTGAGACATTCGGCTGCCAGATGAATGCCCATGACTCCGAAAAGGTGATTGGCACATTGCAGCAGCAGGGCTACCGGCAGGTGGAGTTGGAAGAAGATGCCGGCCTGATCCTCTACAACACCTGCTCGATCCGCGACAAAGCCGAGCAAAAGGTCTTCCATCGGCTCGATGAATACAAGCGCCAACATAGGGAGGGCAAGCGCTTTGGCGTGCTGGGCTGCGTGGCTCAGCAGGAGGGCGAAAAGATATTCGAGCGGGCGCCCTATGTCTCGCTGGTCTCCGGCTCCGCATCGTACCGCAAGTTGCCGGAGATGCTCGCACGGCTCGAAGCTGGTGAGAACCGTATCACTGGGCTTGACGACCGCCAGACCGATGAAACCTTCGAGACCGAGTTTACCGCCCGGCAGAACCCCTATCGCAGCTACATCACCATCATCGAAGGTTGCGACAAGTTCTGCTCCTACTGCGTGGTGCCTTACACCCGAGGCAAAGAACGCAGCCGTGGCTCCGACTCCGTGTTGGCAGAGGCGCGACGGATCGCCGACTTGGGCTACACCGAGATTCAACTGCTGGGCCAGAACGTGAACAGCTACCGCGACCCGGAAGGGAAGCGAAGCTTCGCGGAGCTGCTTGCGGCTGTGGGACAAGTGGCCGGAATCCGCCGCGTGCGCTTTACCACCAGCCATCCGAGAGACTTTACCCGCGACATCGTCGAGGCGATCGACGCCGTGCCCACGCTCTGCGACCACGTACACCTGCCCGTGCAGTCGGGCTCTGCTCGGGTGCTCAAGATGATGGCCCGGGAGTACACGCCCGAGTGGTACCTGGAGCGGATTGCGTGGATCAAGGCCGCTCGCCGGCCCATTGCGCTCTCGACGGACATCATTGTCGGTTTTCCAGGGGAGACCGCGAGCGACTTCATTGAGACGATGGACCTTCTGGCGCAGGTAGAGTATGACTGCGTGTTCGGTTTCAAGTACTCGGCCCGCCCCAATACGCCGGCCCTGACGATGATTGATTCCATTCCCGACGCAGAAAAGGCCACACGGCTTCAAGTGCTTCTTGATCGCCAGCGAGAGATTCAAAGGGTCAATTATGCCAAGCACTTAGGGCAAGTCATGGAGGTGATGGTTGAAGGCCAAAATCCAGCACGAGGGCAGGTTTCAGGCCGCAGCAGCCAGAACAAGCCAGTGAACTTTACTTGTGCGCAGCCGATCGCGCCAGCGCCAGGCAGTTATGTTCAAGTGAGAATCACGGCGACGCATCCGAACAGTCTGGTCGGTGAGGCCGTCTAATATTGAGAAGCGGGCGGAAGAAGGAAACCATGGATGGCGATTATGGATATTGAGGTGAGGATACGCGGCCTGATGATGGACCCGGCCACCAACATGCCCATCGTGGTGCTCAAGGATGTGGCTTCGGATACGGTGATGCCCATCTGGGTGGGCATCTTTGAGGCCAATGCCATCGCCATCGAGATCGAGAAGGTAGTCGCTCCTCGCCCAATGACCCACGATCTGGCCAGGAACCTGATCCAGCACTTGAATGCTCAGCTTGAACGTGTTGTGATTACAGAACTTAGAGACGACACTTTTCTGGCAGTCCTATGGCTCCGGCAGGGGGATGAGCCAGTCACCATTGACGCCAGGCCCTCTGACGCGATCGCTCTAGCTCTGCGCGCAGATTGTCCGATTTACGTTTCCGAACAAGTAATGCAGACCGCGAAGCTGAACACCACCGGGCCGCCGGAAGGCCCCACAGCAGAGCAGTTGCGCGGCTGGCTCGAAGGGCTGAACGATGAGGACCTGGGCCGCTACAAGATGTAAGAAGGGCAGCGTATAGTGAGGGAATACCCTCGGAAGTGAAGGCAAGAGTGGTATTTAGCGGAATAACTTCATTCTGCGGTTGCAGTATACAGAATATCTGTTATCGGACATGCTAAACCTGTTCGCTAATTGCGAATTCCAGCCAGCAACCCCTCGATCTCAGCTTTCTCGTCCCCTGAAACCGGGAGCAGCGGTGCCCGTGCGCGCCCCCCATAGTAGCCGTTGAAGTCGCAGGCGTACTTCACGCCGCTGATCCCCAACTGTCCAACCACGCGCTTGCTCGGACCGGCAATGCGCAATTCCTTTTCCTCCGCCAGTCGCAGGTCGTGATCCTTCCAGGCAAGATAAACTTCCTGACAGGCCTGGGGAGCGCAAGCTGCAAAGCCAAGGACTGCCCCGGCCGCGCCCGCCTGTAGCGATGCAACCAGTCCCGCGGTTGAGCCGGTCATCACCTGAAAGCCAACTTCCTTTGTTCGCGTCTTGACAGGCACAGCCGGAGGAGCCGCTGCCACGGCTATTCCACTTCCCAAGTCGCTGGCGGAGACAAAGTTGCCGGTTCCTTCCACCTTGGGGGCCAACATGCGGGTCGTCACCGCCTCAAATACAGGGGTGACAGTCACGGTTCGCCGGGGAGCGGTGCGCGTGGACTCGACAAGGGAGCGAATGCGCTCGACATCGCCGTTGGAGTCCTTGATTCCAATGATGTTGGGGTGTTGGGCCAGCTCAGACACCAGCT
>Ga0302319_10022211_pt1 | contig 11391 bp, 7 predicted proteins | sample Bog_T0_2_FD_203319 | JGI IMG/M metagenome (GOLD analysis project Ga0302319, IMG submission 203319) | Peat permafrost microbial communities from Stordalen Mire near Abisko, Sweden - Bog_T0_2 | ecosystem: Environmental > Terrestrial > Soil > Wetlands > Peat | place: Sweden: Abisko, Stordalen Mire...
CCGGGAGTCTTTGTCTCGGCCTACGATCCTCCTCTGCTACCGCCGATCCCGTGGGCCCACGCGCTGCGGCATTTTGGACCGCTCCCGTACCAACTGCTGGTGCCGATGATGAAAGCCGCGACGAAAAGCTGGATGCGCCCCATCGCCGAGATCCGGCGTAGAGAAGGGCTGCGCCCGGCCCGGTGCGCACTGCACGACGACATGTTTTCGCCGTACGGAACGCTGGCATTTTTCTCCAGCGTCCTGGGCGCGGTACAGCCGGATTGGCCGGCGAAAAGCCGCATCACCGGCTTTCCGATCTACGACAGCAAATCCCCGGGGCAACACCTCGATCCCCGGATGGATGCCTTCCTCAACGCCGGACCGCCGCCGGTGGTTTTCACGCTGGGCTCCTCCGCGGTGGTGGACGCCGGCGACTTTTTCGAGCAGAGCCTTGCAGCAGTCCGCCGCCTGGGTGGCCGCGCCGTGTTTCTGGTCGGTGATTCGTATCAAGCACCCATGACGCTCAGCGATGAGAACGTCATCATTGCCGCCTATGCTCCCTACTCCGAACTGTTTCCAAGGGCGGCGGCGATCGTCCATCAGGGTGGTATCGGAACGACAGGGCACGCGCTGCGCGCCGGTGTACCTTCGCTTGTCGTGCCTCTTGGCCTGGATCAACCGGACAATGCTTTCCGCGCGCAGCGTCTTGGCGTCGCTCGCGTTGAGCCGCGTCGCCGTTACAACGCTGCCGCAGCCGCCCGGCACCTGCATGCGCTGCTGGACTCGCCCGAGTACCGCGCGGCGGCCCAGCGAATCGGAAAACAAGTTCGCAGCGAGGACGGTGTGGCCGCCGCCTGCGATGCGATCCAGGAGGCTCTCGCCCTCCGCGCCAGCGAGCGCAAGAGCAAGACTGCCCCGGTGGCTGTGCGGGTTGCCTAGCTGGCGCGCGCGTTTGCAGCCTCAGTGAATGCAGCGAACAACGCCATCAGTTCCGGCAGCAACGGTCGAATGTCGACGGGCTGCCCGTTGATTTCGGACTGGTATGCCTCACGCAGGCGGCCAAGAATGGCGGCGCCGGGCAAGCCGAAGTGCTGCAACATGCGCTCGATCGAAGCTACCGTCATGGGAAGCACCGCAAAGCCCTGCGCAACGCTGCGCTGCACGATCTCCAACTGCAACTGCCGCCACAAATTGCGGAGCAGCTCCAGCGAGGCGACGTCGCCTGCCTGTGCGACCTTGCCAAATGCCAATCGCCGAATGCCGATCTCTTCGTTGACGAGATCGTTCGCAAAGCGGCTCCAAATGGGCGGGTGCGGCGCCGGGCGAACCGCGCCATCGACAACGAACTCCGGGCGATCGAGTACGGCAAAGACTTCTGGATTCGCCTGTGGGCATAGCGTGTGGTGCCATAGTTCAACGACGCTGACGATCTCAAGCTGATAGGCGGCTTCGGGGAGCAGGAGGAAGAGAGCGACGCGCTGGGTGCGCGTGGCCGAGCTTTCGAGCGCAAACCGGCAGAGGTCGCGGATCTGCCGCACCGTGGGCAGTTTGTCAGGATGGACTTCAAGGAGAAGTACGAGGTCGTCGGGATAGAAGAAGGAGAGACTGGGAACCAGATAGGCGGCGCGATAACCCGCCCACTCCAATTTCACGCGCGCGATCACGGCTTCAACGTAGCTGCGGGCCGCTGAGGAAACCAGCATTTCGGCCGCCGCAACGTCGATGTGGACCCCGTTGACGTTCACGCTGCCAAAGCTGGAGTTATTTCCAAGCAGCGTGTGTACTTTCTCGAGATGAGATATCAGGAAAGGAAAGGTCTCTTCCTGAATGTCGCCGCCGAAGTGCCGATGGCGGCCCGCGGCGCTCGCAACAAGGCGCACCAGCAACTGCTGCTCCGGGCCGCTGTGACTTTCGACCGCGGATTGCATTGCGATTTTGCGTGAGGCTGCCGGCGTATGGCCTTCGAAGTACGCCTGGCAATTGAGGATGCCGCCCGCTGCCTTGTACGGAATACTTTTGCGGAAGATTTCGTCGCTCGCGGTTGGACCGAATCCGAAGACGCTCTTGATGAAATAGCACCACCAGGTGCGAAGCTCCATGTAGTAGCCGCCGCCGACGCGGGTTTCGGGAACGGGAGGCAGCAGCGCGAAGACGTCTTCTCCATAAAGCCGCTTCCATCGCGTCCGCCCACGGTCGAAGAGATACTGAAAGTAGAAGTCGGTTTCATAGAGCGATTGCAAGCTGCTGAGAGACTGCGTGCATTGCGAAAGCAGGGTGTCGTAGAGCGGTGACTGCTCGCTGAGGCGCTTGAGAACGGCGGTCACCCGCGCCTGCCGCTCGTCGTTCCACTCGCCGTTGACGGTAAGGTCGATGTCGCTGATGCCGGGTTCGAGCTCGTCGATGGCCATGCCGCCGGTGATGTAGATGGAGTGAATGCCAGGGAGATTGCGGAGCTTGCGCAGGGCGTACCTAACGTGCGCGCGATAGATGGCGACGTAGAGAAGACGGAGCGGAGTGCCGGATGTGGCGACGACGAAGCGGCGGAGGCCCAGTTTCATTTTTGCCATGAAGCTGTTGGAGGCCTTCAGCCGGAAGCGGCTGGTGTCCATGTGGTCAAGCAGAACGGTTTCTCGAATATCGGCCATCGAGCCCCTTGAAAGAATGTGTGTGGGAAATCTGTGCAGCCAGGAACCACAGCAGGGAGACGTATTGAGCAATTCTTAAGTCATTCTGGAACACAGCCTTCGTCTATGGCAACTTAGTGGCAGCCCGGCTCACCGGACCGGGCCGGATTTTGACGCACCGGCAAGCATTTCGAGCACGACCTGCGCATTGCGCTCACTGTTTCGTCCCAGTTTCAAGTGATAGACCTGTGACCGCTCGAGCAGCCCACGGCAGGCCCGGAGCCGCGACCAGGCGACAGAGACCTTGCGAAGAATCTCTCCCGCGCCGCGGCTGAAGATGAACTCCATCCCCTGGAACAGGCCCATGCCGACGATGCAATTCACCAGCATGGGCTTCCACGCGGCGCGCTGCGCGGCGGGCCGCCCTGTGCAGTCTTCGCCGAGGCTCCGCTCCCCGAGAAAAACCAGCGCGGGTTGGGCCGAGGTGCTCACGCGGTCCGCAAAAAATTTGTAGTTCACCAGCAGTTTGGGGCCAAACTCCATGCGCCGGATGGCACGCAATTGCTCCGGCGGGATACTCGTTTCGCTGCCCGGGAGCAAGCCGATACGAAGCGGAAAGGCGTGAAGAGTTCCTTCGCCGTCGATCAGCGGCGAGTCGTCGGAGAGAATCTCCACCTCGGGGTGGCGCAGTAGAGCCGACCCCAGAGTGCTCTTGCCGCCGCCCATCGGAAGCAGCACCAGCGCAGCCCGGCCGCGCACACTGATGCCCAGCGCGTGAATCCGGTGCAGGCCCTTGCGGTCGAGCGCTTCTCCCGACTGCGAAAGCAGAAACAGATACGCCGCTTCGTAGAGCAAATCATGGTCAAGGCTGATCAGATGAAACGAGCCCGCTTGCGCATCATGGACCCCAACCGCACGGCCCGAGTAGTCGATGACCGTCTTTCCGTCCTGCCGGTAAGCCACATTGCGCGGCGTATAAGTGCACGCGGTCGCCGCGCTCCACTCGTCGTACGCAGGCTGACGCTCCTCCAGCTTGATAACAGCTTCACCCCCGCTGGCTGCGGCGGCGAAGAATGCAAAGTCGTCGGCAAGGCCGTTGAGAACACCCGGGACATCGCACTCAATCCGCACTCTGTATCCATAAATATCGAAGCATGCCGAATTGGATTGGGCCAGCATCGTCACTTTCACGTCGCTTGTTGCAGTCAACACTCCTGCTACCGTAATGGGTGTGCCGTTCGATACGGTCCTGAGGCAATTTTGTCATGGGGTTCGACAAGGTTCCTGGTCGAAACTCCAAGCCAACGCCCATGGCACACTGAACTAAGGCTGCTTGCGCAAATTCCAATCCCATTGGAGGTCAGGACCATGGCGCGCGACGGTTCGAAGTGCCCGTGTTGAAAACACGAGCAGATCGACACTCTCCTGCCCCGAAACAGGCGCGTCGGTGCACTGTCATACGGTCCCTTATCCGCCAATCCTACAATGATGAGGCACTTTATGACCAGTTGGACGGGAGGTCTGGCAGAGTCTCCGATAACAGGACCTGGCAGGCAACAGCTGAAGCATTTATCGAAGACAATGACCTGGCGGTTTTGAGGGAATGCGGGCGGTAATTCCGGAAATCTTCGAGCGATGACACCCGCTCGATTTCCGGCTGGCTTGGAGCGGAGGCGGTGACCGCCATAAAATCGTCTACCGCGATTTAGCTGGAAAAAGCCGACGCGCGGCCCGGAAAAAAAGAGTCTTTGCTATCAATTGATTCTATTGGTCGGGGCGGAGGGATTCGAACCCCCGACCCTCTGCTCCCAAAGCAGATGCGCTACCAGGCTGCGCTACGCCCCGATTCCTCTTTCGATTGTAACCCGGATCGACTTTCCTCGACGCCCTCCGCGCCTGCGCCCGGCCGGCCGTATCTGGATCATTCGACGGCAGATTTGCCCCTGGCTGTCCGTCCGCATGCAATTCGCTTCGATGCTACAATCGATAGGGTATACGGCGGCTATAGTTCAGCGGCAGAACGCCTGACTGTGGCTCAGGATGTCGTGGGTTCGATCCCCACTAGCCGCCCCAATTTCCCCTTCCAAGTCGATGGAACGCGAGGGTTTATCCTTTTCATTCGACGTGCCTTCCTCTCTAATGTCCGATAGTCCTTCGACGCGCGTGCCTGCGGATTCCTCCGCCTGGTTCACTCCTTTCGAGCCCCATCCGTGGCTCACGAGCGGCCACTTGCAAACCATCGTCGGCAACTTTTTCCCGCGGCCCGCGTTTCGCCTGCCAACCATCGCCGAAACCGTCGAAGTGGATGCCTCCGATGCCAGCCGCGTTCTCTGCCACTGTCACTGGCAGCCTGAGCCGGAGCGCGCCTCGCGCCTCACGGCGGTGCTGGTGCACGGCCTCGAAGGCTCGTCCGACTCGCGCTACATCCGCGGCATCACCATGCGCGCCTTCGCCGCCGGCATGAATGTTGTCCGCATGAACATGCGCAACTGCGGCGGCAGCGATGCGCTCACCCCCACGCTCTATCACTCCGGCCGCTCGGCCGACGTGGGCGCCGTGGTCCGCCACTTCACCGCGCGCTTCGGACTCGAGCGCGTCGCGCTCGTCGGCTACTCCATGGGCGGCAATCTCGTGCTCAAGCTCGCCGGGGAGTGGGGCGCGCAGCCGCCGCTTACGGCCGTCGCTACCGTCTGCCCGGCCATCGATCTTGCCGCCGGCGCCGATGCTCTTCACGAACCCGCGAATCGCGCGTACGAGTGGCGATTTCTGCGCGGGCTCAAGCGCCGCATCCGTCACAAGGCCCAGCTCTTTCCTGGCGTCTATCAAGTCGACGACATCGGTTCCATTCGCTCCATCCGCGAGTTCGACCAGAAAATCGTCGCGCGCTATTGCGACTTCCGCGACGCCGACGACTACTACTACCGCGCCTCCAGCGCCCGCGTCGTCGACCACATCGCCGTTCCCACGCTCATCCTTTGCGCGCAAGACGATCCATTCATCCGCATGTTTCCTGAAACGCGCGCGCGCGTTCTCGCCAATCCTCACATCCATTTTGTCGAGAGCCGCCATGGTGGTCACTGCGCATTCCTGGCGCGCCGTTCCGCCGATATCCACTGGGCCGAGGCCACCGTCGTCGATTACCTCCTGACTGTCGCTGCCGATACTCCGCCCTCCGCCGCGTAGCGCGTTTCGCTCGATTCGCAGCTACAATAAAGACGTGGGCGAGTAGCTCAATCGGATAGAGCACCGGCCTTCTAAGCCGGGGGTTGTGGGTTCGATCCCCGCCTCGCCTACCATATTTCAAATCGGATCTTTCTCCCCACCCCGCGCGCATGATTGCTACTAGTTAAGAGACCGATCCCTCATTGTCCTCTGCCCAGCCCCTTCGCGTAAGATGGATAGCGTTCACCAGGCAAATTGAACGGGTGCCCCATAAGGAGAACGCAGGCCATGCTGAAGCGCAGAGAGTTTTTGAAAGTTGCCGGTCAAACCACAACTGTTTTGCTCGCCCGGCCTTTGCTGGCGGCGCAGGTTGCCGGCACTCAGAACCCGCCATTTCACTTCGCCTCGGGTTTCATGGAGATCGATCTCTCGGCGGCTGCGCCGGAGATCCTCAGCCTCAACATCGACGGTCTCGGCAAAACTCTGCGCGGCGCCAATATCATCCAGACCTCCAAGCGCATTGACGGCGGTTATCGGGCATCGGTCGTCACCACTGGCAGTTCACTCCGTGTCGCGTACCGTCCCGCAGCCGCGCCCAAAGAAACGCCCGCCGGATGGACATTCGAATTCTCCGGCAGCAAAATTGTTCTCACCACCGAGTGGTCTGCGGATTTCGTGCCTGCTCCTCTGGATCTTCATTTCGATCTGAACCAGGTGCACAGCACGGCGCTCGGCCTCTTCTCGCGCGACGGTCTTCTGACTGCGCCGGCGCTTCTGCATTTTCCCGGACAGGGCTCAATGCGGCTCACCTCTACTGCTCCCGGCCTCGGCATGACGTATACCTCCAACCGCGGTCAATCTGCCGCCGCGCTCTCACTTCCGGGCGCCGATATCAATCACAAGCGCATCGTCTACTCACTTGAAGTGACGGCCATCCATCCCGACGTTCCCGGAATCGACGGCGACCCGCGCTTCGACGCCTTCCGCCGCAACTGGATCAACGCTGTGCAACTCAACCCCGAGCTTCAAGCGCTCGCTAACAACACGGCCAGCGATTCCTGCGCCTTCTGCTACTACGAATTTGCCGACATTGCCGCGCTCACTCCGCAATTGGCGCCGGGGCTCTCTGCTCTCGATGTCATGCGTCAAACTCTCGACCGCATGCTTGCTGGCGGTTTTGCGTACGGCATGCCGGCGATTCCCGATCATCCGACCACGTCCTCCGACACCTGGCCTTCGATGGTGATCGCAGCCGCCAACTGCGTGCGCGCCGGCCATAGCGATGCGTGGCTCGTCCAAAACTACGCGGGCATTCGCGGCTGGGCCGAGTCCATGCTCGCCACCGATTCCAGCGGCAACGGCCTCATCAAATATTCCGTCAGCGGAAACTCCAATACCTGGTCCGATGGATTTCCCAAGATCCGGCCGTCGAACTGGTGGGACACCATTGGCTTTGGCTACGAAGACGCTTACTCCAACGCGCTCGCATATCGCGCACTGGGCGATATGGCGATGCTGGCCCGCAAAGCCGGCAAACCCGCCGATGCTACGCGCTATCAAGCCGCCGCGGACAAGCTGCGCGCCCATTACTACGACCGCTTCTTCAATCCCGCTACCGGCATCCTCGGCGGATGGCGCAGCGCCGACGGCGAGTTGCACGACTACTATTTTCTCTATGTCAACGGCATCGCCATCCACTACGGTCTCGTCCCCAAGCCGCAGGCCAATGCCATCATGGACAAGCTTCTCGCCAAGATGAAGGCCGTGGGATACGACAATTTTCACATGGGATTGCCCGGAAATCTCATCACCGTCGCGCTCAAGGACTACGTGCACAGAACTCCCGACGCCCGTTACGGCGGCGGCGTGCTCGCAGACAACTCCGATGGCTTCCAGAATTATGAGAACGCCGGCGCCACCGGCGCCTACGCCTACTTCACGCTCGCCGCTCTCTACGATCTGGGCCGCGCGGCTGAAGCCGACGCGATGCTCTTTCCCATGCTCGAGGAGTATGGCAAATCCGGCTTCGAAGGAAAGGACGCCAAGGGCCGCTCCAACGATTGGCGGCGCTGGGATGGAACCGCGATGGGCTACGAAGGCTACCTGACCGACGACTACTATACGATGCTCGCCGTTCCAGTTCGGCAAGCGGAAACGCGCTGGAAAGATTCCTTCCGTCCCGCAGCGTGGCCCGAGGACGGCAAGCACAGCTGATCGATTTGAATTTCTTGCGGAAAATGAAACGGCCAGCCTGATCGCATTCGCTGATCGCCGTGCCGCAGGCTCTGTGTTCCGGAAGCAGATTCGCAAGATTCGCTAATCGCAAACCAGCGCCGCGTCGGGGAAGGCCTCTGCCTCGTCTTCCGCGTCGGTCACAGGCTCCGCGCTTTCGCCCGCCTCGATACGCGCCAGAAAGAATCGTTCCACTTCGCTCAGCACATCTTCGCCGCTGTGCGCGTGGTAAATGGCCGCGCGCAGTTTTGCGCCGCCCACAACGCCGTGCGTAAACCAGGTGGCAAACTGCTTCATCTTCCCCACCGGATCGCCCATCCTCGCGTCGCGCGGCAAGTCCTTCGTGGCTTCAGCCTCGGCCATCAGCATCTCGAAGTACGCGCGAATCATCCGGTAGCGATCCTCGGTGCCTGGCCGCGTGTAGCTGCCTGTCGCGGTGTACTCGGCAATCTGCCGAAAGATCCACGGATTCGCCGGCGCCGCGCGCCCAATCATCACCGCGTCGCAGCCAGTCTCGGCCACCATCGCCGCCGCATCCTCCGGCGTGCGTACGTCGCCGTTGCCAATCACCGGCAGCTTCACGGCATCCTTCACCGCGGCAATCCAGTTCCACTGCGCCTGGCCGCTGTAGCCCTGCTCACGTGTGCGCGCATGCAGCGCCAGGCCGTTCAATCCTTCGGCCTCGGCCATTCGCGCCAGCTCCACGCACACAATCTGGCTCTCATTCCAACCCATGCGGAATTTCACGGTGAAGGGAATCGTCACCGCCTTGCGAATGGCGCGGAAGATCTCGCCGATCTTCGGCAGATCGCGCAGCAGGCCCGAGCCTCCGTTCGATCCCACCACGCGCTTCGCCGGGCAGCCCAGATTCAAATCGACAGTGTCGAAGCCCGTCTCTTCCACAATCCGCGCCGCATCCGCAAGCGTCGCAGGATTCGACCCGAACAGTTGCGCGGCAATGGGATGCTCGTCGTCGTAGAACGTCAGGTAGCGCCGCCGCTTTGTCTCGCGCATCCGGCTCAGCCCATCGGCAGAAGTAAACTCCGTCATCAGCAGCCCGCAGCCTGACTCCACATTGCTGATCGCTGCATCAATCTGCGCAGAAGCTCCTCCCTCGCTCCCTTGCTCCCTTGCTCCCTGTTCTCTTGTGAACAGGCTGGCATGACGAATGAATCTCCGGAACACCGTGTCCGTCACTCCAGCCATCGGCGCCAGCACCGTCGCCGGCCGCACCACCACAGAGCCCAGCCGCACCTCCGCCGGTACCCGCGCCTCGGCGGGCATCGCGTGCTCCACTGGATCGTCCCAGTCCTTCTTTACGGTGAATCCGCGTCCTGCCATAATGTCCGCCACTCGATGGCTAGCTCTTCTTCTCCGCGATTTCCTTCGCGCGGAACTTCGCGATCCGTCCAATCAACTTCACAGGCACTGGTTCCGCGAAAGAAAACTGCAGCGTGCTCTTCACGACCTGGGCATTTCCTAAGCCGTCCTTGAATGCCGCGAGCATCGTTTTCGTTGCAGGATAAAGCGAGTAGTGCTTCTTCCATCCGGCAAAATAAAGCAGCCGTTCTCCGTCCAACTTGTAGGTCGGAATTCCATACGACATGCTCTCGTCTGCTTTGGGCACGGCTTTGCGGATTGCGCTGCGCACGCGTCGCAAGGCGCTTTGCGCAACCCTCAGTTGCGCGGCAAGGTAGTCGTCAACGGACTTAATGTCACGATCCATTTCTTCGCGCGCCTCAAAGTGCTTCCCAAACAAACGTGAGCCTCCGCCACGGCGGAGGCCCACTCGCACAACTCGCACCGCGGCTTACTTCGCCGCCGCAATCGCCTTGTCGCTCTTCGCGTACTTCCGACGGAACCGCTCTACGCGTCCCGCTGTGTCCACCAGCCGCTGCTTGCCCGTGAAGAACGGGTGGCAAACCGAGCAGATTTCCACGTGAATGTCGCCCTTGTGGGTCGACCGCGTCTCAAAGTTGCTTCCGCAGGCGCACATCACCCGCACCGCGGCATAGTTGGGATGAATCTTTTCCTTGGGCATCGACAGACAGACCTTTCCTCTAATTCTTCGCTATCAATATTGTAGGGGCATTCGCCAGCTTTCGCAATCGCCGGGAAGGGAAGTCTCCCGGCCAAGGGAAAGTCTTTGTTTTCTGGCCAGTACCGATCGGCCTTCCCGCTCTTTGCGTCGGCGCTGACTCGCTGACTCGCTGACTCGCTGACTTGCTAACTTGCCGTCCTTGATCGCCTTCCCGCCAGTTCTGCCCGCGCCGCAATCCCGATCGCCATCGCCATCACGCGATCGTCATGTGTCCCCGACTGCGCGCCCGAGCTCCCATTCGGCTGCCGCACAAAACTGCGGCATTCGCCCAGCAGCCGCCGGCTCTGGAACCGATCCGGCTCCTCCACCAGCGCCGCATCCAGCTGCCCAATCACCATAGGCTTGCTTGAGCTCGTCGTCAGCCAGCCCGCCTGGCCGCCTTGCCGATAAATCCGATCGTATTTGCATGCGGTCTCGATTAGCGCCAGCACGCCGCTGCCTTGGTTGTTCCGTTCCACCACCAGCCACGCACCGTTGTACTCGGCGGCCAACGCTGTCACATAACGCGCCAATTCCAGTCCGCCCACGTGCCCGGCAAACTCCGCGCACTGCAAACCCGTCTCCATCTCCAGCACCTGCGCTGCGGAGTAGTCGCCATCGCTTCCGCCTCCCGCCGGATCAACCGCCACCACGTATTCCTTGCCCCGCACAGGTGGCAGCCAGATCTCCAGTTCTCCGTTCTTCCGCCGCTCCACCGGTTCCGGCGCTGTCTGTATCCGGGCCTCTACCGCTGCCAGCTCGAACACGCTCTCGCCGCTGGCTAAAAAGCAGCTCTCTTCATCCTCGGCATATTCCTGCGCCGTCAGCCCGCGAAAATCCGCGCGAATCCGTCGCCGGTACGCGATCTGCGAGCGCTTCAAACCGTGCCGCTCCATCAATTCGCGCTCTTCCTCCGTCACGCTCGCCTCATCCACCTCGTCTGCTTGATATCTCGACTCCATCCACCACGGAAAAAAGTGCCGCACGGTTCCCGTCTCTTCGGCCTTGCGCCACTCCTCGTAGAAGCACCCGCCCACTCCCTGCGGCGTCGACTCCAGAATCAGCTCTCCATCCGGCGCCATCGCTGCGCGCAATCCCGCCAGGATATCCGCCGCGTCGCCCGGCCACCGCGCCAGTTCGCTACAGTGCAGGTTCTGCACCGTCAATCCGCGCCCCGCATTCCGGTCCCCTGCGCTCACCACGCGATACTCCGCATCCATCTTGGGGAACACAATCTGCCGCACGTTGGCCCGCCCCGTCTTCAGCGGCCCGTCGCGCAGGTTGTCCGGCAGCCAGCCCAGAAACCGGTGC
>Ga0302319_10022213_pt1 | contig 11391 bp, 11 predicted proteins | sample Bog_T0_2_FD_203319 | JGI IMG/M metagenome (GOLD analysis project Ga0302319, IMG submission 203319) | Peat permafrost microbial communities from Stordalen Mire near Abisko, Sweden - Bog_T0_2 | ecosystem: Environmental > Terrestrial > Soil > Wetlands > Peat | place: Sweden: Abisko, Stordalen Mire...
TGGCGAGGACGCAGCCGGGCTTTGCGATCGCGTCGACCTCCGCGAAGATCTGCTTCTTCAGCGCCATGTTTTCGAAAACCGCTTCGATGATAATGTCGGCGGTGTCGAAACCTTCGTAGTCGATTTGGGGGTGAATGAGCGCCATCCGCTGTTGCACGGCTTCCGGAGTGAAGCGGCCGCGCTTCACCGAGGTCTCATAGTTGCGCGCGATGGCCGCGATGCCTTTATCGACAGCTTCCTGTTTCGTGTCCTTGAGCCGCACCGAAATGCCGGCGTTGGCGCAGGCCATCGCGATGCCGCCGCCCATCGTGCCCGCGCCGATGATGGCAACGCTCGTAATGGGGAAGGCCTGAGTGGTCTTCGTAATGCCCGGTACCTTGGCAACGGCGCGTTCGGCAAAAAAGGCGTGGATGAGAGCCTTCGCCTGTTCGGATACGACGCACTCGGCGAAGAGTTCGCGCTCACGCTTGCAGCCTTCCTCGAAGGGCGATGTCGCGGCGGCCTCGATGGCATCCACGGCTTTGAGCGGGGCGATCATATTGCGGCGGGTCTTGCGCGCGAGTTCACGGCCTGCCGCGAACACAGGCGCATTCGTTACCGGTTCTCCCAGCCGCTCCGTTCGTTCGCGCGTCTTGCGATGGACCATCCCCTGCCCGGCAATCTGCCGGGCGTAGGCCATGGCTCCGGCGGCGAGGTCGCCTTCGATCAATGCATCGATGGCACCGGCGGCAAGCGCGTCGGCAGCCTTGATGGGCTTGCCCGAGACGCACATCTCGATGGCTTTTTCGATGCCCACAAGGCGCGGCAGCCGCTGCGTGCCTTCGGCCCCAGGGATGATACCGAGATTCACTTCGGGCTGTCCCACGAGCGCTCCACGGACGGCTACCCGATAGTGGCCGGCCATGGCGACTTCCATGCCGCCGCCGAGCGCTGTTCCGTGGATCGCCATTACCACCGGCTTCGCGGAGTCTTCGATGCGCATCAACAGCGTGTGGAGGTTGGGACCGCCACTGCCCTCGCCCCACGCGGCGAGTTCGAGTTCCTTGATATCGGCGCCGGCGATGAACGTGCGGCCCGCGCCCATGAGCACTATGGCGGAAACGGCCGGATCTGCCTCAGCCTGATCGAAGGCTGCGGCGATGCCTTCGGGTACGCCTGGGCTGAGCGCATTAACGGGCGGATTATCTACCTGGACGAGCGCAACGCCGTCGTGATTGCCGATGGTAACGAGGGGATTCATGAGGAAGGGGAAGTGCTGGGGATAGTATATCGAGTGGGATTCCAACACATGCAAAGAACACAACCACCCTTTCGCGCCGACCATGTCGGCAGCCTCCTGCGCAGTCCCGCACTGCGCGCGGCTCGTGAGCAACGCGAGAAAATGGAGATCAACGCGGACCAGTTGCGCGCGATCGAAGACACGGCGATAGAGGCACTGATCGCGAAACAGGCTGAGATCGGCCTGCGCTCAGCGACCGACGGAGAGTTTCGCAGAGCCATGTGGCACTTCGACTTTCTGGAGCAACTCGGCGGCTGCGAGGGCTACACGGCCGATCACGGCATCGCGTTCAAGGGCGTCTCCACTAAGGCGAAGGGCGTGCGCGTGGTCGGCAAGCTGGGCTTTAGCGGCCATCCGATGCTGGAACATTTTCGGTTCCTGAAAGCGCATGTTGCAGCGGGCCAGACGCCGAAAATGACGATTCCTTCGCCGAGCGTACTGCATTTCCGCGGCGGTCGCGCGGCGGTCAGCAAGGAGATTTATCCCGAGATGAGCGATTTCTACCGCGATCTGGGCAGCGCTTATAACGGCGCTGTGCAGGCGTTCGCGGCCGAGGGTTGCCGCTATCTGCAGCTGGACGAAGTGAATCTTGCCTATCTTTGCGATTCGGAACAGCGACAGATCCTGAAGGATCGCGGCGACGATCCCGACGCGCTGCCGGGCATCTATGCCGATCTGATCAACGCGGCCATTGCAGGGCGCCCCTCGGATATGGTCATCACGATGCACTTGTGCCGGGGCAATTTCCGCTCGAGCTGGATCGCCCAGGGCGGGTATGAACCGGTGGCTGAGATTCTGTTCAACCAGATCGGCGTGAACGGCTACTTCATGGAGTTCGATACGGAGCGCGCCGGAAGTTTCGAGCCGCTGCGGTTCGTGCCTCCGGGCAAGACGGTGGTACTGGGCCTCGTGACGTCGAAGAATGGCGATCTGGAATCGAAAGACGACTTGAAGCGGCGGATCGACGATGCCGCGAAGTTCATCCCGCTCGATCAGCTTTGCCTCAGCCCGCAATGCGGCTTCGCGAGCACGGAAGAAGGCAACATGTTGACGGAGCAGCAGCAGTGGGACAAGCTTTCCCGCATCGTGGAAGTGGCGAACGAGGTCTGGGGGACAGCGTGAGTTCGGCCGCGCCGGCGTTGGTGCTGATTGCCGAGTTGACCGCCGAGGTCGGTGAGCCGATCACGATTGAAGGCACGGTGAACGGCACGCGCCGGCTGATTCCGATTCTGGGCGGCGAAGTTCGTGGGCCTGGGTTGCAGGGGAAAACGCTGCGGGGCAAGGTGCTGCCGGGCGGCGCGGATTATCAGACGATCCGCTCCGACGGAGTGATCGATCTCCACGCAAGGTACGTCATCCAGCTTGAGGACGGCGGGCTCGTGTACGTGGAGAATTCGGGATTTCGCCATGGCCCGCCGGACGCGGTTTACTTTTGCACTTCGGCGCGATTCGAGTGCGCGGCAGGACCACATGAGTGGCTGACGAAGCACATATTCGTGGGGCAAGGGATTCGGCATCCTGACAGCGTGGAGATCAGGTTCTTTCAGGTTATGGCATGACAGCGCTGGCGATTGGATTCATCGGATTTGGCGAGGCGGGTTATCATTTCGCCCGCGGGCTTGGCGCCTCCGCGCAACTATTCGCCTACGACATCCACGTGACCAGCCTGGTTCGGGCGCGCGCGGCGGAGACCGGAACTGTATTGGTCGAGTCGCCCGGCGAATTAGCTGAGCGGGCCGATACCTTGCTTTGCGTGGTCACAGCGAATTCGGCCCTCGACGTGGCGCGGCAGAATGTCGGCGGGCTGAAGGAGCGTCATGTCTATGCCGATATGAATTCGGTGTCGCCGAATTCCAAACGGACGATTGCGGCGACGATCGGGGAGTCACAGGCGCGGTTCGCCGAGGTGGCCATCATGGCGCCGGTGCCGCCTTATGGGCACAAGGTGCCTCTGCTGATTAATGGTCCCGGTGCCGGCGAGTTCAGAGAGCGGCTGCAGCCGCTGGGGCTGCGGATCGATTCGCTTACGGGAGAGATCGGCGCGGCGGCAGCGGTCAAGATGTGCCGGAGCATCGTGGTCAAGGGGCTGGAGGCGCTGCTGTTTGAGTGCGTGCTCGGGGCCAGCCGGTATGGAGCCGATGAGCGGGTGCTGGCGTCGCTCGATGAGAGTTTTCCCGGGATGAAGATTCGCCAGATGGCCGATTACATGGTGGGCCGCGTGGTGGTTCATGGGGAGCGGCGGGCGCGGGAGATGGAAGAGGTTGCGGAGGCGCTGCGCGATGTCGGACTGGAGCCGACAATGGCGGAGGCGACGGCGCGGTTTCAGGACTGGAGCTCGAAGCTGGACCTGAAGGCGCAGTTCGGGCCGAAGGGGCCAGCGGGGTATCGGGAAGTGGTGGAACTGATCGGCCGCGCCGCAACGGAGTAGCCGAATTTCCGTCGCGGCTTGTGTCGAGCCGACAAACCTATTCACAAGAATTTGAGAACTCAATTTACCCTATTTTCAATAACTTGGCTTTTTAGTGCGAAGAGACCGGACTTTCCTCATGTTCTACTGCAGTCAGGAGTAGTAATCCCGGCCAGGACAACGCGGACGGAATTGCCGCTCCTTTTTTGTTGCCTTGAAGAATTCTTCGGGGCGGTGGAAAAGCCGGCTCGACTCGTTCCGGTCTAGTCTAGCGGCGTTTTGCCGAGGCCGTCCCCGCAGGGGGCCCCGTCCTCATGGTCTTTGAAATTTGAATATTGTACTTCTGCAACCTCACGCCACAAGTGTGTCCGCTCCACTTGGTTTCCGGATCGGGGACGCCGCCCCATCGGCAGAAAGGCGCGAGATGAGTCTCCCCCCATGTTTGAAAATCAGGCGCAGACAGGAGTGTCTGCATAGTTTTTAGTGGAGGTAGCCGCCGCCGTCGCAGAGGATCATCTGGCCCGTAATGAGTTCTCCATCGTCGCTGGCCAGGAAGGCGATCAGGCCCGCAAGGTGCTCGGGCTGGACTCGCTTCTTGATCGCTTGGTTGCCCATGACACGGTTGAAGGCCTCTTCCTGAGAGTGTTCCGTAGTGCCCGGTGTGGCCACCATGCCGGGCATGACCGCGTTCACCGGAATGCCGTCCTCACCCATCTCCTTCGCGAGCACGCGGGTCATACCCATCACCGCGCCTTTGCTCGCGACGTAGGACATCTGACCGGGGTTCGCAAGGAAGTAAGTCCGCGAGGCCACCATGATCACCCGCGGCGTCTTGCTCTTCTTTATGAGCGGATAGAAGGCCTTGGTTACCAGGAAGTAGCCAATGTAGTTGACGTCGACGTAGCGCGCGACTTCCTCGCGAGTCAAGGTGTGCCAGGGCTTGCGGCCCGTCAGGATCCCGGCGTTGTTGACCAGAATGTCGATGTAGCCGTGCCGTGCCTCAATGCCGGCCGCGGCGGTGGCAATCTGGCCTTCATCGGCGCAATCGCAGATGGTCGAGTATGCCTTGCCGCCGGCCGCCTCGATTTCGGCGACTGCCTCTGATGCGTCCTTGAGATCCAGAATTTCGATGATGGCGCCTTCGCGCGCGAGCCGGAGGGCGGCGGCTTTGCCGAGTCCGGCGGCCGCTCCCGTAATGACGGCGATGCGATTGGATAGTCTTTGTTCCATTACTGTGTGGCCTCCCTGCGCATTCTGCGTTGTTCGGCCTGCACGACCACCAGACACATCAACATGCCGAGCGGATGCGCGCCGGCATCCACCAGCGGGTGCGACTTGAGAGAGCGCAGGACGTCGATGCCTTCGTCCTTCAGCAGCGCAAGAGCCGAGGCTTCGGTGTCGGTGAGCTTGTATTCGGCGGCGAGGCCGGGGGCATCGTCGAACAGCCGCCGCCGCAGATGAGAGTGGTGGCGGAGGTCGTAGATAACCTTGTTGAGCCGGTAGACGGCCGGGTCCGGATGCTTATAGAACTGGTAGCCGCCCGCGTCTTCAAACTTCCATGCGGGCGCGGGTTCCGGGGTGGTGGGCGCCTTGCCCGAGGACGGCAGGAACTGCATGACCGCGTGGCCGTGGTGCCACGTCGGCTGGTAGGTCAGCAACTCGCCGGCCTGATTGCCGATGGCGCCAAAAAGGACCATCCAGGGCAGCATCTCGGTGTTGCCGACTTCGTCCAGTTGTTCGTTGGTGAGGTTCAGCAGGGCCTGGGGATTGCCACGTTCCATTTGGGCGATGGCCCACCAATCGAAATCGAAGGCGGGCTGCGGATATTTCCAGGTGCCGGGATAGTGGGACATGCCGCCGCTGGCGACGATGGCCACGCGTTCCGTCCCCGCTTCGACGATCTCCTTGATGGCGCGCCCCAGTTGCTCGCAACGGCGCGCGCGCGGCAGGGGCGGCAGGTAGGTATTGACGAAGATCGGGACGACCGGGATCTTGCGGCCTTCGATCACCCATTCGTAGACAGCGGCGAAGGAGTGGCCGAGAACGGCGTCCTGCGAATAGACCATGTCGAAGTCTTTATCGACGAGCTTGTTGAGCAGCTCTTCGGCGAGCGGGTGAATGGGAAGTTCGTAGTCTCGGCCGGCGAAGGAGGCCTGCGACGTCTTGCCCGCGATGATGGCGAAGGTAGGGACCGCGGAGAGGAAGAAGGTCTCCAGATGATCGCTGCCGATAACGATGACGACGTCGGGTTTCGTTTCGTCGAGCGCCTTGCCCAACTGGCGCATGGCGGCGATATCGGCGTCGAGCTGCGCGGGATCTTCGCTGGGGGGGCGCGTGAAGAGTTGCGGCGCGTGGACGGTGGCCATCGCGGCTACGATGCTGCCCATTCTATGCGTCTCCTTCGACGTACTCGACGCCGAGTTCTTTGAGCTTGGCGCGGAGGCCGTAGAAATCGACACCGAGTTCGCCGCGGCGGAGTTTTTCGCGGGCTTCCGCTTCTTTGGCGATTCGGTTTGCACTGAGGGTGACCACTTCCGCGGCGTGGGCGCAGGGGACGACGACGACTCCGTCGATATCGGCAACGATCACGTCGCCGGGGTTCACCAGGGTGCCCGCGCAGACGACCGGAACATTCACGGAACCTGCGGTTGATTTGACGGTGCCCTGCGATGAGATGGCCTTCGCCCAGACGGGGAAGTTCATGGTGGTGAGGTCGGCCACGTCGCGGATGCCGGCGTCGATGATGAGGCCGACGATGCCGTGGGCCTGGCAGGAGGTGGCGAGCAGATCGCCGAACATGCCGTCAGTGGATTCGGACGTGGTGGTGACCACCAGGATATCGCCGGGGCGGCAGACTTCGATGGCCGCGTGGATCATTAGGTTGTCGCCCGGCTGGCACGAAATGGTGATGGCGACGCCGGAGGTTTTGGCCGAGTTGTAGATGGGCCGCATGTAAGGGCGCATCAGGCCAGTGCGGCCCTGGGCTTCGTGCACCGTGGCGACGCCTTGTTCGCCGAGAGTGCGGACGGCAGCGGCATCGGGGCGCGGGATGTTGCGGACTACGCGGGGTTTGGGCAGCATTATGACAACTCCGAGGTGACTTGGGGATAGACGCGCTGGAAGGCTTCGGCGTACTTGATTTTCTTGTCGCCACCGTTGCGGACGGCCTGAGTGCCGCGGCGCTTGCCGAGGTCGGTATAGTACTCCCAGAGATGGGTCTGGGCTTCCATCGATTCCATGGACTTGTGCTTGGTCTCCCAGACCGAGGTTACGTCCAGGAGAACCTGCGGCTTGAACTCGCACTGCTCGGTCTGGTGCGGTTCGAAGATGAAGACGGGCGGCGCGTTGATGGGCTTGCCGGGCAGCGGATAGCCGAGGGCCTGGGCGTAAACGCGGGTTTCGAGGGTGACGCGGTTGGCCGTGGGGTGATCCGGATTGTAAGGATCGAGGAACGAGTGCGTGAGCACGAACTCCGGCTGGAGGTCGCGGAATTCGCCCACCATAGCGTCAATCGTTTCCTGAGTGGGCTGGATGGGGTAGTCGCCAGAGTCGAAGAAACGGATCTCGGCGCCGAGGATGCCGGCGGCGCGGGTGGATTCGGCAAGGCGGATTTCCTTCACGCGATCGATGGTCATGCCGGGCTGCTTCCATGCGCCCTGGCTTTCGCCGCGCTCACCAAAGGAAAGGCAAAGGATGCGGACACGGTAGCCGCGCGAGGCGTAGAGGGCGATGGCGCCACCGGCTCTCCAGACAAAGTCTGCCGCGTGCGCGCTGACGACGAGGATGTTTTTTTGATCGGCCATTATTCCACCATGCTCCTACTCGACCAACCCAGCTGGATTCGTCACGGCCATGCGGCGCACATCGGCGACAGTGAAGCCGTCATCGAGGAGCTTCTGGGCAAACATGGCGAAGCCTTCGGCGACCGGGGGGTTGATGGTCTGGCCCAGGTCGGTGGAGATGACGCAACGTTCCGGGCCGACTTTGCGGATGCTGTCCATCACAACTTCCCATGGGGCTTTGCCGGTGTACATGGTGGTGAAGCAGTGTTCGATGAGCGCGCCCATATCGGCGAGTTCGATCTGCTGCTCGGCGGTGAGGTTCTGGGAGGGAAACTCGGCATGAGTGACGAGGATGCGCTTGAGTTTCCTGTCACGCGCCGTCTTAACGAGGGCGTGGATTTCGCGCCAGCCGAGGTGGCCGGTGGCAAGGATCATGTTGTACTTGCCGATCAGCTCGAGGCAGGTGCGGGCGGCGGGGACGAGTTCGCCGGAATCGTCGATGACGGTTATGGGCGGCGGGTTAATGCCGGTGGCAGCGAGTTCGAGCTGGATCTGCGCCCAGAAGGGGAGTTTCTTGCCCGAACCGCCGGGTCGTCCGGCCGTTTCATTGGCGGCATCGACGGTGGGGAACCAGACGATACGGCACTTCGAGCGGCCCGCCAGTTCGACGGCTACCGGATTGAGGCCACCGATGCTGTGGTTCAGGACGATGGCTCCGTAGGCGGCGATCCCGGGGACGGCTTTCGTAACAACCTGGGCCCGTTCGGCCGTCGGGAAGTAGTGCGATTTCAGAACAAAACCGCGGAGGCCTTTGGAGAGGAATTCCCTGGCAAGGTCAAGATCGTCAATGCGGCGGGCGATGACGTCCGGAGCGACGTGGACCTGGATGTCATAGCCCCCCTGGAGGGCTTCCCACGCAGCGTCAGACGGCGGTGGGGCGGGGATCTGCGAGGTGTCACTCATGGATTTTTGCGGGACGGAAGCTGAAAGTATGACAGCCCGGGAACGCGAGTGTCAAGTGATATATCAGACGGCACAGGGTTTCCCGGACGTACCTCGGAGGTAACGAGGGCTGCGTTTCTTGTCGGATTCAAAGTACTGCGCCAGGCGCGCGAGGGTGCGTTCGCGGCTGGAGACAATGTGGTCGCGCATGCCTTTTTCGGCAACGGCGGGATCGCCCGTGGAGAGGGACTGGAGGAGATCCTGGTGGTGCCTGTGGGGATTTCCGCCATTGGGCGAGGGCTGACTGACGCAGTTCCATGTGGAGGCGAGGGCGTGGGTTTTCTCGATTGCGTCACTAAGCGCGGGGCAGCGGGCGCATTCGGCGATGCGGCCGTGGAGGCGCTCGTGGAGGGAGAGGTAGGCGACGCGGTCGGCCTCGGGGGACTGCCCGAGCGTGTCGACTCGGTGGGCCATGCGCGAGAGTTCCGCGACTTCGTCGCGGGTGGCGTTGGCTGTGAAAAGGCGCGCGGACTGGACCTCGAGGGCTTCGCGGACGGCGTAATGGCCCGCGATGTCTTCACGGGAGGGAATGCGGACGCGTGTCCCGGCGCGGGGGCGGCTTTCGAGGAGGCCTTCGAATTCGAGGCGCATGAAAGCTTCGGAGACGGGCAGGAAGCTCATGCCCAGTTCGGCGGCGACTTTGCGACGAGAGATGGATTGGCCGATGACGAGTTCGCCGCGCAGGATCCGCTGCCGGACGATGAGGTAGGCCTCTCCGGCGAGGGAGGAGGACTTATCGGCGGCTTTTTCGGCTGCTGACATTTCATTACGATGATAGTCCAACGGCGGCGTTGATGGGGAGAAGGGGGGAAGAATTGGGCACACGGGTCGCGTACCGACGATGTCGGCGCCGAAGTTGGTGGGGTCTGGCATGGATTTCTAGGCGGCGATTGGCGGGTCATCCTGAGTGATCGGGGTGCTGAGCGGCATTTCGGTTGAGGGCCGGGAGGAGGATTCGTCGAAAGTGAGGAACGAAACCGATTTCTGGTTAAGGTTATTGTTTGCAATATCGGGCTCGTACTCATTTTGGTTGAGTTCCGGGGTTTCGGCGGTGGTGGACGCGGTCGGGTCCGACGGGGCGTCGGGAATGGCGGAGTCGACGTCTTCGAATTCCGGGGCCAGATCCTGCGGGCGTTTGGCCTGGATATCCATGAGTTGCTTCAGTGCCCTTTGGAAGTTGCGCTGAGCGGAATTGATTTTGCGCTCAACGCGGCTCAGAGTGGCGGCGCAGTTCGTGTAGGCGATGCCGAGATTGCCGGAGGGTACGTTTTGAATAGCACGATCGAGGACCGAGGCATCAATGGCGTGGTAGCGGCGGCCGTGCCACTCGGATTTGATGAGGTCGTCGACGAGGGCGCGCTCTTCCGGCGTAGCCGGGCGGAAGCGGTTGTGGTATTCGGCGGTGAGAGCGTCGTAGTCTTCACGCTTCTCGTAACGGATGATTTCGGACTTGGCGTCGAGGCCGGTTTTGAAAGAGTTCTTCGACGAGTTCTCTTTTCCCTTATCGGACTTGGGACCGGTGCAGTGCTGTGCGTTGCGACGGTTGGCTTGTATCTGACGTTCTGTTGCCACGATGGTGGTCTCCTCGCCTGGAAAGTAGCATGGCGCCCAGGGGGAAACCGGGATTTATGTTGTTAAGCCAATGAAAGGAAAGGAAATATAAAGCTCAAAAGTTCGTGACCGCGACTGCATAGCGGCGCGACGCCCACCGAGGCGGGGAAATAATAGCTATGGGGGGCCTGTGTTACCGGGCGTCAGCGGGCTCCTGTGGAGAAGCTTCGGGGCCCCGGACGCCCCAGTTTTCCGCCACTTCACCCTCAACTTCGGATAAAATAACGGTCACCATGCAACGCAGACGTTTTGTCCAGTCCATCCCCTTCCTGACCGTGACGCCGACCCTGTTCGCCCAAGTCCTATCCACCGTCGCCCCCGACTCCGTCGGCCAACCCACCTCCCGCTTTTTCCCCTCCAGCCAATTCGCGGCCCTCCGACGACTGTCGGACATCATTCTGCCGTCCATCTCCGGCAACCCAGGCGCCCTTGAGGCCGGCGCGCCGGAATTCCTCGACTTTCTGGTCGGCCAGTCGCCTCTCCCTGTGAAGAGCCTCTACCGCTCCGGGTTGCTCGCGATGAACACCCGAGCTGGCAGCAGATTCGGAAAGCTATTCGCCGATCTCGACGCTACTCAAGCCGATGCCGTGCTCGCCCCCCTCCGCCAAGCGTGGAACTACAAAGACCCTATCGATCCCTTCGCCCTCTTCCTTCGCCATGCCAAGGCAGACGTTCTCACGGCGACCACCAACTCCCGGGAGTGGATTACAGCCGCTCAGCGAGGCCGCGGCGGTTCTGGTGGGAATGGCACCTACTGGCTTCCCGTCGAATAGGGACTCCCGCTAGTTAATCATGGTGCCTCCTACATGCGCAGTTGCAACGGCCGACCGGGTTTTCCGACATGTGTCAGAATTGACTCGCTGCACCTTTTTCCGAAACCGCACCGTTTTCGGACCGAATAAGAAATTTTAATACAATGGCTGCTCCTACATATGACGTTCTCATCATCGGCTCCGGCGCGTCCGGTGGCATGACGGCTTACAACCTCTGCTCCAAAGGGATCAAGTGCCTCATGCTCGACGCCGGTCCCGCCACCGACTACGAACATGATCGCGTTCCACGACATGTGTACGACCTCCCCTATTGCGGCTTTGGAGAACCCGGTCGTTTCCCCCATGTCACCCAGGCCGACGAGTTCAACGCGAACGCCTGGGCAGACGAGAAACAGAATCCCTACACCTACGATCCGGCGGATCCTTATTACTGGGTCCGCGTCCGCCGCATGGGTGGCAAGACCCTGCTCTGGGGCCGTGCCTCATGGCGTCTCAGCGACTACGAGTTCAAGGCCAAAGATCATGACGGCTTCGGGG
>Ga0302319_10022218_pt1 | contig 11389 bp, 7 predicted proteins | sample Bog_T0_2_FD_203319 | JGI IMG/M metagenome (GOLD analysis project Ga0302319, IMG submission 203319) | Peat permafrost microbial communities from Stordalen Mire near Abisko, Sweden - Bog_T0_2 | ecosystem: Environmental > Terrestrial > Soil > Wetlands > Peat | place: Sweden: Abisko, Stordalen Mire...
ACATTCGCGAAGGCAACATCAGCCAGTTTCTACTCAAGCCGATGGATTATTTATGGTATCGCATGTGCCTGTTTATTTCCGGCCGCATCGCTTTCATTGCCGTGGCCGCACTCCCACTGGGGTTGTTCATTCTCTGCTTCCGCCAATACGTACTGGCACCGGCCAGCCCGGTTACGTGGCTGGTTTTTCCGGTTTCCTTGATTTTGACCGCGCTGCTCCAATTTTTCATTTCCTACGCAATGGCGATGCTGGCTTTCTGGTTGTTGGAAATTTCGACCTTCATTTTCATCCTTTTTGCTTTCGAATATCTTGCCAGCGGCCATTTGTTTCCTCTGGACATTCTGCCCGCGACGCTCAAACACGTCCTATATTTGACACCCTTTCCTTATCAATTGTATTTTCCGATCAGTATTTATCTGGGCCGGGCGTCGGGCGCGGAGATGTGGCGCGGTCTGGGGTGTCAGTTGCTATGGGTGGTCGCGGCGTATCTGTTTGCACGCTGGATGTGGCGGTGCGGCCTCAAGAAATATTCAGCCTTTGGCGGCTGACAGGCGGTCTGGCCCGGGTCCCTCCCTTGATTTATGCCGGCAATCGCGACGCGATCTGATCCATGGCCCAGCGCGCATGTTCGGCAATAAGGGGTTCCGTGTCGCCTGTGGCTCGTTGCAAGTCTGGCAGGGCACAAGCATCGCCAATGTTTCCCAAGGCAACGCAAACATTTCGCAAGACACCCCGACGTTTCGTTCGCAGCATTGGAGTGCCGGCAAATCTGGCTTTGAAACCGGCGGCATCAAGGCGGAGCAGGTCGAGCAGGTGCGGTTGGCCCAAATCGGGACGGCTATGCGGACGCATTAAACGTCCGGTACGGGCAAATTTATTCCAGGGACAGACCGCCAGGCAGTCATCGCAACCGTAAATCCGGCTGCCGATAGCCGGACGCAAATCAACGGGTATCGGTCCCTTCAATTCAATCGTTAAATAGGAAATGCATCTTCGGGCATCGAGTTCAAAGGGCGCGGTGATGGCCCCGGTTGGACAGGCGGTCAGGCAGCGCGTGCAATTGCCGCAATGGTTTTTCTCCGCCGCATCAGGCTCCAACGCAAGCGTTGTCAGTATTTCCGCTAGAAAAATCCAGTTGCCCAACCGGCGGCTGATGAGGTTGGTATGCTTGCCCACGAAGCCAAGACCGGCACGCTGCGCCAGATCACGTTCCAAGACCGGCCCGGTGTCCACGTAAAAGAGCGATTGAGTGGCCGGGCCGCCAAGCTGGTTGACAAATTCCGCGAGACGCGCCAAACGCCCGCCCAACACCTCGTGATAGTCGGCAAACCGGGCATAGCGGGCAATAATGCCGGATGGGCGATGGCTGCCCAAGGCGGCTCCAGTGGCGGTTTCCCCCATCTCGTAGCTTGCGGCCAGGATGATTATGCTTTGGGCTCCGGGTAATACGTTCCGCGGGTCGGCGCGCTTCGCGGCGGTACGTTCCAGCCATTCCATGCTGGCGTGCTTTTTTTGGGCCAGCCACCGATGGAAATACGTCGCACTCGCGGGAGGGAGGGAGGAAGTAAAACGGCAATCATCAAACTCCAGCTCAGCCGCACGCTGACGAATGGCCGCTTTCATCACCGGGCAAGTTTGAACTGCAAGACCACCTGATGGGCGACTTCGCGGGCGGAACGCTGGTCCGTGTTGATAAGCACGTCGGCCTGGCGATAAAAAGGTGCACGGCATGCCAGCAAATCCCGAATCCTGGCCAAGGGGTTCGCGTCTTGAAGTAGCGGGCGATGCGACTGGTTCCGAACGCGCTCCCAGATTCTCTCGGGCGATGCCCAAAGACAGACGACCAAGGCATGAGCTTTCAGGGCCGCCAGGTTGGCCGGATCGGCCGGAAGTCCGCCCCCGGTGGATATCACGGTGTTAGTCCGCACCCCAAGTTCGCCCACAATATCCCGTTCCAACCCCCGGAAGGCCGCTTCGCCGTTCACTGCAAAAATGTCCGGGATGGACCGTCCGGTCCGCGTTTGGATGAGTTCGTCGGTATCCAGAAACTCAAAACGCAAATGCTCGGCCACCAACCGGCCAGCGGAGGTCTTGCCCGTACCCATAAAACCAATGAGCGCGAGATTGACCAACTGGCGGCCGTTGTGCATGTCAATGAATTAGCTCAAAACGGACCGGCACGCACGCCAAATTGATACGCTCGACACCCGACCATTTTTTGGTAGACTCGACTTGTGAATTTGCCGCCGGTCATTTTGGCTTCGGCTTCGCCACGCCGTGTGATACTGCTACGGCTGTTGAAAGTGAATTTTCAAGTGGTCCCGGGCAAGGTGGAAGAAGTCGCGCATGAGCATTTTTCGCCGCTTGAGGTGTGCCAGCTCAACGCTCATCGCAAGGCCTTTGCGGTGGCCAAAAAGATCCCCGATGCACTGGTTCTGGGCGCCGACACGCTGGTTTTTTTGGATAACGAGATTCTGGGCAAGCCACGCAACCTGGCCGAAGCCCGAGGCATGTTGGCGCGGCTCCAGGGCCGCTGGCATCAGGTGGTGACGGGTGTCAGCCTGATTCACCTGCGCAAGCACCAGGAACGCATTTTTGCGGCCAGCACAGACGTGCGGTTTCATCCTCTGGATGCGAAACAAATCCAGGAATACACCAGCAAGGTGCGCACGCTGGACAAAGCCGGCGCCTACGCCATCCAGGAATCGGGCGAGCTGCTCATTTCCGAGGTTTCAGGTTCGTTTAGCAATGTGGTGGGGCTGCCCTTGGAGTTGCTGCGCGAGGAACTGGAGGTGTGGGACAAACCGCGAGTGTATCGCCGGGCCGGATTGATTTCCCCAGGCCGGTGATTTTCACCGTAATTCTGGATGAGCAATCAGGAGTCGATCCAAATTCGTTTTGGCTGCCAGCATCTTGGCATCCAGCAGCAGGGCCTTCCGGAGATGCGGCGCCGCTTCCGCCGCGCGGCCAAGATTCGCCAGCAGACCGCCCATAGCCAGCTGGGCCTCGGCAAAATCCGGTCGTGCGGAAAGGGCGTTGCTGTAACACGTCAAACTGTTGGTCCAACTGCCGTGGTTGGAAAAATAAAGTCCCAAGTCGTATTGAATAACTGCATCGCCGGGTTCCATCCCGGCCGCAAGCTCCAAATGCCGCAGCCCTTCGGTAGTCTTGTGGTCATCCAGCAGCGCCATGGCCAGGTTGAACTGGCTATAGGGGAATCGCGGCTCGGTCGCCACCGAGAGTTGGTACAGCACCATGGCATGCGCGTTGTCGCCGATTTTTTCATAGGCCTTTCCCAGACAGTTTTCCGCCGCATAGTTGTCGGTCGTCACCTCGATCGCATGGCGAAATAGGGTGATGCTGTCGCGCCACAGGGCAATTTGACAGACAGTGGCCACGGCACATCCCAGGAGGGCGGCACCGCCCAAAATCCACCGCCGGCACTCACCGCCTTCGCGCATTAGAAAATATTCGGACACCCCCCAAACCACCGCAATGAAGAAGCCTATGCTGGGAATATAGGTATAACGATCAGCCATGGACTGCGCTCCAACTTGAATCAAGCCGATCGTCGGCACCAGCGTGCCCAGAAACCAGAACCAGCCGACGGCCAGAAAGGGCAGCTGGCGCCATTTCCATACGCACAGCAAGCTCCAGACCAAAAGCATGCCTGCGGCAACGAGTGCCAGCCCCACCGGCCAGTGTCGCGGATGCGGATAGATGATCGCCAGGTCCGTTGGCCAGAACATTTTGGCCGTGTATTGCGAGTAGGCCAACACCGCATTGGCTACGCGCTCGGCCAACGGCAGCCGGGCCACCGCCCCGCTGCTGGACTGCACGAAATAAGTGGTAAGACTTCCCGCCAGCACCAGGACAAAGAACGGGACTTTTTCCCCGATAAGGCGGCCCGTGGAAACCGGCGTGCAACCAGCCGCGGCAGCATGGCAAACGGGGAAACTCCCAAACCGGTTGAGCGGCCAGAGGTCCAGGAGCAGTAGGGCGAATGGCAGCGTGACCACCATCGGCTTGCTCATCAACCCACAGGCGCATGCCAGCAGTGCCGCCAGATAAAAAACCGCCGGATGGCTGGCGCGGCGCCGCGGCAAATCAACCGACCCTGTCAGCCCACCTCGCGCATACCCCAAATAGGCCAGCAAGGTAAGCAGCCAAAAAAATGTGCTGAGAACGTCCTTTCGTTCGGAGGCCCAGGCAACGGATTCCACGTGCAGCGGGTGCCACGCAAAGAAGGCCGCGACCAGGGCACTGCGCCAGAGGGCACCGGTGGCGCTCCGCAAAAAAACGAACAGCAACAGCGTGTTGGCCACGTGAAACAGGAGATTGACCAGATGATGACCGCCGGGATCGCCGCCAAACATTGTATAATCCATCTGGTGCGAAAGCCAGGTCAGCGGATGCCAGTTCGCTTGCTCGCTGGTGGTGAATGCCCAGACCGCATTGGTAAGGCTCAAGCCACCGATGACATGGGGATTGCCGACGATATATTCCGGGTCATCAAACTCAAGAAACGGGTGGCGAGTGATGGGCCAGTAAAGCGCCGCCGTGCCCAGCGCCAGCACGAGGCAAATCAACGCAAACAGCTTCTGGCCGGCACTCGCGGTTGCCGTGGTGGATTCAGATGGGGATGAATTCATGCTGGCGGCGGTTGAAGCGGCAGAAGGCGGCGTAACCAGCTTTCCGGGCCAGGGCCAGGGCTTCGGCAAAATTCATGCCTACTTCCCCGGGCGCATGCGCGTCGGAGCCGAAAGTGATGGAAACATTGTTCTCCCGGGCGAGCCGAAGCAGCTCAAAGCAGGGGTAAATCTCGCGGCATTCCTTGCGCAGGCCGGCCGTGTTCAACTCCACCGCGCAGCCAGCTTCAGCGGCCGCCTGGACAAAGTCCCGGTACAACGGTCGGCAATCTTGCGCTGGGCGGAGTCCAAATTTTTTCGGCAGATCCGCGTGGCCGATGATCTCAAACAGGCCGGATTTGGCCGCCTGCGCCAGCCGTTCAAAGTAAAGGGTCCATACCTCAAATACATCCCGCTGCTTCCATTCCGAAAGCTTGGCGGGATTGTCGATATCCCAGGAATCCGAAATGTAATGCACCGAACCGATGAAATAATCCCACGGGTGGCGGGCGGCCAGCTCGCGTATCCAATCTTCCTGGCCGGGCAGATAATCGACTTCCAAACCCAGCCGGACCGTGAGTTGCGGAAAGGTTTCCTGCGCGAGCCGCACCTTGGCCACGTATTCATCCAATTGCCGGTCGGACATGCGCCAATCATCGAAATCATCGCGGGGCATGGGCGAATGATCGGTGAAGCCAATTTCCGAAAGACCGATTTCAACCGCCCGGCGGGCATATTCCACTGGCTCGCCCACTGCATGGCGGCAAAGCGGCGTGTGCATATGATAGTCCGCAGGCGGCAGCATGGATTCCAGTCTTGCGCTTCGGCGCTAAAGTATCAAGCGTTGAATCAGCGTAACGCCTGATGCCTGTTCTAACCCGCCAGGCCCAACCCAGCCACTGGAACAAATGCAACTGGCCGCGCTGAAGGTCGGACCGGTGGTGTGGTCGGCAGGCTAAAAGCTCAAGCCAATGAAGTCGCCAGCGAAACCGCGATGATTGAACCCGTCAAACCAGCCGATGGCGTGGCTGGTGCCTCAACCGTCCGCCATCAGGACGATGCCGCTCGGTGTGACCAACACCTAGACGATATGGCTCCACCGTTAAAACGAATGGGTCGCCAGAATTTACCTGCCGGTTTCTTGGACACCGCTGGACACTTGTGCACACATTTAGTAATGCTACCGATTTAGAACATAATTATTTCTTTTCTTCCAATTGACATTCCCTGCCTGACACTGGATATTGTCGCGTCATTTGAGATGTAACAATTGCAGAGTAAACTTGTGAAAAAACGAATAGTCAGTTTGTTGGTATCAACCTTGTTCTTAACTTCCGCCCGCCTGACCAACGCAGACGAGATCTGGATAACGCCAGCGGGCCCGGATAACACCGGAACCGGAACCGCTGGCAGCCCCTATGTCTGCTCCTCCGCTGCCTCTTTTGATGGCTTGCTGCCCACCATTAAGACCGGCAGCAGCATTCATCTCATGGCGGGCACCTTCGCAACCGAAGGTGGCGTGGAAATTCCGGCGGGTTGCAAGCTGCGCGGGGCGGGGATGGATGCGACTACGGTCAGATTGCTGGATAATTTCCAAAATTTTGCCGGACGTTTTGGTGGGACGGATCCGGTCGCCCTCGGCCAGGATTATCCGCTCCTGGCGTCACAGGGTAATGGCACGGAAGCGTCCGATTTTACGATTGACTGCAATCTGCAAAATCAAAATTACTCCTGGAGTCAGGGTACCAACACTTGGAACGGCATCAGCATAGACGCCGTTCATCTGGCCGGCAGCAACGTCAGGTTGAGCCGGCTGAAAGCGATCAACTGGGGAACCACCGCCCCGGGCGTTGAATGCTTTATCTTCAACGAGGCAAATTTGCCGGGAGCTTCCTCAACCAATCTCCTTATCGAAGATTGTGTCATTACGCAACCGGCCGAGGTCTTGTTCCAGAACGGAGCGGATGGCTTTTGTTTTGGCGGCAACGCTCTGGATTTGAGCAATCCCGGCAGCCAGGGATGGTTAAGCAACGTGGAAGTCCGGAATTGCCGATGTTTCAATGTCGGAGTTGGCACCTTCGGGAATCCCGCTTATTTCAAGGGCATTTCCCTGGGCCATGCCGTGGACGGCGAGAAGATTGACGGAAACATGTTTTCAAATGTCGGCGGCGACAACATCGGCACCAGTTGTGGTTCTTTGATCAATCTCAGTATCGACAACAACATGCTTTTAAATGCCCTGGTGGGCATCGGCTTTCAAGCCAGTGACTGGTGCGGCGGTACCAATGCCAGCGATTATGTCTCAATCAAACGCAATATCCGCATTAGCAACAATTTGATCACGGTCACCTCGGGCGGCGTTGCCTTGGAGCTTACCGGCTTTGACGGCCAGCCCATCCAGGGCTTGGACATCGAAAACAACCTGGTCAAGGCCGCTGATGGCTCCGGGCAAATCATCGCCCTAAACCTGGATTATGCCGATGCCTTGACCGTTAAAAACAACACCCTCGATGCCAATGGGGGGCCGGTTTTTGAGGCCACTACTAATGTGGTCATTTCGCAAATTGCGGGCAATCAAAACCTCGCCGGACTCACCCTGAGTCCCGCCGGCTGGTCAAATACGGCCACCATTTTTGGAAATTATCTGCTCACCAATTCGCTGCAACTCGCGTCTTCGCTTAACGGCGACAGTGCCTTTTTGACATATGCCAACATACCCGGTGGCAACATGAATCTTGGATTTTCGTCCAGCAAGAATATTTTGGGTGCCAACAACACTGTCTTCGGCTGGCTGGGGTTGGCCAACGCCCAAGCCAATTGCGGTGATAATGTTGCGATGGGCAACTTTGCGTTGCAATCCACCACCAATGGCTGCTTAAACACGGCCATTGGTACTTATAGTATGGCTTATAGCCTTACCGGTAGTCACAACGTTGGCGTTGGCGTTAATACGTTGCCATTCTGCTCCGCCTCTTGGAATTCGGCGGTCGGCTGCTTTGCGCTCGACCGGCAGACCACGGGCTGGGGCAACACCGCGCTCGGTTTCGCTGCCATGCAGTGGGTCACCAACGGGAGTGAGAACGTATCCCTGGGTTACTCGAGTGGTACTTTTAATTATTCGGGCAGCGGCAACGTTGTGCTTGGCGCTGACAGTGGTCAGTTATTCAACAGTTCCTATAACATTCTCCTCGGGTGCGGAGTGGAAGTGCCCCAGCCTGACATAGGGGGACAAATGAATATTGGGGGCGTTATTTTCGGCAAGGGCCTGAAACCAACTGATACCGATAACGCCTTGGCCTACGCGGGTAATATCGGCTTGTTTACGACCAACCTGTCCAATGCCAACTTCACCGTCAATGGCACGACCTTGCTGACTGGCAATGTTACCGTGGGTGGTACCCTTTCCATTGGCTCCACCCAGGTGACACCGTTTGGGCTGGGCTTGCTGGGAAGCACGAACCCCTCAAGCATCCTGACGACTCTCGGACTCCCCGGCAACCCGCAGACTGTATTGACCGTCGCTAATTTGCGCAATTACGCGTTCACTAACAATATCCCGATCATTTCCCCGGGCAACGTCGGTGGTGGTTATGCCTATTTGTCTTTTACCAATATGAGCGGGGGCACCCCCAACCTCGGCATTTCATCGAGTCAGGACATTTTGGGGGGCAACAACACGGTCTTCGGCTGGCCGGGGTTGGTGAATGCGCAATCCAACTGCGGTGTCAATGTTGCCATTGGCAATTTTGCCCTGCAATCCCTGACGAATGGCAGCTTAAACACCGCCATTGGCGTTTCCAGTCTGGCCAATAATCTATCGGGAAGTCAAAACGTTGGGGTTGGCGTTAATACTTTGCCATTTTCCACCACCTCTTGGAATACGGCGGTCGGCTGTTTTGCGCTCGACCGCCAGACCACGGGCTGGGGCAACACCGCGCTCGGTTTTGCTGCCATGCAGTGGGTCACCAACGGGAGTGAGAACCTCGCTCTCGGTTACTCGAGTGGTACTTTTAATCATTCAGGTAGCGGCAACGTTGTACTCGGCGCCGACAGCGGCCAGTTGTTTAACAGTTCCTACAATATTCTCCTGGGATGTGGCGTGGAAGTCCCCCTGCCTGACATTGGCGGTCAAATGAATATTGGCGGCGTCATCTTCGGCAAGGGACTGAAGCCAAACGATGCTGACAACGCCTTGGCCTACTCTGGCAATATCGGCCTGTTTACCACCAATCTGAGCGGCGCCAACTTTACGGTCAATGGGACAACGCTCCTGAGCGGCAACGTAACCGTTGGTGGGAATGTGACGGCAGCCCAGTTTAGCGGCAATGGTTCTGGCCTCACCAATCTGGCGCTGCCGACGCATCCCCTGCTGTTTGCGGTACTCACCAATAATCTATCAATATCTAATAATATCGATCAGCGGATTTGGTTTAACAACAGCCTATCCTCGAGTGGCATCAATTATTCGACGAATAGCGGTATCGCTATCACCAATAGTGGCATATATCAGGTCAATGTCACGGTTGCCTGGCAGAACGTGACCAGTTCCCAGGCCTGCATCCTCTCGCTGGTCAGGAACGGGGTTGACTACCTGCGCGTCGAAATTAATCCTTCGCAAAACACTTCCCAAACCTTGAGTTCGGCAATTCCTTTGTCCGCCGGTGACACCGTCGATTTTCGTGTGTGGCAAAACGGCGGTTCAGTGGTCCAAATTGCCGGGAACCCAACCCCAGCCTATCAATCGTACCTCTCGTTCTTACAGATCCAGTAAACGGTTTGGTTAAACCTTAAACTTCAAGGCCACGGAACCATCGTTTCGTGGCCTTTTTCTTTTATCCCTGGCGCTTATTCATAGCGCAGCGATTCAATCGGGTCGAGGTTGGCGGCCTTCCAGGCGGGGTAGGTGCCAAAGATGATGCCCACCACCGAACACATGGCCAGTCCCAGGATCACCGAATCGAGCGGGATGGCCGGCGGTAACCGGAGGAGCAGCGCCAGCAGGTTGCCGCCGAGGATGCCGAACACCACGCCCATGGCGCCGCCCACTTCGCAGAGCACAATTGCTTCGAGGATGAACTGCACCATGATGTTCCGTTTCCTGGCCCCGATGGCCCGGCGGATGCCGATTTCGCGCGTCCGTTCCGTGACCGATACCAGCATGATGTTCATGATGCCAACCCCCGCCGCCAGCAACGCAATGGAACTAACCACCCCCACCCCAATGCGCACCGACTGCGTGAATTTCTTGAATTGATCGATCATTGAATTGTTGGAGGCGATTTCAAAGTCATCATCCCGGCCCGGCGGCACTTTGCGGATGCTGCGCATGATGCCGCGCACCTCCTCCACCGTCTCGTCGTAGTGGTCGCGGTCCGGCGCCTGGACCAGAATGTTCAAGCTGCGCCAGCGGCCATAGCGGTTCAGGCAGGTGGTCAGTGGCACAACGACAAAGTTATCCTGGTCGCCGCCCACGGCGCCACCTTTGCCTTCCAGCACGCCCACGACGGTATAGTTGATGCCATCCACCTTGATGGCCTCATCGACCGGCGAGCTGTTGGGAAAGATGTTGGTGGCCAGTCCGCTGCCGAGCACACAAACATTGCGGGTGCCATCCACGTCGGTGTCCAGCAACAGGCGACCCTCGGCCAGATTCCAGTTGTGGGCCGGAAAACTGCCGGGCGTTTCCCCGTAAAGTCGCACCGTGGGCGCGCTGGTTTTATAGCGCGTTTTGATCTCGCCGGACCAGAACGACGCCTCGATCCCGATGTTTGCCGGCACGGAGATTTTTTCCATCAGGCGTTTGCCTTCGTACAGCGTCACATCCTTGCGCCGCCAATATTTCTCGCGATCGCCGTCGGACACGCCCCATAAGGTCCCCGGCCATTTGCGCACCATGAAGGTCTGACCGCCGAGTGAAGCCAGATTGCGCTCGATGTTTCCCTGCATGACGCGCATCGCGGTCATGACCACGATGATGGAAAAGACCCCCACGAGCACCCCCAGCAACGTCAGCGCCGAGCGCAGTTTGTGCGCGGCAATGGCCGCCAGCGCCATCGCGGCACTTTCGCGGACCTCGACCAACACGGCGAACAGGACAATGGCGGTTCTCTTCAGCATCATTCGTTGCGCAAAGCCTCAACCGGGTCCATGCGGGCGGCGCGCCAGGCCGGAAAAAATCCGGATAACGCCCCGGTCACCGCCGAGACCACGAGCGCCAGACCAACAATCTCCGGGGACATCACGGCCGGCATCACCTTGCGCAGCAATAACGTCGTCGGCCACGCGATACCCAGGGCAATGACCCCGCCAATCACACAGATACACGCCGATTCAATCAAAAACTGCAGCAGGATGCTCCGGCGCTTGGCGCCAATGGCCTTGCGCACCCCGATTTCACGGGTCCGTTCCGCGACCGAGACGAACATGATGTTCATGATGCCAATGCCCCCGACGAACAGCGACAGCCCCGTGATGAAAAACCCCACGGCCTCGATCGTGCCGGCCACCCGGTGAAACAATTCCAGGAACTGGTCCTGCTGGTTGATGGCAAAATTATCCGCTTCGCCAGGCGGAACGTGGCGCTGACGCCGCAGCAACATCCGCAATTCCTCCCGGGCCTCGCCCAACTCGGCCACGCTGCGCGCCTTGATTTGGATCTCATAATCCGGATTGGGCGAAACGAAACGCGTGAACTGCGTGATCGGCAGGATGACTTCATTGTCCGCCCCGCCGCTCTCCGCAAACCCACCAAGCTTGTCCAG
>Ga0302319_10022224_pt1 | contig 11387 bp, 12 predicted proteins | sample Bog_T0_2_FD_203319 | JGI IMG/M metagenome (GOLD analysis project Ga0302319, IMG submission 203319) | Peat permafrost microbial communities from Stordalen Mire near Abisko, Sweden - Bog_T0_2 | ecosystem: Environmental > Terrestrial > Soil > Wetlands > Peat | place: Sweden: Abisko, Stordalen Mire...
CGCGCAAAGCACCGGAAACAATGGCTGCCCGATCACTTTTCCCGGAGGCCAATCGGTTTCCATCGCCGCCGGCTCTTTCTGCGACCTGCTGATCTACTTCGAGCCCCAATCGGCCGCCAGCTCTACCGGAGAACTGGTCTTCGTCGACAACAACCTCAACCGCGCCGACGCCGCGCAGTCCTTCGCTCTCTCAGGCAAGGGAACCATCGACACACCCATCATCAACTGGCCTACCCCCGCGCCCATCGTCAAGGGCACGGCGCTCAGCGCGACTCAGCTCGACGCCACCGCCACCTTCAGCGGCAAAGCCGTCGCCGGCAGCTTCGTCTACACGCCCGCCAAAGGCACAGTGCTGGCCGTCGGGACGCACACCCTCTCCGTCACCTTCACCCCGACCGACAAGACCGACTACACCTCGGTCACCGACACCGTTACGCTGACCGTCAGCCAGCCCCCGCAGCCCACCATCACCTGGGCCACACCGGCCTCCATCACCTACGGTACAGCCCTCAGCGCGACCCAACTGAATGCGGCGGCAACCTACAACAGCGCTGCGGTTGGCGGGAAATTCGCATACACTCCAGCTCTCGGCGCGGTTCTGAATGCGGGCTCAAATACACTCTCTGTTACTTTCACGCCAACCAATCTGGCAGCCTACAGCCCTGCTACCTCGACTGTGACTCTCCAGGTAAACACGGTAGCCCTGATTGTGGTGGCCGACAGCTTCAGCCGGAGCTATGGAGCGAAGAATCCAACCTTGACGGCGAGTTACATTGGGCTGGTCAATGGGGATACGCAGGCGACCGCTGTAACTGGTGCGCCGGCGATCAGCACAGTTGCTACGCAGCAGTTTCCATGGGGACTGTATGACATCGCAATCACACAAGGCACGCTGGCCTCAACCAACTACACATTCAGCCTGTTTGTGCCGGGTACCCTTTGGATTACGCAGGCTCCGCTGACGATTGCCGCCAACAACGTAACAGTAGGTCAGGGAGGCGCGATTCCCGCATTGACCTATACACCTTCGGGATTCGTCAACGGGGAAAATGCCTCGGTCTTGAGCGGCTCTCCCACGGAAACAACGACTGCGACGGCAACCTCAGCACCGGGGAGTTATCCAATCAACATCGGGTCAGGCACACTGTCGGCGTTGAATTACACATTCACCTTCGTTCCAGGGACGGTTACGGTTACGACTGCCCCTGCGAAAAGCCCCACCTTTTCGCATCCCGCCGGGACTTATGCAACCGTGCAGAAAGTGACTATCTCCGATGCGACTCCGGGAGCGACCATCTACTACACAACCAATGGCGAAAAGCCGACAGCCTCATCGCTCAAATACACAGAAGCTATCACAGTTTCTTCAACGGAGACGGTGATGGCGATTGCCATTGCGCCAAGCCATAAGCCGAGTGCGGTGGCGGAGGTGAAGTACACGATTGAATAAGTGACTCTCACGAGAGGCGCAGAGACTGGTAGTCGAGGCCAAGTTCGCCACATAGGGCCTCGACTACCAGTTCATGATCCGCACGCTGAGGGAGCCCGGAGACTGTAACTGAACCAATGACTCCGGCCGACTCAACACTAATCGGGAAGCATCCGCCGTGGGTGGCGTAGTCGCTGTGGGGGAGGCCGTACTCCTGTGTGATGTTGGACATCTTCTGCTGAAGGGTGAGGCCGAGGGAGTAGGAACTGCACAGGAATCGCGCGGTGACGTTGCTTTTGCGGCGCACCCAATCCACATTGTCCGGAGAGGTTCCCGGGAGCGCGGTGTAAAAGAGCGGCTGGCCAAACCTGCGGACGTCAATCACTACGCTGAGGCCGCGGTTGTCGGCCAGATAGCGCAAGCGTGTACCCAGGCTCCAAGCGGTTGCCTCGTTGAAGCTGGGGAACTGGAGTTGCTCTTCCTGGAGGGCGATTCGGGCGAGATCATCTTCGATCAACATAGAGTGAGGGAATCGTAGCAGCCGGGGCAGGCAAGTTTCAAGGTGCGGGATCTGCATGGCCAGGTGATCCTCTTGAATTTGACGCATCAAGAATTCGGATCTCTCGAACGGGCCGAACGCGGGCTTACCTGTTCAGCCTATAATTCGCAGGTAGGAGTAATGTCTTGCTAACAAAGCGAATTCGAAGCGTCTTGTGCCTGGTTGTTGCCGTGCTTGCTCTGCTGTCTGCTTGTGGAGCGGCGGCGCAGCAACTCTCAGAGAAGCTGCAGAATGCGGTTGGCCACTGGCAGACATTTGATGGCGATGGCAAGCCCAAGGGGCAGGTGGAAACCTACATTGTGTCCGGCAAGCTTTTTGGGAAAGTCTCCCAGGTAAGTCCTGAGCACGCCGACCACGTGTTTTGCGAGAAGTGCTCAGGGGATTTCAAGGATCAGCGCATCCTTGGGATGGTGAATCTGCGCAATTTCCATCCTGAAGGAGACGATTGGGTGGGCGGCACGGTGGTGGACCCGGAAAATGGCAAGGAGTACAAGGGCAAGATTTGGACCGTCGGGAAGGACGAGTTGCATCTTCGCGGGTTTATCGGAATTTCGCTGCTGGGGCGGACCGAGGTATGGCGGCGCATCCAGTAAAGAGTGACTTGTACGCGGTAAGCTACAGTTTGCTAGACTAGTTGGCACGCATGAATGAAGAAACGGCTCAAGAGCTAAAACGGCTGATTCGGTTGCAAAAGGTAGAGCTGGAGCGGATTCGTCTCACGGCGGCGCTGAAGGCTTTGCCGGTTGAGGTTGCAACGGCGCAAAACATGCTGGCGGCGGCGCAGAAACAGGCTACCGACGCACAGGCGGCGCTGAAGCGCGAGGAACTGCTGCGCGCCTCGGAAGAGCTCGAGATTGGCGGGCATAAAGCCAAAATCCTGCGGCTGAAAGCGCAACTGGAGACGGCGCAGAATGCGACCCAGGCGCAGGCTTTTGAGCACGGAATTGCGTTTGCGGAGGCCGAAATCAGCCGTCTTGAGGACGCCGAGTTGGCCAGCATGGAGCGCACCGAAGCTCTGGAAGCGGATCTGGCAAAGGCTCGCGTACTGAGCGCGAGGCTGACTGAGACTGTCGGGCTGATTCGGGCCCGGACGGGCGAGCAACAGCTTGAGTTTACCGAACAGCTTGCGGCATTCAAGATTGAACGGGAGGCGCTGCGGAGTGAGCTTGCCGCGTACGACGAAGGCGCGCGGCTGAGGCACTTTGACCGCATTGCAGGCTCACGCGGCACGGGACTGGCCAAAGCTGAAAGCCATCAGTGTACCGGATGCCGGATGGGGATTCGACCGCAGATGTGGAACCAGTTGCGCGAGGGGTTTGTGATTCCCTGCGAATCGTGCAACCGCATCCTCTACTTTGACGCGACCATGGAGCCGGAGCCATCCCGCCCGAAGACGGTTTTGGGCGACTCCGCCATGGGTGGCAGCAGCATCAAGCGCAACCAGGCCGGTGCGTAGCCATGTTGAGAATCTGCGTGGACATGGATGAAGTGATGGCGGACACTCTGGGCGAGCATCTGCGCCGCTACAACGATGCTTTCGACGAGAGCATTTCAGCCGCGGACCTGTGGGGCAAGGGCCTTTGGGACGTGGTGGGCAGTGATCGCCAGCAGCAATTGCGCGCGTTCCTTGACGAAGACGACTTCTTTGCCGATCTAGGCGTGCTGCCCGACGCGCAGCGGGTGTTGCAGGACCTTTCCGCTCGGTTTGAGATTTTTATTGCTACCCAGGCGATGTCTGTCCCCAACTCGCTCGGTCCCAAGTTTCGCTGGCTGCAGCGTTACTTCCCATTTTTGCCGCCCACACACTATGTTTTTCTGGGCGACAAAAGCATTTTGCGCGCCGACTATCTAATCGACGACCTGCCGAAGAATCTGCTTCGCTTTCAGGGGACGGGCATTCTATTCTCTGCCCCGCACAACCTGGCTGTCACCGGGTTTCCTCGCGTAAACAACTGGCTGGAAGTGGCGGAATACTTTGCGGGAGTTGAGTAGCGAACTTTGGGGGTTTGTGGGCTGGGCTATTTGAATCGGGGACCGCGGTATAAGAGGCTGCGGAAAAAAGGCCCGGACTTAGTGCATTGTTTCCATGAAAGGTTCAGCAGGGGCTAAAGCCCTATTCATTTTATTGGCTTTAGCGGCACGACTGAAGTCATGCCCTTTTACAAAACGAGGCTTTTCGGACCAAATGAGAGTTTTTCCGCAGCCTCATAAGCGCGGGGCCGGGAATTGACTCCTGGCCCCGCACTTCATTCAGCCGCACCTTCGCTACTGACTGGTTATGGTGCCGCCATTGCCATTCGCTGGGACTGTGCGCAGCGGGGAGCCGGAAAGTCCGCGTGACTGCTGGGAGCTTCCCATGGGGCGCAGATTCATGGTCGGTTGCGCTGGATGCGGCTGGTGCATGGTCACAATGATCGCGACCGCTGGGGTTTTGCCTACGCAGAGATAGGCGTGGGGCGTACTGGCGTCAAAGTAGACGCAATCGCTTTTCTCAAGCACCGACACCTGATCGCCGTGACGAATTTCAAGGTCGCCGTCAAGTACATAGAGGAATTCGTATCCGGCATGGACGTGCGGGCGAATCTCCTGGGTCTTCTTCAGTGGAATGAACTCGGCGAAGTAGGGGTCCATCTGGCGATCTGGCACCATGTAGCCGAGGCTCTCGAAGAAATAGGTCGGATCTTCGACTCCTGTCTGAGGCAGACGCACACGCTCTTTGCGGCGGTGTACGCGAAAAAGTGAGTGCGGTTCGGTCTCGAAAAAGAACGATAGGTCTTTGGAGAAGACCATGGCGATTCGTGCGAGATTGCGAAGGGTGGGCACGACGCGGCCAGTCTCCAATTGGGAAAGAAAGCTCGCGGAAAGGCCGGTATGCTTGCCGAGCTCCACGAGTCCCATGGATTTCTTCAGGCGGAGGCGCTTGATCCGCTCGCCAATGTGCTTCTCCGCAATGAATTGCTCAGCGGTCTCGGAATCGATTTGAGCTGGAGCGTCTTCCACAATGTCGGAGCCATTCAGGGAAGTATTGCTCAGAACCTGGGCTGTTTTTTCTGCGATGCGTACTGCGAGTGAATCAGTCATGGCACTTCTCATTGCCTCCCTCATGAAGATGCGGCAGCCCTCCATTTTGTTGCTTAAATCAACAATATTTCTGATGTCACGCAAGTAATTTTTCGGAAAGGGTTGAGGATAGAGGATGAGCTGGTGCAAAAGGAGTAGGAAATGTTCAACGATGGCGAAATGACCAATAGAGTTCTGATGAGCGGGGCCTCGGGGATGCTTGGCTCGGCGCCAGCCCTCAATGGACAACGAATTGGAGTGGAATCCGGTGGAAGGGGGTGGAATTGCGCGAATTGAGATGCTGGAGGGTGTTTCCGCGGCGATACACCTCTCGGGCGCCAACGTTGCCAGCCGGCGGTGGACTTCAGCATTCAAGCGAGAGATGACGGCGAGCCGTGTTGGATCGACGCGCGTACTTGCCGAGGCGCTGGCCCGTCTTAAGCGGCCGCCGAAAGTGCTGATCGCGGCGTCGGCTACCGGCATCTATGGGAACCGGGGAGATGCGCTTCTCGACGAAAATTCCCCGGCCGGCAGTGGCTTCTTTCCGGAGCTTTGTACTGCCTGGGAGTTGGCCGCAAAACCGGCCTCAGATGCCGGAATCCGGGTCGTACACCTGCGACTGGGAGTCGTAATTGGAGCGGCTGGCGGACTGATGGGACGCATGGTCCCCTTGTTCCGGCTTGGCCTGGGCGGGCCACTCGGCGATGGACGCCAGTGGATGAGCTGGATCAGCGAGCGAGACGTGGTTTCCGCGGCGTTGATGGCCCTGGACGATGGGAAGATCCAAGGCGTCGTAAATACCGTGGCGCCGGAACCGGTGACCAACGCTGATTTCACGCGGGAATTGGCAAGGGCTGTGCATCGCGCAGCACCTATCCCGGCCCCAGCGTTCGCGCTGCGTCTGGCGTTTGGAGAGATGGCGGACGAGGCGCTGTTGGCGAGCACTCGTGTGATCCCGAAGCGCTTGATTGAGGCTGGTTTCAGGTTCGAGTATCCAACCTTGCCCGAGGCATTTCGAGGAGCCCTGGAAGGGCGATGACGCCGATCTGTCTATTTCACATCCAAGCGCGTCTAATTCTATGGATGGAAATGCGGAAACGAAGGGTTTCGAAGGGACAAATCAAATGAAACGACACAGGCAATATCTCTGGATGGCGGCGGGAGCGCTGCTGACAGTTTCGCCTATCCTGGCTCAGACTGAGAACGAGGGTCAGGGCCGTGCGATTGTGACACTGGTGGCCAAACATGACGGTGACACGCCCGCCAGCGTCTCGCAGCCAGACCTGAAGCTTGAGGTAGGGGGGAAGAAATCGACGGTGACTGGGTGGAAGCCGCTTCAGGGCAGTCTGGAGATGGTGGTGCTGATTGACTCATCGAGCCGGTCGAGCCTCGGCACCCAGTTGGAGGAGATAGCGCATTTCATCCAGCGTCTGCCGCCCACTGCGCGGGTCGCCCTGGCGTATATGGAAAATGGCCGCGCTCATCTGACTGGGCCGCTTTCTGACGAGCGGGCCGCCGTTCTGCAAGGGCTCCATTTGCCCGGGGGCACACAAGGAAGCAATGGCAGCCCGTACTTTTGCCTGTCTGACCTGGCTAAGAACTGGCCGTCTACAGACCAGAACGCGCGGCGCGAGGTTGTGATGGTGACCGATGGGGTGGACACCTACCAGCAGCGGTACGACCCCGACGACCCCTATGTTCATGCGGCGATTGACGATTCCGTGCGTGGCGGGCTGGTGATTTACGCGCTCTATTGGCGCAATCGAGGCCCTGCCGACAATCAAGGAGCGTTGACGGATGGCGGACAGAATTTCTTGCTCCAGGTTGCCGATGCTACGGGGGGAAAGTCTTACTGGGAGGGTTTTGGCAACCCGGTGTCGTTCGAACCATTTTTTACCGACCTCAATCGCCGTCTGAACAATCAGTATGAACTTGGGTTCACAACTCAATTGAATGGCAAGCCGCAGATTGCGAGCCTCAAGCTGAAGTTCACAGCTCCGGGGGAGAAGGGCGACGCTCCTCAGCAGGTGATGGTTTACCGGGAGGGTGTGAATCCGCATCCGTAGCACTCTTTCGGGTGGTGGGATTCCGGGGAGGACGTGTACGGAAAGCAGATGCCCTGCAGAGTGCCGGGCGTCGAATGGATGCGTTCTCAGTGCGGGCTAATCGGCCCATGGCCTATACCCCTGAACGTGGCAAAGGCTACGACTCGAATAAAGGACAGGGAACCGCCGCGCACGGAACTTTTGCAATCAAGAGCGAACCGAGGGGCAGGGCCGCGCTGAAGACGCAGAACCGACCGGAATGACCGCAAGATGTCGAATAGGCCACCGTTGCCCAGGATTGGAGTTCTTCATGCCTGAGGTGGTCAGAGAGGGAATTCAACAGACTCTTCTGCTATTTTTTGCGACGCCGAACGCGGAGAACCGTCAGGGAACCAGCAAGGAGGGCGAGGCCAGTGATAGCCAAGGCTGGATCAACCTCGGGGGCTGAAGAAACCTTGCAGTTCGCGTTTACCTTTGCGCAAGGGATGGGGGTTGGGGCGGCACTTGCTAACGCGCTTGGTCCAAAGGCAACGAACAAAGACAAAATTACATGCTTGCAAAAACGTTTCATGATTGCTCCTAAAGCCAGAAACAAAAAGGCTTGCAGCTTGGCCGAGAAGCAAATCGGATCAGGCTTTTTGGTTTGGCGGTTTCGTATTCAACAATTCCAGATGCGCGCCGCTTTAGATTCGACTCGACGTCTGGCTCTGAACATGCTTACCGCTGCCTGATTCCAACTTCTCGTACCGGTTGATTTGATCAAGTGCATTGCACCCGAAGTACTCGCTAAGTCTCCTCGACGGATAAAGGGAAACCGTTTCAACAAAGCCCAATTGGCAATGCCGTACCGAGTTTATACCGCGCTTGATTCATCTTACGCTTGAAGCAGAAAAGTATAGCAAGTATTTGGTAACATACATTTAGACCAAAAGGTACTCTTTGCCTGTTGGGTACTACCTTATCGGAATTCCATCGGTACGCGTCCTTCGTACAATTCTGGCGCAAGAATACCTGCTAGCCGGGGAGGATATCTCATTTCGGCCAAGGGTGCCTGTAGTTAGAACGCAGTTAAGACTTTGCGCCTGAGGGTCATTCACTCAGGCGTCAATGCGTGTCGTGGACGCTGGCTTGCCGTTACTGAGGAAGCTTCTTGCGACGCCGAACACCCAGAACAGTCAGGGAGCCTGCAAGAAGGACGAGTCCGCTGACTGCGAGGGTCGGATCTACCTCAGGGGCTGGTTTCGGCTTCGGGGTCGGTGGCGGTGGTGGTGGTGGCGGCGGTGGTGGCACCTTGCAAAAAGGATCCCACCACGGGCAATAGGATGTATTGGTGGCTGTTGCGGCGTGGGCTCCGATGTTGAATCCAAACACCAGTACTAAAGGCAAAACAGCGTACCTAACAAGAGATTTCATGTCTGCTCTTTCCAAGGGCAAAAATAAGACAACCGAGATTCATCGGATATTTCAAGTCAGCCGTGTTTCATGGGAAACATGGAAAGGAGTGCTTTGCGGCTGTCGATTCGAAACCGCAAACATTCTCTCTGTATTATTCCCATATTCCATATACTGAAACGACGGCGCAGACAGGTTAGGTTGCCGCGGTGTGACGCACCCGTTCAACCCGATTCGCTTGCAACCCTAACTCCGGGAGAGCCAACACAAATCCAGGTACGCCTAACCCGGACCGCGGTTAGAAGAACTGGCGGGCCACTCTCCTGTTTCTCAATACTAATGCCATTTATGGCTTTGCAAAAAAGAATAAGGTAACACCACCACAGGCAAGAAGTACCCATTGGTTATGGTTACCACTTCAAATGCAGCCAATAAGACGCCATTTGACTCAAGGCCGCGCTCCAGCGGCGATGCGAGATTGGGAAAGCGGCTGTGTTTTTCACGCCGGGGGATTAAACTACCGCAAATTCCTCGCGGCGCAGAGGAGCCAAACGGGTCGTTTCCAGGTCGCCACGATAAAACATGTTGAATGTGTCGAAAGGAATGAGGCGTTTGCCGTCGGGATGCGCGATGTGAATGCAAGTCTTCTTGACGCTTCGCACATCAAAGGCCTCGGCGTCAATGAACTGGACGATCAGAATTCGAAAGAGATTGTTGTAACCAAGGTCCCTTGGAATGAGGACTTTAGGCAGGCAGCAGAGCAGCTCCTTCAGGGAAGTTGCCTGCGAAATGGGAGAGTGATTGGTGGCGAATAGCTTGAAGAGATGCTCGCGGATTCCGGTTTCCTGCTCATAAATGATGGTGTTGCGGGCACCATCTATCAACACCTCAGGAGGGACCATGCCGGTGAGCGGAATCGTCTTTGAGCCGAGTTTGAGCGCATAGGCCATGGCGAGAGAGTCGGGGTGACAGGGTACGGGGATGAGGTCTTCAGGCCGGAAGACATCGGTCTGCTCAAGAATTCTCCGCCGTACCTCGGTGAGTGTCAGGCGGTGCTGGGAGGAGTTGAATCCCTGGACGCGGCCGGCCTGCTGGACGGGCTGGAAGGTGACTCCACGGACTGCGGGCTGCTTGAGTGCGAAATCTACAATTGCGCCCAGTTCGGCATCGTTGACGCCTCGCTCGACGGTGACGACGAGAGTGGTTGAGATTCCGAGTCTGTTGAGCCGCTCCAGCGCCTTTTCGCGGATGCCGCGCAGGTCAGCGCCACGCAATTGCATGAGTGGTTCACGCCGCAGGGAGTCGAATTGGAGGTACAGCTCAAAGTGCGGCATGAAGCCGGCCAAGCGCTTGGCGAATTCTTCGTCTTGGGCGATGCGGATGCCGTTGGTGTTGACCATCAAGTGTTTGATGGGGCGCTCTTTGCACATCTCAAGTACGCGAAAGAAATCTGGATGGAGGGTCGGCTCACCCCCAGAAATCTGCACCACATCCGGCTCTTTCTCATTGCGGACCACGCAATCGAGCATGGCTTCAATTTGCGCAAGGGTGCGATACTCGGTGCGATGCTGGCCGCTGCCCGCATAACAGATGGGGCAGGTGAGGTTGCAGGCGTCGCATATCTCGATGAGAGAAAGACAGCTATGCTGCTCGTGGTCCGGGCACAGACCGCAGTCGTAGGGGCAGCCATATTTGACCGGTGTGTTATAGACCATGGGCTGCTCTGGGGTCTTGATGAAGACTTCGCGGGAGCGGCGGTAGTAATCCACATCGTCGGCTACCAGCACGCGGGCGTGTCCATGTTGAGGGCAGCGTTTGAGCATCCAGACATTGTTGTCTTCGAAGACAATCTTGGCATCCACACGGCGATAGCAAGTAGAGCAGATGGAGATAGCGATGTCGTAGAAGAGATAGGGGCGAAGTTTCTCGGTCATTGGAATCTCCTCTTGAGAGCTTATCCTAAGGTTCGTTTCGCCCAGCCGCCGCAACAATGAGTGCGATGCTGAGTGCAATAAAGGTAACAATCCCGAAGATTCCCTGCCATATCGTTAACCCCAATCCAAGCTCAGAGTCATGAGTCGGGCCGAAGATGGCCTCGTACCAAGACGCGATTGCCGACGTTCCGCCGAAACAAACGCCAATCTGCAGGATCAGCATCGTCGCGAGGACGGTAACGGTCTTGGCTGTGCCGCTGCTTGTCTTCCACCAACTTCGGAGAGACATCTATTCCTCCTGCTGCGGGATTATGTACCACCCGGCTTATCCCGATCATCAGAATCGTAGAAGGGGCGGGGAGCTTCATTGCGAGCGGGACCCGCTATGAGAGCCAGCACGATCCAAAGGGGAATGATCACAGCGAGGCCCAAGAGTGAGAGCCAAAAGGTGACAGTACCCGACACCAGCATCAGCCCAGAAAGATTCCCAAGCAGCCCGGCCCTGTTCCCGCCGGACGAAAACGCGACCCCTGCTCCACAAAGCCCCACCGAGACGAGACATGTCACTCCAAGCACTGTGACGATCTTTGCAAATGAAATGCGATCAACCAGTGGGGTTTTCATGCATTCCCTTTCTCACACGAAATCCGTCCAACGATAACACCACAATCCCTGCCAAACAAGCCCACTGGATCAAATTCATCAACCCCACCAGCGGCTGCGGCTTCAGAAAGTCGATGGCTACGCGCCAGGCGAGATAACTCCCCAGAAAGATGCGGAAGCGTGCTCCCTCAGGCAGCTTTGCTTTGGTGCTGAGTACGAGTGCGAGGAGCGCGAGGAAGAGGATTTCGTACAGTTGGACTGGATGGCGGCCGATGCCGTCGCCGAGGTTGACGGCCCAGGGGAGGGTTGTTGGCTTGCCGTAGGTATCGTCGGCGAGGCCCGCCACCAGGCAGCCAACGCGGCCG
>Ga0302319_10022226_pt1 | contig 11386 bp, 10 predicted proteins | sample Bog_T0_2_FD_203319 | JGI IMG/M metagenome (GOLD analysis project Ga0302319, IMG submission 203319) | Peat permafrost microbial communities from Stordalen Mire near Abisko, Sweden - Bog_T0_2 | ecosystem: Environmental > Terrestrial > Soil > Wetlands > Peat | place: Sweden: Abisko, Stordalen Mire...
TGACGTCGGCGCCGATCACCAGGACTCGCTGATGCGCACCGGAGGCGATGAATTGCGCTCCGGTCTGGACGGCATAGATAAAAGCGGAGCAGGCGCCGGAAAGATCGAATCCCCAGACCCCTTGCGCGCCGAGCTTGTGCTGAACCAGGCAGGCCGTGGAAGGAAAGAACATATCCGGGGTGACGGTGCCGACGATGATGGCGTCTACATCGCTGGGTGTAATACCGCGTTGGGCGAGCGCCTTCCTGGCGGCTTCGACTGCGAGGTCGCTGGTGGCTACGCCCTTTTCCACGATATGGCGTTCGCGGATTCCGACGCGGGAGAGAATCCAGTCGTCGGTGGTGTCGACCATTTTTTCGAGGTCGGCGTTGGTGAGAAGTTTGGGCGGCACATAAGTGCCGAGGGCGCTGATTTTGACTCTGATGCGCGGATTCGTCAATGAAGGCTCCTGCAATGGATGCTGAGTATTAAGACTCAGTATTTTGCAGGATTCGCAGAAGATTGTCTAACCCAGATTTGTTTAACCAGATTTGTTTAACCCAGATTTGTCGAACCCAGATTTGTCGAACCCAGATTCATTCCTAGCCCGGCTATGCGGCGGGCCGGGCAGATTCGTGCTGCATCCATTCGCGAACAAAGTTCGGGCAAGCCACCATGCCAAAATCGCGGCCTTCGCCTCCCATGAGATATCCGAGGGCGATGCGGTCTAACTTGGCCAGATGATTGAGATTCAGCAGAGGCCAAAGGCCGCAGGCGATGGCCGAGGCTACCAGTTGATCCAGGTAGGAAAGGTGGCCTTGAGCGAGACTGCCGGAGACGTAAATGGTGACGGTGGGAGCGACGGGCTTTTGCGTGGAAACCTTGCGCATCATTTTTTTGGCCCCTTTTTCATTGCAGTGAAGTGCTATCAGGGGACGCCGTGAAAGCGTGACCCTTGCGCAAAGAGTTGTAAAGAGTTGCAAAAGGAATGGGAGGCGTAAAAAGCTCCGGCAAAGACCAATATCCCTCGTTTCGCTCGGGATGACAGCGGGTCCAGGGAAGAGTTGGGAGGCGGGGACAGAAAAAAAATAAGCCAGGCACCGGGACCCCACTGCACACGCAAGAGCCCGTTACCGTTGCTTCCTTCCGGACCTGGCGGGGTTGGCGAGAGTACGTCGCGTGGGACCGATGCCTGACTGGAATCATTCTAGCAAAGCGTGGCGGCTTCCGCGTTCGGCCTGGCCGGCAGAAGCGTGGGGCAGAATGCTTTCAGCGCGAAGGGATGGTGACTTTCGGTGCAAGAAATCGTTGGGAAAGCCTTCCCTTCTTGATGCACTTATCGAACAATAGAAACAGCTCGATACTCCTGCCTTGATGCCGACAACTGCGCCCCAACTCGACGTGATCCCGCTGCCGCAGGCCATTCATAAATACTTTGAGCTGGCCGTGTACTTGCTGGTGCTGATGGGGTTTGGAACGCTGGCGAGCACCGGTGGAATTGATCTGATGACAATCATTCTGGTGGGCGGGGCGCTGGCGGTGAAAGGTTACCTGCTGGCGGAGCGGCGGCGCATTGTGATTTCCGAGCGCTGGACTGCGCCGCTGACCATCGCTTATTTTATTTTTTACGCAGGCGATTATTTTCTGATTTCGCGCAGCTTTCTGGCGGCGACGGTTCACCTCGTTCTATTCGCGGTGGTCGCACGGACTTTTTCTCTGCGGCGCGATCGCGACTACACCATGCTCGCGGTTCTGGCGTTCCTGATGGTGCTGGCTTCGGCGGTGCTCACGGTCGACAGCGTCTTTCTTTTCTTCTTTGCCGGCTTCATGTTGACGGCGGTCGCCACCTTCATCCTGATGGAAATGAAGCGGTCGGGAAAGGCGGCGATGTTTCAGGCGCGGCATTCCAACGATCCCCATGAGCACAGGCACCTGGCGTTCTCGCTGGCACGGGTTACGCCGACCTTGGTGTTTCTGATTCTTCTGGGCGCCGCGGCGGTATTTTTTCTGCTGCCGCGAATGTCCGCGGGCTACCTGGGTGGCTATTCTTTTGGCAACGATTTTTCCACGGGCTTCAGCGACCGGGTGCAGTTAGGGCAGATCGGACGCATTCAGCAATCGGATGCTGTGGTGATGCACATCCAGATCGATGGCGACCGGCAGGGGCGCTACGGGCTGCACTGGCGCGGAGTTTCGCTGGCCAATTTCGACGGCAAGAACTGGTCGAATCCGCGGGAGCAGGTGGTACTGCCTCCGCAGCCGGATGGAAGTTTTTCGATTCCACTGTATACGCAGGGAGTCGCGCCGGCTTCTTTGCTAAGAACGCAAGCCTCTGGCCGGCCCAGCCAGGTGATTCATTACCGCGTGCTGATGGAGCCGATCGGGACCAATGTTTTCTTTCTGGCTCCGTGGGCGCGGCGCGTGAGTGGAGCGTATCGCACCCTGCAGATCGATGCCGGCGGAGCAGTCTCCGATCTCGACAGCCAGCGCTCCGTAAGTTTGTATGAGGCGGATTCTGATATTTCCGAGCCGTCGCCGGAGCAGTTGCGCGGGGCGAGCGATTTGATCTCGCCATTTGCCATGCCCTATTTGCAGTTGCCGGGACTCGATCCGCGCATCCCGCAGTTGGCCACGCAAGTCACGAGTGCGTCTTCCAACAACTACGACAAGGCTCTCGCGCTGGAAGAATATTTGAAGGGGCACTACGGATACACGCTGCAATTGCCGAGCGCGCCGGTGGCCGATCCTCTGGCGAATTTTCTCTTCGAACGCAAACAGGGGCACTGCGAATATTTCGCCTCTTCCATGGCGGTGATGTTGCGCACGCTGCGCATCCCATCGCGCGTGGTCAACGGATTCCGCAGCGATGAGTTCAACGACGTGACCGGCAACTATGTAGTGCGAGCCAGGAATGCGCATGCCTGGGTGGAAGCATTCTTTCCGGGATACGGATGGGTAACGTTCGATCCAACCCCCGGGGGAACGAGCGCGGCACCACAAGGCTGGGGACGGGCGATGCTTTATCTGGACGCAGCATCGTCGTTCTGGCGGGAGTGGGTGGTCAGTTACGATTCCTCGCATCAGAATGTTTTAGGACAAACCGTTTTAAGCGGAACGCGCGGATCGCTGGAGCGGGCGCGCATGTGGCTGCGGTTCAACTATGCTCGACTGCTGAATGTGGCGCGCCGAAGCGAGCGGCGGGTGGAGCATCAGCGCGCGCCGTGGCTGGGAGTCAGCGTGGCCGCCGCGATGCTCTTGCTGGCGTTGGCGAATGCCGGGCGCATCGCGCGACTCATTCGTACGCGAGGATTGCGGACGCACCCGGAACGTTCTCCGGAGCAGGCTGCGGCACTGTGGTATGAAAAAATGGCGCGCTTCCTGGCGCGGCGCGGGATGCAGAAATCCAAAACCCAGACAGCGCAGGAATTTGTCCGTGTGATCGCTGACGAACCGTTGCGCGCGAGAGTGGGACGATTTACCAACGCCTACGAGTCAGCGCGTTTCGGAGACTCCTCGGAAGAAGCGCGACGGCTGCCGGAATTATTTGAGGAAGTGGAAATGGCAACGAAGAAATGAAAAGGCTTCCCTGAAGCCGGTGCGCTTGATGCAATCCAAGCTGGGAACTCTAGAAGTGCCAGATCACGCCACCACCCACAAAATAATTATGCTGGCGACTCTTGCCAGTTGGAGCGAGCGGGAAGTCCGGCGTCCCAGACCAAAAGTCACGGGCATCCAGGCGGAAACCGAAGCGGTGGAAGCGGTGCTGAAATGGATTCACATCCAGACCAAGTCCCACCTGAAGCACGCCGGAAGTCGTGGAACCACCGGGGTTCGAGCCGTAGTACAGCAGATTTGAATTTTCGCTGAAGTGGGCGAAGCCTCCCCCAAGGCTTACCCACGGAGAAACGGCGGTCACGGGAAACAGATTCAGGCGCAGTCCGGGCGTGACGAAAACCTGTTTGTAATCCTTGGGCACAACGTTGCCGGAATCGAGGTCTTCGTCCAGATTGAAGACGGCAGGTATTTCGCCGGAGATGGAATAGACGGACGTCCCGAACAAATACCGCGAATAATTCACTTCGAAGCTGAGGCCTTTGCCGGAACGAATCAGATTGTTGGGAGAGATGCCGCCCTGGATTCCCTGGTCGCTGATGAATACGCGGCCTACGATGCCGGTGAGTTGGTTCACTTCGTCCTGGGCGGCCGCGGAGGTGCCCAGAAAACAAATCGTCATTGCCAGGACTGCGAGAACGGCCGGTTTCCCAGACATTTCCCCTCCAGGATGCGGGACTTACATTTTTTAAGTAAGGCTTAGGGTAGCATGACGCGGAAAGTTTTCTTTCCACAGGATGCTGTCAATTCTGGTGCGGGAGAGAACGTTGGTAACCGAGCCCCAAGACCCGCGGCCTCCGCCTCAGCGAGAACTGAGGCCAGTTCGGCTCTACTCCGGCAGCAGCGCCAGTCCGGGAATGTTCCACGCAAGATGTTGCACCGCATCGGTGGTAGCCAGAATCACGCTGCGCCCCGGCGCGAAGGCGAGTCCCACTAAGCCGTTGCCGGAGACTTCCACATTGGGCCTGCCTTCCGGTGTAATCTTCACGATGCCGCGTCGACCGGATAACGAAGCGGCCACGTAGAGGTTCCCCGCGATGTCGAAGGCCAAGCCCTGCGGGCGTCCCAAGCCGCGAAAAAAAGTATGTACTGTGCCGTGCGGATCGATCCGGTGCACGGCGTCAAAGCTCGAGGTGGTTGGTCCGGTGACAAATAAATCTCCCTGCGGACTAAACGCAAGATGATAGGCCGAGACGCTGGGTTCCAAAGTCGCGAACACAAACACTTGCTGATCGCGCCCGATCTTGAAAATCGTTCCACTGCGGTCGCCCACATAAAGATTTTGGTTGCGATCAAAAGCGATTCCCGTCGCGATTCCCATGCCTTCGGCGTAAGTCGTAATGTTTCCGTTCGGGGCCACGCGATATACCGCACCGTCGTGACGTGAAGAGACATACATCTGCCCTTGCCGGTCGAAGGCGATCGAAGTCGCATTCATCATGTCCGCGACCATCGGTTTCACGGTGTAATTGGTGTCGATCTTGAAGACCGCTACCGGAACCTTCTGGCCCCGCGATCCAGAGAAGGTGACGTAAATATTTCCTTGGGCATCGAGCGCCGGATTGGTCACCGGATGCAAACTTTCCGCGATCGGCACCGCAACCTGAATCGTCTCCGCGTTGCTCACTCGGCCGTCGGCGGCAACCACCACCGGTCCCGAGGTCGCGCCTTCGGGAACGCGTGCCACCAGAAACGAATCGGAGCTGATCACAACTCCGCCCTCAACGTCGCCAAACTGCACGCGTGGACGCAGCCAGTGCTGAGAACGCAGGCCCGACCCCGCGATGCGTACCTCACCCCCAGTCAGCGCCAGCATCGGCGATACGGACTCGATGTGGGGTCCGCCGTTCACATTTTTCTTGCCCAGGATTCGCTCCGAAAAGCTCATGAGGAGATGCTCGCACTACCGTACCCGCACTACCTTAGAAGACCAAAGTGTAGAAAGAGATGCACAATTCCGAGTGCGTAAAGTCCGGCGGCAACGTCATCCAGCACGATTCCGGTGCCCTCGGGAAGCGCTTCCAATTGTCGCACCGGCGGAGGCTTGACGATATCAAACGCACGAAAAAGTATAAAGGCCGCCAGAAAAGATTTCCATGCCAGGGGCACGGCAATCAGCGCCACCAGCTGGCCCGCAACTTCATCGATCACCACGAATTGCGGATCTTTTATTCCCGATCCTCGCGCGACCCGCGTCGCCGCGGGGATGCCAGCCAGCGTGATCGACACTGCCAAGGCGATCGCGACCGGGGCCCGCAAAGAAGGCGCAAGCCCGTAAGAACCCGCCGCCCAGAGTAGCACGGTCATCGCCGAAGCCCATGTACCCGGGCCCGGTTTAATTCGCCCAATGCCAAAGAAGGTCGCGACGAGCGAAGCCCAACGAGGGGTTCCGCTGACGGTAGTGTCCCTCATGCGATTCTCGGCGCGCCGTTTCCCGGCCTCGGTGCTGGAGTCTGCGGTTTTTTCTAACTCCCAGTTGCTTTTCACGATTCGTCGTCCGCGTCCTCGGGCATGCGCTCGCGGATCTGCTCATCGTCTTCCGCAGCCGGCGACGGAATCACATACTCCCCGCTCGCCCACTTTCCCAGATCGATGGTGCGGCAGCGCTCGCTGCAGAAAGGAAATTCAGGATCGTTGCTCTTCACCACCTTCTTGCAGATGGGGCAGCGTAGCTTGAGAGAGCGGGAACGCGACATAGTCAGAATTATTCAGACTTGAGTTGAACCACGCAGAACGAACAGAAAATTACTACTGCAAAATCCTGGCCACCAAATCATAGTCGTGCGCTTCCGTAATCTGGCAACGATAAAATTCGCCCGGCTGGGGCTCCATCTCTTCCGGAAAATCGTTTACGAACAGCTTCCCATCGATCTCGGGCGCGTGCATCGCCGTGCGGCCTTCCATCAGCAAATCGGTCTCCTCCGATTTCCCTTCCAGCAGCAGGTCAAACTCCTGTCCCACAAGAGCTCTCTTTTTCTTCTTGCTGATTCTTTGCTGGAGACCCATCAAGTGCTTGCGCCGCCGCTCAATTTCACGGGGCGAAAGTTTCCTGTCCAAGCCGTATGCGTCGGCCCCTTCTTGATCGGAGTAGGAAAAAGTTCCCATCCAATCAAACTGCGCTTCGCGTACAAACCCGCAGAGTTCTTCAAATTCCTGTTCGGTTTCTCCCGGGAATCCAACGATAAAAGATGTTCGCAACGTCAGGTCCGGAATCGCCCGCCGCATCTTCTCAATCGAGCGCAGAAAAACATCCGCGCCGCCGCCACGTTTCATGCGCTTCAACACAGTCGCGGAAGCATGTTGCAGCGGCACATCCATGTAAGAACAAATTTTTTCGGACGACGCAATCGTCTCCAGAAGCTTGCCCGTGATCTTATTCGGATAGGCATAGAGAAACCGCACCCACCGCAGATCTTCAATCTCCGCCAGCTTTCCCAGTAAAAGCGCGAGACCGTCTTTCAATCCGAAGTCTTCGCCGTAGCAGGTCGTATCTTGCCCAATCAATGTGATCTCGCGCACACCCGCCTGCGCCAGTCGCTCGGCTTCAGCAATAACGGACTCGAAACGGCGCGAGCGGAACTGTCCGCGCAACTGCGGAATAATGCAAAACGTGCAAGGATGATCGCAGCCCTCCGCGATTTTGATGTAAGCCGTAGACTTCGGCGTCGCTAGAATTCGCGGAGTTTCATCGTCGTACAAATAGTTTGGCAGATCGGCGATCGCACCATCCCATTGCCCGCGAGAAAATCGCCCCTGCGCCGCCCGCGCATCGCCCTCGGCCCGCGAAGTCGGAGCAGACGCCAGCACTACAAACGGAGAGTTACCCTGCGCCCCAGAGGGAGCAAGTCCAGTAGCCGCCAGAATATTCTGCAACTCTCCGGTCCCAACTACCGCGTCAACTTCCGGAATGTTTTTGCGAATCTCGTCGCGGAAGCGCTCCACCATGCAGCCCGCAACCACCAGCCTTTTCGCCCGTCCCGAAGTCTTGAGGCCTGCCATCTCCAGAATCGCGTTGACCGATTCCTGCTGCGCACTCTCAATGAACGAACAGGTATTCACCACGATCACATCGGCGTCTTCGGCGCGCGGCGAAAGTTCGGCCCCGGCCCGCGCCAGGTAGCCCATCATCACTTCGCTATCGACAAGGTTTTTCGGGCACCCCAGACTCACGAACCCCACTTTTTGGGGGCGCGCGTCCCGAAGGCGCTGCTCACCGATGCCGCCTTCCGGCGCCGCATCAGTAGATTTTTCCGAAAGAGGAGAGATAGTGAGGTTCTTCGACGGCATGGACTCTAGCTATTTTAGCATTTCAGCAGCTCCTAACACCGCTTCCCAGTTGGTCTGTTAGGGTTGCACGCTTCACCGCTGGCCCACCCTTTCATTTACACTTCTAGCCGTGAACGCTGAAATTATTGCGGTGGGATCGGAACTGCTAACGCCCTTCCGCACGGATACCAATTCCCTCTACCTTACCGAGCAGATTAATCTTCTGGGCGTCGAAGTAATCTTCAAGAGCATCGTCGGTGACGATTTGAAGCGCCTCGTGGCGGCTGCGCAGCACGCACTTTTCCGCTCGGAGATTGTGATCTTCAGCGGAGGGTTGGGTCCTACCGAAGATGATCTTACGCGCGAGGCTGTTGCCGAGGCGCTGGGCGTGCCTTTGCGGCGGGACGAGGAGGTGCTGGCGGCGATCGAGCAGCGGTTTGCTTCGCGGGGATGGAAGATGTCCGCCAACAACGCCAAGCAGGCTGACGTCCTCGAAGGGGCGACAGTTTTGCCGAATCCCAACGGCACCGCTCCGGGACAGTGGATGAGTGGCAAGTTCGATGGGCGAGAGCGCATTGTGATCCTGCTGCCCGGCCCGCCGCATGAGTTGAAAGCGTTATTTGAAGCCGAGTGCCGGGAACGATTGCGGGCAAAATTGCCTCGCGCGTTTATTGCGACTCGGGTATTGAAAGTCGCGATGCTGGGAGAATCTCACGTCGATGCGCGCGTGGCGCCAATCTACAAACGGTTTAGCGAAGTGCAGACGACCATTCTGGCGGGCGCGGGAGAAATCCAGTTGCACTTCAAAGCGCGCGCCGAAACCATGGATGCAGCGCAGGCACGGGTGGATGAGGCCGCCGACGCAGTCGAAGAAGAATTAGACGATGCGGTGTATTCGCGAAACGGCGAATCCCTGGAGCAGATTGTGGGCTACTGGCTGCAGATGCGCAATGCGACGCTAGCGGTCGCCGAGTCTTGCACCGGCGGCCTTTTAGGAGAGCGTATTACATCTGTTAGTGGCAGCTCGCGCTATTTTGCCGGAGGTGCGATCGTCTATTCCAATGCGGTCAAGACTGAACTCGCGGGAGTGCCTGCTGACATGATGGAAAGGCACGGGGCGGTGAGCCGCGAGGTGGCGGCGGCCTTAGCCGAGGGGATCCGTTACCGCTGCGAGGCTACGCTTGGCATTGGCATTACCGGCGTGGCTGGGCCGAGCGGCGGAACTCCGGAGAAACCTGCGGGACTGGTCTTTCACGCTTTGGCGAGTTCGAGCGGGACGGAAGTGATCGAGCGGAATTTTCCTGGCGACCGCAAGCGGGTCCGCTGGTTCGCAACCACGCTGGCGTTGGATATGGTGAGAAGGAAATTGATGTGAAGCGAGCTATGAGATACGAACCCTCTAGCTGCTAGCCATTAGCTTCGCTAGTCCAGCCACGAGAATCGTGCTCTCGAAACCTTTATGCGTTTGTTCGTTGCTCTCGATATTGATGACAGCATCCGTCAGAGGATTGCGCACTTTCTCAAAGGAGTGCGTGGGTTTGCTCCGGCTGCGCGCTGGGTGAAGGGCGAATCTCTACACGTCACGCTCAAATTTATTGGAGAGAAAGCCGAGAGTGAAGTTCAGAAGATTGAGCAAGCCCTGGCCACGATTAGCGCTGATTCATTCGAACTAAGCTTTCGCGACTATGGATTTTTTCCGGAGGCCAAGGCTCCACGAGTATTCTGGATCGGAAGCGAGGGCGGATCGAAGCTGACTTTGCTCGCTAACACCGTGGACGAAACGCTGGCTGGACTTGGCATCCCGAAGGAGGAGCATGCATTCAAGGCTCACCTGACGCTAGCGCGAGGCGGACGAGGGTCGGGTTCGCCTGGCAAGCAGGAAGGAGATCGTCCGAACCGAAGCTTTGAACGTCTGCAGGAAAAACTGGCGGCAATTCCCACTCCGGAGTTTGGTACCATGACGGCCCGCGAGTTTTTTCTGTACCAAAGCCTGCTTTCGCCGGGCGGGTCGAAGTATACCAAGCTGGCGAAGCTCACTTTGCGGTAGCGAGACGCAGTCTTCACACCTTGCCAACGATCCTCATCATCGCGGCGGTCAGTTACTTGTTGGGATCGATTCCCTTCGGCTATCTGCTGGTGCGCCTTTTTCGGGGCGAAGATGTGCGGCAGAGCGGCAGCGGAAATATTGGGGCGACGAATGTGTCGCGCAAGTCCCCGGTTTTAGGCGCGATGACGTTGCTGCTCGACGCTTTGAAAGGAATTGCCGCAATGGTGGTGGCTTACAAGTTGGCGGATCGCGCGGTCCCAATTCCTACCTACGAACAAATGGCGCTGGCGGCGCTGTTCGCGGTTGTCGGTCATAGCTATCCGGTGTGGCTGAAGTTTCGCGGCGGCAAAGGTGTCGCTACCGGGCTGGGATCGTTCGTCCTCATCGCGCCGAAAGCGGTGCTCGTTGCCGCAATTGTTTTCCTTGCAGTCGTTGCCATCTCGCGCCACGTTTCGCTCGGATCAATCGCCGCGGTCGCAACTTTCCCTGTTGCGGCCTGGATCATCGGTCGAACTTACATTCCCCCTGCCGCTTTGATAATGATGTCGCTCGCTTCCCTGCTCATCATCGCGCGACATCACGAAAATATCCGCCGACTATTATCAGGAACGGAGAACCGTATCGGAGCCAAACGCGCATGAGCGAGATCGCAATCATCGGCGCGGGCGCTTGGGGCACGGCGCTCGCAATCGTTCTGGGCCGCAAAGACACTCACCGCATTCGTTTGTGGGTGCATGAGAAGGATGTTTGCGAAAGCATCACTGCACGGCGAGTGAACGAAAAGTTTCTTCCCGGCCAAAAGATTCCCGACTGCGTAACCGCGCGCAGCGATCTGCCGGAGACGCTGACGGATGCGACGATCGTGGTAAGCGTGATGCCCTCGCAACATTGCCGGCTCCTGTTTGAGAAAATGACGCCGCACCTGCGCGAGGAAACGATGATTGTAAGTGCCACCAAAGGACTGGAAGAGCATTCTTTGTTGCGCATGACTGAAGTGATTGCAGAAGTATTCCAGAACTCGCACCTTCCCCAACCACGAATCGCAGCGATCAGCGGACCCTCGTTCGCACTGGAAGCAGCGCGCGGAGATCCAACCGCCATTACCGTGGCTTCCCAGGACAAAGAATTAGGCCGCACAGTGCAGCAAGAATTCAGCCATGCCAGCTTTCGGGTTTACACCAATGAAGATCCCGTTGGAGTGGAGTTGGGCGGAGCCTTAAAAAATACAATCGCCATCGCGGCGGGCGTGTGCGCCGGACTCGGGCTGGGGCACAATTCTGTAGCGGGGCTCATCACGCGCGGGTTGGCGGAGATGACGCGTTTAGTTGTTGCCTGTGGCGGCAAAGCAGAGACCATGGCAGGACTGGCAGGCTTAGGCGATCTGGTACTGACTTGCACCGGTGGACTTTCGCGCAACCGCAGTGTGGGAGTGGAACTGGGCCGGGGACGAAAATTGCCTGAGATTCTAGCCGGAATGCACGG